>Ga0079224_100001369_pt1 | contig 27822 bp, 26 predicted proteins | sample Stecom2015_FD_80414 | JGI IMG/M metagenome (GOLD analysis project Ga0079224, IMG submission 80414) | Agricultural soil microbial communities from Utah to study Nitrogen management - Steer compost 2015 | ecosystem: Environmental > Terrestrial > Soil > Agricultural land | place: USA: Utah... | reverse complement strand
GGGGCCGATGCCGACCCACTCGTACTCGTCCCAGAACGGGGCGATCCGCTCCTGCCACTCCTGTGCCTGCCACCCGCCGACCTCGGCCTCGAGCTCCGCGAGCGCGCCGTAGGCCTCCCGGGCGAGCAGCTCCACCCGGTGGAACATGGCGCCCAGCACCGCGACCCGGAACGCGTGCCGGTTCCGGGTGAGGGGAAGCTCGCCGTCGTCTCCCTCGCCGAATCGACGCTCGGTGCCGCCGCTGCTGACCGCCGTCTCCGGCGTTCCGGCGGCGCCGGCGGAGGCGGCCGCGCCGGCGGCCAGGGCCTCCCACTCATCCAGCAGCGAGGAGTCCACGGACCTGACGAGGTCGCCGAGCCAGGCGATGATCGCCTCGACCTCCTCGGTCCGGGCCCGGTCGGGCACCACCTGGCGCAGTGCTCGGTAGGTGTCGGTGAGGTAGCGCAGGATCACCCCCTCGGAACGGGCGAGCTGATACCGCGAGACCAGCTCGGAGAAGGTCATGGCCTGCTCGACCATCTCCCGCACCACGGATTTCGGCTTCAGTTCGTAGTCCGTGACCCACGGATTCGTCTGCCGGTAGGTCTCCAGCGCCGCCTCGAGCAGCTCCGCCAGCGGCCGCGGCCAGGTCACCTCCTCGAGGAGCGCCATCCGCTCCTCGTACTCGATCCCCTCCGCCTTCATCGCCGCGACAGCCTCGCCGCGGGCGGCATGCTGCTGCGCGTAGAGAAGCGGGCGCGGGTCCTCCTGGGTGGCCTCGACCACGGAGACGACGTCGAGGGGGAAGTCCGGTGACTCGGGGTCGAGTAGGTCGATCGCTGCCAGCGCGAACGGCGACAGGGGAGCGTTGAGTGCGAAGTCACGTGGCAGGTCGACCGTGAGCCGCACGTACGGCTCACCAGGATGCTCCCGACGCCATGCCGCCCCGCGGTGTTCGACGACGCCGGCCGTGCGCAACGAGCGGTAGATCTCCACCGCTCGCCGCAGGTGCGGGTTGCGGGTCTGCGTGGGAGCCGAGGACGAGTCCGCGCGCCCGGCCGCCGAATAGGCCGGGGGTTCGTGGTTGTCGGTGACCAGCCGGTACATCGCCGCGACGGGGTCGCCCGGGCGCGTGAGCACCGCCAGCACCATCGTGTGGCTCACCCGGAACTGGCTCGTCAGCGGTTCCGGCTGGGCGTCGCGCAACCGCAGATAGGTCTTCTCGGTCCAGTTCACCGACCCCGGCGGCGGCTTCTTCCGCACGACCTTCTTCCGTTTCTTCTCGTCCCCGGCGGCCTTGGCGAGTGCTTTGGCGTTCTCGATCTCATGCTCGGGCGCCAGCACGATGACCTCGCCCTCGTCGTCGAACCCGGCGCGGCCGGCACGACCGGCGATCTGGTGGAACTCGCGGGCGCTGAGATGGCGCATGCGCTCACCGTCGAACTTGGCCAGGGCGGTGATCACCACCGTGCGGATCGGCACGTTGATGCCGACGCCGAGAGTGTCCGTCCCGCAGACGACGCCGAGCAGCCCTTGCTGGGTCAGGCGCTCCACGAGCCGCCGGTACCGCGGCAGCATGCCGGCGTGGTGGACACCGACCCCGTGGCGCAGCAGCCGCGAGAGTGTCTGCCCGAACCCCCGCCCGAACCGGAAGTCGCCGATGGCCTCGCCGATCCGGTCGCGCTGCTCGCGGCTCGCGACCTGGACCGAGGTCAACGATTGGGCGCGCTCGACGGCGTCCTTCTGCGAGAAGTGCACCACGTAGACGGGGGAGCGGCCCTCCTCGACGAGGCGGAGCAGCAGGTCCTGAGCCGGCTCCACGGCGTAGGCGAAGGACAGTGGGACGGGGCGCTCGGCGTCGTCGACGACGGCAACCTCCCGGCCGGTGCGGCGAGTCAGGTCCTCGCGGAAGAACGTGACGTCACCGAGCGTGGCGGACATGAGGACGAACTGCGCGTCCGGCAGCTCGAGGAGCGGCACCTGCCATGCCCAGCCGCGCTGCGGATCGGCGTAGAAGTGGAACTCGTCCATGACGACGACGCCGGCGTCGGTCCCGGCGCCGTCGCGCAGGGCCTGGTTGGCGAGAATCTCCGCCGTGCAGCAGATGATCGGCGCCTCGGGATTGATTGCCGTGTCCCCGGTCACCATCCCGACGTTCGCCGAGCCGAACAGCTCGACCAGATCGAAGAACTTCTCCGAGACCAGGGCCTTCAGCGGCGCGGTGTAGAACGCCGTGCGGCCGGTGGCCAGGGCGGAGAAGAGAGCACCCACGGCCACCAGCGACTTCCCCGAGCCGGTGGGCGTGGCGAGGATCACGTGCGAGCCGGTGACCAGTTCGAGCAGGGCCTCCTCCTGGTGGGGGTAGAGCGCCAACCCAGCTCGTTGCGCCCACTGTTCGTAGGCGGTGTAGACGGCGTCCGGGTCCTGTCCGGCGCCGCCGTCCTCGAGGTCGTCCAGCGCGAGATTCAAGGGTGCGGCGGTGACGTCGGGCATCTGCGAATCCTCTCACCACCCGACCTGGGGCCGGTCGCGGGCGTGCGCTCGTCTCGCCGACGCCGCGCCAGTATGCGACGCTGAGCGGCTGAAACGAGACGACCGGGGCCTGCGGGCCCGGAGGGGCAGAGACGTGAGCGAGTTCCTCGCGACCTTCGAAGGCCGTGCCGTCGCCTTCTCCGACTGGCTGTACGCATGGGTGCTGGCCACCGCGCTACTTGGTGTGGGGCTGTACCTGACCGTCCGCCTGCGGGGTGTGCAGGTCCGTCACCTGGGGCGGATGATCCGGACCGTGGTCGGCTCCCGCCGCGGCGCCGGCGGCGGGATCTCCTCCTTCCAGGCCTTCGCGGTCGGTCTGGCCACCCGGGTCGGCATCGGAAACGTGGCGGGCGTGGCCATCGCCCTGGCGCTGGGCGGCCCGGGTGCCGTGTTCTGGATGTGGGTGGTCGCCGCCGTCGGCATGGCGACCGCGCTGAGCGAGGCGATCCTGGCGCAGGTGTTCAAGGAGCGCTGGCGCGACCGCACCTTCCGGGGCGGCCCGGCCTTTTACATCCGCCGAGGACTCGGCTCGCGCGGCCTGGCCGCCCTGTTCGCCGCCCTGTGCGTGCTGGCCATGACATTCGGTGTCGTCATGGTCCAGGCGAACACGGTCTCCGGTGCGCTCGCCGGCCACGGTCTCGCTCCGGGCTGGAGCGCCGTGGCCCTCATGGCACTGGCCGCCCCGGTTCTCCTCGGTGGTGTCCGCTCGGTGGCCCGGGTGGCTGAATACCTCGTGCCGTTGATGGCGCTCGCCTACCTCCTGCTGGCCGTCATCGTCCTGGTCACCAACGCGACGGCCGTGCCGGAGGCGCTCACCCAGATCATCCGTGGCGCCTTCGGGCTCGACGAGGCACTCGCCGGCACGGGGGGTGGGATCATCGCCGCCATCCTCAACGGAGTCCGGCGCGGGCTGTTCTCCAACGAGGCGGGGATGGGAACGACCCCCAACGCCGCCGGCACGGCGACGGTGGCCCACCCCGTGCAGCAGGGGCTGATGCAGTCTCTCGGCGTCTTCATCGACACCGTCGTCGTCTGCACGGCCACCGCCGTGGTCATCCTGCTGGCCGGGCCGGCCGTGTACACCCCCGGCGTCACGCCGGAGTCCGCCGGGGCCTCGCTGACCCAGGACGCCGTGGCCGCCGCCCTCGGGACGTGGACCGCGTGGCCGATGACCGTGATGATCTTCGTGCTGGCGTTCTCCTCGATCCTCGGGGCCTACGCCTATGCCCAGGTCAACCTCGACTACCTCGGCGGCGGCCGGGCGCAGCGGGTGCTCGGGCTCGTCACGGTCGCGACGACCGGGCTCGGCGCGATCCTCACCCTCACCACGGTGTGGGCGGTCTCGGACGTGCTGGTCGGCCTGATGACCGTGATCAACCTGGTCGCCCTGGTCCGTCTGGCGCCCACCGTCGCACGGGTGCTGCGGGACTACGAGCGGCGTTCCGACCGCGGTGCCGAGATGCAGTTCGTGGCCGCTGAGCACCTCCCGCGGCCGGTCCGTGACCGGTTGCCGGAGGACGTGTGGGGTTGAGCCTGTCAGCGCCCGGTGTCCGCCAGCACCGCCAGCGCCCGTTCCAGCGGTCCCTGACCGAGAACGTGGCGCCACGCCCAGGCGAAGACGAGCGCGACGACGATGAACACGATGAGCACGCCGTTCGATTCCGGGTACCACACCACGTCGTTGCCGAGGATGGCGATGGCGACGATGTGCCCCGTGTACAGCGTCAGGCTCATCGACCCCGCGGCGGCGACGGGGGAGCAGATCGCGGCGACCACTCGGCCCGGGCGACCCGGCCGGGTGAGGATCAGCAGCAGGCCGGTCACCGCCAGCGACGTGCCGCAGGAGCCGACGATCTCGACCGGGCTGTACTCGTGCGGTTCGCCGTTGACCAGGTGGTAGAGGTATGGCGACCCCTCCGCCGCGCCGGCGTCCAGCAGCAGGCGGGAGGAGCCCCAGGCCACGGTGGCGAGCAGCGTGCCGGCGGCGATCATCCCGGCCTGGAACCGTACCGAGGTGAGGTTCGAGCGGCCGACGGCGAGGCCTAGCAGGATGAACGCGGAGTAGATCAGCGCCGCGTAATGACCGGTGGCGAGGATGTCCAGCTCGGACTCGACCGGGTCCTCCCACCCCGTCCAGCCACCGACGATGCTGCGCCCGCCCGCGTGCAGCGGGGTGGTGAGGAGAAAGATCACCGCCGGGGAGACGATCGCGCACGTCGCGGCACCGAGGACGAGCCGTCCGCGATTCGCGCCGAGGAAGGGCAGCGCCAGGAGGAACATCGCCGCGTATGCGGGCAGGATGACGTAGAGCGGGGTCTCGAGGAGGATGAGCAACGCGCCGAGGATGAACAGCATCCCGGCCCGGTAGGTGATGCGCAGGCGTGCCCTGGTCATCGCGGCACCGCTCGGTGGGCGCGTGCGCCCGGTCGACAGGGCGAGCGAGACCCCGGCGAGGAAGGCGAACAGCGCGGCGGAGCGGCCGTCGGCCAGCATGAGCCACGAGGGGTCGGCGCCGCCGCCCGGGGCGTCGTCACCGAGATGGGCGGTGAACATGCCGAGGATGGCGACGCCGCGTGCGATGTCGATGCCCGTGAGTCGCGTGGGGCGCGGCTGTGCCCCGGGAGCGGATGCGCTCGCCGGCGGCGGTGTGGCTTGCCGCGGGGTGAGGGCCGCCGGGGCGTGGTGCGGCGGGGAGCCGTGCGGCGGGGTGGTCACGGCTCGAGCCTATTGCCCAGCAGCGCCCGCGTGACCTCGATGAGCCGGTCCCGCAACGGCGCCGCGCGCTCGGCGAACCGTCGCTGGTGGCCGATGTACTCGGCGCGGCCCGCGGCGGTCTCGATGGCGACCGGCTCGTGGCCGAGGTCGCGCAGGTCGTACGGCGAGGCTCGCATGTCGAGCACCCGGATGTCCCGGGCCAGCTCGAAACAGTCCAGTAGTAGCTCGCCCGGACAGGCCGGGCCCAGGATGTTGGCGGCCTTGAGCAGATCCATGTTCGCGTGCAGGCAGCCGGGCTGCTCGAGGTCCGGCTGGCTGGCCCGGGTCGGTTGCAGCCGGTTGCGCGGGCGTGCCGCTCCGGTAAAGAACCGGAACGCGTCGAAGTGGGAGCAACGGATCGGATGCGCCTCGACCACCGCGTCCGTCCCCTCCTGGCCCAGCCGCAGCGGCAGATCGTGCCGGTGGTCGCGGTCGCGGTAGACCATGGCCCACTCGTGCAGGCCCAGGCAGCCGAGATGAGCCGGTCGCCGCGCCGTGCGGGAGAGCACTTCGTGCAGCCACCGCACGCCGTCGGAGCGGTCCGCCAGGTACTCGGCGTCGTCGAGGATCACCCCGTCGTCGGTCGTGGTGTGCCACCGCCACCTCGCCCGGGAGGCGAGCTCCTTCTCGACGGCGGCGGCGTCCGGGGCGGCCCGGGACCCGCGGAGCGCGATGCCGACGCCGGGATGCCAGCGGGCGAGCTTGCCCGGCCGGATCGGGTAGTACTCGAACAAGAAGTCCTCGACGGGGTCACGCTCACCGCGGGCGCGACGCGCCCGCCGTGCCGCCGTGGGCGCCTCGGCGCGCGCCCGGTGCGCCCGCTCGCGGGCACGCCAGGTGCCGGCCTCGAGCACGCGGGGGCGTGCGGCGGCGGTGGTCGCGGTCACGAGTCCCAGCGTAGGAGTCGCGACGGTGGCAGGCGGCGCGGGTGGCCGGGTCATAGGCTGACGGGCATGCGCCTCGCACGATTCATCACGGGAGAGAACCCGCAGTACGGCATCCTGGACGAGGACAGCGACGAGCTGGTCGCCATCAAGGGCGACCCGATCTACGGCGGCCTGGAGACCACCGGGCAGCGCGTCCCGGTCGCAGACGTCCGCCTGCTCTCGCCGGTGATCCCGCGCTCGAAGGTCGTCGGCATCGGACGCAACTACGCCGAGCACGCCGCCGAGCTCGGCAACGAGGTGCCCGAGGAACCGCTCACCTTCCTCAAGCCGAACACGTCGGTGATCGGCCCGGACGATCCGATCGTGCTCCCGCCGTGGACACGCGACGTCCACCACGAGGCCGAACTCGCCGTCGTCATCTCGCGTCTGTGCAAGGACGTCCCGGTGGACAAGGTCGACCAGGTGATCTTCGGCTACACCGCCGCCAACGACCTCACCGCCCGGGACCGGCAGGAGACCGACGGGCAGTGGACCCGCGCCAAGGGGTTCGACACCTCCTGCCCGCTCGGCCCGTACCTCACCCTGGACCTCGACGTCAGCGACCTCGCGGTGCGCTCACGGGTCGACGGCGAGCTGCGGCAGGACGGGCGGACGTCGCAGATGGTCCGCGGCGTCCCGGAGCTCATCGCCTACGTCTCATCGATGTTCACGTTGCTGCCGGGCGACGTCATCCTCACCGGCACGCCGGCGGGCGTCGGACCGGTTGAGGAGGGCCGGCGCGTGGAGGTCGAGGTCGAGGGCATCGGGAGCTTCTCCAACCCGGTGCTGCGTCGCGACTGACGCGACTGAGCCGTGCCGTGCCGGGTCGGAGGCGCTGCGTAGACTGACCGACGATCATGAGCGAGAACCCCACCGCCCCCGCGTCCGATGTCCGTGTGCGCTTCTGCCCGTCCCCGACCGGAACACCGCACGTCGGCTTGATCCGCACTGCGTTGTACAACTGGGCCTATGCCCGCCACACCGGCGGCCGGTTCGTCTTCCGGATCGAGGACACCGACGCCGCCCGACAGCGAGGAGAGCTACCGGCAGATCCTCGACGCCTTGGATTGGCTCGGTCTCGACTGGGACGAGGGCGTCGAGGTCGGCGGGCCGCACGAGCCGTACCGGCAGTCCGAACGGATGGACGTCTACCGCGATGTCGCCGCGAAGCTGGTCGACGCCGGCTACGCCTACGAGTCCTTCTCCACCCCGGCCGAGGTTGAGGAGCGGCACCGGGTCGCAGGCCGCGACCCCAAGCTCGGCTACGACAACCACGACCGGGACCTGACCGAGGAGCAGAAGGCCGCTTTTCGCGCCGAAGGGCATGAGCCTGTGCTGCGGGTGCGGATGCCGGCGGAGGACATCACCTTCACCGACCTCGTCCGAGGCGAGGTGAGGTTCCAGGCCGGCTCCATCCCCGACTTCGTCATCGTCCGTGGGAACGGCCAGCCGCTCTACACCCTGACCAATCCCGTCGACGACGCCCTCATGGGCATCACGCACGTCCTGCGCGGCGAAGACCTGCTCTCCTCCACGCCGCGCCAGGTGGCGCTCTACCGCGCGCTGCTCGATCTCGGTGTCGCGACGGTGATGCCGAGCTTCGCGCACCTGCCGACGGTGACCGGCGAGGGCAACAAGAAACTCTCCAAGCGGGCCCCCGAGTCCGACCTCTTCGTGCACCGCGAGCGCGGGTTCCTGCCCGAAGGGTTGCTCAACTACCTGGCACTGCTCGGGTGGGGCATCTCGGCCGACCACGACGTCTTCACCAAGGAGGAGATGGTCGCGGCCTTCGACGTCGCCGACGTCAACCCGAACCCCGCCCGCTTCGACCTCAAGAAGGCCGAGGCCATTAACGCCGCCCACGTGCGGCTGCTCGCGCCGGACGACTTCCGGGCGCGGCTGGTTCCCTACCTGCACGCCGCGAACCTCGTCTCGACGCGTTCGTTCGGGGACCTCGGCAAATCGGACCAGGAGATCCTCACCCGTGCCGCTCCGCTGGTGCAGGAGCGGATGACACTGCTCGGTGAGGCGCCGGGGATGCTCGGATTCCTGTTCGTCTCCGACGAGGACCTCTCGATCGAGGAGGACGCGCTCAAGGCGCTGCGCCCGGAGGCCGCCGAGGTACTCGACGCCGCCCTCGCGGTGCTCGAGCCGATGGATTCCCTGAGCACTGCGGCCGTCGAGTCGGCGCTGCGCGGCGCGATCGTCGACGGTATGGGCATCAAGCCCCGACACGCGTTCACCCCGTTGCGGGTGGCCGTGACGGGGCGGCGGGTATCGCCTCCGCTGTTCGAGTCCATGGAGATCCTCGGAGCCGAGTCGACCATCGCACGGCTGCGGGCGCTGCGGGCCCGCCTGGCCGAGCAGGCCTGACGCCGTCGCCTGCCGGCCCTGGTGAGGCCGGGATGGCGGCACCCGTGAGAACGGTCACGAGCGCCCTGATCGGTTTGGAACGGGCCCGACTCTCGGGTAATGTCTTCCGTCGGTACGGCCCCGGAAATCCGCGCGCGGAAGCTCGGTGGTCTACCCCCATGGGGTATGGTGTAATCGGCAGCACGACTGATTCTGGTTCAGTTAGTCTAGGTTCGAGTCCTGGTACCCCAGCGGTTTGAGCGGGCCCGATCGTTCGGGTAGGCTCGACCAGGCAAATTTGCTGCCGAGGCCCCGTCGTCTAGCGGCCTAGGACACCGCCCTCTCAAGGCGGCGGCGCCGGTTCGAATCCGGTCGGGGCTACCAGTAGCGCCCCTCACCCGATGTGGTGAGGGGCGCTTGGTGTTTCCGGCGCGCGTGTCGGTGAGCCTCAGTCCTCGTCCGAGCGCTTGAGGAACTCCGTGAGCCGGTTCGCGGCCGCGACGACGGCGGCCCCGTGCAGTCGTCCGGGCTGGCGTCCCATGCGTTCGATCGGACCGGAGACGGACACCGCCGCGAGCACGCGGCCGGAAGGGCCACGGACCGGGGCGGAGATCGAGGCGACGCCCGGTTCCCGCTCGCCGATGGACTGTGCCCAGCCGCGACGGCGCACCGCGGAGAGCATCGTGGCGGTGAAGCTCGCCCCGTGCAGGCCCCGGTGCAGGCGGTCCGGCTCTTCCCAGGCGAGGAGGATCTGCGCGGCGGAGCCGGCCGACATGGTCAGCGTGGACCCGACCGGGATGGAATCGCGCAGTCCGACCTGTCGCTCCGCCGCCGCCACGCAGATGCGCTGGTCGCCCTGCCGGCGATACAGCTGCGCGCTCTCGTTCGTGTGGTCGCGCAGAGCCGTCAGGACCGGTCCCGCGGCACTGAGCAGCCGGTCCTCGCCGGCCGCCGAGGCGAGCTCGGCGAGCCGCGGGCCGAGGATGAACCGCCCCTGCATGTCCCGGGCCACCAGACGGTGGTGCTCGAGCGCCACCGCCAGACGGTGCGCCGTCGGCCGCGCGAGGTGCGTCGCGCTGACGAGCTGGGCAAGTGTGGCCGGCCCTGCCTCCAGGGCCCCGAGAACCGTCGCCGCCTTGTCAAGGACGCCGACTCCGCTAGAGTTGTCCATGGACCGATATTCTGCATCTCAGAACCTGAGATCGCAAACGGAGGACGAGCATCGGCCGACGGCGTGACCCGCCGGAGGCGTGGTGCTCGCGGACCAAGGGGAAGAGGGTACGTCGGATGAGCGGAACGCTGGCTGAGAAGGTGTGGGACGCGCACGTCGTCCAGAAAGGCAGCGGCGGCGCACCGGACCTGCTCTACATCGACCTGCACCTCGTCCACGAGGTGACCAGCCCGCAGGCGTTCGAGGGGCTGCGGCTCGCAGGCCGTGGCGTGCGGCGACCGGACCTGACCATCGCCACCGAGGACCACAACACGCCGACGCTGGACATCGACCGGCCCATCGCGGACCCGACGTCGCGGACCCAGATCCAGACGCTGCGCGCCAACGCCGAGGAGTTCGGCATCCGGCTGCACTCCCTCGGCGACGCCGACCAGGGGATCGTGCACGTCGTCGGACCGCAGCTCGGGCTGACCATGCCGGGCCTGACGGTGGTCTGCGGGGACTCCCACACCTCCACCCACGGCGCGTTCGGGGCGCTCGCCTTCGGGATCGGGACCTCCGAGGTCGAGCACGTCCTCGCCACCCAGACGTTGCCGCTGACCCCGTTCAAGACGATGGCGATCAACGTCGAGGGCACGCTGAAGGAGGGCACCACCGCCAAGGACATCATCCTCGCGGTCATCGCCAAGATCGGCACCGGCGGTGGGCAGGGCTACGTCCTGGAGTACCGCGGCGAGGCCATCCGGAACCTCTCCATGGAGGCACGGATGACCATCTGCAACATGTCCATCGAGGCCGGCGCACGCGCCGGCATGATCGCCCCGGACGAGACGACCTTCGAGTACATCAAGGGCCGGCCCCACGCGCCCGAGGGCGAGGACTGGGACGCCGCCGTCGAATACTGGAGGTCGCTGCGTAGCGACGACGACGCCGTCTTCGACGCCGAGGTGACCCTCGATGCGAACGACCTCGAGCCCTTCGTGACCTGGGGGACCAACCCCGGACAGGGCCTGCCGCTGTCCGGCCGGGTCCCGGACCCCGTCGACATCGCCGACGAGAGCGCCCGCCGCGCCGCCGAACGATCCCTGGAGTACATGGGACTGGTGCCCGGGACGCCGTTGCGGGAGATCGCCGTCGACACCGTCTTCATCGGTTCGTGCACCAACGGCCGGATCGAGGACCTGCGCGCCGTCGCCGAGGTCGTCAAGGGGCGGCGGAAGGCCGAGAACGTCACGGTCCTCGTGGTGCCGGGCTCCGCCCGCGTCCGGCTCCAGGCCGAGGCCGAGGGGTTGGACAAGGTCTTCCTCGACTTCGGCGCCGAATGGCGCAACGCCGGGTGCTCGATGTGTCTCGGGATGAACCCGGATCAGCTCCGGCCCGGCGAGCGCGCGGCCTCGACGTCGAACCGCAACTTCGAAGGGCGCCAGGGCAAGGGTGGCCGCACGCACCTCGTCTCGCCGCTGGTCGCTGCCGCCACCGCCGTCCGGGGCACCCTGTCCGCACCGTCCGACCTCGCCCCGGCCGCCGAGCCGGCCCTGGTCTGAGGAGGAGCCGACCATGGAGAAGATCACCCAGCACACCGGCGTCGGCGTGCCCTTGCGCCGCAGCAACGTCGACACCGACCAGATCATCCCGGCCGTCTACCTCAAGCGGGTCACCCGCACCGGCTTCGAGGACGCGCTGTTCGCCGCCTGGCGTGGCGACGACGACTTCGTGCTCAACCAGCCCGCGTACGCCCAGGGCTCGGTCCTCGTGGCGGGATCGGACTTCGGCACCGGATCCTCGCGTGAGCACGCCGTCTGGGCGCTGAAGGACTACGGCTTCCGCGTCGTGCTCTCGCCGAAGTTCGCCGACATCTTCCGTGGCAACGCCGGCAAGCAGGGCCTCGTGGCCGGCCAGATCAGCCAGGAGGACGCCGAGATGCTGTGGAAGGTCCTCGAGGCCGAGCCCGGCACCGAGGTGACCGTCGACCTGGAGCACCGCACCGTCGTCGCCGGTGACGTGCACTGCACCTTCGAGATCGACGATTACACCCGCTGGCGCCTCATGGAGGGCCTGGACGACATCGGCCTGACGCTGCAGCACGAGGAGCGCATCGCCGCCTACGAGTCCTCCCGCAGCGGGTGGCGGCCGACCACGCTGCCCGCCAAGCACCTGCCACCGGTCAACGTCATGGCGGCCCGGCCGATCGACTCGGGAGGCGAAGGCGTGCCCGCACACGCCGAGGCTCCGCTGAGCTGAGTCCCGCGGCGGGTTCCGTATCCTGAGCCCACCAAGGCCACGTGGGCACCTTGTCCGCGCGAGCCAGAACCGGCGAGCCGGCGAGGTGGATATGAACGGGCTCATGCGCGTCGAGGGCGGGAACCCGCTGACCGGCGAGATCACCGTGCGTGGGGCGAAGAACTTCGTCTCCAAGGCGATGGTGGCCGCGCTGCTCGGTGAGACGCCGTCCAGGCTGGCCAACGTCCCGGTCATCAAGGATGTCGACGTCGTCGCGGATCTGCTGCGGCTCCACGGCGTCACGGTCGACCACGACGCCGATGCGGGCGTGGTGCACCTCGATCCCAGCGACGTCGAGTCGGCGCACGTCGCGGACATCGACGCCTACGCCGGCTCCTCACGCATCCCGATCCTGTTCTGCGGGCCGTTGCTGCACCGGCTCGGCGAGGCGTTCATCCCCGATCTGGGCGGCTGCCGGATCGGTGACCGGCCGATCGACTTCCACCTGGACATCCTGCGCTCCTTCGGCGCCGTGGTCGACAAGGGTGTCCAGGGCATCCAGATCTCCGCGCCGCGGGGCCTCGTCGGGACGCTCATCGAGCTGCCGTACCCCTCCGTGGGGGCCACCGAGCAGACGCTGCTGACGGCCGTACGGGCCCGGGGCCTGACCGAGCTGCGCGGAGCGGCCACCGAGCCGGAGATCATGGACCTGGTCGCCGTGCTGCAGAAGATGGGCGCGATCATCTCCGTCGACACCGACCGCACGATCCGGGTGGAAGGTGTCGATCGGCTCGACGGCTTCCGCCACACGGCCCTCGCGGACCGGATCGAGGCCGGGTCGTGGGCGTGCGCCGCCCTGGCGACCCGGGGCGACGTGTTCGTGCGGGGGGCCAGCCAGCTCGACATGATGACCTTCCTCAACACCTACCGGAAGGTCGGCGGTGAGTTCGACGTCCGGGACGAAGGCATCCGGTTCTGGCACGCCGGCGGTGACCTCGACCCGATCGTCCTCGAGACGGACGTCCACCCGGGCTTCATGACCGACTGGCAGCAGCCGCTGGTCGTCGCGCTCACCCAGGCCACCGGGTTGTCGATCGTGCACGAGACCGTCTACGAGAACCGGTTCGGATTCACCGACGCGCTGCGGGGCATGGGCGCCACCATCCAGATCTACCGCGAGTGTCTCGGTGGGCTCTCCTGCCGATTCGGTCGCCGCAACTTCTTCCACTCCGCCGTCGTCTCCGGCCCCACCCCGCTGCGTGCTGCGCAGATCGAAGTGCCGGACCTGCGCGGCGGGTTCTCCCACCTCATCGCGGCGCTGGCCGCCGAGGGCACCTCCGAGGTGCGCGGCATCAGCATCATCAACCGCGGCTACGAGAACTTCCTCGGTAAGCTCGAGGCGCTCTCGGCCAAGGCGTCCGTGGGGGCCGGCGTCTGACGTGCTCCGGGCGGCTTCGCGCGTGCGCGGTCTCGGCCGACGCGCCGATCCGTAGGCACCGCAGGCGCCGGCGCGCCACACTGGTGCCATGAACGTCGCAGCCCTCCTCGTCGAGGCCTACTCGCGCGTACCGGACTCCGCCGCCCGTGTCCTGGACGGTCTCGACCTCGACGCGCTGACCTACCGGCCCGATCCGCAGGCGAACTCGATCTCCTGGCTGATCTGGCACCTGGCGCGGGGGCAGGACGCCCAGGTCGCCGACGTGGCCGGCACCGAGCAGGCCTGGACCGCCGACGGGTGGGCGGAGCGCATGGCTCTGCCCTTCGATGACTGGGACACCGGGTACGGGCACACCAGTGACCAGGTCGCCCAGGTCCGGATGGGTGCCGAGGACCTGCTCGGTTATCTGGAGGACGTCCACCGCCGGACCGTGCAGTACCTGACCACCCTCACCGAGGCGGACCTGGACGAGGTCATCGACGAGTCGTGGGACCCGCCCGTGACGCGCGGCGTGCGGCTCGTCTCCGTCGTCGACGACGACGTCGCGCACCTCGGTCAGGCCGCCTACCTGCGTGGCCTGATCGAACGCATGTGAGTTCCGCCGAGAACGGGCGTCCCCAGTCGCGTGCCGACCGTCCGGTCACACGCCGGACCTCGCCGAGCAGACTCGGCGACGCCGCCCTGGCCGCCGCCCTCGCCCTCGTACTGCTGCCGAGCTCCCTGCAGACGGCGCCCGGGACCAACGGGGCGTGGTGGCCAGTCACGGTGGCCGCGTTCGCCGTCGTCCATCTCAGCGTGCTCGCCCGGCGCCGCGTGCTCGGGCTGGCTGCCTGCGCCGCGGCGATGCTGGTCCTGGTGGCCGTGCCCGAGCTCGGCCCGGTGACCTCCGAGACGGGCTCCTTCGGTCCGTTCCCGGCGATCCTCATGCCGACCTGCCTGGTGTTCCTCGTCCTGGAGTACTCCGCCGCGACGCACCTCGCGCGCCCGTGGCCGGCAGTGACCCTCACCGTGGGCCTGGTCGGAGCCCTGCTGACCGCCGTGCGGCTGTGGACCTCGCCGCTGTGGCCCGCCCCCGGCCTCGGTGACGTCGACGTGACCACGTGGGTCGCGCGCATCGCCGTGCTCGCCGTCCTGGTGGCGCTCGTGCTCGCCGCCTGGGCGCTCGGCCGCTACCGCAGCGTGCACGTGGCCTACCTCGCCGAGCTCGAGGATCGCGCGCTGCGGGCGGAGGCGGACCGGGAACGGCACGCCGCCCGCGTCGCCGCCGAGGAACGCACCCGGATCGCCCGCGAGATGCACGACGTCGTCGCTCATGCGCTGGCCGTCATCGTGCGCCAGGCCGAGGGCGGTCGCCTGGCCGGGGAGCGAGACACCACCGTCGCGCTGACCACCCTGGAGACGGTCGCCGAGACCGGCCGCTCGGCGCTGGACGACACCCGCTCCGTGCTCGGCCGGCTCCGTGGCGACGGCACCGGCTCCCTGTCCGGGCGCCGGGCCGAGGACGTGCCCGCGCTGGTCGAGGGCGTTCGCGAGGCCGGACTGCCGGTCACACTCGAGGTCAGCGGCGGTGGTCCGGACGGCCTGACCCGGACGGCCTCGCACGCCGTCTACCGGGTCATTCAGGAATCCCTGACGAACGTCGTCAAGCACGCCGGGACCGGCGCCCACGCGCAGGTGAGCGTGCACTACGCCGACTCAGGCGTCGAAGTGAGCGTGCGCGACCACGGCGGCGTCGCCCAGACCGGGCAGATGCGGACGCCGGGGGAGGGGCACGGACTGCTGGGTATGCGCGAACGCGTCACGCTCGAAGGCGGGACGCTGCGCACCGGACCCGATCCGGACACGGGCGGCTACGTGGTCCGCGCCTCGATACCCTCTCGGGCGGAGGGAGGCGGATGAACGGGCACCACAGCCAGATCAAGGTCGCGCTCGTCGACGACCAGGAACTCGTGCGCACCGGCCTGGCGATGGTCGTCGATTCCCAGGACGACATGCGCGTGGTCGGCCAGGCGGACGACGGCGCCGGAGCCATCGACCTGGTCGCCACCACGCCGTGCGACGTCGTCCTCATGGATGTGCGGATGCCCGGTGTCGACGGGGTTACCGCGACCCGACGGATTCTTGGGCGCCACCCGGACCGACCCCGCATCGTCGTCCTGACCACCTACGACCTCGACGACTACGCCTATGCCGCACTCAAGGCCGGTGCCGGCGGGTTCCTCCTCAAGGACGCCCCGGCCACCGAGGTCCTCGCCGCCGTCCGCGCGGTCCACGACGGGGACGCAGTTCTCGCGCCCTCGACCACCCGCCGTCTCGTCGAGCGGGTCGTGGCGGATCTGCCCGGCCCGGGAACCGGCCGGCGCGGGCCCGACCCGTTCGCCCGGCTGACCGAGCGAGAACGTGAGGTGCTGCTGGAGGTCGCCACGGGCGCGTCGAACGCCGAGATCGCCCAGCGCCTGTTCCTGTCGGAGGCGACCGTGAAGACCCACGTCGGGCGGCTGCTCACCAAACTCGGGCTGCGTGACCGGGTCCAGGCCGTGGTCCTCGCCTACGAGAGCGGGCTGGTGCGCCCGGGCGTCTGACGCGCAGACGCCGCCACCTGGGTCCGGCGCAGCACGTAGGCCAGCGTGGCGGCGCCGAGCGCCACTCCCCAGACGGGCCAGAACATCTCCGGCAGCCAGCCGGCGATGTCCTCGACGCCGACGGGGAAGTAGTCCGCCAGTCGGCCCGTCACGGCGACCCGGACGAACATCAGACCCGCCGAGGTCACGGCGACGGCCACGACCGATGCCGGCACCACGGCGAGTGGGATCGGCACCGCCCGCCCGCCGAGCCCCGGCAGCCACGTGGGGAAGCGAGAGCCCCACGGACGGGTCAGCCCCCAGGTGAGGAGAGCGCCGACCACCCCGCCGGTCGCCAGCCCGGCACCGATGCCGCCGATCTCGCGGATGTCGGCGAATGACTCCTGCGACAACCCGAGCGGGATCCCCAGGGCCCACGCGTAGCGGGTCACGGCGTAACCGAGCGGCACGGCGACAGCGATCCCGGTCGCCCATCGGCCCCATCGCGCCACCGCGACCGGCGCCGTCCATGCCGGCCGGCCGTGGGTGCGGTACGTCACCACGAGCCCGGCGATGCCCATAGCGACGAACACCAGGCCGGCGGCGGTGAGGAGGAAGAGGTTGAGGCTCGGCCAGTCGAGCAACGTCGCGCCGGGCAGCCGGCCGGCGAGCGCCATGACCAGCACGATCGGGGCGTACCCGAGGACAGCGAGTACGCGGTAGTCCGGCATCCCCACCGCCAGCACCAGCCCGAGGACGACGGCGGCCCAGCCGACCGCTCGAGCCGCACCGTCCGCGCGGCGCTGGAGACGGAAGGACGCCACCGCCACCGCGAGCCCGACCACCGACAGGACGGTCAGCAGTGCGGCCCCGGCCGTCGGGCCGAGCAGTCCGGGAAGCGTGAGCTCGGCAGCCGGGTCCACTGCCGGATCGGCGGGGTTGGCACCGACACCGGCGAGCCAGCCCAGCGAGAGCGCGAGGTAGCCCACTGACCACAGCGCCCCCGCCGCGGCGGCCACCGCCGTCCACCGGCGCCGGCGCGTGGGTCGTTCGGCGGCTTGCGAGGTGACGGACATGTCCGGTTCCTTCCTTCGGCCCGGCCGGTCCCGGGCGGCAGCACCAGGTTCGTGCCCCGGCGAGACCTGCGGCGTCGCCCGCACGTCGCGACCAGCTACGCCGCAAGGATGATCCGGTCCGGACCGAAGGGATGCACCGGCCACGCTCGGCACACGGATGACATCTGTCATGGGCCGACCGTGGAACGCGCACCACGACCGGTGAGCAGGTGCACTGCCGTTTGCCGTTCCCGCGCCCCAGAATCGAGACATGACCACATCCGAGACCGTCATCACGCTCACCGGCCTGCGTCGCAGCTACGGGACGGGCCGCACCGCCTTCGAGGCCGTCCGCGGCGTCGATCTCGCCGTTGCTCGGGGCGAACTGTTCGCGCTCCTCGGCACGAACGGTGCCGGAAAGACCTCCTTGCTGGAGGTGGTCGAAGGGATCGCGCCGGCCACCGCCGGCACGGTCGAGGTCCTCGGTCACGACCCGTACCGGCAGCGGCACCAGGTCCGGCCCCGGATGGGCATCATGCTGCAGGAAGCCGGGTTTCCCGCCGATCTCACGACGGCGGAGACGGCACGGATGTGGCACGGCACGCTGGGGCGCCCCCGGCCGGTGGAGCAGTGCCTGGCCATGGTCGGCCTCAGTCACCGCGCCGGTGTGCGTGTCTCCTCCCTCTCCGGCGGCGAACGGCGCCGGCTCGACATGGCGCTGGCCGTCATGGGGCGTCCGGAGATCCTCTTCCTGGACGAGCCCACGACCGGGCTCGACCCCCAGTCGCGCCGCAACTCGTGGGAACTCGTGCGCAGCCTGCTGGCCGAGGGGACCACGGTCGTGCTCACCACCCACTACCTCGAGGAGGCCGAGGAACTGGCCGACCGCCTCGCGATCATGCACGCCGGCGAGATCGTCCGCAGTGGCACGGTCGCCGACGTCGTCGCCTCCGAGCCGGCGCGCATCCGCTACCGCACGGTAGACACCGCCCTGACCGACCCCGCGGAGCTGGCTGGTCTGCCGGCCGTCAGCGCGACGCCACGGACGGGCGCGAGCGGTGTCGAGATCGAGACCGGTGACCTGCAGGCCACGCTCACCGCGCTGCTGGTACGGGCCGAGCAGGCCGGTGCCGTCCTGGAACACCTCGAGGCCAGCCCCGCCTCGCTCGAACGCGCCTTCCTCACCATCGCCGAGGGGCGGGGCGCCGACGCCGTGCCCGCCGCGGCGTGAGCCGGCGGGACAGCAATGACCAGTCGGCACACGAATGACGAATCGCGAACCTGGGCAGGAGAGACCATGACCGCCACCCCCACCACGTCGCCGAACGCCGGTACCGCCGCCGTACGCGCCGGCCGCACCCGCCGGCTCCTCGCGCTGGCCCGCGCGGAGGCGATCCTGCTGCTGCGCAACAAGACCGCCCTGTTCAATGCGGTCCTGCTCGCCCCGCTCCTCGTCGGCTTCTTCGTGACGGTCGGCGGTGACTTCCTCGGGCCCGACCCGGCCGCCATGGTGGCCTCGACGCTGACCATGCTGCTCTCGATCGCGCTGCTGATGGTCGTCTATTACAACCTCACGACCTCGGTCGTCGCCCGCCGGGAGGAGCTGGTCCTCAAGCGGCTACGCACCGGTGAGTCCACCGCCCCCGAGATCCTTCTCGCCTACGCCCTGCCGGGCTTTGCCATCACACTCGCGCAACTGGTGCTCGCCGGCGTCGCCGGGGCGCTGCTCGCCGAGGCGCCCCCGCTGGCCCGCCCGCACTGGCTCATCCTCGCCGTCCTCGGCGGGACGGCCGTCTTCGCGCTGCTGGCCGTCGCCTCCTCGGGCCTGACCCGTACCGCGGAGACCGCGCAACTGACCACGATGCCCCTGATTTTCGTGGCGCTGCTGCTGTCCGGCTTCTCCCTACCGCTGCACCTCATGCCCGACGTCGTCGGCCAGGTCGCCGCGTGGACCCCGCTGTACCCGGTGGTGACGCTCGCCCAGCACGGCTTCGGCACCGTCCTGCCGGACGGCACCGTCGCCTCCGGGGCGCTCAGGGACGTGGCGCAGCCGATCGCGTGCCTCATCGTCTGGGGCGCCCTCGGCGTCGCCGGCGTTCGCCGCTGGATGCGGTGGGAGCCCCGCCGCTGACCAGCCTGCGGCCGATGGCCGCCACCACCTGGAAGAGTAGGAGATCGTGAGCACGCTGCCCGGACGTTGGACCGAACCCGAGAAGTTCGAGGTCTACACCCGGTGGTCGGTCTACATCCTGTTCGTCTTCGTGCCCCTGGCCGCCGCCGCGATCGTCAGCAGCGTCAGCCAGGACCACCCGCGGCTCGCGCTGCTGTACGGCATCGGGAGCGTCATCGAGGCGGCGCTGGGCGCCCTCGTCTCCTCCCGGGCGTTCACTCAGGCGGTCGGCGGTCGCAGGATGCCACTCGCCTGGGTCATCGCCCTCGCCACGGTCGGGATGGCACAGACGGTTCTCGCCCTGCAGATCCCGCTGAGTCCGGACGGGCGGCCCGAACGCGTGTGGGCCGTGGTCCTCGCACTCGGTCTCATCCTCGCTGCCACCGCGCCGATGCTGAACACCCGGGCCATCGCCGTCGGGGTCCTGCTGGTCGCACTCGCGGCCGGTGCAGCGGCGGCCGCGGGACTCCCGCCGGAACGCGGGCCGGGCGAGGACTACCTCCACCCGCTTCCGGCGTTCATCTCCGCTGCAGCCATGACTGCGGGTATCGCCTTCTCCACCCGCGTGACGGCCTGGATGCTCAAAGTGGTGCGCGAACTCGACCGCAGCCGCGCCGTCCACGCCCGGCTCGCCGTCGCCGAGGAACGCCTCCGATTCTCCCGGGACCTGCACGACGTCGCGGGCCGGGCCTTGTCCGCCATCGCCGTGAAGAGCGAGCTCGCCACGGAGCTGTCCCGCCGCGGCCAGGACGGCGCGGCCGAGCAGATGGCAGAGATCCGGCACCTGGCCCAGGAGACGCTGCGCGAGGTCCGCGGCGCCGTCTCCGGCTACCGGGCGACCGACCTGGCCGCCGAGCTCGACGGTGCCCGTTCCGTGCTGCGCTCCGCCGGCGTCGAGACCCGGGTGACCGGTGTCGAGACGGAGTTGCCGGAGCCGGTCCAGGAGGCGCTGGGGTGGGTGGTGCGTGAAGGGGTCACCAACGTCATCCGGCACGCCCGCGCGCGGACGTGCACCATCGACCTCGAGGTCGACGCCGGCACCGCGCGCCTGACCATCGGCAACGACGGCGTCCGGGGGCGGCCCTCGACCGCCGGCTCGGGGCTGCTCGGGATCCGCGAACGCCTCGCCCCGCTCGGCGGCGAGCTGACCACGACGCACGAGGACGACAGCTTCGTGCTCGCCGCCGTCGTCCCCGTACCGGCCGCGGCCGCTCGCGGTTCTGCCACCATGGAGCGGCCATGATCGAGATCCTCCTCGCTGACGACGAGACGCTCATCCGCGACGCGCTCGCCGGGCTGCTCGGCCTCGAGGAGGACCTGCACGTGGTCGCCACAGCCGCCTCCGGTGCAGCGGCCGTTGCTGCGGCGCGGACGTACCGGCCGGACGTGGCCGTCCTCGACCTGCAGATGCCGGACGGCGACGGCGTCGCAGCCGCCACGCAGATCCACGACGAGGTCCCCACCTGCCGGACCATGATCGTCACCAGTCACGGCCGCCCCGGCTACCTCAAGCGCGCCTTGGCCGCCGGCGTCTCCGGCTTCCTGCCCAAAACGGTCTCCGCCCGCGCCCTGGCCGAGGCCGTCCGGCAGGTCCACGACGGCGGCCGCTATGTCGATCCGGAGCTGGCCGCGGACGCCATCAGCGCCGGCGAGTCACCGCTGACCCCGCGCGAGGCCGATGTCCTCGAGCTCGCGGCTACCGGAGCGCCCGCCGAGGAGATCACCCAGCGCGCCCACCTCAGCCCCGGGACGGTGCGCAACTATCTCTCGGCCGCGGTGACCAAGCTCGGCGCGGCGAACCGGCACGAGGCGGTCCAGGTCGCCCGCCGGCACGGCTGGATCTGACCCGGCGGATACCATCGCCGGTATGGGGGCGCGCCGGGTCTCGGTCACGTACTGGGTTTTCGTGGTGGTGCTCAAACCCGCGATCATCCTGGTCACTCGCCGTCGGTGGCGCGGCGGCGAGCACGTGCCGCCGGCCGGGGGCTTCGTCGCCGTGGCGAACCATGTCACCGACCTCGACCCCCTCACCTTCGGGCACTTCCTGCTCGACCACGGGGCCCCGCCACACTTCCTCGCCAAGTCCTCGCTGTTCGAGGTCCCGGTGGTGGGCAGGATGTTGGCGGCCGCACGGCAGATTCCGGTCTACCGTGGCACCACGCGCGCCGGCGAGTCGCTGGTCGCCGCGGAACGGGCGCTGCAGGAGGGGCGCTGCGTCGCGATGTTCCCCGAGGGCACCCTCACCCGTGATCCCGATCTGTGGCCGATGACCGGCCGCAGCGGCGCGGCCCGCCTCGCACTGACGACGCGGGTGCCCGTCCTCCCGGTGGCTCAGTGGGGCGCCCACCGGGTCCTGCCCCGTTACTCGGTGCTGCCACGACCCGTCCCGCGCAAGGAGGTCGTCGTCGTGGCCGGTCCGCCGGTCGACCTTGACGACCTCTACGGTCGGCCGCTGCAACCCTCCGTGCTCGACGAGGCCACCGACCGCATCATGGCCGCGGTCACCGAACAGCTCGCTCAGATCCGCGGCGAGACACCGCCCGCCCGGGCGTACGACCTGCGGCGCGACGGCGATCCCGTGGCCGGCGAGAACTCCTGGGCCGGCCGCCGTGCCGCCGGGCGAGAGGGCAGAACGGTCCGGAGGAGCCTGCGCACCCGGGTCCGCGACGCGCTGCTCGAGCAGGCCCGCCGCGCGCTGCGGCGTCGCTGACGCCAGGGTGCCGGCGGGCCGCCCCCGCCCCGCTCCCGGTTGTCCACGTCCGCCGCCGGGGCGAGACTGGCCCTCCAGGTCGACGAGGAGGTCACATGCCCGAGAACAGCACGTACAAGGTCAGCGAGATCGTCGGGACCTCGCCCACCGGCGTGGACGAGGCGATCCGCAACGGTATCGAGCGGGCGGGCGCCACGCTGCGCCACCTCGACTGGTTCGAGGTGGTCTCCGTGCGTGGCCACGTCGAGGAGGGGCAGATCGCCCACTACCAGGTCACCATGAAGGTGGGGTTCCGGCTCGACTGAGCGTGGGGTTCTGGCTCGACTGAGCAATGACCGGCCCTCGAGCGAGCAGGCGACCGCCACCCGGAAGACGCCCGTCGTGGTCAGGTCGGCCAGGCTCGCAAGGCGTGGTCGAGATCGGCCCACAGGTCCTCGACGTCCTCGATCCCGACGCTGAGGCGGAGGAGGTCCTCCGGCACGGACACCGCCTCGGCCCCCAGCCGGCGCCGCCGCTCCATCGAGGACTCGACGCCGCCCAGGCTGGTGGCCGGCAACCAGAGCCGGACGGCGCGCGTCACGGCGTCCGCATGGCCGACCCCGCCGGACGGACGCAGGGTCAGGATCGACCCGAAGCCGTCCATCAGCTCGGCGGCACGTGCATGCTGCGGGTGCGAGGACAACCCGGGATGGACCACCTCCGCGACGGACGGATGGTCGGCGAGCCGGCGGGCGAGTTCCAGCGCGTTGTGCTGTGCCCGCTCCACCCGCAGGGCGAGGGTGCGCAGGCCACGCAAGGCGAGCCAGGTCTCGAACGGACCGGGAATCGCACCCCCGACGGTGCGCCGGGCGTGCAGCCGGGCACGCAGGTCACCGTCGGAGGTCACCGCCGCTCCCATGACGAGGTCCGAGTGGCCGGCGAGATGCTTCGTGACCGAGTGGACCACGACGTCCGCGCCCTGCGCCAGCGGACGCTGCAGCAGGGGCGTCGCGAAGGTGTTGTCCACCACGCACACCGCCCCGACGCGATGCGCGGCCGCCGCCAGGGCGGGAATGTCGGCGACCTCGAGCAGCGGGTTGGTCGGGGACTCGATCCACAGCAGACTCCCGGCCGGGCCCTCGGCCGGCGCGAGCGCGGCGACCACGGCCTCCGTGTCGGCGATGTCGACCTCCCGCACCACCGACTGCTCCCGGGCGGCCTGCTCGCGCGCGGCGGTCAGCGAGGCGAGATAGGCGTGCCGAGGGACCACGATCGCCGTCCCGGGCTCGGCCAGGCGCAGGGCAGCGTCGATCGCCCCCATACCGGAGGAGAACACCAGGCCGGAAAGGCTCGCCCCTTCCAGCTCGGCGAGCGTGGCCTCCAACGGATGCCAGGTCTCGGTGTCGTACCGCGCGTACATGAGGCTGCCTGCCGGATCGCCGGTGGAGGCGTACGTGCTGGACAGCACCACCGGCGGGTTCACCGGCGCCCCTTGGTCACGGGTAGGACGGCCGCCGGCGACGGCGAGTGTGGCAGGGGAGAGCGGACGGTTCTGGGTGGGACGGTCGGTCACCGCGCCAGGGTACGGCCGATCGGACCGACGTGAGGGCTTCGGGCCACCGTGCCCCGACGCCCGGACGCTGTGGCGCCCCGGTCGCCCACGCCCTGGTGACCCGCGCGCGGCGTGATCCGGCTCGCGCCCGCCGCGCGAGGCCTCCGGCGATGCGCGCACCGGGCCGTGGGACGGCGGCGGTAGCCTCGGGCCGGTGAGTACCGAGCGCCCGTCCCCAGGCACTGATCCCGCCCGCCGCAAGGTCCGGGTCGCCGTCGTCTTCGGCGGCCGCAGCGGCGAGCACTCGGTCAGTTGCGCCACCGCCGCCGGCGTGCTGCGCGCCATCGACCGCGAGCGCTACGACGTCGTCCCGGTCGGGATCACCCGGGACGGCACCTGGGTGATCGCCCCCGACGAGCCCGCCCGGCTCGAAGGCGGCCGGGCCGAGGTGCCCGCCGAGAGCTCACAGCTGCTCGTTCCGCTCGGTGACCGGCCGGGCCCGCTCGTCGTGACCGAACCCGGCCAGGTCCCGCACGAACTGGGGGCCGTCGACGTCGTCCTGCCGCTCATCCACGGGCCGTACGGCGAGGACGGGACCCTCCAGGGGCTGCTCGAGATGGCGGGCACCAGGTACGTCGGCTCGGGCGTGCTCGCCTCCGCCGTCGGCATGGACAAGCACTACATGAAGATCGTCCTGGCGGGTCACGGGCTGCCGGTGGGCCCGTACACGGTCATCACACCACGAGCCTGGCGCCGCGACCCCGCGGCCGCGAAGGACGCCGTGGCGAGTCTCGGCTTCCCGGTATTCGTCAAGCCGGCGCGAGCGGGCTCCTCGCTCGGCGTCATCAAGGTGGACCGGGCTGAGGACGTCGAGGCCGCCGTGCTCGAGGCTCAGCAGCACGACCCCAAGGTGATCGTCGAGGCAGCCATCTCCGGGCGAGAGATCGAGTGTGCGGTGCTACAGGGGCGCGGCGACGCCCCACCGCGCACGTCGGCGCCGGGGGAGATCGTCCTCGACGCCCCGGAGTCCGGTTTCTACGACTACGAGACGAAGTACCTCGACACCGCGCCGCTGACCATGGCGATCCCGGCCGACCTGCCGGCGGAGATCACCGACCGCGTACGTGACCTCGCTGCGCAGTCCTTCGAGGCGCTCGCCTGCGAAGGGCTGGCTCGGGTCGACTTCTTCTACACCGACCGCGGCTCCGTCGTCGTCAACGAGGTCAACACGATGCCGGGCTTTACGCCGTACTCGATGTACCCGGCGTTGTGGGAGGCCGCGGGACTGAACTATCCCGACCTCGTGGACGAGCTCATCCAGCTCGCCCTGGAACGGCCCGACGGTTTGCGCTGACGGCGTTCAGCCGAGGTCGTCCGGGCCCACGCAGGCGCGGCCCGCCTCGACCACCCGCACGGCGGAGCCGAGCTCGGTGAGAAATGCCGTGGCCTGCCCTGTGCCCACCTGTGCCACCGGGATGACCACCTCGACGGCCGGGTCCCGGCCGTAGGTCACGAACGTCCACGACCCGCCGTCCGCGCCGGGCTGCTCCTCCTGGTAGGAGACCCAGTCCACCGAGGCGCCGTCGTTCGTCTCCACGCTCACGCACCGGTCGGTGGTCGGGCCGGGGACCTCGACCCCGCACCGCAGCGTGACCGCCGGGTCACCCCAGGCGGTGGTGGCCTGGGAGGTGGTGGAGCGCCGCTCGAGACCGCGCAGGGAGTCCGGGCTCGCCATGAGCACCTGGCCGCATGCGGGCGCCGAAGCGTGCGGCCCGGTGGGAACGCCGACCGGGGGCGCACAGCCCGTCAGCACCAGGACAGCGAGCGCGAGCAGCGTGAGGAACCGGCGAAGCACTCGGTCAGGGTACGTCGACGGTGCGGCCGCGCCGGTCGGTGGATCGCTGGGCGAACGCGGCGCCCCAGGTGTCCATGGCCAGCACGATCTTCTCGAGGCTGCGGCCGAGCTCGGTGAGCGAGTACTCGACGCGCGGCGGCACCTCGGGGTGGACGACGCGCCGGACGACGCCGTCCTCCTCGAGCTCACGCAACTGCCGGGTGAGCGTCTTGGTGTTGGCCAGCGGCACCAGGCGACCGAGCTCGTTGAACCGTCGCGTACCACCGAGCAGATGCTTGACGAGGGTGAGCTTCCACGTCCCGCCCAGCACCGAGACCGCGACCTCGACCGGGCACACCTCCATCGCCCGACGCACCGGCAACCTCATGACGCCTCCCAGCTCACCTCGGAGGGACAAAAATGTCCGTACTAGTCGAATCTACCCTTAGAGCTCAGTATGGACGTATGTCACCGTCACCGCACTCCAGCACCATCCTGTGGGTCTTCGCGCATCCCGAGCCGGCGTCGTTGAACGGTGCCCTGCGCCGCGCAGGGCAGGAGCACCTGCGCCGGGCCGGTCACGAGGTACTCGAGTCCGACCTGTACGCCATGGATTTCGACCCCGTGCTCCGCCGCGAGGACGGCGGCCGCCTCCCGGACGGGCAGCGCTTCGCCGTCAGCGCCGACACCCGCGGCGCCTATCTGGCCGGCGAGCAACCGGCGGACCTGGCCGCTGAGCGGTCCAAGCTCGACCGGGCGGACGCCGTCGTCGTGCAGTTCCCGCTGTGGTGGTACGGCGTGCCCGCCATCCTCAAGGGATGGTTCGACCGCGTCCTGGTCAGTGGCTTCGCCTTCGGCTCCGACCCGCGGACCGGGCGGCGGCTGCGGTTCGAACAGGGGCCGTTCACCGGCAAGCGCGCCCTCGTGGTCACCACCCTCGGCGACCGGCCCCGGGCGATCGGACCACGGGGGAAGTCGGGCGAGATCACCGAACTGCTCTTCGGGCTGCTGCATGGCACCTTCGCCTACACCGGCATGGGTGTCCTGCGGCCCTGGGCGCTGCCGAGCGCGGACCGGACCACGGACGACGCCGCAGCCCGGGAGAGCCTGGTGCGGCGCCTGGACGGGTTGTTCGACGAAGAGACGATCCCGTATCGCCCGCAGTTCACCGGCGACTACACCGCGGAGTGGGAGCTCGCCGACCACGTGCGGCCGGGTGAGACCGGGTTGCGGATCCACGTCGCCGGGTGAGCGGCCACCGGCTCGGACCGGTACGGGCGCCCACGCTCACCCCGCTCGCACAGGCTGGCGCAGGACCGTGCGCAACCGCTCGGCCGGCGTCCGGCGCGGATCTCCCAGGTAGATCTCGTGGTGGTCGCCGTGGAATGTCAGCCCGTGCTCGGGCATGAACTCGCGGTGCAGCCGGTCGAGCACCGGCCCCTCGTCGTCGTAGGAACCCACGTGCAGGGTCTGGACGCACCGGCCCTCGTCGAGGGCCAGCACGTCCACACCGGCGACGTCGACGTCCGTGCGCGTGCGGGCCGCCCGGCGTGCCGCGGTCACCTCCGCATCGCTGACCCACTCCGGCAGGGCGATGAGCATGGTCCAGTTCCACGCGGACTTCTCCCGGCGGACGAACGCCGCGGGATCCGTTGCCCGCCACAGCCCCTCCAACGGCGAAACGACGAACGGGCGCCCGGCCGCCTTCTGGGCGGAGCGCAGCGTGTAGGCGACGGCGTACAAGGCCCGGACGGCCTTCGGGTACGCCGGCGTAGTGTTCGGATCGCCGTGCCCGTCCACGGCGAGATACCGCATCGGTGGCACGTCGACGACGTCGAACCGTCCCTGCGGCGGGGCGTACAGCCAGCGGTGGACCTTCTTGACGTCGTAGATCGCCATGCCGGCGAGTATCTCAGCGTCGGCGGGCCGTCAGGTGGCGAGTGCGGCGCGCACCACCCGCAGGGCCTCCTCGTCATCCAGGCCGAGCCCGCGCACCGCCCGGACGTAGTCCGCCGCGGCCTCCAGCGCCAGCTCGCGGCTGCGACTGCCGGCAGGGCTGACGAACGTGCCCGCGCGCCCGCGGGTCTCGACGAGTCCGCCCTCCTCCAGCTCGCGGTAGGCGCGGGCGACCGTGTTGACGGCGAGGGACAGCTCGGCCGCGAGCGAGCGGACCGTGGGCAACCGGGTGCCGACGGTCAGGGTGCCGTCGGTGATGCGGCCGGCGAGCTGGCGCCGCACCTGCTCGTACGGGGGCAGCTCGGCATCGGTGTCGACGTGCAACGGGTCCATCGGGTCAGTTCACCACGCCTCCTCGCCGATGCGGGGACGACGCCGCTACCGTGACCCGACGTGGATACCGTCGCCGACCTCACCGAGGACGAGCTCATCGCCTCGATGCTCCCGCTGCTCCCGCGCGGTGATCGCACCGTGGTCCCGGCCGGCGACGACGCCGCCGTGGTGGAGGCGCCGGACGGCCGCTTCTGCACCACCACCGACGTGCTCGTCGAGGACCGGCAGTTCCGGCGGGACTGGGGTGAGGCGTCCGACGTCGGTTGGCGCGCAGCAGCACAGAACCTCGCCGACGTGGCT
>Ga0079224_100001366_pt1 | contig 27835 bp, 26 predicted proteins | sample Stecom2015_FD_80414 | JGI IMG/M metagenome (GOLD analysis project Ga0079224, IMG submission 80414) | Agricultural soil microbial communities from Utah to study Nitrogen management - Steer compost 2015 | ecosystem: Environmental > Terrestrial > Soil > Agricultural land | place: USA: Utah... | reverse complement strand
TGCCGCGGCCAATGCGCTGGCTGGGGGTGATCTTGGGGTGCGTCTGCAGAGTCGCTCGCGGGACGAGGTGGGTGAGCTGCTGCAGGCGATGAATGTGATGATCGAGCGGCTGTCGCAGACCATAGGCGCGGTGCGGCGCAGCGCCGACAGTCTGGCGGCGGCGGCCGAGGAGGTCAATGCCACTGGGCAGAGTCTCTCGCAGGCGGCCAGCGAGCAGGCGGCCTCGGTGGAGGAGACGGCGGCTTCGATGGAGCAGATGACGGCCTCGATCGAGCAGAACACCGAGAATGCCCGCCAGACCGACGGTCTGGCGCGCCAGGCGGCGGCCGAGGCGGCGGAGGGGGGCGAGGCGGTGGCGCAGACGGTGGCGGCGATGCAGGCGATTGCCGAGAAGATCTCGATCATCGATGACATCGCCTACCAGACCAACCTGCTGGCGCTGAATGCGGCGATCGAGGCGGCGCGCGCGGGCGAGCACGGGCGTGGCTTTGCGGTGGTAGCTGCCGAGGTGCGCAAGCTGGCCGAGCGCTCGCAGGTGGCGGCGCAGGAGATCGACGCGGTGGCCTCCTCGTCGGTGGCGCTGGCGGAGCGGGCGGGGGAGCGGCTTGGGCAGATAGTGCCGGCGATCCAGAAGACCTCGGAGCTGGTGCAGGAGATTGCCGCGGCCTCGAGCGAGCAGTCGGCGGGAGTGGGGCAGATCAACGGGGCGATCGAGCGGCTCAACCAGCTGACGCAGCAGAACGCCTCGGCAGCCGAGGAGCTGGCGGCGACGGCCGAGGAGCTGAGCGGACAGGCCGAGCAGCTGCAGCAGCTCATCGCCTTCTTCCGCCTCGCAGGCGAAGCAGGTCCGGCCCTGGCCGCATCCCGGCGGCACGAGCAGAATGCTGGCGCGGCAGCGGACAGCGCGCCCGCTGGCGAGGCCGCCAAGGCCGTCAAGAGCGCGGCTGCCAAAGTTGACGAGTCGGCTTTCGTCCGGTTCTAGGAGCGATCATGAGCAACTTGGTCAAACAAGAAGGTGGTAAGAATCTCGCGGTCAGCGCCCAGCAGGTGGCGGTGAGCGCCGACGAGACGCAGCAGTATCTGACCTTCTCGCTCGGCAAGGAGATGTTCGGGATTGGCATCCTCAACATCCGCGAGATCATCGAATACGGCAATGTCACCACCGTGCCGATGATGCCGGCCTTCGTCCGGGGCGTCATCAACCTGCGCGGTAGCGTGGTGCCGGTGATCGACCTGGCGGCGCGGTTCGGTCGTCCGCCCTGCGAGATCACCCGCCGTAGCTGCATCATCATCGTCGAGATGGGCCACGATGGCGAGCGGCTGCAGCTGGGGATGGTGGTGGACACGGTTTCCGAGGTGCTGGAGATCCCGGACTCGCAGATCGAGCCGCCGCCTGCTTTCGGCGCCAAGATCCGCACGGACTTCATCGCCGGCATGGGCAAGGTCAACGATAGCTTCATCATCCTCCTCAACATGAACAACGTGCTGGCGGTGGACGAGATGGCCATGCTGGCGCAGATGAGCGAGAGCCAGACGCAGCTGCCGCCAGCAGAAGCCGCCAAGACCGGCGACAAGTGAGCGATCGCGATACACAGGCATGCGTGCCCTGACCATAAGCGACCAGGAATTCGCGCTGTTCCAGCGCCTGCTGTCCGACATCGCCGGCATCCACCTGGCGCCGGCCAAGAAGGTCATGCTGGCAGGCCGCTTGAGCCGCCGCATTCGCGCGCGCAATGTCGCCAGCTACGCCGACTACTTCAAACTGTTGGAACGAGAGCGGGACGAGCTGCAGGTGGCGGTGGATCTGCTGACCACCAACGAAACGTACTTCTTCCGCGAGCCCAAGCACTTCGATTTTCTGAAGACGGAAATTCTGCCGCAGCACCCCCGCCACCGGCCGTTCCGCGTCTGGAGCGCGGCCTGCTCCAGCGGCGAGGAGCCCTACAGCGTGGCCATGCTCTTGATGGACCAGCTTGGGCCTGGTGCCAGTTGGGAGGTGTTAGCCTCCGATCTCAGCACCAAGGTGCTGGAGCAAGCGGAGCGGGCGGTCTACCCCCTGCAGCGCACCAATCTGCTGCCGCTCGAGTATAAGCGGCGCTATTGCCTGAAGGGGGTCGGCGAACATGAGGGCATGTTGCTGGTGGACAAGGCCATACGGCAGCGGGTCCGCTTCCGCCAGGTGAATCTGAATCATCCGTTGCCGGCCGGATTGGGCAGCTTCGATCTCATTCTGCTGCGCAACGTGATGATTTACTTCCAGATGGACACCAAGCGCGAAGTGGTGCAGCGGGTCATCCAGCAGCTGAAGCCAGGCGGCTATCTGTTCATCGGCCATTCGGAAAGCCTGCACGGAATCAACAGCAGCCTGCGCCTGGTTCAGCCGGCGATATACCGGAAACCGGCATGATCAAGAGCCTGTCCGGCGGCCTGGATATCTTCCTGCAGCCGGGGGAGTGGTACTTCGGCGAGGGGAACACCCGGGTGCGGACGACGCTCGGCTCCTGCGTGGCCATCGTACTGTGGCACCCGGTGCGCCGCATCGGCGGCATGTGTCACTACATGTTGCCGTCGCGGGGCCGGCCGAGCGACGAGCCCTTGAACGGTCGCTACGGCGACGAGGCATTGGAGCTGCTGCTGAACGAGATCAGGCAGGCTGGAACCCGGCTGCAGGAGTACGAGCTCAAGCTGTTTGGCGGCGCCAACATGTTCTCGCCCGAGACGCGCCGCGACGACGATGTGCCGTCACGAAACGTCGCCTTCGCCCGTGAGCTGCTGCAGCGCTATCGCCTCAGGGCAGTGGCCGAGAGCCTGGGCGGTGTCGGCTATCGGCAACTGATCTTCGACATCTCCACCGGGGATGTGTGGATGCGACAGGGCAGCGGGGCGCTCAACGCCAACGAGCAAGCCTGAGCGATAGATCCGTGATCTGACAAGGGAGTTGGTGGCCGCCTATGAGCCAGGCCGTCCGCGTCTTCATCGTCGATGATTCTGCCGTGGTGCGCCAGGTGCTGACAGGCCTGCTGGAGCGGGACAGGGAGATTCGCGTCATCGGCACGGCCTCCGATCCGCTGTTCGCGCTGCAGAAAATGGAAAAGGAGTGGCCCGACGCCATCATCCTCGACGTCGAGATGCCGCGCATGGACGGCATCACCTTCCTGCGCAAGCTGATGGCGGAGCGGCCGACGCCGGTAGTGATGTGCTCCACCCTCACCAGGGATGGCGCCGAGACCACGTTTCAGGCCATGCAGGCCGGCGCTTTCGCTGCCATCGCCAAGCCTACCCTCGGGCTCAGCAGCTTCTTGCAGGAATCGGCCCAGGAATTCATCGACACTATCAAGGCGGCGGCCAGGGCCCGCATGGGAGCGCTGCTGAAGCAGCCGCCCATCCAGGCGCTGCCACCGCCGCGGGCACTGGCCGAGACCACCCACAAGGTGGTCGCCATCGGCACCTCGACCGGGGGCACCACGGCTCTGGAGGCCGTGCTGACTGCTCTGCCCGAGCTGTGCCCCGGCATCGTGGTGGTGCAGCACATGCCGCCGCAGTTCACCGCCGCCTTCGCCGAGCGGCTGGACCGGCTGTGCCGCTGCCGGGTCAAGGAGGCCAGCAACGGTGACCGGGTCGTGCCGGGGCAGGTTTTGGTCGCGCCGGGAGGCAGGCACATGCAGCTTGAGCGCAGCGGCGCCCAATACTACGTCAAGGTCAGCGACGGGCCACCGGTGAACCGGCACAAGCCGTCGGTGGACGTACTGTTCCGCTCCGTCGCTCGCAGCGCTGGGCGCAACGCCATGGGCATCATCATGACTGGCATGGGCGACGACGGTGCCCAGGGGCTGCTCGAGATGCGCCGCGCCGGCGCCATTACCATCGCTCAGGACGAGGCTACTTGTGTGGTTTTCGGTATGCCCAAGGAGGCCATCGCGCGCGGCGCGGCCAGCTACGTCCTGCCGCTGCACGCCCTCAGCCGCGCCATCATGGGCATGACCCACGACTGAGCCGAGCATGGTATCGTGCGCGTAGCGCAGGCCGCGAATCCGCTGCCTGTACTTGCCTTCTGATCAGCCGTGGGATGGCCGTGAACGAACACAACGACGACCTGCAAGACGATCAGCCGCAGCCGCCAAGCCGCACCGCCCGCAAGCGCGAGGCCGAGCGCCTGCAGAAGCTGGGCGAGCGGCTAGCGGCGCTGTCGCCGGCGCAGCTGGCGCAGATCCCGCTGCCGCCCGAGCTGTTCGAAGCGGTACAGCTGGCGCAGCGCATTCGCGACCGTTCGGGGCGACGGCGTCAGCTGCGGTTGCTCGGCAAGCTGCTGCGACAGCAGGACCCCGAGCCCATCCAGGAAGCCTTGGATCGTTTGCAAATGCGCAGTGCGGTTGCGATCGCTCAGCACCACCTGGCCGAGCGCTGGCGGGAACGGCTGCTGGCCGAAGGCGACGCCGCGCTGAGCGAATTTATGGCGCAGCATCCGACCGGCGATGGCCAGCGGCTGCGGCAGCTGGTCCGTGCCGCGCAGCAGGAGCTGGCTGCCGGGAAGCCGCCTCGCGCCGCACGTGAGCTGTTCCGCCTGCTGCGTCAGACCTTGCGCGAGGACTGAGGCGCGGTGCGCCTCGGTTCGACCGCGCTGGCAGCCAGGGCATCCAGACAGGCTTGCATGGCGGCAGCAAAATCACGCCTGGCGATGAAGCCGATGATCGGCCGCACCAGCCAGCCACGCGGATGATAGCGGTAGCGCCAGCACACCACCACCCCTTCCGCCCGCGGCGTCCAATGCCAGTCGGCCTCGGCACAGGCGACCAGCCAGCCGAAGGGCGGTGCAAAGCCGGCAATCCGGTAGCGATGGCGCCGCGGCGGGTCCAGCTCCAGCACGGTTTCCTCGACGCTGTTGCCGTCGCTGCTCTCCACCCGGCGACGGCTGCCGGCCCGCAGCGGTCCGTCTTCCAGCCGGGTCACCCGCACCACTGCCGGCACCAGCCCCTTGCCGCGAAACCAGGCGGGAAAGGCCTCGGGGTCCAAGGACAGAGCGAAGGCTTGGCTCGGCTCGGCCGCGATGAAGCGGCGGCATTCGATCTCAACGCTGCGCATGCGAGGCCAGGGCCGTGCTTTCGTGCTGCGGGCGCTGCCACTCCGGCGGCGCCCACAGGTGCTTGAGGCGCAGCCAGAGTGGGCCGGGACGGGCGGCGTCACGCAGCATGTCGCGCCATTCATGGAAGATCATGGTCAGCACATTGTTGGTGTGGATCTGGCGCTGGATGCCGTATTCGGGCGGATTGGCCTGGTCCTCCGGGGTGAAGGTGCCAAACAGTTTGTCCCAGACGATGAGTACGCCGCCGAAGTTGCGGTCGATGTACTCGGGATTGCGGCCGTGGTGGACGCGGTGGTGTGAGGGCGTATTCAGCACTAGCTCCAGCGGACCCAAGCGGCGTACTACCTCAGTGTGGATGAAGAACTGGTAGGCCAGGTTGATGGCGACTACCAGCACGACATGCTTGGGGTGGAAGCCGATCAGGGCCAGCGGCAGCCAGAACGCCCACATGCCGGAGATGGGATAGGTCATGCTCTGTCGAAAGGCGGTGGAGAGATTCGAGCGCTCGGATGAGTGATGCACCACGTGGGAGGCCCACAGCCAGCGGATGCGGTGGCTGGCGCGGTGGAACCAGTAATAGAGAAAATCCTGGGCAATGAACAACGATAGCAGGGACCACCAGGTCAGCGGGATCTCGAACAGCCGGAACTGGTACAGCCAGTAGAACAGCCCGATCACCGCCGCCCAGGCGATACCGTCGGCGAGTTGGTAGCTGGCGGCCAGGAAGGCGTTGTTGAGCGTATCGCGCAGGCTGTACGCCGCCGGGGTGTTGCGCCAGTACCATGCCTCCCAGGCGATAAATCCCAGGAAAAACGGCGCCATGGCTAGCAGGAACAAGGATTCCGGGCCCAGGTTGAGCGGCTCGAGCCAGGTGGCCAAGACCTCCATTGCGCTCCTCCTCCGGCGATACTGTGATTGCTTATATGTGGTCTTGCTGGCCGGCCACGGCAGCGGCCGTGGATTTAGGGAGATCTATAGCCCAAATGGCGCCGTTCTGCAGGAACGGGCGGCGAGCCGGGCCCTTTCAGCGCGTTGCATCGTCCACTGTCTTGCTTTGCACGATGAGCTCGGCGGTGGCGATATTGGTCGCCAGCGGCACGTTGTGCACGTTGCAGATGCGCTGCAGGCCTTGGATGTCAGGATCGTGGGGGTGTGCGCTGAGCGGATCGACGATGAAGATTACCGCCCCGACACGGCCCTCGGCGACGCGCGCGGCGATTTGCACGTCGCCGCCCAGCGGACCGGAGAGCAGCAGCTCGACCGGCAGCCCGGCGGCAGCGCGGATCTGCTGGCCAGTGGTTCCCGTGGCCAGCAGCTGCCAGCGCGACAGCAATTCCCGGTTGCGCACACAGAAGTCGGTCAGCTCCCGTTTCTTCTGATCGTGCGCGATCAGCGCCATGACGGGCGGCAGCTTGCCCTCATTCGTTGCAGTTGCAGTTCCAGTCATCGGCGAGCTCCTGTCGTACGTGATGCCAGCCAAAGCGGTCGATCAGCCGCTCGAATTCCGGCGGCAGCGGTGCCGAGACGATCAGCGGCTGCTCGGTGACCGGATGCTGGACGCGCAGGTAATGCGCGTGCAGCAGCAGCCGGTGGATAGCGAACTCTTCCCGGAACAACCGATTGTGGGCCCCTTGTCCATATGTGGTGTCGCCGATCACGGGGTGCGAGATGTGGTTGAAATGGCGACGGATCTGATGGTGGCGGCCGGTGTGCAGGCGCACGTCCACCAGCGAGTAGCGGCTGGTCGGATAGCGGCTGACCGCGTACGGCAATTCCACAGTGGCCAGGCGACGATAGCAGGTGACGGCATCGCGTGCCGGCTTGTCGGGGGCGTTGCGCAAGGGTCGCTCGATGCGGCCCTCCAGCTCGGTGTAGCCGCGTACGATGGCCAGGTAACGGCGCCGCGGCGAGCGCGCCTGGAATTGCGCGGTCAGGGCGCGGGCCGCATCGGGGTTGAGCGCGAACAGCAGCACGCCGGACGTGGGGCGATCCAGCCGGTGCACTGGATAGAGGAGCTGGCCGATCTGATCGCGCAGTCGCTGCAGCACAAAGTCGCTGTCCTCCGCCGAGATGCGGCTGCGGTGCACTTGCAGGCCCGCCGGCTTGTCGATGGCGACCACGTGCTCGTCACGGTAAAGCACGGTCAAGGGTCTTGGATCAACGGTCGTGGCTTCGATCATGTCGACATGGTAACTCGGCCTAAATGTCCGAATGGCGTCGGCGGCCGGGCGGCGGGCAAAAGAAAACCCGCTCCGGGGCGGGTTCAAGGACTTCACGGAGACGGCGGGTATTGTTGGCAAGCGCCTGGTCTGACATGACCCCCGTGAAGGTGAGGCAATGTTAGCCCGCCCAGCGCCTGGTGAACGTCCAACGCCGCCACAGTTAGGGCGGCGACTGGTCCGCAAAACGAAGCAGAGCCCTTGCGCTGCCTCAGCGCAGCAGCGGCAAGGCGGCGGCAGCAATGGCCATGACGAGGCCGATGGCCAGCACTACCAAGACCACGACGCGCTCAATGGCGTCGATGCGTTTGTTGAACGGCACGACAACCCCCCGAATCGGTCAGGGTGTGGATTAGCTGTGCAAGACAGCGTCGCTGCCGGCGCGCGGAGGCGTTGAGTCTTGCAGAAATCATGCTGCGCCGCAACAGAGGTTGTGGCCCCTGTCCCGCTCGGCGGCAGGCAGACAAAAAGAGAGGCAGTCGCCTGCCTCTCTTTGCCTCGCTGAATGCCGGCAGGGACGCCGGCAGACCTGGCCCGATGGGAAACCGTGCCTTAGAGGCCCAGCTGCTTCAGCCGGCCCGGCTCGACGATCTCGATCCAATAGCCGTCCGGGTCCTTGATGAAGGCGACGTCCTTCATCTTGCCTTCGTCCGGACGCTTGACGAATTCGACGCCGTTCTCGTCGAACCAGCGAACGGCGGCGTCCAGGTCCGGCACGGCAAAGCAAATGTGGCCGAAGCCGCGGGGATCCTCGTTGCCGTTGTGGTATTTGAAGTCGGCATCGTCTTCGGTGCCCCAGTTATGGGTCAACTCCAGGATGCCCCGCTGCGAGAAGGTCCAAGCCATGCGCTCGCCGGCGTCCTCCGGAGCGCCTTCGTTGGCGCCAGGGCCGGCCAGGAAATAAAGCGAGAACTTCATTTCCGGGAAATCAAGCTTGCGCAGCAGGCGCATACCCATGACGCGGGTGTAGAACTCCAGGGAGCGCTTGGGATCCTTGACCCGCAGCATGCTGTGGTTGAAGACGAAGCCGCGAGTCTGCTCCGGCGCCTGCTCTTGGACGCCGGGATGAATCTCGGTGTTGAACGCCATGTAAGCCTCCTTGTGCGTTGCTGTGAAAGCGAAGGACCTAGATCGCCCGCTTGTTCATCTGGTCGGCGATATATTCTGCCTGACGGATCGCCAGGGCGACGATGGTCAGCGTGGGGTTCTCCGCCGCACTGGTGGTGAACTGGCTGCCATCGGAGATGAACAGGTTGGGGATGTCGTGCGTCTGTCCGAACTTGTTGCACACCCCGTCCTCGGGCCTGGCGCTCATGCGGCAAGTGCCGAGGTTGTGCGTCGAGGGGTACGGCGGCACCCGATAAGTGCGGATCGCGCCGGCTGCCTCGTAGACCGCCTGGCCCTGCTTGTAGGCATGTTCGCGCATGGCGATGTCGTTGGGATGGTCGTCGAAGTGGACATTGGGCACGGGCAGACCGTACTGGTCCTTCTCCGTGGGATGGAGCGTGACCCGGTTGGACTCCTGCGGCAGGTCTTCGCCAACCAGCCACATGCCGGCCATGCGGGTGTAGCTCTCCATGGCCTCGGTGAACTTGCGGCCCCAGGCGCCGGGATCGAAGAAGGCGGCCATGAACGGCAGGCCGAGCGAGATGGTTTCCATCTCGTAGCCACCGACGAAGCCGCGGCTGGGATCGTGGCGCGACTCATCGGTGATGATGCCGGCCATGGTGGTGCCGCGGTACATGTGCACTTCCTTCTCGAACACGGCGTAGACGGAGCCGGTCATGTGCCGCATGTAGTTGCGTCCGACCTGGCCGGAGGAGTTGGCCAGCCCGTTCGGGAACATGCTGGACGCCGAGTTGAGCAGCAGGCGCGGCGATTCGATGGAGTTGCCGGCGACGCAGACGATGCGCGCCCGCTGGCGGTGCAGGTTGCCGTCCTTGTCGAAGTAGAGGACGCCTGTGACCCGGCCCTTCTCGTCATGCTCGATCTTGGCCACGTGCGACTCCGGCCGCAGGTCGAGTTTGCCGGTGGCCTCGGCCTGGGGGATCTCGGTGTAGAGCGTGGACCACTTGGCGCCGGACTTGCAGCCCTGGAAGCAGAAGCCGATCTGCAGGCAGGACGCGCGGCCGTCACGGGGGCGGCTGTTGATGGCCATGCGGCCGGTATGGACGTCCTGGTAGCCCAGCTTGCGGGCACCGTGGTACATGACCTTGAAGTTGTTGTTGCCCGGCAGGCCAGGGATGTCGTTGGTGCGGGTTACGCCCATCTTCTTCTCGGCGCGATCGTAGTACGGCTCTAGTTCGGCCAGGGTCAGCGGCCAGTCGAGCAGATTGGCGCCGTCGATCTTGCCGTAGGTGCTGAGCGCCTTGAACTCATGCTCCTGGAAGCGCAGCGAGGCGCCCGCCCAGTGCACGGTGGTGCCGCCGACGGTCTTGCAGATCCAGGCCGGCAGGTTGGGGAAGTCCTTAGCGATGCGCCAGCTGCCGGACGTGGTGCGGTGGTCCAGCCAGGCCAGCTGGTGGAACGACGGCCACTCGTCGTTGATGAAGGTGCCGATGGACTGGCGCTTGCCCGCCTCCAGCAGCACGACGGGGATGCCCTTCTGGCAGAGTTCGTTGGCCAAGGTGCCGCCGCCCGCGCCGGAACCGATGATGACGACGACGCTGTCATCGTCATAGCTGTACTTGTGCTTGCTCATGCTTTCCTCTCCTCGTGTCTCTTCAATGCTTCATCGATCTCTTGCCATCAGTACGCCGGCGGGCTGGCCTCGGGCGGAGGTTCCGGCAGCCAGTCGAGATCGTTGAAGCCGCGGTGGAGATAGCCGCCGTGCTGGAAGGAGGCGCCCGGATAGCCGAAATAGGCGTACGCCATGTCGTTGTCGTACAGGGAGACGATGGCCGTGCTGCGCACCTTCTCGAAGAAGGGCGTGCCTTCGATCGCTTCGACCAGCTTGAACTGCTCGCGCTCGGCAAGGGCGAGCCAGTTGCCGCCGGCTTTGCTGTTCAGCTCGGCAACCCCCTTGCGCAACAGCGCCTGCACTTCCTTGTCCTTGGCCGCTTCCGTGTCGAGGTCCTTGACGACCAGCGCGTAGACGGCGTCTTCCAGGCCATCGTGCGGGTAGAGGTGACGCGTGAAGCGCAGCAGGGCCTCACCCTCGGCCTTGGTCAAGCTTTTGAGCTCCAGCGCCCAGGCGCGGCCGGGAGCAAGCATCGCGATCGGGCCGCTGCTGTAGAGCAGCACTCCTCCCAGGACGGCGCCGCTGGTTTTCAGGAAATCGCGCCGGCTTGTTTGGACTGACATGGGTATCTCCTCTCTCTCTCTCGGTAGTTTGGCGAAAGCGCTGCCTGGCCAGGTGTTTGCCCTGGCTGCGGGCAGCCGCCTGGCGCATACCGATTTCGGTCCGCGGAATACGGGAGTAGGAACTGGTCGCAGGAGCGCGATCCAGATTGGGGCAAGATTAGGAAGAGCGTCCGGGGGTGGGGTAGTAAGTATTTACTACATCAAGGATTTGCGGCGCCGGGGGTTGCCGCCGGCGCGGCGCGACCGGGTATGATGGCAGTCACGACTCGTCTGCTTTGCGAAATGTTAAGGTGTAAGCGATCCCGAGCTCCCAAGGCGACGAGGCATGCTGGCTTGCAGCGGTCGCTGAACGATTGGTCCAAGGTAAGCAACGATGTGTGATGTCTACAGCTCGATGGCGCCGGAGCGCTACGAGAGCACGACCCGGTCGATCCGTTTGCGCGGCTTCGTCACCAGCATCCGGTTGGAAAACGAGTACTGGGAAATCCTGGAGTACATGGCGCAGGAGGAAGGGGCCACGGTGCCGCAGTTCATCAGCGACTTCTACGACGAAGTGCTGGAGAAGCGCGGCGAGGTGAAGAACCTGACCTCCATGCTGCGGGTTGCCTGCGTGATCTACATCAGACGGGGGCGCAACTGGCGGGCGGCCGGGCGTGAGGAGCCGGCCCTCTCTCTTTCGGTCGGCTGAGACGCCGCCACCGCCGGGTCGGTCGCCCCGGTGACAGGCGCGGACGCCGGTCGCTGACGGCAGGCTCCGGCGGACCGACTCCACCAGCATCGGGCTGAATGAGGCAAGCTCGGCTTGCCGGGGCAGTCGTTTGTCCGTCACCGGGGCGGCTGCGCCTGGCGAATCCGCATCCCGCGGGCGGCAGGATTGGTCTATCATGGGACATGGCCGCCGCCGGCTGCGGTCGACGCCGGTTCCGCGACCTTTGCTCAGGGAGACCGCGATGCTGCCTCCGGAACAGCTGCGGATGCTGCACCAGCACTACCTGTTCAGCGCTTTCACCGAGCCCCAGCTGAACAGCCTGGCCGAGCATGTCCGCATGCTGCGGGTGCCCGCCGAGCGCATCCTGTTCCAGCATGGCGACCCGGCCGAACGGTTCTTTTTGGTGGTCAGTGGCCAGATCAAGCTGTTTCGCACGACCCCAGACGGCCAGGAAAAGGTCATGGAGCTGATGGGGCCGGGTCGCAGCTTCGCCGAGGCCATCATGTTCATGGAGCAGCACCGCTACCCGGTGAGCGCCCAGGCGTTGCAGGAAACCCGCCTGCTGGCGGTGCCGAACCAGCCCTATTTGGCGTTGCTGCGCGACAATCCCCAGGCCTGCTTCCGCTTACTGGGGGACCTCAGCATGCGCCTGCACCAGCGCCTCAACGAGATCGAGGGGCTGACGCTGCGCAATGCCGCCACCCGCGTCGCCCGTTATCTGCTGAGCCGCTTTCCGGGCGAGCCCCGAGCCGGCGCCGTGGTGCAGCTGGATGCGCCCAAGCAGCTCATCGCCTCCCAGCTGGGGATGAAGCCGGAGACCTTCTCCCGGGTGCTGGCGAGTCTGGCGGAGCAGGGCGCGATCAGCGTCAAGGGCCGCCAGCTGACCATCGACGATCCCGCCCTGCTGAAGGCATTGGAGTAGCCTGCCGAAGCCGACAGCTGTCCGCATTGATCCAGGTCAAAAGGCCGCCAGGGGGCTGGCGGGTATAGTGCTGATGCTGGTTCGAGTACCTGGAGAGGAAGGGCTGTAATGGAGCTGGTTTGTCCTGCCGGCGCGCTGCCGGCGTTGAAGGCAGCGGTCGACAATGGAGCGGACGCCGTCTACATCGGGCTGCGGGACGAGACCAACGCGCGCCATTTCGCCGGTCTGAACTTCACCCCCGAGCGGGCGGCGGAAGGCATCGAATACGCCCATGAGCGGGGCTGTCGAGTTTTCCTGGCGATCAACACTTATCCGCGGCCGGAGGGTTGGTCGCGCTGGACCGCGGCGGTTGACACCGCAGCCCAACTCGGCGTCGACGCGCTCATCGTCGCCGACATCGGTGTGCTCGACTACGCCAGCAGCCGCCATCCCGATCTGCCGCTGCATCTGTCGGTGCAGGGCTCGGCGACCAGCGCGGAAGCCTTGGAGTTTTATCAGCAGCAGTTTGGCATTCGCCGCGCGGTCGTGCCCCGGGTGCTGTCGCTGGCCCAGGTGCGGGTGCTGTGCGAGACCGCGCCGGTGGAAATCGAGGTGTTTGGCTTCGGCTCGCTGTGCGTGATGGTGGAGGGCCGCTGCACGCTGTCCTCGTACGTCACCGGACAAAGCCCCAATATGAACGGCGTCTGCTCGCCGGCCAGTGCTGTGCGTTGGGAGCAGAAGCCGGAAGCGCTGGAGTCGCGGCTCAACGACGTCCTGATCGACCGCTTCAAGGCCGGCGAGAACGCCGGCTATCCCACCCTTTGCAAAGGCCGCTTCGAGGTCAACGGCCATACCTACCATGCCCTGGAGGAACCGACCAGCCTGAACACACTGGCGCTGCTGCCCGAGTTGCTGGCGGCCGGCGTCAAGGCGATCAAGCTGGAGGGGCGGCAGCGCAGCACGGCTTACGTGGCGCAGGTGACTCGTGTCTGGCGCGAGGCGCTGGATGCCGTCTGCGCCGATCCGGGCGGCTTCGCACCGAAGCCGCAGTGGCAGCAGGCGCTGGTCAAGGTGTCCGAGGGCACTCAGACCACGCTCGGCGCCTATCATCGGCCCTGGCAATAGGAGGTGCGACGCATGCGAATCTCGCTCGGCCCCGTGCTGTATTTCTGGCCGCGTGAAAGGCTGGAAGCGTTCTACGCGGCCAGCGTGGCCAGTCCGGCGGAAATCGTTTATCTCGGCGAGACGGTCTGTTCCAAGCGCCGCTCGTTTCGGCCGGACGACTGGGTGCAGTTGGGCCGGGAGCTGGCCAAGGCTGGCAAGCAAGTGGTGCTGTCCACCCTGACCCTGGTCGAGTCGCGCGCCGAGATGGGGGTGATGAAGCGCCTGTGCCGCAACGGCGAGTTCCTAGTCGAGGCCAATGACCTGGCTGCGGTCAAGCTGCTGGCCGAGCAGGGCCTGCCTTTCGTTGCCGGCCCTGCCATCAACGTCTACAACGCCTACACCCTGCGGGTGCTGCGCCGGCAGGGGCTGCAGCGCTGGGTTATGCCGTTCGAGCTGTCGCGCCACGACCTGGAAACTATACTGGCCGATGCCGAGCGGCTGGGCGTGCGCGACGGTCTAGAGCTCGAGGTCTACAGCTACGGCCGCATTCCGCTGGCCTACTCGGCCCGCTGCTTCACCGCGCGCCACCACAATCTGCAGAAGGATCAGTGCGAGCTGAGGTGCCTGCAGGATCCGGCCGGGATTCCGCTGCGCACGCAGGAAGGCGAGGAGTTCCTCACCATCAATGGGATCCAGACCCAATCCGGTCGCATCTACGACCTGCGGCCGGAGTGGCAGGACATGCGGGCGCTGGGTGTCGACATCATGCGCATCAGCCCCCAGCCGGAAGGCACGCCGGAGCTGGTGCAGCGGCTGCACGACGCCATCCGGCAGGGCAAGCCGCTCCGGGCCGATCCCGCCCGCGCCTGCAACGGCTACTGGTACGGCGGACCGGGCATGGTTTTCCACGGCGCCGGCGACGCCTGAGGCGGCGTTAGGCCGGCGCTCAGCCGCCGACCTGGACGGCCAGACTGCCGGCGTTGGCCAGCAGCCAGCGCAGCGGCGTCGGCAACGCCTCCCACTCCAGGCTGTCCAGCAGATTCTTGGCCTGCAGGCCGAACTCGACGTCGCCTTCGATCACCAGCCGGCGCTGGAAGAACAGCGTGTCGGGGTCTTCCCGGCGGCTGGCCAGCAGGACGAACTCCCGCACCTGGCCGCGGATGACGGCATCCGCCTCGCGGCGGCCGTCCAACACCCGCCAACGGCCGCCGGCACGGGTGATGATCCACTCCAGGCCGACGTCCTCGACCCGGATTTGCAGCTTGCGGCCTTCTAGGAAGTCCAGCTCGCCGTCCCGCTCATGCTGGGCCAGGGTTACTGCGAGCAGGCGCTCCATGACCGCGCCGAGCAGGCGCGCCGGCGCGAGCCGCAGCGGGTAGAGCGGCAAGCGCAGCAAGCTGGCGGCCACCGGCTCGGGGATGGACGGAGGGGCTGACGATCCAGGCTGCTTGCTTAGCATGGAACTCCTTGGAATGGATGACCAAATGCTGAGCGTTCAATCATCGCTCGGCAGCAACGGCATGGTCTTGCTCTGGATCAAGCTACCCGGTGTCTGAGCCGGTGTCCGGGCAAAAAAGCGGCGCGCAACCGGGGGGAGGAGGATTGCGCGCCGTAACAGCTGAGGAGAGGTTGCCGGAAGCTCCGCCGCTGCGCCGGGAGGACGGCGCAGCGGCTCAAGGAGGCGTTAGCTGCGCTGCTCTTCCACCGGTACGAAGGTCGCGGTGATGCTGGTCGGAACCTTGATGTGGTTCCAGTCGGCCAGCAGCTGTTGTACCGGGTTCAGCTTGCGCGGAGTGGCCGGATGGATTTCGTAGCGACCGATGACGTCGCGCTCCAGGCCAACCACCGGCAGGCCGTGGCTGAGCATGTAGGCCTCGGCGGCGTTGCGGGGCTGGGCCGGCGCGAACTCCACGATCTGGGTCTCGTTGCCAGGGCCGCTGAGGTAGCCCCATTCGATCAGCAGCTCTTCGGGGGTCGGCACGCCGCTGGCGAGCGCCGTGCTCGAAGCGAGCGTCGCAGCTAGTGCGAAAGCGAGTTTCTTGGCCATGTCGTCGTCTCCTTTTGTTCGCTGTGAGGAGGGGTAGCGTATCTGTCGAGCGACAAACTATACATACTGGTCTGTCTAGTGCTATTTGAACATAAACAGACAGGTCTGTCTAGTCCTGACCTACTCTCGTGCTTGCCTAGGTCGTGTGGCGAATGGGACGGTGGGGCGTATCAGCCGGCGCTATCCTTGAGCGCGGCGACCAAAAGATCGCGGCCGGCAGCGCGGGCCTGGCGCAGGTAGTCCTGATCGCCGGTGAGGTGGACCATGATCTTGACCCCTTCCACCAGCAGCATCATGCGCAAGGCGGTTTGCCGCGGCTCGCTGGCACCGGCACGCTGCAGCGCCGAGACGATGCGGTCCGTGATCTTTCTCTTGTGGCGCGCGATCAGCTGCCGCACCGGATGCTCGGGATCGCGGAATTCAGCGGCGATGTTGTGGAACGGGCAGCCGATGAAGCCCGGGCTGGTGATGGCTTGCTCGAGGTTGTCGAAAACGGCGTGCAGCCTTTCCTCGTAGTCGAGGCCGGGATCGTTGAGTATGGATTCCAGCTGCTGGAGCTGCTCTTGATGGACTTTTTCGACCGCGGCCAGGATGAGCTCGTCCTTGGACTTGAAGTGCGAGTACAAGGTCATCTTGGCCACGCCAGCCTCGGCCAGCAAGGTATCGATGCCGGTGGCGTGGCAGCCGTTGCGAAAGAACAGCTCGACGGCGACGTCGATCAACTGGTCACGTTTGCTGATGGTCATGCCTCCTCCGTTGGCCTACTAGACAGACCAGTATAGCTCCTGGTCGTTCCCTGTAGGCGACACTGGGGCGGTTAACTTAAGGCGAGGAGGCGACGGAGCCAGGCGGCGAGGTCCAGGATCTTCTCGATGCAAACAGTATGCTTGGCGATGTATTGACGCCATTCCACCGGCTGGCCGGCCGCCAGCAGCCGGTCGCGGGAAAGCTCGCCGAGCTCGATGGGCACCACCGGGTCATACACGCCGTGAGCCATGAAAACGGGAGTATGAGCATTGGCCGGATGGCGCTCGTCTTGCAGGCGATCGTACAGGGGCAAGTAGGTCGATAGGGCGATGATGCCGGCCAGGCGCTGCGGATAGCGCAAGCCGGTATGGAGGGCGATGGCACCACCTTGCGAGAAGCCGGCCAGGACGATGCGCTCGGGACCGACGCCGAGCTCGACCTCGGCGGCGATCAATTGCTCGATTTGGTGCTGGCTAGCACTGATGCCCGCGATGTCGTCCCGACGACCGGCTTCGCGCAGGGACTCGATATCGTACCAGGCGCGCATGCAGATGCCGTCGTGGAGGGTGACGGGGCGCACCGGCGCGTGCGGGAAGATGAAGCGCACGCTGTCCGGCAGCCGCAGTTCAGGCACGATAGGTTCGAAGTCGTAGCCGTCGGCGCCAAGTCCATGCAGCCAGATGATGGAGGCGGTGGCTTGCTGATCGGGGCCGACGATAAGCGTGTCCAGAGGCGTGATGTTCATACTGAGTCCCTGCCCGGTGGAAAAGCGGCAAGCCGTCTTTGGAGGGGTTCACGTCATGCAAGTGTAAAGGCCTGGGCAGGGCGACGATCAGAAAATGCCTATTCAATTGATTTGGGTCAAGGAATTCGTCGGCCTATAGGAGACAATGCAAATCGCACCTTCAGTGTGCGTTCCCAGAAGAGCCTGCCGGCCAAGCCCCCGCCGGCCGGCAGGTCCCTCCCTCTAGCGGTCATGGCTTGGGCCGATCCTGCCGATTCGATCGACCGTCAGGTCGGCCTCTCTTTATCGTGAATATACTAGCATCGCTACCGATTTTCGGCAGCCGCGCATCTTTCGTAAGCGTTTGATTTAAAGGGCAATCTTCGCGGTGCCGGGCTGCGGTCGCCATTGCCGCCCGCTCCTGGGGACAGTTTTCGGCTTTTCAAGGTTTTCCTGGCTCGGAAAGCTTGCCTAGAATGAGAAGGCGAGACCTGCATGGGTCTCGGGCCATGTCCCCGTCATTGCAGGATGCACCACCAAAACCAATAGGGAAGTTGACATGAAGCTTCGTACCCTTCTTTTGGCAGCTTGCCTGCTGCCTTTTCCGCTCCACGCCCAAGGTCTCAACTACAGCTACCTGCAAGGCAGCTACGAAGTTTGGACCGATCCCGATACCCATGAGTGGGTGATCAAGGGCTCGTACGAATTTGCCGACAGCTTCTACGCCTTTCTCGAAGACGCCAGCGGGGGACGTCACGCCGGCGTGGGTTATTACCATCCACTGCGGGTCGATTTGCACCCGTACGCGCAATTCGGGCTGGCCGATAGCCGGGACGGCTTCCGGCCGGTCCTGGAGGGTGGCGTACGCTGGATGCTCGACCGCCAGTGGGAAATGCGCGGGCTGGCGCGCTTCATCACCGACGGTCATATCGACCAACGTGGCCGCGAAGACGACGAGCTTATCTTTGCGGCTGAAGGGGTCTACAACCTGAACCGCACGGCTGCTCTGGTTGCCGCTCTCGGCGTTCCCATGGAAGCGGATGGGCTGGTCCTGCAGTTCGGCGGCCGGCTCAATTTCTAGCGCTTCGGAAACGCACCGGTGCCCTGTCGGCGGCTGATCGGACGCCGGCAGGACACCGACTAGCCGGCCGCCGACTGAGGCAGCCAGGGCCGCAGGTGACGCAGGATCAGCTCGGTCAGAAAGGCGATATGATCCGGCGCGTCGTTGAGGCAGGGGATGTAGCTCAGGCGCTCGCCGCCGGCCTGCTCGAACAGCGCGCGGTTCTGGATGGCGTTCTCTTCCAGCGTCTCCACGCAGTCGGCAGAAAAGCCGGGACAGATCAAGTCGACCTGACGCACTCCTTGCCGTGCCAGCCCTTCCAGGGTTTCGTCGGTATAGGGCGTCAGCCACTGCTCGCGGCCGAAGCGAGACTGGAAGGTCACCAGCCACTCATCCTGATCCAGGCCCAGCCGCTCGGCCAGGAGCTGTCCCGTGCGACGGCATTCCTCGGCGTAGGGATCGCCCAACTCACTGTAGCGCAGGGGAATGCCGTGGAAGGACATTAGCAGGCGCTGGCCGCGCCCGTGCTGCTGCCAGTGCATGCGGACGCTGCTGGCCAGGGCGGCGATGTAGCCCGGTTCGTCGTGGTAGTCGCGGATGCAGTGCAGTGCCGGCTGGTTGCGCATCTTTTGCATGGCGGCGAAGACCACATCCAGTGCGGTGCCGGTCGTGGTGGCTGAGTACTGCGGATAGAGCGGCAGCACCAGCAGGCGCTGCACTCCCGCCGCCTGCAGCTCAGCCAGGGCGGCTGCCACCGACGGCTCGCCGTAGCGCATGCCGAGCGCGACGGGAACGGCCTGGCCTAGCCGCCGCTCCAGGCCTTCCCGCAACGCCTGTTGCTGGCGGCGAGAGATGACTAGCAGCGGCGAGCCATGCTCGGTCCAGATCTTGGCGTAGGCTTCGGCCGAGCGGCGCGGCCGAGTCCGCAGGACGATACCATGCAAAATGGGCAGCCACACGGCGCGTGGAGTATCGATCACGCGCCGGTCGCTGAGGAATTCCCGCAGATAGCGCCGCAGCGCAGCTTCCGTCGGGGCATCGGGGGTGCCCAGATTGATCAGCAGCACCCCGATGCCGGCTGATGGCGCGTCCTGGCTCATGCCTGCTTTGCTATCCCTGCTTGCTTGCCTCGGCAGCCTCGCTGCTGCTGGACATGATGGCCTCGACCACCGCCAACGCCGTCATGTTGACGATGCCGCGCACGGTGATGCTGGGCGGCAGGATGTGGGCCGGCTTGTTGCTGCCGAGCAGGATGGGCCCAACCGAGACGCCCTCGGCCACGCTCTTGAGCAGATTGAAGGCGATGTTGGCGGAGTCCAGGTTGGGCATGATCAGCAGGTTGGCCTGGTCCTTGAACTGGGCGTTGGGGAACAGCCGTTCGCGGATCTCCGGGGAGATGGCGGCGTCGGCCTGCATCTCGCCCTCCACCTGCAGCGACGGATCGCGATCCTGAATCAGTCGCAGCGCCTCGCGCATCTTGGCTGCCGACGGGCTGTTCGAGCTGCCGAAGTTGGAGTGCGACACCAGCGCGATCTTGGGCGTGATGCCAAAGCGGCGGACCACGTCGGCCGCCAGGATAGCCATCTCGGCAATCTGGTGCGCGGTCGGGTCGTCGTGCACGTGGGTGTCGCAGATGAATAGCGTGCCCTTCGGCAGGATGAGCACGTTCATCGCTGCCATGTGGCGCACGCCCGGCCGCGGCCCGATCAGCTCTTCCACGTAGCGCAGCTGGCGGTGGTAGCTGCCGAGCAGGCCAGCCAACATGGCATTGGCCTCGCCGCGACGGACCATCAGGGCGGCGATGACGGTGTTGCGGGTTCGCACCACAGTGCGGGCGCGGGCCGGTGTGACGCCGCGGCGCTCCATGATGCTGTGGTAGAGCTGCCAGTACTCCCGGAAGCGCGGATCGTCCTCTGGATCCACCAGTTCGACGTCCTCGTCCAGCTTCATGCGCAGCCCCAGGCGCTCGATGCGGGATTCAACGACCCGGCGGCGGCCGATCAGGATGGGCTTGGCCAGCTCGTCGTCGAGCACCGCCTGGACGGCGCGCAGTACGCGCTCTTCCTCGCCTTCGGCGTAGACCACGCGGCGCGGGTCCTGGCGCGCCCGCTCGAAGATGGGCTTCATGACCAGCCCGGACTGGAACACGAACTGGCTCAGCTTTTGATGGTAGGCGGCGAAGTCCTCGATGGGCCGGGTGGCCACGCCCGACTCCATCGCCGCCTGCGCGACCGCCGGCGCAACCCGCAGGATCAGGCGCGGGTCGAAGGGCTTGGGAATGATGTAGTCGCGGCCGAACTGCAGCGGCTTGCCGCCGTAGGCGTTGACCACCAGGTCGGAAGCCTCCTGCATGGTCAGGTCGGCGATGGCCTTCACCGCCGCCAGCTTCATCTCGTCGTTGATGGTGGTGGCGCCGACGTCCAGGGCGCCGCGGAAGATGAAGGGGAAACAGAGGACGTTGTTTACCTGGTTGGGGTAGTCCGAGCGGCCGGTGGCGATGATGGCATCCGGCCGCACCGCCAGCGCCTCTTCCGGCAGGATCTCGGGAATCGGGTTGGCCAGCGCCAGGATGAGCGGGTCGCGCGCCATCTCCTTGACCATCTCCGGCTTCAGCACACCGGGGCCGGACAGGCCGAGGAAGATGTCGGCGTCCTTGATGGCCTCCGCCAGGGTACGGCACTCGGTGTCGGCGGCGTACTCCTGCTTGCGTGGATCCATGGACTCCTTGCGGCCCTTGTAGATCACGCCCTTGGAGTCGCAGGCGATGATGTTTTCCTTGCGGGCGCCTAGCAGCACCAGCAGGTCCAGGCAGGCGATGGCGGCGGCGCCGGCGCCGCTGGTGACGATCTTGACGTCCTCGATGTTCTTGTTCACCAGCCGCAGGCCGTTGACGATGGCGGCGGCGGAGACGATGGCGGTGCCGTGCTGGTCGTCATGGAAGACTGGGATTTTCATGCGCTTGCGCAGTTCGGCTTCGATCTCGAAGCACTCTGGCGCCTTGATGTCTTCCAGGTTGATGCCGCCGAAGGTCGGCTCCAGCGAGGCGATGATGTCGACCAGCTTCTTGGGGTCCCGTTCGTCGACTTCGATGTCGAAGACATCGATGTTGGCGAACTTCTTGACCAGGACGCCCTTGCCTTCCATCACCGGCTTGGCCGCCAGCGGGCCGATCGCACCCAGCCCCAGCACGGCGGTGCCGTTGGTGATGACTGCGACCAGGTTACCGCGGGCGGTAACGGAGGCGGCCGCGTTCGGATCGGCGACGATCGCTTCGCACGCCGCCGCTACCCCGGGCGAATAGGCCAGGGCCAGATCGCGTTGGTTGGCAAGCGGCTTCGACGGCGTGACTTGTATTTTTCCAGGGGGATCGTTGCGGTGATACTCAAGCGCGGCTGCGCGAAGATCTTCGGCCATCAATAACTCTCCAAAGGGGCAGGCTTCAGCGAGGCGGCATTATACGGTTACACGGCGGTTCTAAGCCACCGGCTAGGCTTGAATTTTTCACAAGGTATCAGGCAGTGAGCCGGTCCAGGAAGTCGCCCAGCGCGCTGGCGAAAGCTTGCGGCTGCTCGGCGTGCAGCCAGTGGCCGGCACCGGCAATCCCGTGCAGTCGGGCGTTGGGGAAATAGCGGCGGATGGCGTCCTGCGCATCAGCGGTAACGTAATCCGATGCTTCTCCATACAAGAACAGGGTCGGTTGCGTGAACGTGCCGGGAAAATCGGGGAAGTCCTCGATCGCTTCCAGCTGGTCGGCCAGGATATCCAGCGGAATGCGCCAGTAGTAACCCGCCGCACCGCGCTGCAAGTTGGTCAGCAGGAACTGGCGTACCGACGGGCTGGGAATGGCGTCGGCCAGGGCGTTGCTGGCGTCGGTGCGGGAGCGCACCTGGCTTAGGTCCAGCTGTCGCATGGCGGCGATCAGTGGGCGGTGGCCATTGCCGCGCCGGTAGGGTATCGGCGCGATGTCGGCGACCACGAGCGCCCGCACCCGCTGCGGCGCTTGCAACGCCAAGGTCATGGCGGTCTTGCCGCCCATGCTGTGGCCCAGCAGCAGCACCGACTCCAGCTCCAGCGCATCCAGCAGCCGCAGCACGTCGCCAGCCATGGTCGGATAGGCCATGTCCGGCGCGTGGAAGGAGCGGCCGTGGTTGCGCAGGTCCGGCAGGATGACGTCGTAGCGCTCGGCCAGCCATTTGGCGTGGCTGCCCCAGTTGGAGCCGGAGCCGAACAGTCCGTGCAGAATCACCAGCGGCTGGCCCTGGCCCTGCCGGCTGTAGTGCAAGAGCGGCTGCTGGCTCATGGCGCCTCCGGACCCCAGTCGAGCGCTGCATCCCCCGCGCCGCGGCGCAGCTGCTTGAGCTCCTGTACCACGACTGCGAACATGGGCAGGCCAAGCTTGGGGAGGCTGCGCAATTCGGCTAGGGTGGCGGCCGGTCGCTCGAGGGCCTCGCGATAGCGACTCGCCCAGTCCTCCACGCAACGGGCGGGGTCTTCCTGGGGGCAGTACTCCAGTGCATCCGTGGTTAGCTGCCGCAACACGCCATAGACGTCGTTCAACAGGCCAAGCCGCATGCGGGCGGCCCAGGCGTCGGCCGGAGTGAACTCGCGCAGCGCCTGCAGCAGCCAGGTGATCCCCAGCCTGGCGCCGATGTTGTAGTAGGCACCAGCGGCCAGCTGCAGGGAGACGCCCTGCCGCTGGCTGATGCTGGCGATGTCGAGACTGGCGTAGAGCGGATCGGTATAGGCGACGTGACGCGCCAGCGTGTCCGGCACGCCCGCCCCGCGCAGCGCCTGCGCTTGCTGGAGACAGTGCTCGCCGAGCGTCTCCGGCAGCTGTTTCGGCAGCTCCCGGGCAAGGGTGTCAATTGCCGGCTTGAGCCGTTCCACCACGGTGGCGACGGGCAGATCACGCGGCAGATTAAGCATGATCCAGCCTACGGCGCGCTCCTGCAGGCTCATCAGCTCCTGCAGCATGTCATGCTGCAGGTCGGCGGGGACTTGGCCGTCGAGGCTGTCCACCTGCTCCCACCAGTGCTGCAGCGAGAAAATCCCGCTAGCGGCAAGGAAGGCGCGGGCGATCTCGGGGATGGTCGCGCCCAGCTGCTGTTGCAGACGGAACAAGAAGCTGGGGCCCATGCGGTTGACGATGAGGTTGATCAGCGCCGTGGCCTTGATTTCGCCGCGCAGCTGATGCCCGCGGATGGCGTCGGGGAAGCGCTCGGTCAGCTGGGGCGGGAAATACTCGAACAGCATCTGCTCCAGCTCCGGCTCGTCGAGCAGTGGGCTGCCGAGAAGCTTGCCGTAGCCGTGGATCTTGACGTAGGACAGCAGCACCGCCAGCTCCGGCCGGGTCAGGCCGCGGCCGTCGGCGGCGCGCTGCGCCAGCTCGTCGTCGCTGGGCAGGAACTCCAGCTGCCGATCGAGCCCGGCCGCGCGCTCCAGGAAGCGGATCAGGGCGGCGTATTGGTCGAGCTGGCTCGCCGCCTGCCGCTGCGCCAGGCTGAGCGCCTGGGTTTGCTGGTAGTTGTCCTGCAGCACCAGGCGGGCCACGTCGTCGGTCATGTCGAGCAGCAGCTGATCGCGCTCGGCCATGCCGAGGGCGCCTGCATCCACCACCTGGCTCAGCAGGATCTTGATGTTGACCTCGCGATCGGAGCAGTCGACGCCGCCGGAGTTGTCGATGGCGTCGGTGTTGATGCGACCGCCCTTGAGGGCGTACTCGATGCGGCCGAGCTGGGTGAAGCCCAGGTTGCCGCCTTCGCCCACCACTCGGCAGCGCAGGTCGCTGCCGTCGACGCGAATGGCGTCGTTGTTCTTGTCGCCGACCTGGGCGTGCGACTCGGTGGAGGCCTTGACGTAAGTGCCGATGCCGCCGTTCCAGAGCAGGTCGACCGGCGCCTTCAGGATGGCTTGCATCAGCTCGGTGGCCGACAGCGTCTCTTGGTCGATGTCGAGCGCCTTGCGGGCCTGCGGCGACAGCTTGATCGACTTGGCGGTGCGCGGCCAGACGCCGCCGCCTTCGGAGATTTTGCTGCGGTCGTAGTCGTCCCAGCTCGAGCCGGGCAGCTGGAACAGACGCTTGCGCTCCTCGTATGCGACTGCCGGGTCCGGGTTCGGATCGATAAAGATGTGGCGGTGGTCGAAGGCGCCGATGAGGCGGATGTGCGGCGACATCAGCATGCCGTTGCCGAACACGTCGCCGGACATGTCGCCGATGCCGACCGCGGTGAAGTCCTGGCTCTGCGGGTCGAGGCCTAGCTCGCGGAAGTGGCGCCGGACCGAAACCCAGGCGCCGCGGGCGGTGATGCCCATCTTCTTGTGGTCGTAGCCGGTGCTGCCGCCGGAGGCAAAGGCGTCGCGCAGCCAGAAGTCGTACTCGGCGGCGACGCTGTTGGCCAGGTCGGAGAAGGTGGCAGTGCCCTTGTCGGCGGCTACCACCAGGTAAGGATCGTCGCCATCGTGGCGCACCACGTCAGGGGGAGGCACGACCCGGTCACCGACGCGGTTGTCAGTGATGTCCAGCAGGCCGCGAATGAAGTCAGCGTAGCAGGCCTTGACCTCGGCCTGGATGGCTTCCCGGTCCCCTTGCGGTAGCCGCTTGGGACAGAAGCTGCCCTTGGCGCCCACCGGCACGATGATGGAGTTCTTCACGACCTGCGCCTTCAGTAGGCCCAGCACCTCGGTGCGGAAGTCTTCCTGGCGATCCGACCAGCGGATGCCGCCGCGGGCCACTTTGCCGGCGCGCAGATGCACCCCCTCGAAGCGCGGCGAATAGACGTAGATCTCGTAGGCCGGTAACGGCAGCGGCATGTCCGGGATTTGCTCCGGGATCAGCTTGAGGGCCAGTTGGCTCTTGTGGCTGCCGTCGACATTGCGGCGATAGAAATTGGTGCGTTGCGTGGCCCGAATAGCCGCTAGGTAACGGCGCAGGATGCGGTCTTCGTCCAGCCCTGGCACGTCGTTGAACGCGGCCTCGATCCGGGTGACCAGTTCCTGTTCCTGCGCCGGGTCGCGCTGGCTGGGCGACAGCCGGGCGTGGAAGAGCTGTACCAGATCGCGGGCGATGTGCGGGTAGTGCGCCAGCGTCGCCTCGATCAGCGCCTGGCTGAGAGTGGTGCCGGCCTGGCGCAGATACTTGCCGTAGGCGCGCAGGATGGTGATCTCGCGCCAGTCCAGTCCGGCATGGAGGCTGAGCTTGTTGAAGCCGTCGTTCTCGGCCCTGCCCTGCCAGACCATGGTCAAGGTTTCCGGGAACAGCCGCTGCAGGCGCTCCTCCTCGTCGTCCAGCCCGGCCGGGTAGCGCAGGCCCAGATCGCGGATGCCGCCCGGACGCCCAGCGGTCGGAGTGACGGCGTAGGGCCGCTCGTCGATGACTTCCACGCCCAGGTTCTCGAGCACGGGGAGGGCCGCGGAGAGCGTGATCGGCTGCCCCAGATGGTAGATCTTGAGCCGCAGTGTACCGGCCGCGGCCTTGTCGGGGCGGTAGAGCTGCAGCCCCAGCGTGTTTTCCTCGGACAGGGCTTCCAGCCGCAGGGCATCCTCGACCGCGACGGCAGGCGGGTTTTCGGCCTGGTAGGCCATGGGGAAGGCATCGTGATAGCGCTGGTAAAGTGCCTCGCCGCGCTCTGCGCCCACGCGCTCCTGCAGCTGGCGGCGGAATTCGTCCTGCCAGGAGTGGGTCGTGTGGGTCAGCAGGATTTCCAGGGCGCGCGGCAGGAGGTCTTCGGTGGCGCCGTTGCGGTAGTGATGCTCGATGAAGGCTGCAATTTCGGCTGCGGCCTCGCGCGACCAACGGTTGCGTACCGCTTCGATGAGTTGCTCGATGCGTTGACGTTTCTCGTCTTCCGCCCGGTGTTCCATTGAAAGCTCCGGTGCAGCGCTCGCAGTGCGCTGTCTTTTACTGACATCAACAACAGCTGGTTACAAGCCTGGGCTTGACCAGTTCGCTCGCCAGTGGATTTGATGCGAAGGGGTTTTAGGGCCGCCGTGGACTCTGGCCGGGCCGACGGCTCGGCCAGCCGGCGCTGGCTGCCTTTTCCAGGCTTGGCGTGGGCCCGAAGCATTGGCTGATCCAGCGGGGCCAGCCGCACTCGACAGGCAGGGAATCGCCACGCCAGGCAGGCCTCGCATGCCATGGAGCTCGGCACACGCCCAACGCCAAAAAGGCATGTCACCACAGAATCTGGGCATTTTGCAAGAAATGGCCCTTGTGCGCCAGGCCCTTTTTCAGCACAATAAAATGTAAAATTTATACATGTTTAGAAACCGTTCTGCACGGGCGAGCAAGGGGCGGGCATGCTTTTTGGCAGCAAGCGGCGAATCGAGCGATTGCGGCAGGAAGTCGCGGCGGCGCAGGCCGCCGGCGAGCGGTTGCAGCAGCGGGTGCGCGAGCTCGAGGCCGCGCGCAGGCAGGCCGAAGAGGAGCTGGCGGCAATGCAGGGTCGCAACCGGCAAATGGAGGCCATCCTCGCCGGCATGGCCGGTTTCGGCGACTCGCTGACCGCGTTGCGCCAGTCGTTCGAGGAGCTGAATCAAATCCTGAGCCAGAACCGCCGCGCGGCGAGCGAGGCGAGTGCCGCCTCGGAAGCCAGCCGGCAGGACTTGCAGGTCCTGGTCGAGCGGCTGCTCGACATGAGCCGGCAAATCGATGCGGCCGCCGTCGAGATGGGCTCGCTGCATGCCGATGCCGACCGCATCGACGGTTTCATAGCCACCATCGACGGCGTCTCGGCGCAAACCAATCTCCTGGCCCTCAATGCCAGTATCGAGGCCGCGCGCGCCGGCAAGCACGGGCGCGGGTTCGCCGTTGTGGCCAGCGAAGTGCGCCAGCTGGCGCGGCGGACCGGCGAAGCCACGGGAGAGATCCGCGCGCTGGTGGTGGCGATTCAGTCCGCCGCGGCCAGGGCCGATACGCTGGTCAGCGGCAACGCCGAGCAGGCCGGGCGGCTTAGCCAGGATGCGGACGCCGTGCTGGGGCGCACGGGCCGGCTGCTGCGGCTGGCCGACGAGACCGGGCGTGCGGTCGGCGCGGCCGCCATCCTGAGCGAGATCGAGCTGGCCAACCTGGAAGAGCTGGAGATCAAGCTGATAGTCTACCGGGTGTTCCTGGGCCTGGATACGTTGGCGCCGGACGCCTTGCCGAAGGCGACCGAATGCCGCCTGGGACGCTGGTATTACCAGGGCCTCGGCAGCGAGTTGTTCAGGAACCGGGCCGGCTTTGCCGCCCTGGAGGCACCTCATCGCGCCGTGCACGAGCAGGCCCGGCAGGCGCTGGTGCACTACCATGCCGGCCGCATGGAGGCGGCGGCGCAGGCGCTGGCCGCGATGGAGGCGGCCAATCTGGACGTCATGAGCCGGCTGCGGCGGCTGCTGGCCACAGCCTAGCCGGCCGGCAGGAAGTCTTCGAGTAGGTCCGCGACTCGCTCCGGTTGCTCCTCCTGCACGAAATGCCCGGCCTCGATTTGCTCCACTCGGATGTCGCGGAAGCAGGATTCGATGTGGTTCAGGTAGGACGGGATGATGACCCGATCCTTGTTGCCGTAGATGTAGAGGCTGGGCATGGGCCAGATGTGCCCTTCCAGCGTGGTCCAGCGCTTGGCGTCGTCGCGAAAGGCGCGGTAGTAGTTGGCGCCGGCGCCCGGGGTGCCGGGAATGGCGTAGCAGCGCACGTATTCCCGCACGGCGTCCTCGGGGAACGGTTGGCCGTTCCAGGTGCGCAGGAAGTGACGCAGCCATGTTTCCTCGTTGCCCGGGATCATGGCCTCGGCCAGTCCCGGTTGCTGCTGGAAATGCTGGTACCAGTACTGTGAGCTGCCGCTGCGGCGGACCTCCTCGATCACCTCCCGGTTGCCGCGCAAATTGTTGATCACGGCGATGTTCATCAGCACCAGCCGCTGCACCCGGTCCGGAATCGCCAGAGCGATCTCCTGCGCCACCACGCC
>Ga0079224_100001365_pt1 | contig 27839 bp, 18 predicted proteins | sample Stecom2015_FD_80414 | JGI IMG/M metagenome (GOLD analysis project Ga0079224, IMG submission 80414) | Agricultural soil microbial communities from Utah to study Nitrogen management - Steer compost 2015 | ecosystem: Environmental > Terrestrial > Soil > Agricultural land | place: USA: Utah... | reverse complement strand
TGGCGGCGCTCAAGGCACGCGGGGTGCCGTCGCGTCCGTATTTTTCACCCATCCATCTGCAATCGTTTTATCGGGAAACCTTCGGCTGGCGGCGCGGCGATCTGCCACAAACGGAGCAAGCCGGGGATACCTTCCTCGCCCTGCCCTTCTCCGGTGTGATGACCGAAGCGCAGGTCGATTATGTCTGCGAGCAGTTGCGGCTGAGCATCCGTTCGTAGATGGCTGGCTGCGATTGATCGCGCCTGCTCAAGGCTTACAATATATGGAGCATCACTATACAGATGAAACCCAGAGTTGTCCTCGATCCTGCTTTTCGGCGTCTTGAAACCATCCTGTCTGCCGAAGACCTTGAACGTATCCACAACGCCGCGGATGTCGTTTGGGGCAAAGATGATCCGATGCCTGAAGCGGAACTTGAAAAGGTAAAAGATGAGGTTATCGCCATTATCTGCGGAACCTGGCGCCATGGTGATGTGAATCGTTTCCCCAACTTGCGGGCCATCTTGGAGGTGGGGGGCGGGTTTCCTTCGCCGCGAACGCTGGACTATGCTGCCTGTTTTGCGCGGGGTATCCGCGTGTTGAGCTGCGCCCCTGCCTTTGGGCCAGCCGTCGCCGAGATGGGATTGGCACTGGCGCTGGCCTGCGCCCGGCAGATCGCCTATACCGATCAGGCATTTCGCCAGGGTGAACCGAATTGGAGCCACGCTGAATTTGAAACCGCGCTGGGTACGCCGTTCACCCTGTATGGAAAGCAGGTCGGCTTTATCGGTTTCGGTGGTTTGGCGCGGGCACTCAAACCACTCATCGAACCTTTTGGCTGCCCGATCCAGGTATTTGACCCCTGGCTGACCGATACCTATCTGCGCCGGCAGGGGGTAACACCGGTTGATCTCGACACCCTGTTGTCCACCTCGAAGCTCATCTTTGTCCTGGCAGTCCCCAGCGCCTCGAACCAGGCTATGCTCAACCGTGACAAGCTCAGCCTGATTCGGTCAGGTTCGGTTTTTATCCTGCTCAGTCGGGCGCATGTGGTTGATTTCGATGCGTTGACGGATATGCTTCTCGCCGGGCGTTTTCTGGCCGGGATCGATGTCTTCCCGGAGGAGCCGCTTGCCAAAGATCATCCGATCCGCAAGGCCAGTCACGCGGTGCTTTCCTCGCACCGGGCTGGCGCAAACTTTGAAGCCCTTCGGAATGTCGGGCGGATCGTCGCTGATGATATAGAAGCAATCTGCAGCAACCTTATCCCCCAGATGATGCAGCAGGCTCAACCGGAATATATCCGGTTGAGAGGCTAGTACATCAGAGTGTAAAAAGCGCCAGGGACAGTGTAGAATAAACAACCTCAGACAACGCGGAAGCCATGCTCGATGCCCAGCCCGAACCCATCGAACTTAGTGAGCAGGCGCGGCGTGAGTTATCGTGTTTCAGAAAACGTTTGGACTAAGCGGCAGGGTTTGTCATTGGTCGTCGTTGTCATCATGTCTTGTCAGTCAATTGTTTGCTACTATCTACAGGAGAAAATACAGATGCTTATCCGAATGGCGCTGATGTTAGGAATGGTAAGTATTCTGTTGGCTGCCTGTGATCGGTTTCAACTTGATGCACAACCACCGACCAGAGACATCCATTACGCGGATCATGATGAAACTACGCTGGATGTTTATTTACCAGAGACTGGCAACGTACCCTATCCTACCGTACTTCTGGTGCATGGCAGAGGTGTGAGCAAGGATTATTTTCAAGGCACTTCCACTATAGAAGACCTCAATCAGCAGGGATACGCTGCTGTTTCAATAAACTACCAGTTCCCAACTGCCACAGACCCGGGCATTTCGCTGGCACACGTGGCATGTGCCTTAGCCTGGGTCCATAATCAGGGTGATGCCTACAATCTGGATACAGAGAACATCGTTGTATTTGGACATTCGACAGGGGCGACTCTCGCGGCCTTACTGGCCGCCAGAGATGACATCAGTACATTTTTGGAAGATTGTCCTGGTTCATTGCCGGAGAATCAATTAATTCGTGGCGTGATTGGATATGGAGGCCGTTACGGAATACCCTCCGTAAGTTTTAGTGATCCGGCATTTCTTGATACTTTCGGTGAACACTCTGAGGTCGAAGCGAAAATGATTCGTGAAATGTTCGATCAACTTTCTCAAATCCCCCCATCAGAGTGGGTCATCAGGGAAGAATTGCCAGAGTTAGTTCGCTGGTATGCGTCCTTTTTCCCTATCGCATGGATTGATGGCACTGAACCCCCCTTTCTACTGGTTCATGGCGAAATTGATGGAACGGTAACTGTTAACGAGTCTATCGCTTTTGCAGATGTACTGAGGCAGGCCGGAGTTCAGGTCGAACTTGAGATTATTCCCTCTGATCACCATCGAGTAAACCAGAGGGCACTGCATGAGCCGTTATTTGCGTTTTTATCAGGTCTGGCAGCGCAGCAGCGTTAGACTCAAATCTCCAGACCCGAACTTTATAACTTGACGCCTTCTCACGAAGTCAACGGGGGAGAATTCATTACTCCTACCATGCTACTTTCAGGTCGTTCCCGTTCGACCAATGCATCACACCAATTCTCGACGTGGTGAATCATGGCCTGTTGCCCTTCAGATGTCGTGAACATGTGATCAGCATTCGGGATAATAATCTCTGTAGCGATCCCATTTTGCAGGATAAGCTTCAGTGGCTTACCAATGACAGTGTGTGCGTGTTCCACAGATGTGCTGCCTTTTGAAAAAAGCAGCAGTAAGCCCATCTGACGCTCAATAAAAGCGTTGACAATCTTCTCCGCAAGTATGCGCTGTTGCTGCTGTGTGGGTTCTTTGGGAGCACCATCGGTCAAAACCTTATGGCGCAGCTTAAAGCTTAAGGTCCGGATTCTGTTCCACAGGATAGATTTGACGACAGTTTCAAAAATACTTCTATAATCCGCTTTACCAGTCAGGAGCTTTTTCCATCGCTGCGGATCAACCAATGCTTCCCGTGTATAGTAGTTCTCGTAGTATCGAGACAGCTTACGCTGCCGATCATATTCAACCCAGTTTTCTTCCGCGCCCTCCGGATTCATCAGGATTGCACCGCGCACGCGCTCATCCACACCGGCGCACAGAAACGCAACCCACGCTCCGCCGCAGTGACCTATCAAAATGAACTCTGAACTGCCCAATCGCTCCATTAGATAATCCATTGCCTGCTGAACATCATCAACAAAGGCCTTTTCGAGCGACAGGCTATCAGTACGAGCACAACTATCACCAATACCTGAAAAATCAAAACGTAAACTTGGGAAACCGAGTGCGGCCAAGCGGCGAGCTAACCGAACATAAATACGGCTGGGGCCTACGCGATGAATCTTGCCTGCGTTGAGAAACAACACAGCCGGGAGCGTGGTAGGATTTTCAGGCGTTGTTAAAATACCTACCAGACTTTGATTCTTTCCAAAACGAACAGCCTCTTGCTGTTTCATCTGTTCCTAATCCTCGGTAATCCAACCAACTATTGCCTGGAGAGTCTGATATGGTACAAGGGCCTTATCTGGATTCTCTGTCCACAGTTGTGGACCATCAATTTGCTTATATTGCAAGCGCATAGCCTGACCTTCAAGATGTTGTTGCAGCTTAAAGGACAGTGCCGTTGATTTACGCTCAACCAGCAGCACACGTTCGGGGAGTTTGCCTGTCGTTGTGAGTAAATCTATATATTGTAGCTCTGCCAACACCACATCCGACAGCGTAAAACCCAGATACTCCCGCGTCAGTTGTTGCTCTGATGGAGCATTCACATTGTCGAAATAATAGAGAAGATTGCGCCGATGTGAATCATCCAATTCTTGGAGATAAGCAGTACCATCAATGATTGGATCCCACAAAACCAAGGCAGCAATGTCACTGCGGCTACCTGTTGCTAATGCTGCCAGTGTTGCCCCTAAACGCAGTCCCACAAGTGCAATTTGCGAAACATCTGTACGCAGTCGAAGCTCTTGTATCGCCAGATCAATATCCGCCACGCCTTGTTTCACACTAAAGTCCAGATCGTCACCGTCGGAGTCTCCCGTACCCAGATAATCAAAACGCAATGTCGGGATTCCACTCTCGGCAAGGCGCAGGGCCAATTGATGGCAGGCGCGATGAGATCGGATGTACTCCTGCCCCCAGGGTGGGCAAATCACAACGCCTATATCCCCCAACCTCCGTTGAGGCTTGTGATACATCCCAAACAGCGATGCAGTTGAAGGCCCAAAATAGATTGGTATTTCATTCTCGTGAAACGATTCAACAGATAGATGGTGGTTGTTTTCTAAAGACGCTTGCTGTGTTTCTTGCGCAGCAGCACCGTCCAGCCCAGCCGCAAGTTGCTTTAGTGTTTGATAGCGTAACAGTGCCGGCTCAATACGTACACCGAGTTGCTTCTCAATCTGGGTAATCACTTGAACAGCCTGTAGCGAATGTCCTCCCAGATCAAAGAAGTTATCGGCGGCCTCCACCACCGGAACTTGCAGTATATTACGCCAGATTTCCGCAATTTTAGATTCAGAGGCGGATAACGTTTCTGTTACCCTTACCTTTGATTTCATGTCGGTCTCAATAAGAGACAACGCCTGGCGATCCAGTTTGCCATTTGGTGTAAGCGGTATCGCATCGAGTATCACGATTTTCGATGGAATCATGTAGCTGGGCAGTCGTTGCCCCAGGAACTTCCGCAGATCATCTGAAGTTGTTTCAACTTTGCCGTTAAGCACAACATAAAGCGCCAGACTCTTTTCACCAGACTCTTCGTTTTCTTCCACAGTAATAACGAATTGTCTGACAGCCGCGTGTTGTGCGATCTCGGCTTCAATCTCAGCTAACTCGATCCGAAAGCCGCGAATTTTGACCTGCTGATCCTTACGTCCCAGATAAGCAACAGTCCCATCCGGATTAAATCTGCCCAGATCGCCTGTTCGATAAAGCTTATCTGTTTCTTTACCTGTCACAGGATTAATCACATATCGTTCATTTGTTAGTGATTGATCATTAAGATACCCTAGTGTCAAATAGGGGGTACGCACATATATCTCACCGACTTCACTCACACCCGCCAATTCGCCATCTGGCCTCAAGACGAGAAGCTGGACACCATCTATACCTTGTCCAATCGAAACGGCTTCAGCCACATCGCTGTGAATCTCGGGAATGACGTAATAACCCATTGCCTGGGGTGTTTCTGTTGCTCCGTAAAAGTTCACACAGGTTACGGCTGGAGCCACTGTACGAAGTTGTTTGATGTGAAGCGTCGATAAAAGATCGCCACCAAAAAAGGCATAGCGCAAGGTAGGTACTGTCTTACCCTCGACACTTGAAATAATTTGAGACATTGCAGGTGTCAAGTGGCTTACGGTTATACGCTGTTCCTTCATCCAGGATGTCACCCACTCAGGCGAGAGAGTGTACTCAGGATCAGGAATACAAAGGGTCGCACCTAACCACAGCGGCGTAAACACATCTCGCAATAATGGATCGTGCGAAAGACCGGCGAACAGTGAGAATCGATCTTCTTCTGTAAAGCCAAATTCAGTCACATGCCAGGCCAAAAAGTGAGATAAAGGCCCCCATGTCCCGACAATTCCTTTAGGTTTGCCAGTCGAACCCGATGTAAAAGCAATGTAGGCTAATGTATCCGGTGTAATCTCAGTGTCCAGATTTTGCGTCGGTTGATCGGCAAACGGATACGCCTCACTGTCAGCGAAATGTGGCGGCAGCTCCAGCCAGCAGCGCGGTTGAAGTTCCGATAAAGTATCCTTCACCATCTCGGGCAAGGGTCTGGCTGAAGTTAGCTGTATAAATCCTTCCGGTCGAGCTAAATCAAGATAACTGCAGAGTCGGGCAGCCGGATAATCAGGATCAAGAATCAAAAATGCAGCACCAGCCTTGACAATACCTAACATCGCCCAGATCAACGATGCACTTCGATGTGCATAGATCGCAACTGTGCTGCCGCTGCTGATCCCGTTCAGGCGCAGATAATGTGCTAGTTGATTGGTGCGATCATTTAATTCCTCATAGGTCCACGCACCCTGCGAGTCGACAACCGCTATCTGATGAGGGCGACGTACCACATTCTGGTAAAAATGCACCAAGACGTTATCGTCCCACACAGGCTCAAGCGGCAAGGACATATCAGGTAGCGCGTGTTGGGGAACAGCGAGTGAGTACCGGTCGATTGGCAGATGAGGATTTTCGACGATTTGCTCTAGAAGATACTGGTATTGATCCAACGCACACTGCATTCGCTCACGAGTGTACAGGTCGGCATTGTAAACCAGTAGAAACTCGATCACCTCTTCGCGTTCGACACCGTACAGTGTCATATCAAAGTTTGAGCCAATGTCATGTGCAGGAGATACTTCAGCCTCTACCCCAGGCAGGTTGAACTGTGCCACCCGAAAATTCAACATGTTAAAAAACACCTGGAACAGAGGTGTGTGGTTCAGATTACGTTTTGGATGCAGTTCCTCCAACAGCATCTCAAACGGTATATCCTGATGCTCGTAAGCACTTAGTGCCGCTGTCCGGACGCGCTGGAGCAACTCTTGAAATGATGGACTGTCCTCAAAACGGGTACGAATAACAATGTTGTTGATGAACACACCGATTAAACCTTCGGTCTCCGCCCGGTTTCGACCAGCAATTGGAGAACCAACCGGAATATCCTTAAGACCTGTGAATCGGCTTAACAGGACATTATAGCCTGCTAACAGGGTCATAAAGAGTGTTACGCCTTCACGGCGGCTCAAATTCCTCAGGGCAAGGCTTAACTCAGGCGATAGGGTGAGGGTTAAATGTCCGCCGCTGTACGTCTGCATACGGGGGCGGGGATGGTCTGTTGGTAAGGGCAGCAGGGATGGTGAATCTTCCAGGCGATCCTTCCAGTATGCCAATTGTTTCTGAACCAGTTCTCCCTGAAGATTTTCTCGCTGCCAGCGGACAAAGTCGGCGTACTGCCACGAAAGTGTTGGCAGTTCCGGAGTTTGTTGCCGGATAAGGTGAGTATAAACCTGCCCCATTTCACGGATGAATACACCGAGAGACCAACCATCCGCAACAAGATGGTGGAGTACAACATGAAAAATGTAATCACCATCACCCAGGATGGCTACTTTGACTCGCAGCAGCGGGGCCTGGCTTATATCGAAAGGCTGAACCGCGTCGATTGCCATGCGACGATTTGCTTCTACTTCAGGTTCAGCGGCCTGACTCACATCCTCAACGTGAATAGAGAAATTCACAGTAGGATGAATGATCTGGACAGGTTCTCCGTCCTCTGAGGAAAAAGCTGTCCGCAGCGTCTCATGTCGGTTGATGACAAAATTTATGGATTGCTCCAACAGGGCCAGATTCAGACTCCCACGAATCCGCACTGTGAGTGGGATGTTAAGCCCTGAGTTACCGGGAGTCATTTGTTCAACTAACCAGATCCGTCGCTGGCTGTAAGAGAGCGGCAGAGTTCGCTTCTCAGCTGCCTTTTCTCTCAGTTTTTGTGCCAGAAGTGCCCGTTTTTCCTCCAACGACAGCCCGGTAAGGCGATCATCCAGGTTACTCATTAAGGCTATTCCTCATCAGCGAGTAAGGTTTGCAGCAGTGCGTTAATTTCGTCTTCAGACAGCCCGTCTAACTGATCGAGAAGGGCTTCAGGTGATTGGAGTTTACTTGGTGATTGTTGCGTAGGCGCAGGTGATGCAAGCGTCGATCCTATAATATCCAGGATTTTGTGAACCAGGGTGTCTATACTTGGCCCTTCAAGAAGATATGATGCGGGAAGTGAAATACCCAGTTCAGCCTCGATGGTATTTCTTAACTCGACGGCCATTAAAGAGTCCATACCCAGAGCAGACAAAGGCTGCGATGCATCAAGGTCTGCCTGCCCAAAACCCAAAACCCGTACTACCAGGTTGATAACATAGTTTTCGACGAGTTTTGGCTGTTCAGCAGCCGAAGCCTCAAGAATGATCTTTCGATCAACCCTGTCTTCTGCGGAATGCGTAGGTGATTGTTGAATGCCCGGTTGTACCAGATTTGATAAAAAGGGCGCGGATGCTAAAGCACGATACTGCTTTTGCCACACACGCCAATCAATAGGCATCACGGCCACCTGTGTTGCATCACCGGTCAGCAAGGCCTCCAGTGCTGCTAACCCTTCCTCGTTAGAAAAGCTCTGAGATTCATCCAGTGACCGTGTGGGGGCATCTTGCGCCGTCACCATACCTGCTTCGCGCCATGTTCCCCAGTTGATACTGAGTGCAGGTAGGCCACGCGCACGTCGATAATGCGCCAGCGTATCCATAAAACTGTTGGCCGCCGCATAGCTGCACATCAGTGGCGAACTCAACAGGGCTGAAACGGATGAAAACAGGACAAAGAAGTCCAGCGGATGGTTAGCCAATAGTGTGTGCAACAACCAGCTACCTGATACTTTAGGTGCATAGATGGCACGCATATCGGCAATTGTGTGTTCGCCAAGTGGCTGATACTGCATCACACCAGCAGCATGGATCACCCCTCGAATGGTAGGCCAGCCTTCCGTGATATACTCGTTAATAATACTGCTCAGGGTTTCTGCGTCAGCCATATCTGCATAGGCTACGTGAACCAACGCGCCGAGAGATTCAATGCGCTGAACTGCCGCTATGCGCTGACCAATGCGACTGTCAGGGTCTACTGTCCCCCATTCCTCGCGGGGCGGAAGCGGGGTACGCCCAACGAGAAGCAGGTGACGTGCGCCTCGTTCAGCGAGCCGGTGTGCGACTTCTAACCCCAGACCTCCAAAACCACCCGTGATCAGGTAGGTGGCATCGGCTCTGATTTCGAGCGGCTGCTTCATGGTCATCTGGTGACGAACCAGCCGAGCCGCATAACGCTGACCCGCACGGTAGGCGGTTTGATCTTCGTTGTCGGTCTGCCAGATGCTTTGCCACAGGTATTCGACTGCGGTTTCCACAGGTTCATCAACGTCGAGGTCAATCATGCCGCCCCAGATATTGCTCTGTTCGAGAGCAATCGTGCGACCCAGCCCCCACAGCGGAGCATGAGCGACAGTGACAGCTTCGCTTCCGTCAACGCTCTGTGTGCCGCCCGTGACCAACCACATCGACGGCTTAGTCGGCCACGGCGAGTTCGCCAAAGCCTGTGTCATGCAGAGAACACTTTGACTGCCCAACACCTGGGCGGCTTCCAGTTCCTCTAGTGTCAATTCTTCAGATGATCCTGCATCAAGACACCAGAGATAAACGACACCACGAACAGGTTCGGTCGCTAGCGCATCCAGTAACTGAGATAGATCACCAGTGTGTGCCGGACGCACAGAAAACTCGCTCTGACCGGCAGACTCAAATTTCTGACCGGGATAAACCAGAATGCCTTTTCCGCCGCTCTCATTCACCCGCGCAGCCAGCGCACTGCCGACACCGGTTTCATCAGCGAAAATCAACCACGTGCCGGTGGTTGCTGGTTCCTGCCACATCGGTTCGACAGGTTTCCAGGTTACCTCGTAGTACCAGTTTTCAGGCTGCCGTGTCGAGGCTTGCTGATCTTCCAGATACCACAGCCGCGCACCAAGAGTTTCGGAAATTAACTGGCCCTGTTCGTCATAGACGGCAACATCCCCAATCAGAATATTCGATGGGCTAGAATCCGGACGCAAACGCGCATAGCACCAGAAGGTCTGACCGCGAAGGGGAGCATAAACGCGGGTTGAATCAACCCCCGCGCCAACAAAGGCCCCACCCCGTTCATCGTCTGAGCGATCTAATGTGATGGTCGCTGTAAGCACATGCCCACAAGAATCCGCCACCGCAGGATGAAACAAATAAGAGTCAAGTTCATCGCGCAGACTCGGTGGGACTCGTACCAGACTCAGTGCCTCGCCTTGCCCATACCACAGGTGTTCGATTCCCTGAAATGCTGGCCCCCATTGATTACCTTTATCAGCCAGACGTTCATAAAATTCTGCACCGGACAGTTCCTGATCGAAACGGGCGATCATGGCCTGGGGATCAAATTCATCCAGTACAGTGGGCGCTATTGGCTCAGGCAGGGCGCGAATTTGACCAGATACATGATTGATCCATACCACGCTTTCCTGAGGTTTATCAGGACGGCCATAAATTTCATATTTCGCCTGGCCCTCTTCAGGTCGCAGCACCAACTGTACCTGATAATTATCATCGGGATTCAAATAGATCGGTTTCTTGTTCTGAACATGGTCCAGCGACAGCGGTAATGCGGCGAATGCATCAACCGCTGCGGCAATCGCCATCTCCAGGTAGGCTGTTGCAGGCACAATGGCATCATGCTGTACCCGGTGATCTGTCAGATACGTCTGCCGATCTAAATTAATTTCGTTTTCCCATACAACCGCTTCCGGGATACCTGGCAGCTCATGGCGGCTGCCCAACAATGGGTGACCAGAAAGGTGTTCGGCAGAAAAACGCCGATACTGTGTCTTTGAGGTTTTCGCCCAGTAGCGTTGGCGCTGGAAAGGATAGGTTGGAAGCACCACTTTTTGGCGATGATAATCCTGGTCGAAACCCCGCCAGTCAATTTCAACACCCAGTGTGTACAACTGCCCCAGGCTGCCAAGCAGCACTTCCCAATCATTGCGCTTCTCGCGCAGCGATGCCAGCCAGATACCATCTTTGACTACCTGCTGGCCCATACTGGCCAGCGTGGCGCTTGGCCCAATCTCCACAAACAGCCGGTAGCCCGCCTCGTACAGCGTGCGCACATCGTCGGAAAATCGCACTGCCCCGCGTGCCTGCTTGAGCCAGTAATCAGGCTGTGTGAGTTCATCCCTCGCCAGCTTCCCTGTGACGTTGGCCGCAAAGCGCAGCCGGGGTTTGCTGAATTGGACACTTTTCAGCACTCGCTCAAATTCCGGGAGCATCGGCTCCATCAGCGGGGAATGGAACGCGTGAGAGACGTTAAGCTGGCGGGCTTTGATGCCTTGAGCCTTGAGCGTTTCCATCGCCTCTGTGACCAAACTTTCCGGGCCAGAGATGACGGTATTTTCCGGGCCATTCAGAGTTGCGATGACAACGTCGTCGCCAAAGGGTTGAAGGATTTCTGCAACCGTTTCTTCATCGGCCATCGCTGCCGCCATCGCGCCCCCGGCAGGCAGGGAACCCATCAGTCTGCCGCGCTCTGCAATCAGGCCGAGACCGTCTTCCAGTGAAAAGACCCCGGCAATACAGGCAGCGGTAAATTCGCCAACGCTGTGACCGACGACGGCATGAGGCTGCACCCCCCACGACATCCACAGTTGCGCCAGCGCATACTCAATGGCAAACAGGGCAGGCTGTGTGTAAGCTGTGTGATTGAGTTGCGTGGCAGCCTCTTTGCCACCAAACAGCACCGGAAGCAGGCCGTCGGGCAGATAACGACGGAGAATGTTATCGCACTTGTCCAGCGCATCACGAAAAGTCGGCTGGGTTTCGTATAGCTGCCGTCCCATGCCCACGTACTGCGACCCCTGGCCGGTGAACATGAAGACAACCCGCTGCTGTTCCACACGAGCCACATCCGCCGTTAACCCCGGAACAGCTTCATTTGAGGCAAACGCCCGGAGCTTCAAGGCCGCGTCTTCGGCGGAGTGGGCCGTGAGGGCAAGCCGGTGGCTTGATGCGACACGACCTGTGTTCAGTGTATAGGCCGCGTCTGCCAGCGCCACTTCCGGGTGACTTTGCAGGAAGTCCGCCATCTGAGCAGCATACTTGTGCAGGGCTTCCTCACTCTTTGCCGAAAGGCTCATCAGGTGATAGGGACGCTCTATTGAATTCTGAATCTGTTCTACCGTGGGTGCAGCTTCGAGGATAACATGCGCATTTGTGCCGCTAAACCCAAACGCACTGACACCCGCCAGCCGCTTACCCTCGTAACCCTCCCATACGGTGGGCTTTGTCGGAATCTCTATCGGAAAATCAGGCCAGGGAATATCCGGGCTGCGTTCCGTGAGGTGCAGGTGCGGCGGCAGTTCGCCATGTTGCATCGCCAGAATCGTTTTAATGAGGCCCGCTACACCTGCGGCAGACTCGGCATGACCGATATTGGTTTTGACAGAACTTATGAACAGGGGACGATCTTCTGAACGCCCTTCCCCGAGGACTGCACCAATAGCTTCGACCTCAATCGGATCGCCCAGAGATGTTCCTGTGCCGTGCGCCTCGACATAACTGATTTCATGTGGCTGCACACCCGCGTTAGCCAGGGCTGCCCGAATCACCTGCTGCTGGGCTAACCCGTTGGGTGCGGTCAGGCCTGTGCTGCGGCCATCCTGATTCACGGCTGATCCACGAATCAGGCCCAGCACCTGATCACCATCGTTTAGGGCGTCGGACAGCCGTTTGAGAACAAGGATGCCACAACCTTCAGCCCGTACGAAACCATCGGCCCGCGCGTCAAAAGTTTTGCAGCGCCCATCCGAGGCCATCATCCCCCATTTGTTAAAAACCAGAAATGCCTCTGGCGAAATAAGTGCGTTGACACCACCGGTTATCGCCAGGTCACTTTCACCGTTACGCAGACTCTGGCAGGCGAGATGGACTGCAACCAGGGATGACGAACAGGCTGTATCGACGGCCATACATGGCCCCTGTAAACCGAGCGTGTAGGCCAGCCGCCCGGCAACTACATTCAGCGCACTGCCGGTTGCCACATAAACATCAAGTTCGCGGGGGTCAACATTCCGCGTCAGGGAGGCATAATCGTTTGTAGTTACGCCGATAAAGACACCTGTCAGGCTGCCGTTCAACCGATTTGCAGGAATACCCGCCCGTTCCAGTGCTTCCCAGGCCACTTCCAGCACCAGCCGCTGCTGAGGATCCATCGTGATCACTTCACGAGGGATAATGCCAAAGAATTGGGGGTCAAATTCATCAATTCGCTCAAGAAACCCACCCTGCAACGACCTGATTGGCGTGGCAGGATTAATATCGAGATGCTGATAGGCATCCGCCGGCCAGCGATCTTCAGGAACAGGGCCAACCAGGTCAACCCCTTCTCGCAAAAGCTCCCAATAAAGTTCAGGGCTGTTCGCACCACCCGGGAACCGGCAGCTCATCCCGACAATGGCGATTGGCTCGCGCCTTTGCTGTTCGGCAGCCTCAAGGCGAGCTTCCATCTCTTCGACAGCCAGCAGTGCGTGCTTAAGGAGTTCTTTACGTTCGTTGTCCACAGCCATAAGAATCCTTAACTGATATGCGCGTTCCATCGTAAATTGACATCCTAACATACGCCAAAATTACAAGGCGCTTTTTTTTGTTAGGTGAGAGGACCCTGATAGATGTGTGGCTGCTTTTATAATACAGCAGATGAGCGCGCCGGTGCGAGCAACCCACCATACGCCACCAGCCTGACCACGATCATCCCGATCAGACTGGTTAGTGACAGAACCGCCATAAGAATAGCACAATAAAACTGAGTGCCGGGCAGGAGGAAAGCGCAGCTTGCGGCCTTCAGTGGGATACAAGCGGGTGGCTGAGGTGCTATTGTCTGGAGAAGGGGTGCAGAAATTGAGTATGGAGGGGACATGGGCCAGCCGCGGCTGGCCCGCGGCTGGCACTGGATGCTGCGCGTCATTAATTGACGCGATTTGATTTTAGGGTGGCTTTTTCTTTATCCCGCCTGGATCAAGCTGGCTTGGCTACCCTGCATGAATACCCTCACGAAATTCCTCAACCATTTTGGCGTTAAAGGCTGGAAGATCATCCGGGTTGCGACTCGTCACCAGGCCCCTGTCGACGACGACCTCCTGGTCCACCCAATCTGCGCCGGCGTTTTTGAGGTCCATTTGTAAACTGGGATAGGAAGTTACGCGACGCCCCTCGATCACACCCGCGTCAATCAGCACCCAGGGTGCATGACAAATCGCAGCAACGGGCTTGCCCGCCTCAAAAAAGGCACGGATGAAGCGCTGAACCTTCTCATCACGGCGCATTTTATCCGGGTTCATCACCCCACCCGGCAACATAAGGGCATCATAATCTTCAGCCTTAGCCTCAGCCAGAGGCACATCGACTGCGTACTCCTGTCCCCAATCGCTGTGATCCCAGGCACGCAGCACGCTGATGTTTCCTGGCGCAACTATATCTACGGTCATCCCCGCCGCTTCAAGCGCTCGTCTCGGCTCCGTCATTTCCACTTCTTCAAAACCATGTGTCATTAACATTGCCACTCGTTCAGCCATGCTTATCGCTCCTTTTCCCCATATCCTCGAGGTCACTTCGCCAGCAGTGTAGATGATTCCAGTGCAGTCGACACCTGCCATATGACTTCTTCAGGCTGGGCCACGTGGCCCATTTTGTTGCATGTATACAGAGATCAGGTGGCGCGTTTTTCGTCGGCAGATGGGGATTGGATTGTATCGTCTGCCGCCGGGATCAAGGCGATTCGGCCATCGCTTTCCAGAATGGCCCATCGAACCTGATCCAGCCTGTACAGCCCCGCTTTATGCATCTCACTGAAAATCTCTTCAGGTGAAACCCGTTCTTTGTTAAGGCTTTTTTCGATCAAGGTGCCATGCGCCACCAGAATACTGGGTTCGCCGCTGATGAACTTTTGTACCTTGGGCTTCAGATGTGAAATCAGCGAGGTTAAAAAAACCAGGCTCAACAAAGTCGTCACAGCAATAATGGCGTTAATCAATGAAAAATCTTCCTGAAGCACCGATTGCGATACCAACTCGGGAATCAGCAGCAGCGAGATCAATTCGGACGGCGACAGTTGGCCGAACTCGCGTTTGCCCATGATGCGCAAGCCTATAAAGAGAAAAAAGTAGATCATGGTGACACGCAAAACAGTTTGCATAGCCTGCCTCTATGGATAGATAAAAGTTGTAAGCTCCAGCGCTACAGCTTCCAGGCCAGCCGCCGCGGCATTAACCCAACCTTTGTGTTCACCATAATGTTCACCCCGCAGCTCAGCCCTTACGATTTGGCTCGTGCCAGCCGCGACATCTCTGATCTCCACTTCGTAATCAGAATCGGTAATGCGCACTATAGCCGGGGTGAAGGTCACTATTGAGAATTGATCCACGTAGTCGCGGCTGAGTTTCACAGTGACCAGCGGGATCGGCTGATCGCTGCGATTCTGAATAGAAACGATCAAATCATTGATCATTTTGTAGCGATGGCGCGTAGCGTAGCTGACCTCCATAGAAAGCTCATCGCTCTCCGTTCTGATGTGTGTAGTGCTTTTATCAAACATGCCCAGGAGAGCCAGTATCGGAACCAGTAGAAATGCCAGTCCGATTACCTGATAATGATAGAATGCCACCTTACGCTGTAATTCAGGTGCTTCTGGAGGTTCGAGAGTCGCTGTACTTGCGTTTGTCATAGGCCGTTTAGCTGCTACAAACCGATTAAGGCCCCATCCATAAGTTTCTACTCACTAGGCCAAAGCCACCTCGTAGTACTCGTGGTTTTCCTGATTGCGCCCGCGAACGACGCGCTTTCCTTTCAGAGGCCCCTGAGTTTCGGTCACAATCGTATACTGGCGTTCCTCGCCGTCGCGTTCGCAGTAGATAACCACCCAGTCGTCTGTTTTGTCCAGCTTGTGGGCCTGGGCTGTATTAGAGAAGAGCAGGGTAAAGGACCATCCCTCGCGCTTGACATGCATAACCGGCAGCCAGGCCTCTTGCGTTGGATTAAAACGACGCGGCGCGATTTTTATGAGGTTGCCGGTTTTCGCCCTCTGGCGATATTCAGCGTCAAGATTCAGGAGCAGCTCAATTGAAGGGCGACCGGCTGCCGCTTCGGACTTCCTCCGGGTGGAGCGGCTCAGCATTCCGGCTAGCGAGGTTTGAACCGCCTTTACCCGCCGGGGACCAAAGCCTTCAACCGTCTCAAGACGCCCATCGTGAGCCGCCAGTTCAAGTTCCTCGAGAGTTTTGACCTCGATTTGATCAACGATGCGCTCCGCCAGCGATTTGCCTATTCCCGGCACTTGAATCAGGGTTGCTTCCGGCCCTGCTGACGCTTCTATCTCTTCCAGCAGGTTGGATCGCCCAGTATTGACATACTCCGCAACTACGGCGGCAATGCCCTCCCCGATCGTCGGCAAGGCAATCAGATCATCCAGGCGATCTTCCCGGACAAAATCTGCGATATAGTGATCGGAATAGCGAATTGTGGTCGCAGCATCACGATATGCACGTACCCGAAAGGGGTTGGCATCCTGAACCTCAAGAACATCGGCTATGCGATCCAGCAGTTCTGCAATTTTATTGTTGTCTGGTCCGGCCAAGATGTTTCCTCGCCACACATGAAAAATCGATTGTCGAATGAAAACGCTTTCACCTTAGTCTATCCGCTTTAGTACATGCCAGCCCCATATGGATGATTTGCCGTCAGCCACCTGGCTCATCATTGCGGGTTCGCCAGATATTCAGGAGGCTTCAAATACAGTTGCTATTTGACCGGCGATTGGGAGTATCGAAAGTCATGGGTTTATAAAATCGAGGAGAGAAGCGGGATTGTGTGGGAACTGCTGGCGCGCTCCACCAAAATTTGCGCGCTTGAAACGTGCCTATTATACTGTATACAGTGTACTGTACATCTGAACGGTATAAACATATCAGGGAGGGCAGATAGACCGACCAAGCTGGAAGCTGTGCAGAAATCCTAAAAACAAGTCTTTGAATAACAGGTTATTGCATAAGGAGCATAGCGGTGAAATTACTACGTCCACTGATACTCATTTTCGTTGGCTTATTCATGTCGGGTACGGTGATCGCTCAGGACGAAGTGGTCACCTTAACTTTGTGGGTCGAAACAACCGATCAGATTCAACTCGACCACCTTCAGCAGGCGCTGGTGCAACCATTTGAGGCGGCCCATCCAAACATTCGGCTCGAGATAAGCGGTCAGGAACAGATGCAGGATGTCCTGCGGACGGCTATCCTTGGCGGCACGGCGCCCGATATCCTGCAAACGTTTGGCCCATCCTGGAATGCTGAGTATATCGCCGGCGGCTTTATGGAACCGCTTAATGATTATGCGGCCCAGTATGGCTGGGAGGATGAACTGCTGCCCTGGGCCTATGCGACAGGCACGGTCAGCGGAACGCTGTACAGCATCCCCCTGACTTACGAAAGCATCATCATGTTTTACAACCGAACGCTGTTCGAGGAGCAGGGCTGGACAGTGCCGACCAACCGCGCTGAACTGGAGGCTGTTGCCAACGCGGCGCTGGAACAGGGAATTCATCCTCTGTCATACGGTAACCGGGACGCCGTGTTTGCCAATGGACACCTGATTAGCGCCTACCTGAACAACTATGTCCCACGCGAAGACCTGCGAGCCGCACTGGTCGGCGAAAAACAGTGGACTGATCCTGTTTTTGCTGAGGCTATCGCCCTACTGACTGAGGATATTGCCGAAAAAGGCTGGTGGTCTGGCGGGCTGGAGAACTATTATCAGTACGAAGGTGCGGATTTCTGGACAGAACTGGCGACTGGCGAAGCGGCCATGATTATCGTCGGCACGTGGGGCTTTGATTCTGCGCCCCTGTACTTTGATGAAACCGACAACGACTGGGATTGGGCGCCCGTGCCGAACATGACCGAGACCCCGCAGCCGTCTGTCTTTCCGCTGGCGATTGGCTCGACACTGGCGATCAATGCCAACTCGCAGCACAAAGATGAAGCTGCGATGATGCTGAATTTCCTCATCAGCAATCCTGAAGTCGTGCTGGACATTGCTTCTGGCTTCAACTTCTCGGAATGGCTGGTTCCTCTGCACTTTGAACTTGACGACTTCCCTGAAGGAGTCGATCCACGTGTCATGCGTTTCCATTCCGAATTCGCGGCGGCAACCGGCCAGGGTGAGTATGGCTATGCCAACTGGACGTTCTGGCCCGGCCCGGCGAACAATCACCTGCGTGTAGAAATCGAAGGTGTGTGGGAAGGTCTCGCGACGATTGAAGATTATCTGGCTGCTCATCAGGCAGTCTGGGATGACGTTCGTGCGAGTGGGAATACCATCCCCGTTCCATAGCCTTTGAATGACTGGCATGGGGGAGCCGCTTCTTTGGTTCCCCCTGCCGCACCTGGTTCGATACGGAGACTGTTTATGACCGATTACACGCGCGCTACGCCCATGTCGCAGCCAGTTCCCCTCGGCCAGTGGATGATGCTCCACATCATCCGCCCACTGGGGCGCTGGGCGTTTGTCCTGCCACTTCTCATTGTCAATGCGGTGGTCATCATTATCCCGTCTGTTTCCGGCATTCTGTACGCTTTTACCGATTGGAACGGCATTGGCGACGCCAACTGGGTTGGTCTGGCGAATTTTCAGAAGCTGTTCCAGGATCCAATCTTTTTCCAGGCATTTACCAATAATGTTATTTACACGTCGCTGTTTCTGATTATTCCGATTTTTATGGGGCTGCTGGGGGCATATCTGCTGGCCGGTATTACACACGGGCAGGTTATCTTCCGGCTGATCTACTTTATTCCCTACATGTTTTCCAGCGTCATCAATACGCAAATCTGGCGCTACCTGCTGCACCCCCGCTACGGCATCGGCGCAGAACTGGCAAAGTACGGCATCACCTTCCTCGATTTTCCGATTTTCGGGCGCAGGGATACGGCCCTGTACGGCATTGTTTTCGTCGATGGCTGGCACTGGTGGGGGTTTCTGGTGGTCCTCTACCTGGCCGCCATGACTCAGGTCGATAAGGAACTGTATGAGGTGGCCCGGTTGGATGGCGCGACCCGCTTCCAGCAGTTTCGCTTCGTCACCCTGCCCAGCATCCGCCCCACCCTGATCTTCACCATGCTGATAATCTTTATTGGCACGACGCTGGTTTTCGATCATGTTTACATCCTGACCGGCGGCGGTCCGGCTCATGCTTCCGAGGTGATGGCGACTTATCTGTACACGCAGGCTTTCCAGAATTTTGATGTCGGCTATGCGGCGTCAATCGGGGTGATGCTGGCGCTGTGGGTCTCAGTACCCCTATCTATTTTTTATATCCTGCGCCGGCGCGGCTGGGAGATTTAGCGATGACTATGATGTCTGAAAAAGAACTGATGGGTAGGTGGTTATGCTAAAGGCCAGGCGTGAGCAATCCATACTTCCCAATTACATCATCCTGACCATTCTGGCGCTGGCTTCCCTGCTGCCGATCCTGACTCTGTTTATGAACTCGTTCAAAACTACCGTCGAACTGGGCAGCAATCCGCTGGGCATCCCGCAAATCTGGCACTTCGAAAACTACGCAGAAGCCTGGGAAGTGGGGCGATACGGCACGATACTGCGCAACAGCCTGATTATCACCGGCGGAACCATCATCGGCACACTGACACTAGCGGGGTTAGGGGCTTATGCGCTGGCCCGCCTGAAGCTGCGCGGCGCGGACCTGCTGGCGTTCTATTTTCTGGTCGGCACGGGTGTCCCGGCACAGTTGTATATCGTGCCGCTGTTTATCATGTGGCGCGATCTCAACCTGCTGAACACGCATCTCGGCCTGATTATTATATACTGCGGCCTGTCATCACCGTTCGCGACTTACCTGCTGCGCGCTTATCTGATTTCGCTGCCGGAAGAATTTGTCGAAGCGGCGCGGATCGATGGGGCATCCAACTGGCAGGTGCTGCGCCATATCATCCTGCCGCTGTCGTGGCCGGGTTTTGTTACGGCGGCGCTTGTGGTCGGTCTCAGTTCGTGGAATGAGTTCCTGTTTGCCGTAACCTTTCTCAACACTGCTGATCTTAAACCGATTTCCACCGGTCTGTACGCCTTCCAGACTCGTTATTCCCGCGACTGGGGGCTGACCAACGCCGGCGCGGTTATCATGATCCTGCCGATCATCGTGCTGTTTCTGGCTTTGCAGCGCCGCTTTATCGAAGGTTTGACTCAAGGCGGTCTGAAAGCGTAAATTATGATCACTTTTTGTTTGCGAGTACGATGATATTACGACGATAGTTGGAGACAGCAGTATGACTGATGAAACCATCTGGATCGGCAACGATCACGGCGGCTACGAACTCAAACAGAAGATCGTTCGCTATCTGGAAGAGCGCGGCATCCCGGTTTGTGACGTAGGATCAGACTCAACCGAAATCGTGCGCTATCCCCATATGGCAGTGCGGGTTGCCAGCGCCGTTTCACGCGGGCGTGCCAAACGCGGCATTCTTATCTGCTCGACAGGGATCGGCATGAGCATCATCGCCAATCGGTTCAGGGGTGTTCGGGCATCGGTATGCACCAGCACCTACATGGGCAAAATGACCCGCGCCCATAATGACTCGAACATTCTGTGTCTGGGGGGCAAGATCACGGGTGAATTCGAGGCGTTGGACATTCTTGAAGCCTGGCTGAATACCCCTTATGAAGGCGGTCGTCACGATATTTCGCTTGGCCTGATTACAGAGGCCGAAGCTGAACTGAGCGCAGACCGGGCCTGGGAACCACCGGCTGAATTTTTTGTCGATCCGGCACACAGGCAGGAAAGTGAAGTGGCCGATGTCGCAGATTGAACAGCGCAGCATCGCTGAACAGCTATATGCCCGCATCAAGCGCATGATTCTCGCCGGGGAAATCAAGGGTGGCGAACCGATTCTGGAAGAGAAAATCGCTCAGGATTTTGGCGTCAGCCGTACCCCCGTGCGCGAGGCGCTCAAACGATTGGAGACCTACGGCCTGATCCAGATGCGCCCCCGCAGCCGCGCCGAAGTAATTAAGTTCAACGGCAAAGACGAAGTGCGCAAACTGGCGCTGGTGCGGGCGCGGATCGAAGGGTTGGTGGTCGAACTGCTGGCTGAAGCTGCCAGCGAAATTGATTGTGCTGCCCTGTATGAGCTGGTGGATGCCTGCGAAGCGTCGCTGGAAACTGGCGATGTTGCCGAGATTTTTGAGCGGGACAGCTCCCTGCACCTGGCGATGGCGCGCGCTACTGACAATCCATATGTCTACGACACGCTTGAGCGTCTCGATGCGAAAGTGCAGCTTTATCGTGTTTCGACCTGTGTAACGCTGGAAAAGATTTCGGAGGATGTCCGGCAGCACCGCCAGATACTCGACGCGGTTTGCCGGGGCGATGGCCGGCAGGCAGTGGCCCTGATGGAAAGCCACGTGCTCGGCCTGTCACTGGAGAAAGCATAACAACAAATCGCCGCCACTGCCCTACTGGGCAGCACCTATAGCACCCGTCAGGACCTGCCGCAACGGTGCAGGGGGGTTTAGTTTTGCCATCAGGCGGTTTTACCAGCCGGCTGGCAGTGTGTGAAATGGAACTTATTCAAAAACAAAAGGAGTCTGAAACATGCCCGGTTATGCAAACTGGCAGGGCCTTTACAAACTGGAATACGCGCAGCTTTACGAAGAAGGTTACCCGGTGGGCAGCAGTCATGTCCCCAGCCTCGACGCGCCGTTTTTGCCGGACGATATTCGTGGCGCGGCAGAAGAACAATTGACAGAAGCGGACTGGGAGCGTGCTTATTACAGTCTGTGGGCCGTGCGCGAAAAGGGCCTGCGGCCGGATTACCCCTTCACCGAACCGGACGATTTCGACGCGATCATTGCCGACGCTGCGCCGGGACCGGCGCTCGAACCACTCAGCGATACAGAATACGCCGAACGCATCAAGGGGGCGTGGTTTGGCCGCTGCGCTGCTGTCGTGCTGGGCAAGCCGTTTGAGATGCACATCGACCATCACTATATCAAACGCTACCTCGAAAGTGTCGATGCCTATCCGCTCGAAGACTGGGTTCCCGGCCATTCGGAAAAGCTGGGAATTACCCTGCGCAATCCAGCCTCGACGCGGGGTAATGTCCGTTTTGCTGAACCAGATGATGATATTCACTACACCATTCTGGGGCTGATGCTGGTCGAGAAACACGGCCTCAACTTCAGCAAATACGATGTCGGCAAGAACATCATGGACAACATCCCCTACAACTGGTTGTGGTCATGCACCAAGCAGTCTTACTATCACATGGTCAATATGACTGCGGACCGGCCTGTTGAGGAGCAGATAGCGGAATATCCGCTCAAGCTCAATCCCTGGCGCGAGGGTATCAACGCAGCGATCCGCGCCGATTTCTGGGGTTATATCTCGCCGGGCGACCCACGCCGGGCCGCAAGGATCGCCTACAATGAAGTGACGTTCAACACGACGAAGAACGGGGTCTACAGTTCGATGTTCGTCGCTGGCTGTCTGGCGGCGGCTCTCAGCAGGAACCCGACAGTCGAAACAATCATTCAGGGCGGCCTGTCGGTCATACCGCAGAAGTCGCGGCTGGCACATATCGTTGCTGAAGTGCAGGACTGGTATGCGCAGGATGGCGACTGGCTGCCGGTGTGCGATCGTATCTACGCCAAATACGGGCATCTGCCGTTTCTGGCTGCGCTGCACAACATGGCGTTTGTCGTCCTCGGTTTGATACACGGCCAGTTGGATTATCACAAAACGATCACCCGCACGGTGATGTGTGGTATGGATACGGACTGCACCGGCGGGACGGCGGGCAGTATCGTCGCGGCAGCAATTGGCTACGATGCCCTGCCGCGCCAGTGGATCGACCCGCTCAACGATCACGTCAAAACAGTCGTGGCCGATTTCCGTGAAGGCAGTATTTCCGGCCTTGTGGAGCGCACAATCGGCGTGTGGCAGAAGACACGCGACCAGCAGCCAGGATAAGCCAGCATGAGCGAAGCGGCACTGCGGGATGAACTGGCCCGCATCTCAATCAAAACCTATGAGCGGGGGTTAGTGCGCGGCACGGGCGGCAATGTGAGTGTTCGGCTGGACAGCAGCAATATGCTGATAACCCCTTCTGGTGTCGCGCTGGGAGATACCACTCCGGCCAATATCATTCAGGTTGATCTCGATACGCTGGAATGGGTTCCCAACGAGCCGTATGTGCCGTCCAAAGAATATCGCTTTCATGCTGAAATCTACCGCGCCAGGGCGGATGTACAGGCCATTGTGCACTGCCACCCGCCCTACGCGACTGCCTATGCCGTACGCAAGCTGGATATTCCCTATGTGACGGACGCCGCCTTCAAGCAGCCGCCTATGCCGCATGTCACCTTTTCGCCATCTGGCAGTACAGAACTGTCGGATAAAGTCGGTGCAGCAGCACGCGCCAATCCCGACTTCCGCGTGATGATGCTGGACGAACACGGCATCATCGCTGTGGGGACGAGCCTGCTTCAGGCTTACAACTTCGCTGATCTGGCCGAGGAGATGGCACACATTGCTCATCTGGCAGCCACTATTCCCGGCTGATGTCTGCCCGGAGTTTGTCCATGCCAGATGAGACCTGCCTGCTCGGTATCGATATCGGCGGAACCGGGTGCAAGGCCGGGGTTTTTACGCTGGATGGTCGCAGCGTGGGCCAGGGTTATGCCGAATACCGGATGATTAGTACGGTTCCCGGTCAGGCCGAGCATGACGCTGAAAGCTGGTGGCAGGCAACCATACAGGCGATCCGGCAGGCGATCAAATCTGTGGACCCGGCCCGTATTGCGGCGGTGGGTGTAAGCTGCACCAACGGTCTGATTGCAGTGGATGAAGCCGGTTCCCCCCTGCGTCCGGCGATCATGCTGTGGGATCAGCGGGCGCTGGTCGAAGTCGATCATATGCGCGAGGTGCTGACTTCGGAGGAGATTCAAGCCGTCACCGGCAACCCGGCGGCGCCGGGGGCTTATTCGCTGCCGACCATGCTGTGGCTCAAGCACAGCGAACCGGACACATTTGCGCAGGCGCATAAGTTTATGGTTCCCGGCGGCTACCTCGTCGCCCGTCTGACCGGCGAGTTCACCATCGATTACTCGCGTGCCTGCACTACCCTGCTGTTCGATATTCGCCGGCGGCGCTGGCATCAGCCGTTTATCGACACGCTGGGGATTCCTGAGGCCAAACTCCCGGAGCCAGAACCGTCGCAGGCCGTGGTAGGCCATATCACGCCATCAGCGGCGAGGATCACCGGCCTGCGTGCCGGAACACCCGTGATCGCCGGGTGCATGGATTCGCTCAGCGCGGCGCTTGGTTCTAACAGCGTTGATCCGGGGGATTACTTCATCATCATGGGCACAGCGGCGCGGGTATGTGTTCCGCTGGCGCAGCCCCGGTTCGATTATCGTTTTATGAACTGCACAGCCGTTGAGGCGGGTCAATGGCTGGCGATTGGTGCGATCAACGGGGTCGGATCAGTGCTGCGCTGGGCGCGTGATGTTATTGCCCTCGACGAACAGCAGCGAGCAAAAGCAGCAGGCCGCAACGTCTACGATATAATGACTGAACAGGCAGCCCAGTCTCCACCTGGCGCGAAGGGCCTGATCCTCCTGCCCTACCTTTCAGGTGAACGCACACCTATCTGGAATCCGTATGCGCGAGGTGTGCTGTGGGGGTTAACCCTCAGCCACACGCGTGCCGATCTGTTTCGTGCGCTGCTGGAAGGCCCGGCGCTGGCAATCCGCCACACAATCGAATTATTAGTGCGGGAAAGCGACATTCCGATCAGGACACTGCGGATCGGGGGTGCGGCAGCGCGCAGCACAGTCTGGAACCAGATTATCGCCGACGTGTTGGGGCAGCCGCTGATCGCGGTGGGTAGTGCGCATATCGAAGTGCTGGGTGCAGCCATGCTGGCGGGGTACGGTGTTGGCCTCTACCCAACGCTGAAGGCGGGAGCATCCCGTGTGGCTGAGGCAGGCATCCGCTATGAACCCGACCCGGCTGCGCATGACATCTATAACCGTGTGTTTCAACTCTATCTCAGGCTCTATCCCCCCATGATTCCCTTCTTTAAGGATGTGGTTGATCTGGATTTGCCTCAGGGCTGGATCAAGTGAGCCGCAGAATAAAACCTGCTGAACAGCGTTCAACCCTTCAAGTTCTCAAATTGTAAGTCGTCCAACCGCGTTCCTCGACACTCAAATTTCTGCTTTTGCTTGACAAAGATAATGTCGAGGGCTACTATTGATTATTAATAATCATTATTTGAACCTTGATTGTGGCTGACAGATTTTCGATGAACCATAAACGTCTTCGTGGTGCAGTCAAACCCCTTGGCTCGCTATCCAGTCAAATCTATGAACGTATCTGGCACTCAATCATCACAGGAGAACTGCCACCAGGTACGCGGCTGGTTGAGATGGACATTGCGGCTCAGATGGGCACGAGTCAGGGGCCGGTGCGCGACGCTTTACAGCGACTCGAACGGGACGGGCTGGTTCAACGCCACGCGCGCAGCGCTACCTTTGTAACCTCCATATCCACTGACGAAATGTACGAATTGTTTTCGATCCGCAGCGCGATCGAAGCTTTTGCGATTCGGCGAACGGTGCAGCGGATTGACGGCAGCCAGTGTGCCGAATTACAGGCGCTTGTCGAAGCGATGCGCGCCGCTGCTCAGAACGATGACATGAGCGCGCTGGTGAACTATGACCTTGAATTTCATCGCCTGATCTGTGAATGGTCGGGCAATATCGCCCTGACTCAGGCCTGGAATCCGCTGTACAGCCAGATACAGCGATTCGTCGCCCAGACTCATAAACATTACTTCAGCGACCTGATGGAGATTGCGGACACACACCAGCCGATTGTTGATGTCCTGGTAGCAAAGGATATTGATCGCGCTGAGGAGATCATCAAGCAGCACATCATGCTGATCTGGTCCCGCATCGACACCGAAGGTAAAACAACATAGTTCTTTTCAATAAGAGGCGTTATGAACCGTGTGATTGAAGCAATTCCGCAGATTAGTATTCTGACGCATCCCAATCCGTGTTTTCGACAGCGGCTGGCAGTCAGCGAACTCCGGCGCGGCCTGTGGCAGCTTGGCTATCGACGCACGATTCGTGTGGACGAAATGCCCGGTGCAGAACCGACTCCTGATGAACTCCGTTTCACCCTGGCGGCAGAAGGTTCATCAGGGGAAAACTACACCATTTCGGCCACAGGCGGACAAGTAGCCATCATCGGTGCAAGCGATCAGGCGCTGCTGTACGGCGTGTTCGATTTTCTCGAACGACAAGGAGCTTATTTCGGCATTGACGGCGAGCAGTACCCGCCCGTACTTCCCTCTCATCTGATCCTCCCGGATGAAAACCAGCCCTGGCAGGGGCAGCCCCGGTTTGCGACACGCGGCCTGCTGCCCTGGCCGGATTTTCTCAACTGCATCAGCGTGTACAACCGCGAAGATTTTCGCGCTTATCTCGAAGCCATGCTGCGGATGCGCTTCAACACGCTCGGTATCCATGTCTATGCCCAGAGCCGCTACTGGGTGGAGCCATTTCTTTCATTCGAGTATGGCGGGGTCGGACATGCCGCCTTTGCGGACACAACAGCAACGGATCGCTGGGGGTATCTGCCCCAGCGCACTTCGCGCTACGGCATGAGCGCCGCGCAGTATTTCGACGATGAGGTATTCGGCTCCGATGCCACCCGGCTGGCCCGCAGTTCTTGGGAAGCAGCAGAGCTGTCGCAGCAGCTCTGGCGGGAAGCGTTCGATTACGCTGAGAAACTGGGCATCCGTACTGGCGTCGGCTTTGAGCTTTACCAACTTCCCGAAGAAATTGTCCGCGCTTGTCCTCCGGAAGTGCGCACGGTCATGAAACGCTCGATCACGACGCAGGATGGCGGCGAACTCGACTTGAGCTTTCTGCGTGTCGATCCGGCATCGCGCAATGCGCGCTACATCCTCGAAACCCGGCTGGCACAACTTCTCGAAGCTTATCCTTCTGTCGATTACGTCTACCTGTGGGAAGACGAATTCACCAACTGGCAGAGCCAGAAGCAGGAAGTCGAAACACCGGTTGAACCCTTCAGGCACGCGCACGATTTTCTGCGCCGCCACGCCCCCGGTAAACGGCTGGTGGTTGCCGGCTGGGGCGGCGTAGCCCGTAATTTCGAGCGTTTCCACCGCGAACTGCCCGGTGACGTGATCTTCACCGCGCTGAGCGATCAGCTTGGATGGGACCCACCACACGAGGTTTTTGGCAAACTGGAAGACCGTGAACGCTGGCCGATCCCCTGGATCGAGGATGACCCGGCCATGTGGTTCCCGCAACTGCATGTCAATCGTTTCGCCCGTGATATGCAGTTGGCTGAGGACTATGGCTGTCAGGGAATGTTGGGCATTCATTGGCGGCATCGCATCGTAGACCCGGTAGCCGGTTATCTGGCCCGGCGGGCGTGGAACAAGGGCTTGCAGCCGCTCGATCATTACCAGGCCTATGCTCGCACCCACACCACCAGCCCGGAACGCGCCGATCAGTTCGCCAACTGGCTGCACGATGTCGATACAAATTATCGTTTCCTCATGACGTGGACAGGCCAGATACGGGATGACGGACACGCCGAAACCCGCGAATATTCCGGCGATTATGGCGAGGCCTTTGTTATTGACCGGAGCTATTCGATTGAAGATTCGGTGATCGAGCAGCAGGCCGCCGCCATTGATGCCCTGAACCGGTTGCTGGAGGGTGCAACAAGTGCCCTGGAGCGTGAGCGGTTGGGGTACTGGTACGGCCAGTCAAAGTTTCTCGATCCCTATGCGCGCGCCTGGCAGGTCGGCCACCGGCTTCAGCAGTTAATCAATGAGCAGTACAAGCGCAAGCAGGCTGGCGAAACCGATGCCGCCCGGATTATCAGCGAGCAGGGTGTGCCGCTGTACATTGACCTGCTCAGCTGCGTGCGTGAAGCTGTACTTGCCTTCCAGCACACGGTTGCCACTCGCAATGACATCGGGGTGCTGGCATCGGTTCATAGTAAATTCGTGCGTATGGCCGCCTTTCGGATGCGCATGGGGCTGACGGAGCTTCTGGGTGGGCAGCCAGCAGCAGGGGA
>Ga0079224_100001364_pt1 | contig 27841 bp, 28 predicted proteins | sample Stecom2015_FD_80414 | JGI IMG/M metagenome (GOLD analysis project Ga0079224, IMG submission 80414) | Agricultural soil microbial communities from Utah to study Nitrogen management - Steer compost 2015 | ecosystem: Environmental > Terrestrial > Soil > Agricultural land | place: USA: Utah... | reverse complement strand
TCATTTCGATCCCCACCAGCTTTCTCGGGGCTCCTTCCTTCTTCTGGGCAGCCAGGATGTCCCGCCCGATAAAATCCCCCTTTTCCGGTTTGACCGCAAAACCGAGACCGGCTTCGATCGGCGTGATCTCGGGGGACAGCTCCCTTCCATACAAGGGAAGACATGCCTCAAAACGCAGGGTGTCCCGTGCTCCGAGCCCGCAGGGAAGCACCCCCTCCTCCCTTCCGGCCTTCAGGATCTCCTGCCAAACATGGGGGGCATCCTCCGGGTTGAGATAAATTTCAAAGCCATCCTCCCCGGTGTATCCGGAACGGGAAACCATCGCCACCGTCCCGGCCAGCTCCACGTCATCGCGAAAACGGAAAAACCCGATGGAGGACAAATCCGCATCCGTCAATTTGTTGAGCACGCGTTCGGCCAGGGGCCCCTGGAGAGCAAGCTGAGCCATCTCCTGGGAGACGTCACGGATCGTCACGTCGCCGGAAGCGTGCTTTTTAATCCATTCCACATCCTTTTCTACATTCGCCGCGTTGAGCACCAGCAAATAAGAGTCGGTCCCCCGGTAGATCAGCAGGTCATCCACGGTTCCGCCGTCCGGATAGCACATGATCGAATATTGCGCTTTCCCGGGCTGCAGCTTGGATGCGTCATTGGTGGTCAGCTTCTGAAGAAGGTTGAGGGCATCCGGACCGCTGATCTCCACTTCACCCATATGGGAGACATCAAAAAGGCCGGCCCGCGTGCGAACCGCTTCATGTTCCTCGATAATTCCGGAAAACTGAACGGGCAACTCCCATCCGCTGAAGGGAACCAACTTCGCCTGATCCTTGTAGACTTCATAAAGCGGCGTTCGCTTCAATTGGGACACATTGCCACCTCCACTGGATTCGACTTCAGTTTCCCACACTTTCCGCTATTTCAAACAAAAAGGACAGAGAGCCCCTTTTGCGTCGGTTGGCATCTCTGTCCGGAAACCTGAGAGTTCTCCCGACATCGTCGGGATACCCCGTGGGTGGCCCGTGTGGGGCGGGCGCTCTCCAGAGTTGCGTCCGGCGGGCCTCCTTTTGCCTGAGAGATTCACCCTTTCAAGGGCTTGCCCCTTCGGCGCCGCAAGCGCGGTCTCTCCTCCCGCCTTCACCCGCTCGTTTTTCATTGTGATGAAACAACAATGATTGCAAAAAAACTTGGACCCAACCCCCGGCGGTTGGTCTACTAGAAGTTTACCACACCTTTTCTCCGCTTTCACCCTCTTCGATGGGCCGTAAAATCTTTCGCTGCACATGGGCTTCCGCCCTTCCAGAAAGAGAGGCCAGGCAAGTCCCTGATAATCTTCTCCCCGCTTATCCATACTATGGAGGAGAGATTTCCGGGAGGGATGACTGTGCAATCGGTTCCCATCCGTATGGATCGAAAATGGCTCGGCCCGTTCCAGGAACGGGTCGAGAGCGACACCGGTTGGTCCACCTGGGAATGGTTCCAACTGGCCGTCGAGGCGGCGGAGGCCCAGGTCGTTCCCGACTTCGACACATTGCAGTGCTTGAATACCCTGACCGGCTTTACCCCCCTTCCCCATCAGACGGCCACCGTCCGTCGGGTTATCAACGAGATGAATGGCCGAGCCATTCTCGCCGATGAAGTGGGGCTGGGCAAGACCATCGAAGCGGGGATGATATTGAAAGAATATCTCCTCCGCGGTTTGGTGAAGAAAGCCTTAATTCTCGTTCCCTCCTCGCTGGTGCTGCAGTGGACCCGGGAGCTGAACCAGAAGTTTCAACTTCCGGCCATGGCCCACAAACAATCCTGGATGTGGGAGCAATGCGACATTCTCGTCGCCTCCATCGACACCGCCAAACGGGAACCGCACCGGGAGAAAGTTCTCTCCCAAACCTACGATCTGCTGATCGTCGACGAAGCGCACAAACTGAAAAACCGGCGCACGAAAAACTGGCAATTGGTCAATCGGATCCGCAAAAAATACTGCCTCCTGCTGACCGCCACGCCCCTTCAAAACCAGTTAACGGAACTGTTCAACCTGGTCACCCTCCTCAAACCGGGCCATTTCGGGCAGGAGGCCCATTTTCAGAACGAGTATATGGCCGGCAAACGCATGCCGAAAAACGAGGAGCGGCTGCGGGAAGAAGTCCGCCGGGTGATGATCCGCAACCGGCGCAGCGACGGCCACGTGCCTTTGACCAAACGGCATGTGACGACCATCCCGATCGCCCTCTCCCCGGAAGAGAGGGCCCTGTACGACGGGGTTACCCAGTTTGTCCGGGATCGCTCCTGTCAGGAGGCCGGCGATTTAAAAAGCGCCCTTTCCCTGATCGTCCTCCAGCGGGAAGTGTGCAGCAGCCGGGATGCGGCGTTTCTCACCCTCTTCAAGATGTTCCAGCGCTCGGAGCAGGATGAGGGAGAGATCTCCCCCGAGGTGACCCATCTGGTGAACCTGCTCAGGGCCGTCAAACGGCAATCCAAAGTGGAACGAGCGATTCAGCTCTTCAAGGAGATCGATGAAAAAGTGATTCTCTTTACCGAGTACCGGGCAACCCAGGACATGATTCTGCGTTCTCTGGCCGCCGAGGGGATTCCCGCAGTCCCCTACCGCGGCGGCTTCGCCCGAAACAAAAAGGATTGGATGATGGAACTCTTTCAGAAAAGGGCCCAGGTGATGGTGGCGACGGAGGCCGGCGGGGAAGGGATCAACCTGCAATTCTGCCGGCACATCATCAACTACGACATGCCCTGGAACCCGATGCGGGTGGAACAGCGGATCGGTCGAGTGCACCGTCTCGGCCAGACCCGCGATGTGCACATCTACAATTTCGCCACGGAAAACACCATTGAAGAGCACATCATCTGGTTGCTCCAGGAAAAGATCAACATGTTTGAAATGGTGATCGGAGAACTGGAAACCATCCTGGAACAGCTGCAGATGAAAGACAATCTGGAACAACGACTGATGCAGATCGTGCTGGAATCGGAGGATGACCGGGAAATCCGGGCGCGACTTGCGGACATCGGTGAAAATATCCGGGAAACCCGCGAGAAAATCCTCGCCGAAACCGAGCACCGGGAGAGGTGGATCCATGGCGGCTGATCGGATTCGCAGGTTTACAGAACGCTTTTTAACCGCCCACGGTTGTCATTTTATCGAAAAAAGCCCGAACCATCTCATCACCCAGCTGTCCATCGAAGCGGACAAGGACCTGGTCCACCGCCCCTTCTACTGGATGTACGTGGAGAAAATGGGGATCGAACCCCAACCCTCCATCCTCACCTTTGTCTTTGATCCGCAGGAATTGGACCAACACGACCGGGGGGAATGCCTGAACCCCGGATCTCCCCGGTTCCTCACTATGCTGGAGGCCGCCAAAAAACGCGGCCGGTTTGTTCGTCTCTTCGAGGAAAGCGCTCGACCGGTGGGCAATCCCTTGAGCTCCCGCCCCTATATTCCCTGGTTGGGAGTCAACTTTCAGGTCTCCTATGTATGCGACCAAAAAAAAGATGTGATCCACTGTCTGGGAATCAACCTGCACAGCGGTGAAATCATGGAGGATTTTTTCCGGGAAATGAAACGGCGGCGGTGGAACGCCAAGCTGCCGGCAAACCGCCACACCATTCAACCCCAACTCCGGATCGCGGAGGGAGTCGGGGAACTGGAGCGCTTCCTCCAAACACAGATTGAGCGGCAGGATATGACCTGGGCGAAACAGGCCTTGAAGCGGATGAGGATAGAGCTGGAACAGTTGGAGCACTTTTTTCCTGAAGGAGAGAACAACGCTGAAAAGGAGCAGCGGATTCGGGAGACCATCTGGCAATATCATCCCCGTGTCGAGGTGGAGGTGATCAATGCCGGGCTCTTCTATTTGGAAGCTCTGTAATCGATGAAGGGACTCCCTTCATCCATGATCCGCGCTCTCCCCTCCCCCTGTCACAGGCCCCTCCAGGAGAATTCTCCCGTGCTATTTTTCTTTGATTTTTTCTCGAAAATTAAAAATCAGTAGTTTAATAGAATCGGCAAATGTGATAACCTAAGGATAACAACGTGGAGCGGGAGGGTAGAAAGCGAGATGAAGCGTTGGCACTTCTTCCTTCTCTCATTTTTTCTTCTTTTTGGATTTTCTTCCGCAGTTCATGCAACATCAGACGATGTACCGGAACATACCCTGAACATTTCCCACCGGCCGGACGGAGAGGGGAAATGGCTTTTCACCGCCACCCTTGAAGGGGAGGATGAAGTCCGGGGGGACTGGACCTTTGATTTGGACGGACACGATTCGACCACGGTCGAATACGAAGGCGGACAAGCCCAGGCCACATTCTCCATCTCTTCTCCCGGCAAGCACCAGCTGAATGTCTCCTTCGAAGGCCGTTTGGGGGACCGGACCGGAAGGCTGAACAAGGAATACATATTTGAGGTCCCGGCCCTTTCCGTCACAATCGATGATTCCAAAGCCGTCTCCGCCCACCTCCATTATGCCGAAACATCCGAAGGGAAGTGGTCCTTCGCCCTGGGAAGGGAAAACGGAGAGCTGGTGGAGATCCAGGAAAGCCCTTCGAACCACGGCCCCCACTTCTCCAAAAAGCTCGGAGACCTTCAACCCGGTAACTATCACCTGTTCGTCACCTACCAGGGCAAGATCGACGGCGTGGAGACGGGATTCAAAAAATCCCACACACTCCATGTGGATGAACAGGGCAATCTGACGCTCGCCCCCGGCGAAAAAGGGGATTCCCCGGCGGTGATCACCACCACGGAGCAGGTGGCCCAGGTGCTTGAAAATTCCAAGCAGGGCGGAAAGCTGCCCAAAACCGCCACTCCCCATCCCAGCTACGCCCTGGTCGGTTTTCTCCTCCTTCTGGGAGGCTGGAGACTGCTCAAGCGATCGTCCGGGAAGCAAACTGCGTTTTGATGAAAATCAAATCGGCAAACAGCGAAAAAGGCCCGATCAAGGGCCTTTTTCGCTGTTGATCCCATGGGACGACCTAAAACCGCGGGGACCGAAGGAGCCTCGGCCGAGCGCATGAAATCACGGGTTCTACACCCGGCCGTACATTTCCGGGCGACGGTCCTCAAAGACCGGGATGGTCTTGCGCACGTGAAGGGCGGCGGAGGGATCGATCTCCACGGTTAGCACCGTCTCTTCCCCGGCTCCTTCCACCAGGATTTCCCCCCAGGGGTCCACCACCATCGAATGGCCGCCGTACAGGGTCCCTTCTTCTTCTCCCACCCGGTTGACCGCCACGACGAACATCTGGTTCTCCACCGCCCGGGCCTGGTTCAGGATGCGCCAATGACGAATGCGCGGCCGGGGCCAACCCGCCGGAACGAATAAAATTTGCGCGCCGTCCAGGACCAGGGTCCGGACCAATTCCGGAAAGCGCAAATCGTAGCAAATGATCGTCCCCGCCGTCACATCCCCGATCCGGAAGAGACAGCGTTGGTCCCCCGACTTCAGATACCGCTCTTCCTTCAACAATCGGAAGAGGTGGATTTTCCGGTAATGGCCGATTTGCCGGCCATCCGGGTCGAACATGTAGCTGGCGTTATAGAAGCCCCCCGCTTCCTCCTCGGCGATTGAACCGGCCACCAGATAAATGCCGTGCTCCGCGGCAACCCGCGACAGCCATCGGGGCAGTTCACCGCGGTCCGCCGCCTTCTCCAGTCGGGAAAAGAGAAATCCCATGTTCCACATCTCCGGAAGAACCACCACATCCGGCCGTTCCTTCTGCACCGTCTTTCGGATCCATTCGCCCATCCGTTCCCGGTTGGCTTCCGGGTCACCGGCGACCACATCGGTTTGCAAAAGCGATATCCGCACGAATTCCCACCTCTTCCATGGCATCATCCCGTAAATCTCAGGAATTTCGGTAAGATTATACTCACTTCGGCGAATATTTTCAAGAAGTGCCGCCTCCCTATGGGCCACAGGTTCATGGAGAATGTTCCCGCATGAGGTTGAGCACCTCTCCGGTGATCGCCTCCAACTCGTCGATTCCGTACCATCGATAGGAATCGGTTTCGAGGGGAAACCAGCTGACGACGACCCGGATGTTGGTAAGCCGGTCCAACAGGTGCAAATGCTCCCGCTCCCGGAGAACAACCAGTTTGGGATAGCCCGCTTCCTTAAAACCCTCCACCAAAACTGCGTCCAAACCGGCATAATGGACCAGCAGCTCTTCCATCGACCGGGGCTCCCGGTACCACACCGCCGACTGATTCTCCGCGGTGATGGCAACAACCCGGGCGCCGGCCTCCCGGTGGAGCCACGTATCCTTCCTCCGGCGGTCCAAATCCAATTCCTTGGCATGGTGCTTCAGGGTCCCCACCTGCAACCCCCTTTCGGTCAACCGGGAAATCAGCCGGCAAATCAAGGTCGTCTTTCCCGCATTGGAATACCCCACAACTTGAATCACCGGTGGGATCCGCTTCTGTGCCACATAACCACCTCCTGCGTTGGGGAGTTGAAAGGACCAAGCCCCGTTTGCGCATGCGATGGGAAAACAGCCCAAGAACAGCCCGTTTCTCGACTCCTTCAAACTTTTCCCTTTTCGCTGTATAATTAAATTGTCAAAGTAAATCGGAAAAGTGGTGATTTCCTTGCACGGGATTCCGCGCCCCTATGTCCGGGCCAATCAATGGCTGCAGGTGATTTCCGTTACCCTTGCCCTTCTGCTCAACCGTCCATGGATTTTGGCCATCCCCTGGGCCTTGGGGATGTATAGTCTGATGGCGGGCAAGAACCCCCTCTTTTCCCTGGTTCGACCCTTTCTCTCCCGGTCCCCTTCTGCCTATGCGATGGAGGATCCCGCCCAGCAACGGTTTAATCAGTGGATTGCCGTCCTTTGCCTCTCCCTGAGCCTGCTCGGATTCGGGGCAGGGTGGCCCGTCGTCGGCATCCTGTTTTCCCTGTCGGTGGGAATCGCGGCATTGGTGGCCATCATGGGATTCTGCATCGGGTGTGTGATTCGGTATCGATATCTGCGGTGGAAACAGCAGCGATCGTCAAGTTGAAATCGACCCGGTTTGTGATACAGTGGAAACGAAGGCTCCCTTTTGGGAAGTTCATGGAACAACCTTCGAAAAGCTCCACCTGTCGACGAAATTCTTCCGAAAGGAGGCGAAGGCGGGTTGGGCGCGTCCGCTTGAACGCCACTTCGGCGGTCGGCCCAAACCGGGTTCAATATGAAGGCCATGGTCCTGAGAGAATTCGGTGGTCCGGAAAAATTGCGCTACGAAGAGGTTTCCGATCCGACACCCGGCCCCGGTGAAGTGTTGATCCGCTTGAGGACGGCGGCTCTCAACCGCCGGGACTACTTCATCACCCACAACCAATACCCCGGTGTCACGCTTCCCACAATCCTAGGTTCCGACGGAGCCGGGGAAATCGCCGCCCTGGGCGACGGGGTCGACGGACTTCAAATCGGACAGGAAGTGATCATCAACCCATCCCTCGACTGGGGGGACAATCCGCGGGTGAGCGGTCCCGACTTCACCATCCTCGGTTCTCCCAAGGATGGAACCTACGCCGAAAAAATCGTGGTCCCGGCGGAGAACGTCTTCCCCAAACCGAAGCACCTGTCCTGGGAAGAGGCCGCAGCCATCCCCCTGGCCGGATTGACCGCCTACAGAGCCCTGGTGACGCGGGGACGGCTTCGGGAGGGGGAAGTGGTCGTCGTTCCCGGAATCGGCGGGGGTGTGGCGACCTTCCTGCTCCTCATCGCTTCGGCCCTGGGCGCACGGGTCTTCGTCACATCCAGCAGCGATGAAAAACTTCGCCGGGCGATAGAGTTAGGCGCCGCCGGCGGCGTCAACTCCAGCGATGAAAACTGGGCCAAGGAACTGCAAAAGGCCATCGGCGGCGGAGCAGATCTCTGTGTGGATAGCATCGGCGGGGAGGTCTTTCCGCAACTGGTCCGCCTGACAAAACCCGGAGGACGGATCGTCACCTTCGGAGCCACTCGGGGTCCCGTCCCGCAACTGGTGATGCCCTTCATTTTCCTGAAGCAACTGGATATCCTCGGATCGACCATGGGGAATAACGAAGAGTTCCGACAGATGGTGAACCTCTTCGAGAAGCACCGCATCCGTCCGGTCCTCGACAGATCCTATCCCCTTGAGCAGGCGGCGGAAGCTCTCAATCGCATGAAGGAAGGTCGCCAATTCGGAAAGATTATCCTAAAGATCTCCTGATGAAAGACAAGGGAGTGCGTTGTGGCGCACTCCCTCGGTTTTATATCGCCGGGCATGGTGGCTCAGTAAGTGACCAGGGACAGGACGTCCACATCCGACAATTTGTCCCGCCCGTTCAGATAGGAAAGCTCGATGAGGAAGGCGGCACCCACTACCTCGCCCCGGAGCTTTTTCACCAGATCAATGGTGGCCGAAATGGTTCCGCCGGTGGCCAGCAGATCATCCGCCACGAGCACGCGCTGTCCCGGCTGAATGGCATCCCGGTGAATGGCCAGCCGATCCTTTCCGTATTCCAGGCTGTACCCGACCTCCACGGTCTCCGCCGGCAATTTCCCCGATTTGCGCACCGGGACAAACCCGACCCCCATCGCATAGGCCAGGGGGGCCCCCACCACGAATCCCCGCGCTTCCGGCCCTACGATCACATCGATTTCCTTTTCCCTCAGCCGATCGACCAGGGTATCGATCGCCGCATGGAAAACCTTCCCGTCCTTCAATAGGGTCGTGATGTCCTTAAATCGGACTCCCGGCTGCGGAAAGTCGGGGATCACGCGAATCTTTTCCTTGAAGTCCATGTTTTTCCGTTCCTCCCATTCTGATATCGAGGGATGTGATGGCGGAGAGATAGGCGCATAAATCCCGGTACGAGGAATAAACCAACCGGTTCCATACCCGTTCCCTCTCCAGTTGTTCGCGGTAAGTCTTGGATTCCTCCAGCGAGCGCTTGTGGGGATTTTCCACCATGCTCCACCGGCCACCGTCCCCCTCGAGAAATCCCAGTTCGGCAAAGACTCGTAAAATGAAGGCGATCATCCACTTGGACATCCCGGTCCGGCGATGCAGCCCCTCCAAATCCCGCCTGGGATACACCACTTTTTTTTGCAGAAGAACCCCGTACAGCAATTTAAATCGCTCCCGATCCGGAACATGAAAAAAAACCGGATCCAAGGAGGCATCTCCATAGGCGAAATAGAGGCGTTCCACCCGGGGGGCGGCCCGGACCACCCGCTCAAACCGCTCCAGGGAGGGGGGGAGTTCGGCGAACACGAGCCGCCGACAGGAAGTGAGGTCGGGCAATGGTTCCGCATCCCAGGACACCCGGAGGGGACCTTCCCTCCCGCCCTCGCCCACCGATGAAGCGATCACCGCCGTCTCCGGACCGTCGGCGACGGCCCGAAGGCGTTCCCTCGGGATCCGGTTGCTGCGCCAGTCGAACACCTGGACATGATCCACCGCCACATCCCGGATCACCAACTGGGGAACCCGCCGGTGATTCCACTCGTTCAGGGTCAGTTCTCCCAGGCAGTCCGGACAGGCATGGGGGGCGATATCCTTGGCCAGGTTTCCCATGCGGAACCCCACCGCCTCCAGGGAATGCCCCTCCCGGGAAAGGGTGAGTTTCAGGTGGTTCCGGTCGGAACCCACCACCTGCAGTCGGCTCATCCCCGCACCGGAGATCCGAAAGCAAGGTGTGGGATTGCCGAAGCCGTAGGGTTCCAGCTGATCCAACTGCGAAATCAGCTCCGGGCTGACATCCTCCAGATCCAGATCCGCATCCACCCTCATCAAGGGGATGTAATCTTCCTCGGTCAGCCATTGCGCCGCCAGTTCCGTCAGCCGCTCCTGCAGCTCGGGGAGTTGTTCCGCCGGCAGGGTCAGCCCCGCCGCCATCGGGTGGCCGCCGTAATGGGCCAGCAAATCATCGCAGGCGTTGAGGGCGCGGTAGATGTCGAAACCTTCGATGCTCCGGGCCGACCCCTTGGCCAGACCCGTTTCCCCTTCAATTCCCAGCACGATGGCCGGACGGTAATAGGTTTCAACCAGCCGGGAGGCAACGATCCCGATGACTCCGATATTCCACCCTTCCGAGGCGACGACGATCACCCGGCGGTGGCGTTCGGGATCCTCCAACATCTGCGCCTCGGCTTCCGAAAAAATGGTCTCCACCAGCTGTTGGCGCTCCCGATTCATCCGATCCAATTCCTCAGCGATGCTCTGCGCCTCGGTACGATCGCCGGTCAGCAGCAGTCGGACGGCGCGGTCGGCCGAATCGAGGCGACCCGTTGCGTTGATTCGCGGTCCCAGAAAAAAACCGACATGGCCGGCCTTTACGCTTCCCTTGATCCCGGAAACCTCCATCAGGGCCGTCAAGCCCGGATGATGACGCCGGTTCATCCGATCCAAGCCCAGGGAGGCGATCACCCGGTTTTCATCCACCAAAGGAACCAGATCGGCGATGGTCCCCAGGGCGGCCACTTCCAAAAATTCCTCCGGAACCCGCCCGAGGAGGGCTTGAGCCAACTTAAAGGCGACCCCGACGCCGGCCAAACCCTTGAAGGGATAGGGACAGGCGGGCTTTTTGGGGTTGATCACCGCCAGCGCCTCCGGCAACACCGAAGGCGGTTCGTGATGGTCGGTGATAATCAGATCCAGACCCAGCCTTCGAGCCTCCTCCGCCTCTTCCACCGCGCTGATCCCCGTATCGACGGTGATGACCAGGTCCGTCCCCGCTTCCCGCGCGTGATGGAGGGCCGCCGGGTTTAAACCATATCCTTCCCGAAAACGGTTGGGTATGTAATATCGAACATCGGCTTTCAGTCCGGAGAGCAGCTCCATCATCAGACCGGTACTGCTGACGCCGTCCGCATCGTAGTCCCCGTAAACGAGAATCTTTTCCCCCTTCTCCAGAGCAAACCGGATGCGCTCCAGCGCCGGCTCCATCTCATCGAGCAACAGGGGATCATGGAGCCGGGAGGGGTCCACCTTTAGAAACTGCTCCGCTTGCTCGGGACTTTCCATGCCGCGGCTAACCAAAATTCGGGCAACCACCGGATGAATGCCCAGAGCCTCCGCCAGACTTTTCGAAACCCGCTCGTCCGCCTCCACCAATCGCCAGCGGGTCTTGGGCCGCAGCAACACCCATCACCTCGCTTTACCGTTTCCATTATAGCACAACGAAGTTTGGCCAAAGCATCGGATTGAATGGGAATCGTTTTTGCACCGCCCCATCGACGCCTTGTCGGACAAAAAAACCGCGGTTCATCCGCGGTCAGGTGATCGGCAAAGCAGCAGCCGGGAGGCGATTTTCGGTGAGCCACGCGCCGCATGGAACCGAGATGGAAAATCGCCTCCCCCCAAATTTGAGCAGTCTCATCTACGGTTCCGCCGCGGCATCAATTGGCCGGCCGCTCCTTTACCCGCTGCATGGAACGCCATTTCCAAACCACCCAGATTTGGCTGGCGAGACAAAGGGAGGAATACATTCCCGCCGTCAAGCCCAGCAGGAGGGCGAGGGAAAAATAGCGGATGCTTTCCCCCCCGAATAAGAAGAGGGCGGCACCGGCGAAGAGGACGGTGATTCCCGTGTTAATCGAGCGAATGAGGGTCTGATGGATGCTCTCATTCACCACGCGGCTCAAATCCTCCCAGCTCTTCGGCTTGACCAACGCCATCAGCTCCCGGATCCGGTCAAAGATGACGATCGTGTCGTTCACCGAATAACCGATGATGGTGAGAACCGCGGCGATGAACACCACGTCCACTTCCAACTGCAGGATCGAAAAGGCTCCGATGACAAAGAGGGCGTCATGCACCAGAGCCAACACCGCGGCCACGGCAAAGCGGTACTCGAACCGGATGGTCACGTAGAGGATAATCCCGATGGAAGCGAGCAGCGTGGCGATGATCGCATTTCTGGCCAGCTCCCGTCCGATCACGGGATCGATCCGCTGCTCCTGGAAACCGGCGAAGTCGTCGCCGTAAAACTTCTGGAAATGTTTTTGGATCTGAAGCACCCGATCCTTATCCAGCGCCTCGTCCGTCCGGAAGATCAGGACTTTTCCTTCTTGGCCGGACCGGACGAAGGGATCCTCATACCCGAGCTTTTCAAATTCTTTCTTCGCCTGCTCCACATCGGCCGGTTGCTTCACCGAGATGTCGATCCGGGTTCCGCTCTTGAAATCGATGCCCAGATTGAGCCCTTGGATGAGAAGGGAGAGGATCCCCGCCCCCAGGAGGACAGCGGAGATAAAGAAGAACCACTTCCGCTTGCCGACAAAATCCCATTTATAGTTCACCGATCTCATCCTCCTTCACGCCGAACAACCACGGCCGTTTAACCGCATTGGCCCTGACCAGCAGATTGAGCAAAATCCGCGACAGGGCGACGGCGGTCAGGAAACTGACGGCGATGCTGAAAATCAGCGATACTGCAAAGCCGCGCACGCCGGCGGTTCCGAAATAAAAGAGGACCACCGCCGCCAAAACCGTGGTGATGTTGGCGTCGAAGATGGTGAGAAAGGAGCGACGAGAACCGGCTTTTACCGAAACGGGAATCGACTTCCCGAGGCGCATCTCCTCCTTGATCCGCTCATACATCAAAATATTGGCATCCACCGCCATCCCGATCCCCAGGATGAAGGCGGCAATCCCCGGCAGCGTCAGGGTTACATCCAGCAGGACAAAGGTCAGCAGGACAAGATACGCATAGGCGATCAGGCTGATGGACGCGACCAGTCCCGGCAGCCGATAATAACCGATGATGAAGAGAAAAATGGCCAAGGCGCCGTACAGACCCGCCTCCAGGCTTTGCTGGAGGGACAGGGTGCCCAAACTGGCATCCACGGCATAACTCTGTTTCTCCACGAGTTTGACCGGCAATGCTCCGGCGTTGAGCAGGTCGGCCAGCTCCTTCGCTTCCTCCACCGTGAAATTGCCGCTGATGACCGCCTCTCCGCTTGGAATCGGCTCCCGGATCACCGGAGCACTCAGCTCGTTTTCATCCAGATAAATGGCCATGATCCGGCCCACGTTTTCCCGCGTGATCTTGGCAAACTTCTCGGAATCCTTCAATTTCAGGCGGACCGCCGGTTGACCCGTCTCGTCATAATCCTGGGCCGCTCCCCCTTCCTTCAGGTCCTGACCCGTCAAAAGCACCTTGCCGCTTTCATCCCGGAAAGTCAGCTTCGCGGGGGTGCCGAGAACCCTCCGGGCTTCCTCCTGATCGGGAACCCCGGCCAATTGGACCCGAATCCGGTTGGGCGGTTCCACCGACAATTCCGGCTCCGTCACCCCGAGCACATCGATTCGGTTTTGCAAGGCCTGAGCGGTGTCGGCCAAAACTTGAGGGGTGATTTTTTGCCCTTTTTCCAGCGGTTGGGCTTCGTACAACACCTCAAATCCGCCTCTTAAGTCCAAACCCAGCGTCAAGTTGTTCAGGATATCTCGGGTGGTCAACGCGATGGTCGAAAGGATCGCCACCACCAAGATGAAAAAAAGCGCTAATCTGCCCCAACGAACCTTCATACCGCGGCTCCTCCTTCATGCCAAGACAACCATTCCCATTATCCCAAGCGGAAAGACCCGTGTCAATTTCTTCCCCTCGGAAAAACGAAAAAACCATCGGCAGCTTCTCCGATGGTGTCGATCGGCCTTCCACCGCTCATTTCTTCATCGGATCCGATTTGTAGACGCTGATCATCAGCCAGTTCATAAAGCGGGTGGCCTTCAGAGACAAAATATCATTCACCAACCGGTTCAAGCGGGGCCATCCCCTCCGGTAATTTTCCGACACGCAGGCCCACACCTGCTCTCCCGTCACATTCTCGTATCCATAAAAGCGAAATTCTTCCGCCTTGCTGTTACACAGGCTCTCGATGCACTCCATCAACTCCGACTCGCTCAAAAGTTCCACGGAGGATTTCGGTTTCTGGTTGACCGGCTTGAGCGACTTCCGCGCCTGCTGCCGCGCCATTGGCACCCTCTCCCCTTGCAATAATTCCTGCGGCTTGGAGCAAGCCGTGGTCCAAGCCCGCTTTTTATTAGTATAACACGCTGTAAATGTTCAAACAATGAAAGGTGCCGCGCTTGCGGAATGGAAGCGCTCAACCCCGGTGGTGCGGGGGCAGGGCAAAGGACCTTGATCAAAATCCTACGACCCTTTCTTCGTTCGCGTTCCCCACGGCTTAAAAACCGAAATCGCAAATACAGCGGCCAGGGAAAGGATCTGAAGTCCGATCCCGATCCACAACTGCTCACGGTTGACGAGAAAAGCCGGATCCTGCAGCGCCCCGAAGCCCTTCGACGAAGTCCAGGTGAACGCTTTCAGGGTCCAGAAGTACATGCCCACAGGGCCCAACAGGATGGATAGCACCGTCAATGCCTCCTTGGCAATCAGCCAATAATGGTTGAACAGCCCCCACCGGGTCAACGCGGAGAGCAGGATTCCGGTGGCCAAAGTGCCGATCGTCGATGCGCGGACAGAGGTCTTGGCCAGGATGTGCATGCTGGCATAACACGCCTGGAGCACGCCTTCATCCTGCGTATTGGCCGCTACAATGCTCAAGACCAAAAAGACCATCGAAACTCCGAACAGGATCGCCGAAAACAACAGATGGATCGTAAGCAACCAACGCCTCTGGGTCACACTCAACTTCACCATTGCCACCCCCCTCCAGCGGCTCTTCCTGATGATAAATCGCGCGGCTAAACCGTCTCTAAACAGGAGCTAAAAAAAGGCTAAAATCCCTCCAAAAAGCGAAAAAAGACCTTTCGGGGAAAGGTCTGCCGACAGCAATATAATAAGGTTGGGACAGCGATTGCTTAGATCTTGTCGTCCCAAAAACCCTGTCCCGCCTCCGGTACGCTTCGAAGAGCGGATGATCGAACCCCTCTATACCTTCATGCGGTAGCCGACGCCCCAGATCGTCTCAATATATTGAGGGTTGGACGGATCCGCTTCAATTTTTTCCCTCAGCTTGCTGATATGAACGGTGACCGTGGCATTGTCCCCGATCGCATCCATTCCCCAAACCTTCTCGAACAGTTCCTCCTTGCTGAACACCCGGTTGGGATGACGGATCAAGAACAGGAGCAGGTCGTACTCTTTGGCGGTCAAGGCGATTTCCCGCTCATGGACGAACACCTTTCGGGACCACCGGTCGATCCGGATTCCGCGCAAACGGATCTCGTTCCGCTTTTTCACACGGGCATCGGCGGTCAGCCGTTCGTACCGGGAGAGATGGGCTTTCACCCGGGCAACCAGTTCCCCGACACTGAAGGGTTTCGTCAGATAATCGTCCGCGCCCAGTCCCAGCCCGCGGATCTTGTCCACATCCTCCTTTTTTGCCGAAACCATGAGGATGGGAATGTTTTTCTCCCGGCGAATCCGTCTGCAGATTTCAAATCCGTCGGTCTTTGGAAGCATGAGATCGAGAATGATCAAGTCCACCTCTTCTTCCATCGCTTTCGCCAACCCCGCTTCTCCGTCCTCCGCAATGTCCACCCGAAATCCGCTTGCCTCCAGATAATCCTTTTGCACCTCCGCGATCACCGGATCATCCTCGATGATCAAAATTCGCTTCATGGCCGCTCACTCCCCCTGCTCGATCTTCGGCAGCGAAAAATAGATGCTCGTCCCTTCTCCCCGCCGGCTTTCCGCCCATACCCGACCACCGTGCTCTTCGATGATCTGTTTTACGATGGCAAGGCCCAGCCCGCTGCCTCCCGTTTCGGTATTTCTGGACGGTTCCGCCCGGTAAAAGCGATCAAAAATCTGTTCCAGCGCCTTTTCTTCAATCCCCGGACCATTGTCCCGGATGCATACCGTCGCCTCCCTTTCTCCCTCGGACAGTTCCACCCAAAGGTTCCTCTCCGCCTTATCCATGTATTTGAGACTGTTGTCGACGATATTCATGATCACCCTCCGCAGTTTCTCGCGATCCGCCTTGACATAGATCGGCCCCCGGAGAGCGGAAAGCCCTATCGCAACCCCCTTCATCCGCGGATCGAGGCGCAGCTCCTCCGCGCAGTCCCGCAAAAAAGCCGTCAGGTCCATCGCTTCCCAGTGAAAGGGCACCCGTCTCAAATCGAGTCTGGAAAACAGCAGCAATTCATCGATCAGACGCTCCATGTCTTCCGCCTTCTTCGCGATCATGTTCCAATATTTTCCCGCATTGGCCCGGTCTCTGCGATGCCGTCCCGGATACCCTCGATGCATGCCTTGATGCCGGTGAGCGGTGTCTGCAGATCGTGGGATATATGGGTTAACAACTGCTTGCGGTTTTCTTCGTATTGCAACTGGATCCGGATCGACTCCTTGAGCCGGCGCCGCATCGCTTCAAAGGCCATCCCCAGCTCCCCGATCTCATCCCTTCGATGCAAACGAACCTCATGATCCAAATCCCCATCCTTGATCCGTTCCGCTGCGCCTTTCAGCAGGGACAGCGGTTTGATCAAACTGCGGGACACCAAAAAGGTCAAGATCCCGTTGGTGGAACCGATGACCAGCAGCAGGGAGAGCAGGAGCAGTGGGAAAAACTTCGGGCCGTTTTCGACAAACCAGCGGATGTCCGAGAAGACATAGACCGCCCCTTCCGCACCGTCGCTGAAAGTCAGCTCATGCTTTTCCACCGTGAATCGTTCATCGATCGGGATCCCCCACGGGCCCCGATCCGGCTCCGGGGACAGCTCCTGGAGGCGTTCATCGAGGTGCGGGAGGTCCACCAACGGGGAATGAAAGGTGATGCGCCCGTTTCGCACCACGACAATTCCCGCCTTTTCCCGGTTGAGCTGCTCGTCCGCCCGCTTCAGGAACTTTCGGTCGGCAAAGCGGTCCGGATCCGTCCTGGCCACGAACCGGACGCCGCCGATCAGTTCATCACGCCGTTCGATCCTCTCCCGGAAAGCCGGTTTTCCACCCCCGGTGCGCGCCCCATCGGGAAAAAACGCGGAGGAAAGCCCCCAGGCGATAAGGGCGAACAGGATGGCGGGGATCACGGTCATGGCGATATAGGACAAAAGCAATCGCATTTTGATGGACATGGGTCCCGCTCCTTTTAAAAAGAACATGGGGGTCAGGGCGAAAGCTCCGCCTTCACGAATCGACACACCCAGCCCTGATACCCTTCCTTTCCCTTACACCGAATGCTCATTCCATCCCTTTCAAAAAACCGGATCCCCAAGCGACCCGGTTTTTTGGGCGCTTAATGGCGCCGCCCGAACTTCATCCGATCCCATTCCATTTTCACCGCTTTTTTGCCTGCGAGGTCGATCCGTTTCGGATCCGTCTGGTTCATCCCGGAGAAACGGGCCCGGATCTGCAAAGTGAGCTCGTGATGCTTTCCGGCGTCATCCCTTCCGGTCATGCGGACCCTCACCGTTTGCTGCTGGAGCCTATTTGTCGGAGTGATGTCGGCTGTGAAATCCATCTCCTCCACCCTGATCGCTTTCGTCAGCACGGGGATCTCCGCCATACACCCGCTTTCCGGCCCCCGCGGACGGGAACGGGAGGCCTTGGTCATGGCTATTCTCCCGATCCCATTCACAAACGAAGGAATCCGTTGCTCCGACAGAGCGAGCTCCACCCGCTTTCCGCCATCGGGCCCCTTCTCCACCGTCATGTCCTCCCGCACCGAGCGCAACAGGGCATTCGCGATGAAGCGCGCCGCTTTTGGAGGCCCTTCCTTTCCCTTCTCCCCTTTCGGATGTTCCAGCCATCGATAGATCTCCTCGTCGCCCTCTTTGAAGATCACTTTCCCGTCCTGCCAGAATACCTGCCGCACCCGGCCCTTGGCTCCTTCGGTCCCGTCCTGGAAAACAGCTTCCACGTTTCCGGCTTTCATCTCCTTGTTCAGTTTCACCTTCGCGCGACCGGAAAACACCTTTTTTCCATGGTCGGTGATGCGGACGTCCACATCGGCCGTCAGGCTCTTCGCCCCTTTCGTCCTTTCCAATGCCGCTTTGTAAACTTCATAACCCGCCGCACTTGCCGAAGCGGAAAAAACGCTGACAGAGAACATCACGAATCCGACGGCCAAAACGGCACCCGCCGCCAACCATTTTTTTCGCATGGGAACCCCTCTCCTTCCATGTCGATGGCTTCGTCTTTTCCCCTGTGCGAGGATGTCAAATCCTCCTGTCCCCATCATAAGGCCCGTGTCTTAAACCCCCCTAAATCAATTCGAAAGAAATTATAAAAAAAACCGGCAGAACCATCCGCCGGTGAAAACGGGCCCTGCCGCAGGCCGACTGTCATCAAAGAAGGGAAGAAGGGCATAGGCTTGTATCAGGAAGATGAAAATCATCGGGAAAGAAGGGGCCGCGCTTGACCAAGCAAACATTTCTTCGGGGTACCCTCGTTCTCGTCGGAGCGGGCTTCGTCACCAAAATCCTGGGATTCGCCTATCGGATCGTCCTTTCGCGAATGATCGGCGACGAGGGCATGGGTTTGTTTCAGATGGCCTATCCGATCCTGCTCTTTACCATCACCCTGACCACGGCGGGCCTTCCCGTGGCCATCTCCAAATTGGTGTCGGAAGCCGAAGCAAAGGGAAATGAACGGCAAATCCGCAACCTGCTGATCGTCGCCACGGTTATCGTGACGATGACGGGGATTTTGTTTACGGTTTTAATGATTCTGCTGGCACCGGTGATCGCCAACACCCTGTTGACGGATGAACGGGCCCTCTATCCGCTGCTGGGGGCGGCACCGATCATCCCGATCGTGGCCGTCTCCTCGATTTTCCGGGGATATTTCCAGGGAAGGCAGCGCATGAGTCCCTACGCCTTTTCCCAAATCGGCGAACAAATCGTCCGCATTTTCACGGTTTTAATTCTGGCCCAACTGTTGCTGCCCTACGGGATCGAATACGCCTCCGCCGGCGCGATGATCGGCATCATCTGCGGTGAATTCGCCGGTTTGATGATGCTGATCCGTTCCTACCGGAAGGATCCCCGACGACCCGCGCTCCAGCTGCGCGGCCGAAAAAGGGGGGGAAGGGCAGCCTTGTTTCGCCGATTCCAATCGACGCTCCACCGGCTGCTGCGGATCTCCGTTCCGGTCACCGCCAGCCGCCTCTTCGGCTCCCTGGCTTACGCGGTGGAACCGATCATCGTCTCCCAAAGCCTGGCCTTGGCCGGAATCGGAACCGCTACGGCGACGGCCCTGTACGGCCAATTGGAGGGGATGGCGTTTCCGTTGATCGCCTTTCCCTCCTTCATCACCTATGCCCTGTCCGTCTCCCTCGTCCCCGCCGTTTCGGAGGCCGCCGCCCGGGGACGGAGTGTGCTGGTGGAACACCGTCTCAATCAGGCCATTCGCCTCTGTCTCATCGTCGGTGCCCCCTGCGCCGTCCTGATGTTTGTCCTGGCGGAGCCCTTCTCCCTCCTGTTGTACAATGAGCCCGGGGTTGCCCAGATGATGAAAATCCTGGCCCCCTTCGCCATCTTCCTCTACCTGCAGGGACCGCTGGCGGCTGTGTTGCAGGGATTGGACCGGGCGAAGGAATCGATGCACAACTCGATCTTCGGCACAATCATCAAAACCGCGCTGATCTTCCTCCTGGCTTCGCAGCCCCGACTGGGAATTAGCGGAGTGGCGCTGGCCATCAACTGCGGCGTCATCATCGTGACGGTTCTTCATTTCCTGACCATCCTGCGTTACGTCCCCTTCACCCTCCATCTTCGGGAATGGACAAAGCTGGGCGTAGCCGTCACCGGGATGGGCGCCATCATCCACTGGATCTACACCTTTCACGATGCTCCGCTCCTACCCCGGCTGCTCACGGCCCTGACGGCCGGGGGGCTGGTGTACCTGGCATCCCTTTTATTCCTCTCGCTGATCAAAAAAGAGGATGCGTCTCGCCTGCCCATCATCGGCGAATGGCTGGCGAAACTCCTGCCCCGTTAGCGGTCCTTCGAGGAACCCTCCTCCACTTCGTCACGACCATCGAGAAGCAGATGGCCTTGATTATCCATGATGGCGAGAAAAATCTCTTCGACACCGCGGTATCCCTGACGTCGGACCTCCTGCTCCAGCCAGCGGCGGCTTCGCCCGATCCGCCGCAATCCCTTCTCCTGCACCTGGCCCTCGATGATCAGATAGACAGGAAGTTTGGAGGACTGAATCCGTTCGGGCGGAAAAAGATCTTCCTTGGATACCGCCTTTTTTTCCTCTTTGGGGAAGACGCTCAACTTCCCCGACGTTTCCAGAATGGCGAACTCCACATCGGCGATGTTGTCGATGTTCTTTTCCCGAAGCTGCGCCATCAAATCATCGAGATTGTATCGATTTCGGGCCATCTCCTTCTCCCGGATCTTGCCGTCTTCGATCAACACCGCGGGCTTGCCGTCGACGAGGTGTCGAACCGTCTGATTTTTCAAGGATAAGTAGGATAGCGCGATTTGCGTCACCATCAGCGTGACGATGGGCAGAATTCCCTGGATCATCGGCTGATCCCCGTTTTCGATGAAAATCACCGCCAGATCGGCGATCATGATGGAAACGACCAAGTCAAAGACGGACAGCTTCCCGATCTCCCGCTTTCCCATCAGGCGCATGACCATCAATATAAAAAAATAGATAAACAGAGTTCGAAAAAACAACTCAATCGATTCCATCATTCTCGCACCCCTTTTCCCAAATTGCATCCGTTAGTCTGGCCCGTCCCCGACCGGTTTACCCGCCGCATAAAGGAGGCCGTCCGAACATAGGATGTACAAACGCTTTCGGGAGGGGGTTTCGTTGAAACCATCGTCATCGGAATCGACGCCGAAACGGAGCGGGTCGCCGCTGCTTGTCGGATTGGTGGCCGTGTGGGGGTTGGTGCTTCTCGGATCATTGCTCGCAGCGCTCCTCTTGCAATACGCTTCGGTCAATGAAGACTACATGCCCTATTTCACCTTTGTGATCAACGGAATCGCGCTTCTAGGGGGCGGGTGGATCAGCGGCCGGAGCTCCGGCAAAAAGGGTTGGCTGTACGGCGGATCGGTCGGTTGTCTCTATGCCTTGATCGTCATCCTCATCGGGTTTTTGGCCTTCGATGCCTCCATGCAGATCCACCCCCTGATCTTTGCCGCAGGTGCCTTCTCCCTCGGCGCCCTCGGGGGAATTTTCGGCGTCAATGCCCGCGGAACCGATTAGCAAGCGCTCCGATACAAGAGATCACGCCGAAAAACCCCCCACCTGCCCGGTAGAATCCTTCCGGCACTCCTTAAACGCTGTGGTCACCTTTCCCCGGATCAAAGGACGGTAAAAATGGAGAAATACGAGTTTACCGATGTTCCCCGGATGGAATAAAATGAAGAGAGTCGCCTTCGGAAGACTCCCTCCGGGGCATTTCTTTTGCGTGGATACCGGATGTGGGAGGGTTTTTCGTGTTTCAATCCCCTGTTTCGATACTGATCACAGGTCTTGTCACCCTTTTTCTCGTCCTGATCTTCACATTGAAAAAAAATCCCCTGACCGTCGTCGCCCAACTCGGGAAAGATCTGATCAAAAGCCGGGTCCTCCTTGCTCATGTTGTCGGGGCTCTGCTGATCCTCCTGTTCAATAAATTGGAGCTGATGGTGGAAGCGCATCTTTCCACGACGGATTTTACTCCATACATATACTTGTTTGAAGGAAACATCACTCCTTTGCTTCAAGAGTGGTTGAATCACGATCTGCTCACCTACGTGACAACCTTCTTTTATGTGATCATTTTCACCGTCATGATGTTCGCGTCCCTGTTTGTCTACCACCATGAGCAGGACCGGAGATCCCTCTATGCATTGCTTTACGGACTGGGCCTCAACTACGTCATCGCCATCCCTTTTTTTCTGTTTGTACCGGTCAATGAGACCTGGTACATCCATCCCGATGTTTCGCCCCTGTATCTGACGGCATACCCGCTTTTTGAGGAGCAGTATCGCTTTTTTTCCGGTTTGGACAACTCCTTTCCCAGCCTTCACACCTCGATTTCCTTGACCCTGGCGACGATCGCCCTTCGGTCCCGCAATGTCCGCTTTGCATGGTTCAGCGCCGTTTCCACGGCCGTTATCCTGTTTTCAGTCATTTACCTGGGAATTCACTGGTATGCCGATGTGATCGCCGGGATCATGCTGGCCTCGATCACCACCCGTCTGGCCTATCGGCTGAGCGAATATCCGCTGGGAACGCGCCAACTGGTCCTCGCACCCCCGAGCAAGGCCCGCACGGAACACTCCTCCTATTGAATCGGAACAAAAAAAGGGACCCGCAAAGGGTCCCGGGGCGAATGCCCTATGTATCCACGGTCAATCTTTCTTCTCGTCAGCCCCGTCTTCCTGATTGATCACCGCATTCGCCGCCGTTCGTTCGAAGACCAGGCGGGTATTATCACTCACCTTCAAAGTCACGCGCTCTTCCGTCAAATCGGTGATCGTTCCGTGCAATCCCCCGATCGTGATCACCTTGTCTCCCTTCTTCAGGGATTGCAACATGGCGTTCCGTTCCTTTTGCCTTTTTTGTTGCGGACGGATCAGAAGGAACCAGAAAATGACAAGAACCAGGATGAAGGGAAGCAACTGGGCCAAAAAAGCGTTATTCAAGGATCTTCCTCCTTTTCAAATTCGATTTTTAACACCGATAGAGTGGGGATTTCATCCTTTCCCGTTCAGAAGGACTTGACCGGGTCCGGGCCGTAATATCGGGCGAAAAACTGATCCCGAAAATCGAGCAGTCGATCCTCCCGGATCGCTTTCCGGGCCCCATCCATTAATCGGGTCAAAAAATACAGATTGTGATAGGTGGTCAAACGGAGACCGAAGGTCTCATCGGCTTTGATGAGATGGCGAATATAAGCCCGCGTGTAATGACGGCAGGTGTAACAATCGCACTCGGGATCCAGGGGTGAAAAATCCCGGGCGTAACGGGCATTTCTCACCACCAACCGTCCCCGGCTCGTCATAGTGGTGCCGTTGCGGGCGATCCGGGTGGGAAGAACGCAGTCAAACATATCGATGCCCCGGATAACTCCTTCGATCAAGGCGTCGGGGGATCCGACTCCCATCAGGTAACGGGGTTTGTCCGCCGGGAGCAGCGGCGTGGTGTGAGAGAGGATCTCGTACATCAATTCCTTGGGCTCCCCCACGCTCAGCCCGCCCACGGCATAGCCCGGAAAATCCATCGATACCAGCTGTTTGGCGCTCTGTTCCCGCAGGTCACGGTACATTCCGCCCTGAACAATCCCAAACAAGGCCTGATCTTCCGGACACCGATGGGCCTTCAGGCAGCGTTCCGCCCAGCGGGTCGTCCGTTCCAGAGAATCCCGGACATATTCCCGTTCCGCGGGATAGGGCGGGCATTCGTCGAAGGCCATGATCATATCGGCGCCCAGGGCGTTTTGGACCTCGATCGATTTCTCAGGACTGAGGAACAGCGGTTCACCGCTGATATGGGACCGGAAGGAGACCCCTTCCTCCGTAATCTTGCGGAGGGGACCGAGACTGAACACCTGGAACCCGCCGCTGTCGGTCAGGATCCCGCGATCCCAGTTCATAAAGCGGTGCAACCCCCCTGCCTCCCGGATGATCTCGTGACCCGGACGGAGGTAGAGATGGTACGTATTGCTCAGGATGATCCCGCTCCCGATCTCCTTCAACTCCTCCGGGCTCATCGTCTTGACGGTGGCCTGGGTGCCTACCGGCATGAACACAGGGGTTTCAAAGGTTCCGTGAGGGGTATGGAGCCGTCCCAAACGGGCTCCGGATTGTTTGCACACCTTGATCAACTCATAACGAACAGCCAAGAACCGCGCCTCCCACTTGTACCATTATACCTTACATAACCACCGGGTTAAACCTGTTGTGACAGACATTTTGGACATTATCCCGCTACAGGATCAGCATGGCATCGCCAAAGCTGAAAAAACGATATCTTCGGTTCACCGCCTCTCGGTAGGCGTCCAATATTTGCTGACGTGAGGCAAAGGCGCTCACCAGCATCAGAAGCGTCGAACGGGGCAGGTGAAAGTTGGTGATCAGCGCATCCACCGCGCGGAACCGATACCCCGGGTAGATGAATATATCGGTCCAACCCCGGGACGGGACAATCTCCCCATGCATACCGGCCACACTTTCCAGGGTGCGGACCGAAGTGGTTCCGACGGCCACCACGCGTCCACCCTGCGACCGGGCGGCTCGAATTCGTTCGGCAGCCTCCTCACCCACTTCGTAGTATTCCGCATGCATCCGGTGATCCTCCACCCGTTCGGCGGTGACGGGGCGAAAAGTCCCCAGCCCCACGTGCAGGGTGATCGCTGCGATGTCCACTCCTCGGGCGCGGAGGGCCTCCAACAATTCCGGTGTAAAGTGCAGACCGGCCGTCGGCGCCGCCGCTGAACCCACCGCCCGCGCGTAAACCGTCTGGTACCGCTCGGGATCCCCGAGGCGCCTACGGATATAAGGGGGAAGGGGCATTTCACCCAGCCGTTCCAACAGCGCCTCCAGATCCTCCGCCTCATAAAGGAGACGGACGATCCGTCCCCCGGCCACATCGGATTCCCCCTCCACGACAGCCTGGAGCTCCCCGTTGCCAAACCGAATCGCATGGCCCGGTTTGAGCCGCCGGGCCGGCTTGGCCAAAACCTCCCAGCGATCGTCCCCCAATGGCTTTAACAGCAGGATTTCAACGCGACCGCCGGTCGCCTTTTTGGTCCCGATCAACCGGGCAGGGCGAACCCGAGTATCGTTGATAACCAAGACATCCTTCGGCCGCAGATATTCCGTCAGATCGGAAAAGCTCCGGTGCTCCAATTTCCCGGTCTCTCTGTGCAAAACCATCAGTCGAGAAGCGGAACGGTGGGGCAAAGGCGACTGGGCGATCAACTCCTCGGGCAAATGAAAATCAAACTGTGATACATCCATGCATCCAACCTCTTCCCGTCATCGAGGGCAAACAAAAAAACCGCCCCCGGAAGCGATCTCGATCAGCTGGTGCTGCCCATCGGCAGTCATTCCGCTTACCGGTTGCCGAAAAAGCGGATCAGATAAAGCACCAGAGAAAGCACGACGCTAAGGAGTAAGCTTGTGACGATGGGGAAGTAGAAACGGAAATTCTCCTTTTCAATCACGATATCCCCCGGCAGGCGGCCGAGATGAAGCCAACGGCCGCCCACCTGCCACAGTAAACCGATCACCAGCAGAACGGCTCCGGTGATGATCAGGAGTTTCGGAAACTGATTCATCGCGGCATCTCCATCCCGAAATGTTGATAGCACCGGGGAGTCACCACGCGGCCGCGGGGTGTCCGCTCCAAAAAACCGATCTGCATCAGATAAGGTTCATACACATCCTCTACCGTCTGAGCTTCTTCCCCGATGGTAGCGGCAATCGTCTCCAGTCCGACCGGACCCCCGCGAAACTTTTCCATGATGGAGACCAACAGCTTGTGGTCCACCTGGTCCAGTCCCATTTTATCCACCTGGATGCGGTCCAATGCGTCCCGAGCCGCTTCCAGAGTGATCACATCCTCGCCCCGGACCTGGACAAAGTCGCGCACTCGTTTCAGCAGCCGGTTGGACACGCGGGGAGTGCCCCGGGAGCGAAGGGCAATTTCCCGGGCCCCGTCCGGCCGGATGGACATGCCGAGCAGCTCGGCGGTTCTGCAGACGATCTGCGTCAGTTCCTCCACCGTGTAATATTCCAGGCGACAAACCACGCCAAAACGATCCCGGAGAGGAGAGGATAGGGAGCCCGCCCGGGTCGTCGCTCCCACCAGGGTAAAGGGGGGCAAATCCAAGCGAATCGATCGGGCGCTGGGACCCTTGCCGATGACAATATCCAGGGCGAAATCCTCCATCGCCGGGTACAGGACCTCTTCCACCGACCGATTCAAACGGTGAATTTCATCGATAAACAAAAGATCCCCCGGCTGCAGATTGGTCAAGATCGCCGCCAAATCCCCGGGCCGCTCAATGGCGGGACCGGAAGTGGTCCGGATCTGAACGCCCAGTTCATTGGCGATGATGGTGGATAGCGTCGTTTTTCCCAGACCGGGAGGACCGTGCAGAAGGACGTGATCCAGGGCTTCCCTCCGCATCTTGGCCGCCTCTATGTACACCTTCAGGTTTTCCTTCACCCGGGATTGGCCGATGTACTCGTGCAGGTATCGGGGCCGCAGGCTGACCTCCACCGATGCGTCTTCCTCCGATTGGCGGGCGGAGATGATCCGTTCCTCCACACTACATCCCCCCTCCCGATCGCTTCACGGATACCTGGAGCGCCTGACGGATCCACTCATCGAGGGCCGGCTCGCCGTCCAGCTGTTTTCGCGCTTCCCGAACGGCCTGGCTCGCTTCTTTCTCATTATATCCCAGGGCTATCAACGCTTCAATCGCTTCCGCTGCCGCACCGGAAGCGATCCCAACCGGGGTGACCGGAGCCGCCACCGGTTGGGCGGCGGGTATATCAAACTCCTTGAGCTTGTCCTTCAAATCGAGAATGATGCGTTGGGCGGTCTTCTTGCCGATCCCCGGGAGGCGGGTCAAAAAATGAATATCCTCCCCCCGGATGGCGCTCACCACCTCGCCGACCGATCCCCGGGTGAGGATGGTCAGCCCCACCTTGGGTCCAATCCCCGATACCTCCAGCAGCAGGGAAAACAGGTCCCGCTCAATCCGTTCGGAAAAGCCGTACAGCGTCCATCCCTCGTCCCGGACGACCGGATGCGTGTACAGGCGGATGCGCTTTCCCTCTTCCCAGAGGTAAGGGCGGGGAGACATCACCCGATAGCCGATTCCCCCTTCCCGGATCACCACATAATCGGGACCGGCATAGGCGACCTCGCCCTCCACAAATTCGATCACACCCACTCTCCTCCTTCCATCCGGGCCAACCCGGTCGAAGAATGGGCTTGACAGATGGCGACCGCCAGGGCATCCGCCGCATCATCCGGTTTCGGGACCTTCGATAAGGATAAAAGCAGGCGAACCATCTCCTGCACCTGTCTTTTTTCCGCCTGCCCGTACCCTACCACAGCCATTTTCACCTGCAGCGGCGTATATTCGGTCACCGGCACCCCCGCTTCCTCGGAGGCCAGCAAAATGACGCCCCTCGCCTGACCGACCGTAAAGGCAGTGGTCACATTGCGATTAAAAAAGAGCTTCTCCACCGCCACCACGTCCGGGTTGTGCTGCTGAAAAAGATGCCTTGCCTCATCATAAATCCGCTTCAATCGGGCCGGAACGGACAGGGAAGCTTCCGTCCGGATACAGCCGTAATCCAGGGGAATCAAACGATTTCCCCGCTGTTCCAGCACACCGTAACCAGCGATGGCGATGCCGGGGTCGATCCCGATGATTTTCACACCTTTTCCTCCTCGAGTGCGAACGCGCATTCTCTCTACGATTATAGCACAATTTTCCTTGGACGGCGGGATTCACTCCATCAGTTACGGGCCGCACCGATCGTTCTGGGTTCCTCCGATTCCTCGTAGGCGGGGATCCCCAGCAGCTCCGGGACGGTCACCATCGTATAACCCTGCTTTTTCAAATCGGCGATGATCTGGGGAAGGGCGGCCACCGTGTTGTCCAGGTTCCTGCCGGCGGTATGCTGAAGGATCACGGACCCCGGCCCGGCCTGCTGGCGCACCGTTTGGATAATTTGATCGGAAGATCTGCCGTCCCAATCCCTCGTATCGACATTCCAATGGACGATCGTCATGCCTTCCTCGGCAATCAGCCGCTCCACACGTTGGCTCAGACTTCCGTAGGGCGCCCGGAACAACACCGGCGAGCGTCCCGTGATCTCCCAAATCACCCGATTGGTCCTCTCGATTTCCTGCTTCACCTGCTCATCCCTTAATCGGGGCAGATTGGGGTGATTCCACGTATGGTTGGCCACCACATGGCC
>Ga0079224_100001363_pt1 | contig 27847 bp, 25 predicted proteins | sample Stecom2015_FD_80414 | JGI IMG/M metagenome (GOLD analysis project Ga0079224, IMG submission 80414) | Agricultural soil microbial communities from Utah to study Nitrogen management - Steer compost 2015 | ecosystem: Environmental > Terrestrial > Soil > Agricultural land | place: USA: Utah... | reverse complement strand
GCCCGGAGGCACGCAGCGATCTCGAGCGGCTGACCGGCATGCGACTGGTGCACCAGAGCCAGGTCCCCACCGGGGAGGTGCACTGGCCCTATTCCGGCGTGTTCACCCGGCAACTGCGCGACGAGCTGGGTGACCGCACCCAGATCCGCGTGCAGACCCAGGAACAACCGGCCATCTGGGTGCACCAGCCAGGTTATGACGAGTACTGGCTGAAGGTCCCGCTGTATGCCCACCCCCTGCGTGGCCAGCGCCTCGGGCTGGTGATGACCTGGCTGGCGCTGATCGTGATGCTTTCCACCGCTACCGCCTGGATGTTCGTGCGCCAGCTCAACCGGCCGCTGAAGACCCTCGAGCGTGCCGCCCAGCGTATCGGCCAGGGCCACAGCGTCCGCTTGCTCGATACCAGCGGCCCGGCGGAGATCGCCGAGGTCTACCGGGCCTTCAATCAGATGGCCCAGGATGTCGAGCAGGCCAACAGTGACCGCGCGCTGCTGCTCGCCGGGGTGTCCCACGACCTGCGCACACCCCTGACCCGCATGCGGCTGTCCACCGAACTGATGGCGGATGTCGAGCCGGAGCTGACCGAAGGCATGATCCGCGACATCGAGGACATGGATGCCATCCTCGATCAGTTCATGGCCTATATCCGCGACGGCAGCGCGGAGCCGATCGAACCCTGCGACCTCAACGAGCTGATCAGCGAGGTGGTGGCGCCGCTGAACATGACCGAGCAGCGCGTAGCGCTGTATCTGCAGCCGCTACCCGAGCTGGCGCTGCGGCGCCTGTCGGTCAAGCGGATGCTGACCAATCTGGTGGAGAACGCGCTCAACCACGGGGTGGAGGGGGTCGAGGTGACCAGTCATCTGGAGCGCAGCAGCATACAGCCCTGCGTGGTGGTGAGTGTGCTCGATCGCGGTCCGGGGGTGGACCAGAGCAAGGGGCAGGATCTCTTCACCCCGTTCATCCGCGGCGACCGGGCCCGGTCCACCAAGGGCACCGGGCTGGGGCTGGCCATCGTCAAACGCATTGCCGACGGCCACGGCATCAGTGTGCAGCTACTCAACCGAACGGGTGGCGGCACCGAGGCACGGCTGAGCTTCCCGGTCCCGTCTCACTGAGCGGCGGCCTGCGCCAGCGCCTGCTCGATGGCGGCCAGGTCCGGAATCAGCAGGGAGCGCTCCTCGTCGGCCAGACTGACGACCTGGCTGACAAAGCCGCTGCCGCCGGCCACCGTTCCGATCTCCCCGCGCAGAACGCGCCGGGAACGGGGAATGCCGGCAACCCGCAGGGCAATGAAGCGCAACCGCTCGTCGCCGCCGACGGCGTTGATAATCAGCATGCGCGGGGCAACGTCCGGCGTCAGCGGGGGCTGGCCCAGCAGTTGCGCCGCATCCGCCAGCGGTATGCGCTGATCACGCCAGTTCGCCCAGCCGAGAAACCAGTCGGGGCCCCGCGCAGCCGTCTCGACGAGACGGTAACCGGCCAGCTCCGCCACCGCCACGTTGGGCAGCAGCAACGGCTCGGCAGTGAGCGGAATGATCAGCCCGTTGAGACTATCCAGTGCATCTGACATACATCATCCTCTTGCCCGGCGACGCTCACTGGGGCGCCGGGCGTTCCTGTTCCAGCCATTGGCGCATGGCCATGGCCAACTCTTCGGGGGACCCCTGCAGACAGCTGTAGCCGGCCCGTTGCACCGCCTCGGGCATGGTGGCACAGGCCGAGCTCTCCGCGCTCTGGGTCCACACCTGCATTCCCTGACGACGCAGGCGGCCGCAGGCGTCCACGCCGTCCTCGCCCATGCCGCTGAAGATGATCGCTCCACAGTGCGGGGCAAACGCGGCCGCTACTTCGTCCAGCAGCATGCCGATCGCTGGCTGGTAGGCACCCGACCAGCCGCCTTCCTGCAGACATATCCGTTTCCCGGCGTCGAAGCTCAGGGCCCGGCTGATCGGCGCCACCAGCACCTCGCCCGGCTGCAGCCGGGCACCTTCCTCGCAGTTGAGTATGCGCCAGCCGTTCTCCCGCCCGAGGATGCGCGGCAGCTGATGCTCGAACCCCGCATCGATGTGCTGGGCATAGACAAAGGCCACCGGCAACGAGTCGGGCAGCAGGTCCAGAAACCGCTTCACCGCTGCCGGTCCACCCAGGGATGCGCCCAGCAGCCACACGCAGCAGGCCGGCTCGGGCGCCACCGCCGGGGCCAGCTGGGGCACACCTGCCGGTGCGCCCGCCAGCTTGCTGAGCTTGCCCAGCAGACGGCGCTGCCAGCGGGGAAAATCCTCATCACGCTGCGCCGGAATCTCGTCGTTACCCAGCAGTACCGGTACGTCGCTGTGTTCCAGCAGCCAGTCCACCAGTGCCGAGTCCTCTTCCATATCCAGCAGCCAGAGGTCGGTGGTCACCTCGGCCAGCTGCGGCGGGCCCAATCGCAGCGGCGGCGCGTCGAACACCACCGCGTAACCAAGGCGCCGGACCGTCTCGCTCAGGCTGCGGCGCCTGTCATCACAGGCCACCAGCAGCGCTACAGCGGGCGCGGCGATCTCAGTCACCCGCCTCGACCAGACTGCCTATCAGTTCGAGAAGCTGCGCTTCCTGATAGGGTTTGCCCAGATACTCGTTGACCCCCAGGCTCCGCGCCCGCTCCCGGTGTTTCTCGCCGGTCCGGGAGGTGATCATGATGATCGGCAGATCCTGCAGCCGCTCGTCATGGCGTACCAGGGTGGCAACCTCGAAGCCGTCCATGCGCGGCATCTCGATGTCCAGCAGCATGATGTCCGGCTGCAGATCCTGCAGCTGGGCGATGGCGTCCACCCCGTCCTTGGCGGTCACCACCTCCATGCCGTGGCGCTCGAGCAGTCGGCTGGTCACCTTGCGAACGGTGATGGAGTCGTCCACCACCATGACCAGGGTGGCGCGGTCTTCCACCGCGGAGGGCTGCTCGATGCGCTGCTGGTGCTGGGCATGGGCCTGCTGGGCGCGGATCACCGCCAGCAGATCGAGGATCACCACCACTCGGCCATCCCCGAGGATGGTCGCGCCGGAGATACCCGACACCACGGCAAACTGCTTGCCGAGGTTCTTCACCACGATCTCCCGCGAGCCGGCCAGCGAGTCGACTTGCACCGCGATGCTGTGCTCGGCGCCGCGTACCAGGATTACCGGCAGCGGCAGGCTGTGGCCGCTGAGCCTGGGCTGCTGGCCGGTCGCCAGCAGGTCGCCCAGATAGCGCAGATCGTAATGCTTGCCGGCATACTCGAACGGCGGCGCCCCCGGTGCGTAGTAGGCTTCCAGCTCGTAGCCGGATACCCGCACGATCCCCTCGATGGTGTTCAGCGGAATGGCGTACAGGTCATCGCCGGAGTACACCATCAGCGCCCGGTTCACCGACACGGTGAACGGCAGCCGGATGATGAAGGTGGTGCCCTGGCCGGGCTCGGTGGTGAGCGTCATGCTGCCACCCAGCTGCTTGATCTCGCTGTTGACCACATCCATGCCCACCCCGCGGCCGGAGATCTGCGTCACCTGGGCGGCGGTACTGAAACCGGCCTCGAGGATGAACTGCAGGATCTCCTGATCGGTCAGGTTGGCGTCGGCATCCATCAGCCCGCGCTCAATGGCCTTGCGCCGCACGGCTTCAAGGTCGATACCCCGTCCGTCGTCGCTCAGCCGCAGCAGGATCTCGCCGCCTTCGCGCTCGAGCTCCAGGGTAATACGTCCTTCCGCAGGCTTGCCCAGCTCGGCCCGCCGCTCGGGCGTCTCGATGCCATGGTCCACCGCGTTGCGCAGCATGTGCTCCAGCGGGCTCATCATCCGCTCCAGCACGCTGCGGTCCATCTCCCCTTCGGCATTGGCGACCACCAGCTCGATCTGCTTGCCGACTTCCGTCGATACCTGACGGACCACCCGACGCAGGCGCGGCAGCAGCCGCTCGAAGGGCACCATGCGGGTGCGCATGAGACCTTCCTGCAGCTCGGTGTTGACCCGTGCCTGCTGCAGCAGCAGGGTCTCTGCATCACGGCTGCGGGTGGCGAGGGTTTCCTTGAGGTCGAGCATGTCCGATGCCGACTCGAACAGCGATCGGGACAGCTGTTGCAGCTGCGAGTAGCGGTCCATCTCCAGCGGGTCGAAATCCTCGTAACCCTGTTCGATCTCTTCCTGGTGGCGGGACAGGATCTGGGCCTGGGTTTCCATGTCCAGGCGCCGCAGCTGGTCGCGTACCCGTTCGATGGTGCTCTCCATGTCGTTGAGCGTATGGCTGATATCGCTGACCTGCTGCTCGACCCGGCCACGGAAGATGGACGTCTCACCCGCCAGGTTGACCAGCTCCTCCAGCAACGCGGCCGGCACCTTGACGGTTTCCTGCACGCTGGCGCGGCTGGTACCGGCGGCTTCATCCCGGCCTACGCCCATGGCGTCGCGCAGGATCTGCCGCACATCGGCCAGGGTGCGTCCCGCGGCGGCGGGATCCGGGGCAGCCATGGGCGCACCGGTCGGGCGCGCCGCCGGTACCGGCAGTTCCCAGCTGACCTGCTCGATGCCCTGACCCTGCGCCAGCTGCTCTATCGCTGCCTGCAACCGGGACAGCTGCAGCTGCAGCTGCGGCTGGTCGCTCTCACCGGTCTGGTGCAGGGCCTGCTCCAGCTCTCTGGCCTGCTCGGCGAGGGCCTGCTGGCCCGCCAGACGTGCGCTGCCCTTCAGCGTCTGCAGACGATGCAGCAGGTCGAGCGAGGCCTGCGGATCGCCCTGCAACTGGCCGACCAGTGCGGCGCAGGGCTGCAGCAGCTCGCGGGCTTCCTCGATGAACATGCCGAGCATGCCGGGCACCGTCGGCTGTGGCTCCGGGGTAACAGGCGGTTCGGCCGTGGCCGCTTGCTGAGGTGCCGCTTCGGGCAGCTCGGCCGTACCCTCCGTCGGTAGCCTGGGCGGCTGATCCGGTGCCGCGCGGAAGTCGCGGATGGCCCGGACCAGGCCCATGCCGTCGCTGATCGAACGGCCGGCCAGAATGCCCTCGACCATTTCGGCGAGGCTGTCCTGGCACGCCAGAAGCAAGGCAGGCAGCCCCTCGACAAGTTCGAAACGCTTGCCGACCAGACCCTCGTAGAGGAATTCGAGCTCGTGGGCCAGATCCCCCACCGGACGGATCTCGGCCATGCGGGCACCACCCTTGAGGGTGTGCAGGTCGCGAAGCACCGCATGCAGCGGGGCTTCCTCGGCGGGCTCGGCAAGCCATTGCGTGAGGCTGCCGGCGGCGCTGTCGAGAATCTCCTGGGCTTCTTCGAGGAAGATATCCACCAGTTCGTCGTCGGTACCGGCGTCGGTCGGATCCCACAGCCCTGCGGACGGCGCCGCCGGGGCCGAAGGCCCTCTGTCGGCATCCGATTCCGCCGTCTCGGCGTGCGGGTCGCCGGTTCCCAGCGGCTGGGAGAACAATTCCTGCAACAGCTGCAACTCACCGCTGGCCGACTGCACATGCTGGTGGGCCGCGACCTGGTCCATCATCGCGATCAGCCGCTCGTGACCCTGGGCAAGACTGCTGGCGACCTCGTCGGAGAAAGGCAGACGCTGGCCGACCAGCGCTTCGTGTACATCCTCAAGCCCCTGGCAGAGCTCTTCGATCGGCCCCAGCTCCACATCCTGGGCGACGTCCGCCAGCGCGCGCAGCGCCCTTGCCAGAGCGGCGTGATCGATCTGCCTGCCCTGCGCCAGCTCGTCGGAAGCATCCAGCAGCAGCTCGATGCCCTCGGTGAGGAAGATCGACAGCAGGTCCGTATCGCTGCCCCCTTCCAGTTGGGCGCGGCTGCTCTCGCGCTCCTCCATGGCCTGCCCGTACAGGGCATCCAGTCGCGACAGCAGTTCCTCGCTGCCGGCTATCGGCTGGCGGGCGTCGCCCTGCGCCAGCCATTGCTCCAGCTTGTCCACCGCATCGCCCAGCAGCTCCGCCAGCGGGCGGTCGGCCGGGATCAGGTTGGTCTTGAAGTCCTTGGCCAGTTTCTCCAGCGGCGTGGCCAGTTGCGCTACCGGCTGGATACCCGCCATGTGGGCGCTGCCCTTGAGCGTATGCAACGCCCGCTGCAACGCATCGCTCAGCGGCTGCGGCAGGCTCTGCTGGCACTTCTCGAGGAAGCCGCGGATCTGGCCGATATGGGCTTCGGTTTCGGTGCGGAAGATCTTCAGCAGCAGCGGGTCGAGCTCGCCGGACATCGGCTCCGCCGCCTCCGCAGGGAGATCGTGCTCCTCGATCGCGACCACCGGCAGCTCCGGTTCCGGCTCGTCGGCCTGTGGCAGCGTGTCGAGCCGTTCCGGCAGTGCCGCATCCTGCGGTTGTTCCGCAGCGTCCTCAAGCGGCTCCAGGGTAATGTTTTCCAGGCCCTCATCCGGAAGCGGTTCGTCGAGGGGCTGCGGCTCGTCGAACTGTCCGAAGTCGAGATCCTCCACGGCATCGGCGATCTGCACGTCGACTTCCGGCAGCTCGGTGATCTCGAACTCCAGCACCTCCTCGTCGGGCACGTCCGGATCCTGCCATGTCGTGAAAGGCTCCTCGGCAGTCGGTTCGAGCGCTGCGCCGGTGTCGTCACCTTCCGACGCATCGGCAAGCTCGAAGGTCGGCTCGATGTCTGCCGACTCCTCTGCGGATTCCGGCGAGTCCGCCTGCGCCCCCTCCAGGCTGACCGGTTCCGTGAGGGTTTCGCCACGGGACAGCATTTCGGCCTGCCCGGCCAGCCGGTCGACCACCGGTGATGGCGCGGCCCGCCCGGCCGCAAAGTCTTCCAGCAGGCCGGGCATCAATTCGCGCACGGCATTGACCACGGCAAACACGGCCGGGCTGGCTTCGACGTTGCCATCGATCACCCGGTTGAGCATGTTCTCCACCGCCCAGGCCAGCTCCGCGAGGATGCTCGCCTTGACCATGCGTCCACTGCCCTTGAGGGTGTGGAAGGCGCGCCGCACTTCGGTGCGAGCGGCCTTGTTGTCCGGGTCGGCCTGCCACTGGGGGCTGTATTCGTCCAGTGTCTCGAGCACCTCGCCGACTTCCTCGACGAAGATTTCCAGCAGCTCGGGATCGAGCTCATCTTCATCCTCGTCCGGCTCCGCTGCGGCGGCCTGCACCGGCTCGTCCGGTGCAGCTGCCGGGTCGTCCTGCTGCTCCTCTTCGGCGAGCAGAGCCGGCAGATCTGCCGGCGCGTAGCCAAGCACCGCGAGACAGTCCTCGGCGGCAGCGAGAATCCCCTCACCCCGGTCGATATCATCCCGGGCAACCCGCTCCAGGTAGTAGTCGATCCCGGAGATGACATCGGCCAGGGTATCCAGCGCTTCCCAGTCAGGCCTGCGCTGGCGGACAAACAGCTCACGGTGGATGTACAGCCGGCAGGCGGCAACCACATTGGCGGCGCGTTCCAGCGGCAGCATGGCCAGCCCGCCGCGGATGCTGTTGAGCAGCTCGTCAACCGGCTCCAGCAGGCTGAAATCCCATTGGGCGGCGATGAACGCATTGATCGCCTCACGGGTCTGCTCCAGCGCATTGCGCGCCTCCAGCACGACCTGCTGCTGGATCTGCAGGATCTCGCCGGCGTCCGCCAGCTGGCTGCCCTGACTGCCCTGCGCCGGGCCATCGGCGGCCACACGCTCCATTGCCAGAATGCCGTGCATGCTGGCTTCGACATAGAGCATGCCACCGGCGATTTCCATCAGCTGGGCATCGGTGGGCGGCTCGTCGGCCAGGGTCATCTGTTCGACCCGCTCTATCTGTTCCTGCAGCACCCGGCGCGGCTGCCCCAGGCCCAGCACCGCAAGGGTATCGGCGATGCGCTTCATGTCCGGCAGCAGGCCGTCGAGGTCCTGCTGGCTGCGCGAGGTGCTGCGTACGAACAGGTCGAGGCGCTCCTTGACCTGCAGCAGCTCCTCGTTCAGCGCCACAGCCACCGACTGCATGGTGTCCTTGTCGGGTCCGACCAGACGGCTGTGGGACTCGCTGGCGGGGACCGGCTCCTCCTGCCACAGGGCAGCCAGTTGATAATGCTCGCGCAGGGCACTGAGACGCGGGGTATCACCGGCGCTCTTGGCGACATAGAAAAGCAGATTGCGCAGCAGTTCGGAGTTGGGTTCGCGACTGGCGATGCTGGCGGCATCCTCCAGCAGATCGCGCAGCTCCCGGTCGCCCAAGCGCAGCAACTGGCGTATCGCGGCACCGTTCTCGATGCTGCCGTGCTCGAGCCCTTCGGCGACCCCGGCGAAGACCGCCCAGAGCTCGGCAAAACGGGTCCCGGTGCAGAGTTGCTGCAGCCGATCGAACACCCGGGCCATCTGATGGCTGTTGCGCTCCACGTCCTGTCCGCGAATGATCGCCGCGTGGGTGATCTGCATGGCCTGACGCAGTTTGCGCAGCTGCAGCAACACCCCCTCGCTGGCGAAGTCGACGCCCGGCTGCTGCGGTTGCGGCTCGCCGGTCTTCAGCCGGGGATTGAATACCGCAGTCTCGGTCAGCAGGTTTTCGCCACGGGCCGTTCGCATGTCATTGAGCAGCGGCAACAGCAGCAGCGGCATGTCCCGTCGCGCGCTCTGGACCCGATCCAGGTAGGCAGGCATCTGCAGGATCGCCTGCATCAGCACCTCAAGTGCTTCGGACTGCCGACTGCAGCTGCCATGCATCAGCGCCTGGGCCAGCTTTTCCATCTCCTCGGCCAGCAATGCCGCACCGTAGAACTCGACCATCTGCAAGGTGCCGTGCACCTGATGGATATAGGTCAGGCAAAACCGCAGCCGCGTCGTGTCCCCGGGGTTTTCCACATAGGCTTCAAGTGCCTGGCGCGCCTGATTCAGCGTCTCGGAAATTTCGCCTTTAACCCAGTCGAGGGCGACATAATCATGCCGATCACCCATAGTCACTCCAGACATTCCATGCTTTCCCTGCGTCGGTAGGCCTGTACCCGGTCGTCGGCTACGGGCTCAAGCGAGGGATTGTTCCAGTCCATTATTTCACCCGGACCGATCACCAGTACGCCGCCCGGTGCCAACCTTGATGCCAACTGGTTGAGCAGTTCACGACGGCGCCAGCGCCGGAAGTAGATGAGCAGGTTCTGGCAGAAAATGATATCCAGATCCCGGATCGGGGCCTGGGCCAGTTCCAGGATATTCAGCCGGGTGAAACAGACGCGCTCATGCAGCGCCGCAGCCACCTGATACTGACCATCCGGTTGTTGTTCGAGCCATTGGTGAATCTCCGCGTCGGTCAGGCCACCGAGGCGCCGCGCCGGGTAACAGCCCCTGCGCGCCTGGTCCAGCGCCTGCTGGCTGATGTCGGTCGCCCATATCCCGTAATCCCGACGCTGGATCGCGCTGTCGCTGAGCAGCTGTTCGAGGATGATCGCCAGCGAGTAGGCTTCCTCGCCGCTGGCACAACCCACGCTCCACAGTTGCAGCGGACGATCGAGCCCCTCGCTCATCCGCGCCCGCAGGTGACGCGCAACGCAATCGAACGAGGGCCGGTGACGCATGAAGCTGGTTTCCCGGATCGTCAGCCATTCCACCAGCGCCGACCACTCCACGGCACCGCTGATGCCTTCGGTGACGTGCTGGTAGTAGGCCTGATAATCCCGGATACCCAATGCTCGCATGCGCGTCCCGAGCCCGGTCTGCAGATACACCTTGCGCTCCGCGCTGATGCACACCCCGGTTCGCAGTTCGAGCAACGCCTGCCATTGACGAAACTGCTGTCCGTCCATCTCTGGCAACTTCTCCAATGACCAGTGCGGCGTTGTGTGCACGTTGCGACCCTCGCGGTGCCCTTATGAAGGGCGGCCGGTGGCCGCCCCGCGCTGCCCTCAGTTCTGCCCTGGCAGGGTGAAGCCGGCCACCGACTGACGCATGCTCTCCGCCAGCTTGGCCAGCTCGCCAATGCTGCGGGCCGTGGTGGTGGTACCGGCCGACGTCTGCGAGGTGATCTCCTGGATCACGTTCATCGTGTTGGAGATGTGACCCGCAGACGAAGCCTGCTGCCGTGCCGCGTTGGAGATGTTCTGAATCAGCGCCGCCAGGCTGGTGGATACCTTCTCGATCTCCTCCAGTGCGACACCCGCGTCCTGGGTCAGACGCGCACCACTCACTACCTCGGAGGTGGTCTGCTCCATGGAGATCACCGCCTCGTTGGTGTCGGTCTGAATGGTCTTCACCAGCGCCTCGATCTGCTTGGTCGCCGCCGAGGAACGTTCCGCCAGTCGCTGTACTTCGTCCGCAACCACCGCGAAGCCGCGACCGGCGTCACCGGCCATGGCGGCCTGGATCGCCGCGTTCAGAGCCAGAATGTTGGTCTGGTCGGCAATGTCGTTGATCAGGCTCACGATGTCACCGATCTCTTGGGAAGACTCACCCAGGCGCTTGATCCGCTTGGAGGTGTCCTGGATCTGCTCGCGGATCACGTCCATGCCGGCGATGGTGCTCTGTACAACCTCATTGCCCTTGTTGGCGATGGCTACCGAGCGCTCCGCTACCGCGGCGGACTCGGCGGCGTTGGCCGATACCTGGTCGATGGACACGGCCATCTCGTTCACCGCGGCGGAGGCCCCGGCGATTTCCTGGGCCTGGTGCTCGGACGCCTCGGCAAGGTGCATGGCCGTGCTCTGGGTTTCCTGGGCGGCGCTGGCCACCTGCAGGGCGGTGTGGTTGATCGTTTCCACCAGTGCCCGCAGCTGGTCGATGGAGTAGTTGATGGAGTCGGCGATGGCACCGGTGAAGTCCTCGGTTACCGTGGCCTCGGCCGTCAGGTCACCGTCCGCGAGGTCGGCGATCTCGTCCAGCAGACGCAGAATCGCGGCCTGGTTACGCTCGTTGGTGGCAGCGGTCTCCGCCAGGCGGATCCGGGTTTCGCGGGTCAGCTGCAGACCGATCAGCAGAATCGAGCCCAGCGCTACCGCCGCCAGCACATAACCCAGCAGGGTGTTGATCCAGCGGCCCGCGCTGCGCTTCTCGAACGCCTGCGACAGGTCGGAAACGTTGTTCAGCAACTGTTGGGAGTCGGTGAAGATGCTGTTGGCCGCGGTCCGTACCTGGTACAGCTCGGGGGAGGTCAGCAGGATCTGCTCGACGGATTCGGATACGTAGCTGAACAGGTCGGCGATCTCTTCCAGACGGCTCACCGCGTCGGCGTCGGTCACCCGGGCGATGCCGAGCACTTCGTTGCCGTTGATCATGCCATCCAGAACGCGGCCAAACAGGGTCGCGTCACGACCGAAGCTGTCCGCCGCCATCACCGCGTCGGCGTCACCGGCCAGTACCCGGTTCACCGAGCCGAGAATACGCTCGGCGAGCAGCGACTGGCGCTGGGCCAGGGATACCTGGGTAGCACTCGCGCCACTGTCGATGAGCACGTCCACCACGTCCTCATACTCCACCTGCAGCTGCGGCACGGTGTCGGACAGCTGGGCAGCCAGATCGTGCAGCGACAGTACCGTTTCCTCACTGCTGAGGATGGCGTCGGCGTTGGCACGCACCCTGTCCCAGTCGGCACCGGCCGCCTCCAGCGGCTCGTGCAGCGAGCCCGGGGTGGGCGGCAGGCCGGTCTCGTCCCGACCGTCCGTCAGGTAGCGCCAGCGCTCTTCATAGTCGTTGCGCGCCTGCAGCAGCAGCGGGAAGGCTTCCCTGGTACCGGTCGCGGCTTCGGTGGCCGACTTGGAGATCTGCTGGGACAGAACCCGCAGCTCACCGGAGTGGCCGATGTATTCGGTATCGTACGAGCTCTGCACGTTCAGATACACGAAGTTGGCGAACAGCAGAACCAGGGACATGACCAGCGCAAGGAACAGCGCACTGATGGTCCGGTTGCTGCGCAGTGTGGTAACGATGTTGGTGGTATCAAACTTTTTCATTTTCTGGCCCCTACCTGGCCTACCGCATGCTGCTTGAAGTCCTGAATTGTTACGCACTGACTTGATGCCAGCCCGCCCCTACCGATCAGATCGCCACATCAAGGAACGCCTGGTCGCGTGCCAATGCCCGGAAGTTGAAGATCATGGAGTACTGCTCACCGGCATAAGCGCCCACCACATAGGGCCTGAACTGCTCCGGGAGCGCAGGGACCGATGTGGTGAAACTGCTTACTGGAAAGTGCTGCATGCCGAACAGCTCGTCGACCAGCAGCCCGACGAAGAGGTCGTCACGGTCCAGCACCAGGACCCGACGCTGCTTGCGCGGGGCGCTGACGGTGGCACCGAAGAACTGGCTCAGATCAACGATCGGCAGGAGCCTGCCGCGGACGTTGGCTACACCCCTGACCCAGGGCTTGACCCGCGGCAGGGCGGTATAGCGCGGCTCGTGAAGAATTTCACTGATCTCCCCCAGCGTGGCGACCATGGGCTGGCCGGCCAGACGGAAGCCGATGCCGCTCCAGGTTTCGGACACGACCTGCTGCGCCGGCAGACCGCTTGCCATGCGCAGGCAGCGCTCCGCCAGCTGCTGGAGAAGATCGAAAGGATGTATTGTCTCTGACATACCGTCCCTGTTGTCATTGGCGTGCCGGGGTGTACCGGCGATGGTCAGCCTGCGAGTACCGACTTCAAGGTCTTGATCAGCGTGGCTTCCTCGACCGGCTTGGTGAGGTAGTCCCTGGCGCCCTGGCGCTTGCCCCACACCCTGTCGGTTTCCTGGTCCTTGGTTGTCACTATGATCACCGGGATACCGGAGGTTTCCGGATCCTTGGTCAGCTGACGGGTCGCCTGGAAGCCGTTGAGGCCGGGCATGACGATGTCCATCAACACGGCGTCGGGCTTTTCCTGGCGTGCCAGTGCCACGCCATCGGCGCCGTTTTCTGCCTTGAGCACTTCATAACCGTGCTTTTCCAGCATGCCGCCCAGCTTGTAGAGCTCTGTCGGCGAATCATCAACTACGAGTATGCGAGCCATTTATCCCCCTGGATTTAAATAAGATGCCGGCTGGTTCAGCTTCCCGCTGCACCGGCCATATTCTTGTCCGACTGCGGAACGTGAGCACGAATCGCGCCCAGCAGTTCTTCCTTGCTGAATGGCTTGGTCAGGTACTGATCGGAACCGACGATACGCCCCTTGGCCTTGTCGAACAGGCCGTCCTTGCTGGACAGCATGACCACGGGCGTGGAGCGGAAAGCGGTATTGTTCTTGATCAGCGCGCAGGTCTGATACCCATCAAGGCGCGGCATCATGATGTCAACGAATATGATATCGGGGTGATTATCAGCGATCTTGGCCAGGGCATCAAAGCCATCGACGGCGGTGATGACGTTGCAGCCGACCTTTTTCAGCAGCGTTTCCGCCGTACGCCGAATGGTCTTGCTGTCGTCAATTACCATGACTTTCAGGCTCTCGAAATTTTCTTCCATAAACACAGCCCTTGTATATACGGCGGTCAGTTACCGGGCGGCCAGTGGCAGACAGACCGACCAATTCCATTTCCGGCTACTTTTAACACAGTTTCAGAAGGCAATCCATAAACCCTTACCCCGAATGAGCAGCTTGCGAAACCGGTCATCCTTTATCCGGCTCCGGTGCAGGGGGTACACTGCTGTGACCTCAGAACAGCCTGGTGAAACACAGCATGACCATTCACGTTGGTATCGTCATGGATCCGATCAGCGAGATCCACTACAGGAAGGACAGCTCCCTGGCCATGCTGCTGGCAGCACAGCAGCGCCAGTGGCAGCTCAGCTACATGGAGCCGCAGGACCTGTATCTGCAGAGCGGTGAAGCCATGGGCAGCATGCGGCCGCTGCAGGTATTTGCCGATCCGGCGCACTGGTACGAACTGGGCGAGGCCCGGCAACAGCCGCTCGGCGAGCTGGATGTGATCCTGATGCGCAAGGACCCGCCCTTCGACAACGAATTTCTCTACGCCACTCATATCCTGGAGGCTGCCGAGCGTGCAGGCGCGCTGGTGGTCAACCGGCCGGCCAGCCTGCGTGACTGCAACGAGAAGCTCTTTGCCACCCGCTTCCCGCAGTGCTCGCCGCCGAACACCGTTTCGCGACGGGCGGACATCCTCCGGGCCTTCATCGGCGAGCACCGCGACGTGATCCTGAAGCCGCTGGACGGCATGGGTGGTTCGCAGATCTTCCGCGTGCGCGAGGATGACCCGAACATCAGCGTGATCATCGAGACCCTGACCCTGCACGGGCAGCAGCAGATCATGGCCCAGCGCTACCTGCCGGAGATCGTCGACGGCGACAAGCGCATTCTGATGATCGACGGGGAGCCGGTACCCTATTGTCTGGCGCGCATCCCCCAGGCCGGGGAAACCCGGGGCAACCTGGCCGCCGGCGGGCGGGGCGAGGCGCGACCGCTGACCGAACGGGACCGCTGGATCGCCGCCCAGGTAGGGCCGGAGCTGCGCCGCCGCGGGCTGCTTTTCGTCGGCCTGGACGTGATCGGCGACTATCTCACCGAGATCAACGTGACCAGCCCGACCTGCATCCGTGAGATCGACGCGGCCTACGATACGGATATCGGCGGGAAACTGATGGATTGCATTGCCGAACAGCTGAAACAGCGACGCAGTGCGTAGATTTTTTTCCGCGACGGGGGCAGACTGCGCAGCAGCCAGCCCCAATGTCTATGGATAGCATGAACACAGCAGCGACGCAGCCAGCCACCGTCCGCCCGCCCGGAGCGGGTATCGAACCCCGGGATCGTCTCGGTTTTACCCTGTTCCTGGCGGCGGTTCTGCACGCCCTGGTCATTCTCGGCGTGACCTTCGATCTGCCCGACCCGCGCGAGCTGGCCCGCAGCCTGGAAATTACCCTGGCCAGCCAGCCGAGTACCGAGGCGCCGGAAAAGGCCGACTATCTTGCCCAGTTCGACCAGCTGGGCAGCGGCACCCTGGACGAGAAGGCCACGCCCAGCACGCCGGAAGAGACCGTATTCCAGGACAACGAGATCCAGCCGGTGATGCCGGCCGAGGAAGCGGCACCCGACCCCGTTCCGGTGACCGAGGAGCAGGTAGTGACCACCACCTCACCGGCACCGGACAAGGTGGCCACTGCCCCACCCCAGCCCGACCCGCTGGATGCCCCGCAGACCGGCATACGCTTCGACATGTCTCAGCTGTCCCAGGAGATCGCCAGCCTGGAGGCGCAGGTCGCCAGGGAGCGCCAGCTCTATGCCGAGCGGCCCCGTGTGCACCGGGTCAATTCGGCTTCGACCCGGCGCGATCCCGGGGCGTACTACATGGATTCCTGGCGGCGCAAGATCGAGCGGATCGGCAACCAGAACTACCCAGCCGAGGCGCGCCGCGAGGGCATCTACGGCAGTCTGGTGCTGCGGGTCTCGATCAAGCGCGACGGCACGCTTTCCAGTGTGGAGCTGGTGCAGTCCTCCGGACATGAGGTGCTGGACAATGCCGCCCTGCGCATCGTCCGACTGGCGGCGCCCTATGCGCCCTTCACCGGCGATCTCATGGAGTACGGCGTCCTGGAAATCACCCGTACCTGGCGTTTCGAACCGGGTGACCGCATTTCCAGCTTCTGAATACCGGGTCCGGCACGGCGCGCCCTTGCCCTCCGCGCCGACGCACCCAATACTATGCGCATGACCCAGACACTACCGAGCTACCTCAAGCACCACTTCCTGATTGCCATGCCGCACATGGAAGACCCGCGCTTTGCCCAGAGCGTGATCTACCTGTGCGAGCACAACGCCGACGGCGCCATGGGGTTGGTCATCAACCGCCCCAGCGGGCTGAACCTGGGCGACGTGCTGGAGCAGACCTCTCCCGAGCTGAGCGTGCCGCTGGATATCGGCGAGCGCATCGTCTTCAACGGTGGCCCGGTACAGAGCGAGCGCGGCTTCGTATTGCACCGGGGGCCGCGCAAATGGGAGTCGAGCCTGGATCTGGGACCGCTGCAGCTGACCACCTCCCGGGATATCCTGGTCGACATGACCCGTGGCCAGGGCCCGGGCGAATCCTTCGTTGCCCTGGGCTATGCCGGCTGGGAAGCCGGGCAGCTCGAGCAGGAGCTGCTGGACAACGTCTGGCTCAGCTGCCCCGCCGATTATCACATCCTCTTCGAACTGGCCGCCGAGCTGCGCCTGGACGCAGCCGCCCGCAGCCTGGGCATCGACCTCGGCCTGCTTACCAGTCAGGCAGGCCACGCCTGATGACAGGGGCGCTGCAACGGGTACTGGGATTCGACTATGGCACTCGCCAGATCGGCGTGGCCGTCGGCCAGACCCTCACCGCCAGCGCCAGCCCGCTCAGGGAGCTGCGTGCCCGTGACGGCATCCCGGACTGGGAGGAGATTGCCGCGCTGCTGCGCGAATGGCGGCCCGACGCCCTGGTTGTCGGCCTGCCGCTAAACATGGATGGCACCCCCAGCGACATGAGCGCCCGCGCCGAGAAGTTCGCCCGGCGGCTGCAGGGCCGCTTCGGCCTGTCCGTCCACTGCATCGACGAACGCCTTTCCACCTTCGAAGCCAAACAGACACTGCGCGACAGCGGTCGCCGGCAGCACGGCAGCTACCGGGACAACCCGGTGGACAGCCTGGCTGCCGTGCTGCTGCTGGAGACCTGGCTTGGCGGCCAGACCAAGGAGACCTGATGAGCGACACCCCCGACGTCGAAGTACTGATAGAGCGCATGGGACAGGAGCTTGCTGCCTGGCTCGACCGCACCACCCGTCCCGACCCCGCCATTGTCGGCATCCATACCGGTGGCGCCTGGATCGCCGAACGGCTGCGCGACCGGTTCCTGCCCGATGCGCCGCTGGGCACCCTGGATATCACCTTCTATCGCGACGACTTCGAGCAGATCGGTCTGCAGCCGGGGGTGCGCCCTTCGGAACTGCCGTTCAGCGTCGATGGCCGGCATCTGGTGCTGGTGGATGACGTGCTGATGACCGGCCGTACCATTCGCGCGGCGCTCAACGAGCTGTTCGACTATGGCCGTCCTGCTTCGGTAACCCTGGTGACGCTGGTGGATATCGAATCCCGGGAGCTGCCCATCCGCGCTGACATTCTCGGCACCAGCATGAAACTCGCCACCGGCCAGCGGATCAAGCTGACCGGCCCCGAGCCGCTGCGCCTGACCCTGACCCACACCGCCGAGTCCTGAGCATGAGCCTGAAATCCAGCAAACTGCAACTGAACGACCAAGGCCAGCTGCGTCACTTCCTCGGCATCGACGGGCTGTCGCGGGAGTTGCTGACCGAGATCCTGGACACCGCCGATTCCTTCCTCGAGGTGGGCGAGCGGGCCATCAAGAAGGTGCCGCTGCTGCGCGGCAAGACCGTGTGCAACGTGTTCTTCGAGAATTCCACGCGTACCCGCAGCACCTTCGAGCTGGCCGCCAAGCGGCTGTCCGCCGACGTGCTGAACCTGGATGTGCAGACCTCCTCCACCAGCAAGGGCGAAACCCTGTACGACACCCTGCGTAACCTGGAAGCCATGGCCGCCGACATGTTCATCGTTCGCCATGGCGACTCCGGCGCCGCGCATTTCATTGCCGGCAACGTCTGCCCGGATGTGGCTATCATCAACGCCGGCGATGGCAACCATGCCCACCCCACCCAGGCGATGCTCGACATGCTGACCATCCGCCGCCATCAGGCGCCCTTCGAACAGCTGTCGGTGGCCATTGTCGGTGACATCCTGCATTCACGGGTGGCCCGCTCGAACATGGAGGCGCTGCGCATTCTCGGCTGCCCGGACATCCGCGTGATCGCCCCGCGCACGCTGCTGCCCGAGGGCATCGAGCAGTACGGCGTGCGGGTGTTCAACGACCTGCGGGTCGGCCTGCGGGATGTGGACGTGGTGATCATGCTGCGCCTGCAGAAGGAGCGCATGCAGAGTGGACTGCTGCCCAGCGAAGGCGAGTTCTATCGCCAGTACGGGCTGACCAGTGACAGCTTGGCGCTGGCCCGGCCCGATGCGCTGGTGATGCATCCGGGACCGATCAATCGCGGGGTGGAAATCGAATCGGCGGTGGCCGACGGCGCCCAGTCGGTGATCCTCAACCAGGTGACCTACGGCATCGCCGTACGCATGGCCGTGATGTCCATGGCGATGGCCGGCCAGACCACCCAACGCCAGTCCAGACAGGGAGCAGTATGAGCATGCGCATTACCGTTGCCGGCGCTCGGGTGATTGACCCTGCCAGCCAGCTCGACCAGATCATTGACCTGCATATTGATGACGGCCGGATTCACGCCCTGGGCGAGGCGCCGGAAGGTTTCGTCGCCGCCCAGACGATCGACGCCCGCGGGCTGATCGCCTGCCCGGGCCTGGTCGACCTCGATGCCAGCCTGCGCGAACCGGGCTTCGGCCGTAAGGGCAATATCGCCAGTGAAACCCGGGCCGCGGCCGCCGGCGGCGTGACCAGCCTGTGCTGTCCACCGGACAGCCGACCGGTGCTGGATACCCCGGCAGTGGCCGAGCTGATCCTCGACCGCAGCGAGCGCGCCGGTCAGACCCGGGTTTTCCCCATCGGCGCCCTGACCAAGGGGCTCGAAGGTGACCAGCTGAGCGAACTGGTGGCCCTGCGTGACGCCGGCTGCGTGGCCTTCACCCAGGGGCTGGCACCCTTCGGCAGCAACCGTATCCTGCGCCGGGCACTGGAATACGCCGCCGGGTTCGACCTGCCGGTGATCTTCATGCCGCTCGACGCCGCGCTGGCCGAAGGCGGCGTGGCCCACGAGGGCCCCACCGCGGCGCGGCTGGGCCTGCGGGGCATTCCGGAAACCGCCGAAACCGTGGCGCTGGCGCGAGACCTGCTGTTGATCGAGCAGACCGGTGTGCGCGCGCATTTCAGCGGCCTGAGCAGCGCCCGGGCCGTCGATATGCTCGCCGATGCCCAGGCCCGCGGCCTGCCGGTCACCGCCGACGTGGCCATGTATCAGTTGCTGCTGTGTGATGAGGATCTGGATGGCTACTCCAGCCTGCTCCACGTGATGCCGCCACTGCGCAGCAGCAGCGACCGGCGTGCGCTGCGGGCGGCGGTACAGAGCGGGGTGATCCAGGCCATCGCCTCTCATCACCAGCCCCACGAGTCCGAAGCCAAGCGCGTCCCCTTCGCCGCTGCGGCACCGGGCATCAGCAGCGTGGAGATCCTCCTGCCGCTGGCGCTGACGCTGGTGGCCGATGGCTTGCTGGAGCTGCCGGCGCTGCTGGCCCGCCTGACTTCCGGCCCCGCTGCAGCACTGGGCCTGCCCGCCGGGCGCATTGCCCAGGGCGACAGTGCCGATCTGGTGCTGTTCGACCCGGCGATCACCACCGACATCGGTACCAACTGGCTGTCCCGCGGCAACAACTGCCCGTTCATCGGCCAGAGCGCACCGGGGCGAGTGGTTCATACCCTGTATCAGGGTCGGCAGGTCTATTACAACCAGGCAGGTTGAGCAGCGAAGTCTGGGGAGAACTCCCCGGCTGGCGCCGGGGAGTGTCGGTGAAGCCTAGCGGCGCAGATGGAAGGTCTCTTCCTCGTCGCCCTGGATGGACAGCGACTGCTCCTCGCGCATCAGATACTTGCCATCGGTTTCCGAGCCCAGCTTGATCAGCAGGCGCAGGTCGTTGGCCGAGTCGGCGTGGGACAGTGCATCTTCGTAGGTGATCTCGCCCTGGCTGTACAGCTTGTACAACGCCTGGTCGAAGGTCTGCATGCCCAGCTCGTTGGAGCGCGCCATCAGCGGCTTGAGCTCGTGCACGTCGCCCTTGCGGATCATGTCCGCCGCCAGCGGGGTATTGAGCATGACCTCGATGGCCGCGCGGCGACCCTTGCCGTCCGGCGTCGGGATCAGCTGCTGGGCGACAATCGCCTTGAGGTTCAGCGACAGGTCCATCCACACCTGCTGGTGCATGTCCGCCGGGAAGAAGTGGATGATGCGGTCCAGCGCCTGGTTGGCGTTGTTGGCGTGCAGGGTAGCCAGACACAGGTGGCCAGTCTCGGCAAACGCCAGAGCATGCTCCATGGTTTCGCGGGTCCGGATCTCACCGATCAGGATCACGTCCGGCGCCTGGCGCAGGGTGTTCTTCAGCGCCACCTCAAAGCTGTCCGTATCGATGCCCACCTCGCGCTGGGTGACGATGCAGTTCTGATGCTGGTGGATGAACTCGATCGGGTCCTCGATGGAGATGATATGGCCGCTGGAATGCTTGTTGCGGTAGCCGATCATCGAGGCCAGCGAGGTGGACTTGCCGGTACCGGTGGCGCCGACGAAGATCACCAGCCCGCGCTTGGTCATGGCCAGCTTCTTGAGGATCTCCGGCAGGCGCAGGTCTTCCATGGTCGGGATGTTGACCTCGATGCGGCGCAACACCATGCCCACCAGGTTGCGCTGGTAGAAGGCGCTGACGCGGAAGCGGCCGATGCCCCGCGCGCTGATCGCGAAGTTGCATTCCTTCTTCTCGGCGAACTCCCGGCGCTGGGCCTCGGACATCACCCCCAGCACCGTCTCCCGGGTCTGCTCCGGGGACAGCGGGGTCTTGGTCACCGGCAGGATCTTGCCGTGCACCTTCATGCTCGGCGCCACGCCGGCGGTGACGAACAGGTCCGACGCGCCCTTCTCGACCATCAGTCGCAACAGCTTCTCAAACTCCATAGCTTCCTCGTCTGCGGGCGCCTTCCTGCACCCTGCCAAATATCATCAGAGACCTTCCGCCGCCTTGGCCTTTTCCCGTGCCGCTTCCCGGGTGACCAGGCCACGCGAAACCAGATTCTTCAGGCACATGTCCAGCGTCTGCATGCCGATGTTGCCGCCGGTCTGGATCGCCGAATACATCTGCGCCACCTTGTCTTCGCGGATCAGGTTGCGGATCGCCGGGGTGCCGATCATGATTTCGTGGGCCGCCACCCGGCCACCACCGATCTTCTTCAGCAGGGTCTGGGAGATCACCGCCTGCAGCGACTCGGACAGCATCGAACGGACCATCGCCTTCTCTTCACCGGGGAACACGTCCACCACCCGGTCGATGGTCTTGGCCGCTGAGGTGGTATGCAGGGTGCCGAACACCAGGTGACCCGTTTCCGCCGCAGTCAGTGCCAGGCGGATGGTCTCCAGGTCTCGCATCTCACCCACCAGGATGATGTCCGGGTCTTCACGCAGGGCCGAGCGCAGCGCCTCGGCAAAGCCATGGGTATCGCGGTGCACTTCACGCTGGTTGACCAGGCACTTCTTCGATTCGTGGACGAATTCGATGGGGTCCTCGATGGTCAGGATGTGCTGATACTTGGTGGTGTTGAGATAGTCGATCATCGCGGCCAGCGTGGTGGACTTGCCCGAGCCGGTGGGCCCGGTAACCAGTACCAGACCGCGCGGCACGTCGGAGATCTTCTTGAACACGTCGCTCATGCCCAGATCTTCCATGGTCAGTACCTTGGAAGGAATGGTCCGGAACACCGCACCGGCGCCCCGGTTCTGGTTGAATGCGTTGACCCGGAAGCGTGCCACTCCGGGCACCTCGAAGGAGAAGTCGGTTTCGAGAAACTCTTCGTAATCCTTGCGCTGGCGGTCGTTCATGATGTCATAGATCAGCGCGTGCACCTGCTTGTGCTCGAGCGCCGGCACGTTGATACGGCGCACATCACCATCCACGCGAATCATGGGCGGCAGTCCGGCCGAAAGATGCAAGTCCGACGCGCCCTGCTTGGCGCTGAAGGCTAACAGCTCGGTAATATCCATAGGGTTCCCCATTGCAACCTGCAAGCATGTAGAATGCAGCGCAGGTCAGCTCCATTTGGCAAGGTGATTAACGTCCGTAATGTCCACGATAGCAGAGAATATTGCAAACGTTCGTATGCGCATTTTGCGTGCTGCGCACGCTGTTGGACGCGATTCGCAGGACATTACCCTGATGGCGGTCAGCAAAACCCGCCCGGCCTCGGCCATTCGTGAAGCGCATGCCGCCGGCGTGGCGGATATCGGCGAGAACTACCTGCAGGAAGCCCTCGCCAAGATGACCGAGCTGACCGATCTGCCGCTGGCCTGGCATTTCATCGGCCCGATCCAGTCGAACAAGACCCGCGCCATCGCCGAGCACTTCCAGTGGGTGCACAGCGTGGACCGGCTGAAGATTGCCCAGCGCCTGTCCGACCAGCGCCCGGCCGACGCCCCGCCGCTTAACATATGCCTGCAGGTGAACATCAGCGGCGAGGACAGCAAGTCCGGCGTCAGCCCCGACGAGTTGCCGGCCCTGGCCCGGGCGGTGGCGGAGCTGCCCCGGCTGCGCCTGCGTGGCCTGATGGCCATTCCCGCCCCGGCCGCGACCAGTGCCGAACGTCGTGTACCGCTGCGTGCCCTGCGCGAGGCCATGGCCGAGCTGGCACTGCCGCTGGATACCCTGTCCATGGGCATGAGCGATGACCTCGACGAAGCCATTGCCGAAGGCGCTACCCTGGTACGCATCGGCACCGCCCTGTTCGGGGCCCGCGATTACTCCTCCACCCAGAAGGATCACTGACATGACCGCACCCACCATCGGATTCATCGGCGCCGGCAACATGGCCTCCAGCCTGATCGGCGGCCTGCTGCAGCAGGGTGTCGAGGCCTCGCGGATCATGGCCAGCGACCTCAACGAGCAGCAGCTGGCCGACCTGGCCCGCCAGGCCGGCATCCGCACCAGCAGCGACAACGGCGAACTGGCGCGCGAATGTGACGTGCTGGTACTGGCGGTCAAGCCGCAGGTCATGCGCGCCGTCTGCCAGGCGCTGCCACGCCCGCGCAAGCCCGGTCAGCTGGTGATCTCGATTGCCGCCGGCATCACCTGTGCCAGCCTGGCCCGTTGGCTGGGCGAGGACACCCCGCTGGTACGCTGCATGCCCAACACGCCGGCGCTGCGTGGCCGCGGGGTCAGCGGCCTGTATGCCAGTGACCTGGTCAGCGCGCAGCAGAAGGCACTGGCCGAGGACATCCTCAACGCGGTGGGCATCAGTCTCTGGCTGGAGCAGGAAGACCTGATCCATGCGGTCACCGCGGTATCCGGCAGCGGTCCGGCGTATTTCTTCTATCTGATGGAGGCCATGACCGATGCCGGCGTGCAGCTCGGTCTGCCCCGCGACGTGGCCGAGCGCCTGACCCTGCACACCGCGCTGGGCGCCGCCGACATGGCGGTGCACAGCGATGTGGACCCTGCCGAGCTGCGCCGCCGTGTCACCTCGCCCAACGGCACCACCGAGCAGGCCATAAAGAGCTTCACCAAGGATGATCTTCCGGGCATGGTGGCCCGGGCCATGGAAGCCGCCGCGGAGCGGTCCGCAGACCTTTCAAGAGAACTTGCCTGAGGAGACATGATGAACGGAATGAACATGGCCGCCGTGTACGTGGTGCAGACCCTGGGCAGCCTGTACCTGCTGATCGTGCTGCTGCGCTTCATCCTGCAGCTGGTCCGCGCCGACTTCTACAACCCGCTGTCGCAGTTCATAGTGCGGGCCACCCAGCCCCTGCTCAAACCCATGCGCCGGGTCATTCCGGGCTTCGGCGGCGTTGACGTGGCGTCGCTGGTGCTGGCGGTGCTGGTACAGCTGGTACTGCTGGCGCTGATCATCAAGCTGATGGGCTACGCCCTGCCGCCGATACTTCAGCTGCTGGTGTGGTCGCTGGTGGGGATCACCGCGCTGTTCCTGAAGATCTTCTTCTTCGCGCTGATCATCAGCGTGATCCTGTCCTGGGTGGCGCCGCACAGCCACAACCCGGCGGCGATTCTGGTAATCCAGATCTGCGAACCGGTACTGGCGCCCTTCCGCCGCTTCCTGCCGAGCATGGGCGGGCTGGACCTGTCACCGATCTTCGCGTTCATCGCGCTGAATCTGCTGGACATGCTGCTGATCACCAACCTGGCCATCGCCACCGGCATGCCGAAGGGCCTGACCCTGGCGCTCTGAGGATGGCCGGGTTCTATCACTGGCGCGGTCCGGACCTGATTCTGGACTGCCACCTGCAGCCGGGGGCAAGGCAGATCGGCTTTGCCGGGCAGCATGGTGAACGCCTGAAGATCCGCATCAGCGCCCCGCCGGTGGACGGCAAGGCCAACGGCATGCTGATCGACTTCCTCGCCCGCGAGTTTGCCGTGGGCAAGCGCCAGGTCAGCCTGCTGAGCGGCCAGCAGAGCCGGCAGAAAAGGGTGTTGATCGAATCGCCGCAACAGCTGCCCGCTGCGCTGGGGATCCAGCGCCCAGGATGATGCGTCGCCGCTTGCGACAGGATGTCGAGACACCCTAGACTGACGCCTCGATTATTGGCCCGGACCGTACATCGCGGCCAATTCACTACAGGAAAAGCGAAACCCAATGTCCCGATTCCCTGCTGATTCCGTCGGCCTGGTCACGCCGCAGCGGCAGACCTTCAGCGAGCCTCTGCAGCTGGCCTGCGGGCGCAGCCTGGCTCAGTACGAGCTGGTGTATGAAACCTACGGCCAGCTCAATGCCAGCCGCAGCAACGCGGTGCTGATCTGCCACGCGCTGTCCGGCCATCACCACGCCGCCGGCTACCACCGCGAAGACGACCGCAAGCCCGGCTGGTGGGATGCCTGTATCGGCCCCGGCAAGGCCATCGATACCAACCGTTTCTTCGTCGTTGCGCTGAACAACCTCGGCGGCTGTCACGGCTCCACCGGCCCGTCGAGCATCAATCCGGAAACCGGCAAGGTCTGGGGCGCCAACTTCCCGATGATCGTGGTGGAGGACTGGGTCAACAGTCAGGCCCGTCTGGCCGACCACCTGGGGATCGACTGCTGGGCCGCGGTGGTCGGCGGCAGCCTCGGCGGCATGCAGGCGCTGCAGTGGGCGATTGCCTACCCCGACCGGCTGCGCCATTGCGTGGCGATTGCCACGGCGTCCAAGCTGTCGGCCCAGAACATCGCCTTCAACGAGGTCGCCCGTCAGGCAATCCTCAGCGACCCGGACTTCCGCGACGGCGACTATGCCGCCTTCGGCGTGGTGCCCAAGCACGGCCTCGGTCTGGCGCGCATGGTCGGTCATATCACCTACCTGTCGGACGATGCCATGGGCCAGAAATTCGGCCGCGACCTGCGCTCGGACGAGCTGAAATACGACATCAAGAGCGTCGAATTCCAGGTGGAGAGCTATCTGCGCTATCAGGGCCAGGCCTTCTCGAAGAGCTTCGACGCCAACACCTACCTGCTGATGACCAAGGCACTGGACTACTACGACCCGGCCCGTGCCCACGGTGGGGATCTGGGCAAGACCCTGGAGCCGGTGAAGGCCCGTTTTCTGGTCATCTCGTTCAGCACCGACTGGCGCTTCCCGCCGGCCCGCTCGCGGGAACTGGCCAATGCGCTGATCACCGCGCGCAAGGACGTAAGCTATCTGGAAGTGGAAGCCGAGCAGGGCCATGACGCCTTCCTGCTGCCGATACCCAGGTACATCCAGGCGCTGGGCAGTTACATGAATCGTATCGAGGTGGACGCATGAGCCTGCGCGCCGATCTGCAGATCATCGAAAAATGGATCCAGCCCGGCAGCCATGTGCTCGACCTGGGCTGCGGTCAGGGCGAACTGCTGCACTACCTGCAGAACCATAAGCAGGTACGCGGTTACGGGCTGGAGATCGATCCGGACAACATCAACGCCTGCATCGAGAAGGGTGTCAATGTCATCGACAAGAACCTCGACCTCGGTCTGGACAACTTCGCCGACCGCAGCTTCGACACCGTGGTCATGACCCAGGCGCTGCAGGCGGTGCACTATCCCGACCGCATTCTCGAGGATATGCTGCGCATCGGCCGCGAGGCCATTCTCACCTTCCCCAACTTCGGACACTGGCGCTGTCGCCTGTACCTCGGGCTGAAGGGGCGCATGCCGGTCTCCGAGTTCATGCCCTACACCTGGTACAACACGCCGAATATCCATTTCTGTACCTTCAATGACTTCGAGAGACTGTGCCATGAGCGCTCGGTCCGTATCCTCGACCGGCTGGTGGTGGACCAGACCCACCGCAGCAATCGCCTGAGCACCATGTGGCCGAACCTGCTCGGCGAAGTCGCCATTTACCGCGTCACCCGCTGACCAGGAGAAACTGATGAAACGTCTGATATCCGCCACCCTGCTGATGTTTGCCTCTGCCCTCGCCCTCGCCCAGTCGGGCCCGGCACAGAGTCCCCAGCGCTTCGGCGATCTGCTGGTGCATCACAACACCTTCAACAGCTCCTATCTGCAGCCGGAGATCGCCGCTGCCGCAGGCCTGCAGCGCGGTCCGCGCCAGGGCGTGGTCAACATCGCCGTACAGCGGCTCACCGACGACGGCATTGAGGTGGTGGACGCGCGAGTCGAAGGGACGGTAAAGAACCTGATCCAGCAGACCACGCCGCTGAAGTTCATCCGCATCCAGGAGGAGGAGGCGATCTACTTCGTCGCCAACTACAGCGCAGCCCAGCGCGGGCTGCTGCAGTTTGAGGTGCGGGTGCAGGCCGACGACAACGCACCGGTACATACCGTGCGCTTCCAGCAGGAATTCCACCCGGATGAGTGATCTGAAATTCAGCCAGCTGGTGCTGGCCAGCAACAACAGCGGCAAGCTGAAAGAATTGCAGGCCATGCTCGGCGATGACATCGAGGTGTTGCCGCAGAGCCGCTTCATCAATGAGGAGGCCGAGGAAACCGGGCTGAGCTTCGTCGAAAACGCCATCATCAAGGCCCGCCACGCCGCCCGCGCCTCCGGGCTGCCGGCGCTGGCGGATGATTCCGGTCTGGCAGTGGACGCGCTGGGCGGCGCACCGGGTATCTACTCGGCACGCTATGCCGATGGCCAGGGTGACGCGGCCAACAATGCCAAGCTGCTCGACGCACTGGCCCAGGTGCCGGATGAGCGGCGCAGCGCCCGTTTCATCTGTGCACTGGCGCTGGTGCGCCATGCCGACGACCCGGTACCCATCATCTGTGAAGGTGCCTGGGAAGGACGCATCCTTCACGCTGCAAGAGGTGAGCACGGTTTCGGCTACGATCCGCTGTTCCTGATCCCGGAACTGGGCGTCTCCAGCGCCGAACTGCCGGCCGAGCAGAAGAACCGGCTGAGCCACCGCGCCCGGGCCATGGCCCTGCTGCGCGCCCGGCTGGGGCTGGCGGAATAACCCATGACGCTCCCGCCGCTGGCCGCCTATGTGCACATCCCCTGGTGCGTGCGCAAATGCCCCTATTGCGACTTCAACTCCCATACCCATGAGGGCGGGCTGCCGGAAGAGGACTATATCGATGCGCTGATCGCCGATCTGGATGGCGACCTGCAGCATGTCCATGGCCGCGAGCTGGGCTCGATCTTCTTCGGCGGCGGCACGCCAAGCCTGTTCTCCGCCGCCAGCCTCGATCGGCTGCTGCAGGTCATGCAGCGACGCGTTGCCTTCGCATCGGATATCGAGATCACCCTGGAAGCCAACCCCGGGACTTTCGAGCAGGCCAGATTCAGGGACTACCGGGCCGCCGGCATCAACCGGCTGTCGATCGGCATCCAGAGTTTCAATCCGGTCCATCTCAAGGCCCTGGGGCGTATCCATGACGACCGCGAAGCCCTGGCCGCGGTCGACATGGCCCGGCACGCCGGATTCGACAACCTCAACCTGGACCTGATGCATGGTCTGCCGGGCCAGTCGCTGGAACAGGCCCGTGCCGATGTCGATCAGGCCATCGCCCTGGCCCCTGAACATCTGTCCTGGTATCAGCTGACCCTGGAGCCCAACACGGTGTTCTACAGTCGCCCCCCGGTGCTGCCCGAAGAGGAGGTGTTGTGGGATATCCAGGAAGCCGGCCAGGCCCGGCTGGCGGAAGCCGGTTATGCCCAGTACGAGATCTCGGCCTATGCCCGCAACGGGCGTCGGGCGCGGCACAACCTCAACTACTGGCAGTATGGCGACTTCCTCGGCATCGGCGCCGGTGCACATGGCAAGCTGACCCAT
>Ga0079224_100001362_pt1 | contig 27859 bp, 22 predicted proteins | sample Stecom2015_FD_80414 | JGI IMG/M metagenome (GOLD analysis project Ga0079224, IMG submission 80414) | Agricultural soil microbial communities from Utah to study Nitrogen management - Steer compost 2015 | ecosystem: Environmental > Terrestrial > Soil > Agricultural land | place: USA: Utah... | reverse complement strand
TCTATGATATAGGCGCCAATATCGGCTATTATTCCCTTCTGGCAGCTTTTGAAAACCCGGATATATCCGTGGTAGGATTTGAACCTGCATCTGGTCCTTTGCACTATTTCCGGGAGAACGTGCTACTCAATGGATTTAGCAACATACAGGTCGAGGATCTTGCATTGTCTGAAAAATCGGGCGAGATTACTTTTTATGAAATCAGAAACAAAAAATACCATTATCTCGAACATAACCTGGCGGGCGAAAGCAACGCGGGTAGCAAGACTACAAAACTAAATTTTGTGACTACCCCGGTTAAAACCATCACCTTTAATGAATATGTGGCTACCCGTGGTGTAAAATCCATTGATCTGGTTAAAATGGATACCGAAGGTACGGAGTACAAGATCCTTGAACATGCCGATCTCATATTGAGCCAAATGAGACCGATCGTCATATGCGAAACCCTTTACAACACCATTGAGCCAGAACTGGAAGCCATTTTTAAAAAATTCGGTTATATTTTTTACAACCACACCACCTCCGGCCTGGAAAAAGTAGACACTATAGTCAGGGAAGCCGACAATGGTGTTCGAAATTGCTTTTTTGTTCCACCAGAACGATTTTCACTTGTAGAGGAATTTGTAGCAAACCAGACCCCATAATCTCTCGACCAGTGTGACTGACTGTGATAAGGGAATCTTAAGTTGCGGAATGGAGGAATTCTCTCCCCTCATCTCCAGATAAAGCCACTAAACCTAAAAAATCGAAGGATTTTATTGGTATTTCTGACTAAAACGTTTTTAATTTTTATTATATAATTTCTGTCCCATGGCGTTGAAAAGGAAATATCTGGCACGCCCGATCGAACGGGATAAGGTCTTTCCCGTCTCTCTTTTTCAATAATCAATATGCTATCATAGTAATGCAAGGACTTTACGGATCGGGTAAAATCGCTGACTCGGAGAGCGGGTTGTTCGGAATGAAAAGCTTGAAGTAAATCAATAAGCTTTTTACTGAACTCCACGAAAGTACCACGTCTGCGATACCCCCCACCAAATCGCAACCAGTATGAAGTATGAATGTCCTCACAAAGATAAATGCCATGGTCATGAATATGATCAAACAACTCCTCGAAAGTGATAATCTGTTGCCGCATGAGATGACCTCCGTCATCGATAAGAATATCAATTTTGGGGATCTTTTTCTTCAGATCCCGAAGAAATTTTCGGTCGGACTGGGAGCCAATGAAAATTTTAATATTCTCTTCTTCAAAAGCCTTGCATTCGGGATTGATATCTACACCATAAATCCGGGCCTGGTCACCGAAATAATGTTTCCACATCTGTAGACTTCCACCCTGGAATACACCGATTTCCAGAACAGTAACCGGTTTGTACCGGAAACGACTAAAATGCCGATCATAGACTTCAAAATAATGGTTCCATTTATCGATGAACCGATTCTCATTACGATCAAAATATCGTTGTAAGTCGTTTTGAGGATTCATTGAATCGGGGTATTATATTATACCACAAAAATCATGAAAAATACGCTTTTCTGTGCTTTACACATAGTTATTTTATTTGCCCGTATCGTCCGGATGAACTTTATAGGGCAACGGCTTGACATCTTCCCGTTGTTTGTGCAGGTATATCTGAAGATACGCTACTCCTGTTTCAGGATAGAAATGTTCCTGAACCTAAGATGTAGAAAGGTCTATCATATAAAAACATGGCCAGAGAGTGACCCGTCTTCTTATACTGTACTCTATACCAAAGGCTTACCAACAGGAGACATCCAGAAAGATATCACACGCCTCCCAGTGTTTCATTGGGATATGCGATCAGAATCACTTCCGAATGGATATGGTTGAGATGCACCGCAGAATCCAATTTCCTGACCATAAAGGTGTAATCTCCCAGCAAGTCTTCGAGATAAGGTTTTATTTCGAAGAACTCACCGGGATTGTGGTAAATAGCCAGGGATAAAACGGGTCGATAGGTGGTTAATGCTTTGACACCACCCAGTACCAAATCCTTTGCTGCTCCTTCGATATCTGCTTTGATCAATTTTGGGTGGATCTTATATTTATCTACAATATAATCCAGCGATTTCCTTTCTACCTCGATGAAATCGTACTTACTGGTATGACGAAAGACAGAAAATCCGGCAGACCCTGTGTCGGGAAGGGAAATCGGCCCTCTATCATCTCTGTCCGCAATGCCAAGTTGGATAATTTCGTATTTGTGCTCCGAAATCCCATTCAGTTTCATATTCCTCTTATACTTTTCAATCGATTTCTTTGACATCTCAATGGAATACATTATCCTGCATCCGTAATCATGTAACACAAGTGCTGAATCACCAATGTAAGCACCACAATCAATGAAGTCACTGCCTTCTATATACCGGAGCACACGGGATGGCAATCCCCGCATACCATGATGATAGTAGAAAACAGATTCATCGAATTTCCGAGGCACCATTTTGTACCGTCGCTTACTTACCTTCAGATGTTTATTCACCAGGCGTTTGTGACTTTGAATTTCTGCAGCGAGCAAACCACCCGCAACATTGCTGAAATTCTTATCCGTTCTTCTATCCTTAGTATCAGGATAGGTCAACATTCGTTGGACAATAACATCCACTGTATGACGGGACTCTTTATCCATTCCCGTTTTCAATTTATCCACCACATCTGCAGAGGCGGGATCATTGAGATAGGTCTTAAAACTACCACCCAAATGATCTACGATATAGGGAGATTTGGACTGAAAATTATGGATGTACCATTTATTTATCTGCATGGCCAGACGATGCAATCCCGGCACATATTCTTTTAATAATTTTCCTAACATGGTTTCATATTGATCCCAACCTTTTATTGTCTGGAGATTCTGTCATCCAATTCACATTGAAGTCTATTACTAAAGATCATAGCACAATTTCTTTCTTCCCTCCCTATGGTGAAAGTACGGTCCTCTTTGTTGGTCTTTTCAAAAAAATATTTTCCCCATGAAATAACAGCACTATGAATGAAGATTTCCGATTTTCTAACTGCTATTTGCTTCATTCGGATGCAGGCGTTTTTTGTCTCTGTAACCGAGATACAGATAAAAGATTATAAAGATTCCAATAACAACAGAGGACCCCATGGATACTTTTTCCCCCACATAATAACTTTGAGGTTTGAAAGTAAACCGCACCTCGTGCTCTCCTGCTGGGACTTTAACTGCCCTAAGCAGGAAATTTGCTCGAATGAGGGATGTTTCCTCTCCATCGATCGTCACGGTCCATCCCGGACCATCATAATATATCTCGGACAAAACGAGCAGACCATCAGCATCATTTTGAGTATGAAATATCAAATCATCCGGAATACTTTGAACCCGTTCCACGTATCCGGGGCTATACGTTTTTTGCAGATCCAGGTGGGTACCAAACTCCTGTTCGTTGATGATAGTAGTGGTGGCCGGGTCAATATTGACAAGCGTCCTGAATTCTTCATCGGGGGAAGACACCGGCACCACGTTCTCCACAAACCATGCCGGGCCCAGCGCCTGTTGATTAACATCTAACTGACCATCACGCGTGATAATATACCTGGTATTGAGCATATCGAGAACATTCTGATTTCCCTGGATTATATAACCATCGATGAGATCCTGATAACGGGACATTTTGACCGCATGATAACCTCCGATAGTGTTGTGGTAGTATGCAGTTGAATTTGTATTGAAGGTATTCACGGACATATCCAGAACCCGATAATCAGCACGATTTTCTTCCATGCTCAATATTTGGTTGTCTACATCGCGAGGTGGAAAGGTCTGATTATATTCACGAGCACTTACAAAATTGTCCATATTAAAGTACCTGTAACTCACTGGCAAGGCATCCAACAGGAAGACTGCACTCAATATACCAGCCAGAACCACATGATTCACCTTTCGTTTATAAAACAGCAAGAGTCCTGACATGGCCAATCCTGCCATTAAAAATGAACGAAAACTATCCTGCCTCAGCAATTTTGCCCGGGCTTCCTGAATGATATCGAGTACATTCTGCTGAGCATACTGCTGTGCATTGGGTCCTTCAAAAGAAAACAGAGATGATCCTACCAAAGCCATCAGCAGACATATTCCTGCCACAGCACCCATCCGTATCCAATACGATTGGGGAATAATCCTATTTTTAGCTGAGTCCAGACTATTCCACCACTGATGGAGCCCCATAGCAGAACCAAAAGCCAGGTACATAGGCATCAAACTCAAGGCACTTGTGGGAGCCCTAAAATTATTGAACATCGGAAAATAATCAAATAAAATCTTGTTGAACCATGCTGCATTCTCACCAAAAGACAACAATACCAAAATCGCGGAAGCACCTCCATACATCCATTTCTGATCCTGGGCTAGAAATGGAAACACGAATACAAACACCAGAATCAACGCTGCACCCAAATAAATCGGACCTGCGGTAAAGGGCAGATTCCCCCAATAAAGTGGACCCAGAAACTTATCTCCCTTTTTCGGCGAACCATTTTCGCGTAAGAGATCTTCCAGTCTGGTATTGTGTGGAACAGGCTCTCTGCTTCCACCTCCGGATGCACCAGGAATCAGTGTAGCCCATATATCTGACATCCCATTGCTCCATTGCATGGCATATTCCCACCCCAAACCTTCTGTGGTATTGGTGGCAGCTTCCTCGACCAGCACAGATCCACCTCTTGTTGATGCATTCTTATACTCCAGTGATGTCCATATTCTCGAGGCATTGGAAGCTACTCCCATCATCACCCCTAAGGCCAGCAGTCCGAAGGTTATTGTAAGGGTTCCAAATTCGCGGTTTCGAATCCATTGAATTGCTTTATAAATAAAAAATGGAAATGTAGATAGGGCAAAATAATAGACCATTTGCGGGTGGTTGGCCATAATGCTCAGCATCGCCCCCAATGTAAAAATAATGCCGCCTAGTAAGTATTGTTTCCGGGCGAGAATCCAAATTCCTGTAAGAAGGATTGGAATATAGCACAGGGTTACAATCTTACTCATATGTCCGGCACTGAACAGTATAAAATTATTGACCGTCATTATGGCACCCAGTGCTCCGACCGTAGCGATCCAGTGATTGACCTTCAGGGCCTTTAGACAAAAAAAGGTGATCATTAAACCCAGGAAAAAATAGCCTATCGGCCGATCAAACACCGACATAAAAATATCCTGGATTGTTTTGAGAAAATTACCCTGAAACCTGAGATTGACAAAATAGGATGGCATCCCGGAAAATATAGCATTGGACCACAAAACTTCACGTCCCAGAGTTTCCCGGAGATCTATTATCTCCTGACTTTTTGCGATGAATTGCATCGTGTCGTCCGCGGTGTACTTTTTGCCCTGTATCTGAGGGTAAAAACAAAGCACAGATAAGATAAGGTACAGACCCAGGGATATCGCTGTATTGAGAACATTTTTCCTATTGAGCATGATGAAGAGGGTATTGTTGAAATACAAAAGTATTTAATATTATACAAATGCCATTTCCTTCATTTCTATTGCCCCATTTTCAAATTATAGCTATGATGTTAAAATAATGACTCCAGCCCCAGTGGGCATTGCAATTCCTGACAACGGCAACTGGTAGAGAATTTGTAAAAAATAGATACTATTTCCTTCGATGAGGAGCTGAATTCCGCTGGAGTTGTAAAATTTTAACAGTTAAAATTACATTACTTAAGACCAACCTGAATACATTTGCGTTTCCATAAAAAACAAAAATAGAAGAAAGTATTCCTTCGGTATTCTCTGACTTTCTTCTTTTCTGCACGCAGCTCCCTTAAAAAGAGACATAATCTTAAAAACAACTACTAATGGATACATTAGAAAGAGATATGTCTATACAACATGCTTCAACAAAACACCGCGAATTGGATAATCAATCCATCCCGCCGCTTCAGACAAAGGGGAATATGAAATTCCAGCATTTCTTAATCACCCAATTTAATCTGAAAAAATTTTGGGCCACAGAAGACCATAATCATAAAAAATGGCTCAACTGGACTGTCAACCGGATTGATTTGTTTCAGAAATATTGTTTGCCATCGGTTATCAATCAGGTTAATCAAAATTTTAAATGGTTTATCTTTCTGGATCGAACAACGCCATCATCCCTCATTGACAAGCTTTTGGCGTTGACGCCGGAGGAATCACCGATCCAATGGTGCTTAGTAGATGGCTATGATGATTTCAAATCGCACTATATGGACCATATACGTGCAACGATCCAACCAGGGATAGAATGGATCGTCACCACCAATCTTGATAATGACGACGCACTCCATAAAGAGGCCATCGATATAATTCAGAACTATGTCATCCCAGTAGACAACCATTTGATCTCCCTGACCAATGGCTATTGTATGAATCTCAAATCGCGGCAATTATCCCAATATTTTTATCCGAGATCCCCTTTTTTGAGTCTGATTGAGAAAAATGGGGAATATATGAAGGGGATTCATCACCGCAATCACACAAAATGGGAACATATCAAACTCCATTTTTACCATGAACTTCTGAACCGGATACGCAGAAAAAAGGATAGGTATGTAACCTATCTGATGACAAAACCCTTATGGATACAGGTGGTTCACCAGCAAAACGTTTCCAATAGCTTGTATAGGGGAGTTCCCGTTAACCGTTCGCTCAATTTAGTTGATTTTGGGATCCCTCAATACAGTCGAAAAATGGAATTGGGAAAAATTTTCCGATACCGGAGTTATTATCTTTGGAAACGTTACGTATTTTGTAAGATATTACAACTGTTCCCTCCACCCAAAGACCCTGTATTTGAATAATATTTTGAGGGGCCATGCCTGTACTATCCTTTCCATCTGGCAACACAGTGGAAAACCAACCTATAAGAAGGAGAAACAAAAATGCTCAAATTCAGACGAAAGAAACTTATATACAAAAGACAATCCAGGTCTGCAGATTTCATCATTGTAGGAACGCAGAAAGCGGGTACCACTGCACTGTATCATTACCTGAAGGAACATCCTGAAATTGGAATGGCCAGTAAAAAAGAACTCCATTTTTTCAACAATGAAATTACCTATTCAAAACCCTACCTATTGTATCCCCGATATGAGAAATTCTTTGATTTTAATTCGGGCAAAAAGGTGTATGGAGAGGCTACCCCCAGTTATATATATTTGGAGTCCTGCCCAGGACGAATATGGGAATATAATCCCCATATTAAGCTGATTTTTGTCCTTCGAAATCCTGTTCAAAGGGCATTTTCCCATTGGAACATGGAGGTGGATCGTGGAAATGAAACCCATTCCTTCTCCGAAAGCATAAAACTGGAAAGAGAACGCAACCAAATGGTCCCTTTTCTCAACGACAAATACTCCTACGTCACCAAAGGCTTCTATGCCGAACAAATTCGTCGATATCGGCGGTTTTTCACGGATCAACAGATGCTGTTTATTAAATATGAAACCTTCAAGAAACATCAGGAAGAAACCCTCGATCGTATTTTCAATTTCCTGGGCGTAGATCCCGAACTATATACCTTTTCACCCCGGATCGTTCACAAACGACCCGCACATGGGATAATGTCCACTTCGGATCAGGAACACCTCATCGATACTTTCAAATACGACATCAAAGATGTCGAAAGACTTCTTGGCTGGGATTGTTCTGACTGGCTCTCTATATCATGACGAAAGGAACCCTATAAAGTTCCCACAGGTTTCCCAACCCTGCGTTTTCCGGAACGACTGGTATCCCCAGGATATCCCTGCAAAGATTTGCATGGTTCTGAATGGGTATTCCAGGTAGCGGATTAGTTTGTTTGGAATCCAGGTCAATGGAACTTGAGCCAACAAAATAAATGAAATATTTCCAAGCATTGCCCTCCATATTGCAGCCGATCGTACGCCCAACAAAATTCGGATCATCCAGGACATTGGATTATCTTTGCCCTTTAGTTTTTTCAACATGGGTATAATAGGAAGGCAGGGATTCAAAAAAACCATTATAAGCTATATAGGAGTATTCTTCGGTTTGGTCTCTACCTTGTATATCTACCCACTTGAAGAGGCCATGTATGGACTGGCGCGATTCCTGATCAGTGTCTCCTCTCTGCTTGTTCCACTCCTGTCTTTCGGAACCAGTACGCTGGTTCTCCGTTTTTTCCCGGTTTTTCGCGATCCGAAAAGTGGTCATCATGGCTTTCTGGGTTTGTTACTCATTCTTTCCACCGTCTTTTTTTTAATATTCAGTGTATTCCTGGTTGTCTGGCGGGATTTATTCTACCAGGTTCTCCGGACGATCAATCTGGATGTGGAAGTTTTTTCTGAAAATCTTCTTGAAACAGGTGTATTGGTCTATTTTCTAATCACCATCGGACTTATCACCAATTACATCAGCAATTTCCAGAGAATTGTTGTGCCCGGAATTTTCAATTCGTTATATTTTAAAATCGGGCTTCCCATTTTGATCCTGCTGTTTTACTTCCAACTCATCCATGAGGCTCAATTTAAATGGGGTTTGATCTTCATTCATTTTCTGATCCTGGCGTCGCTTGTGATATATACGTTTTTTCTGGGGGAATTCCATCTCAAGCCAGATTTTTCTTTTGTGACAAAAAAAATTGCAAAAAGCATGGCAGGCTATTCTATCCACGGTGTATTTGCCAGTCTGGGTTCCACAATAGCTTTCAAAATCGATGCCATCATGACCGCTTCCATGCTTGGATTTTCCAGTACCGGTATATTTAGCATCGCGGATAACGTGGCAGGGGTGATTGCTTCCCCTTTTCTATCCCTCAGAGATATTTCAGCTCCGATTATCGCACAGGAACTGCACGACAATGATCTTCAGAATATAAAAAAACTATATACATCTTCATCGATTTCCATGCTGATTGTAGGCCTCGGTATGCTCATTACCGCATATGTTAGTCTGGATTTCATATTCCAGCTATCAGCTCAGTCCTCCATTTTGATGCAGGGTAAAATGGTGGTGCTTATGCTGGGGCTGGCCAAAGTTATTGACATGACTGGCGGGGTAAATGGCTTGATCATAAGCTTTTCAAAGCTGTACAGATGGAATATCGTGTTGATTCTCCTTCTTGCGGTACTCAACATTTTTCTGAACTACGCTTTGATTCCCATTTACGGAATAAACGGTGCAGCGCTCGCCAGCTTACTTTCAATGACCATTTTTAGTGTGGTGAAAATGATTTTTGTGTGGATTCGATTTAGACTACATCCTTTTACCTTTCAACATTTGTGGGTGGTAATCATTGCAGCTGGTGCGTATGGTCTGGGGTACATCATTCCCCATACCGGCTATTACCTGCTAACTTTTGTGCTGAAAGCCGGAATCACCGGTTCCATCTTTGGTGGTCTGGTTCTCTACTTCAAATTTTCCCCTGAAATCAATGCCATGGTCTTACGTTTATACGATCAGGCAAAGGGATTCCTGGGTATGAAAAGAAATTAGGACAATCTGGAGATCCATTCTACAATTGATCTATCAGGGCCTCCCACTCAATTTCCAACCTTTCAATATCCTCCCTGATCCGAACCAGTTCGTCATTCCATTCCCGAATTCGATCCGGCGTAAGGTCTGGTTCCTGAAACCGGTTTTCAATACTGGTTTTTTTTATCTCCAGTTTATCAATCTGCTGTTCAATGCTCCTGATCTTCTTTCTCAGTTCGTATTCAGACACTGATGTCTGAGATTTCGTTTTTTCGGTGGGTGGTTCTTTTTTCTCTGTGGGGACAGAATTGGTTAGATATTCCTGGTAGGTCCCGTTAAAATCCTTCACTTGCCCATTCCCATCGAGAATAAAAAGATGATCTACAATTTTATCCGTCATATATCTATCGTGGCTCGCCAAAAGAACACACCCCTCAAACTCCAGCAGAAATTCTTCTAGTGTATTGAGTGTTAGAATATCCAGATCATTCGCTGGTTCATCAAGAATAAGAAAATTGGGGTTGGTCATGAGTACCCGGAGCAGTTGCAATCTCCGTTTTTCCCCGCCACTAAGCAAGGAATACCGAACCCGATGCCGGGACCGCGGGAATAAAAACCGTTCCAGCAGTTGTTCAGCACTCAATGATCCACCACGCTTCAAAGGAAGATAATCAGCGACCGACCGAATGACATCGATCATGGGTATTTCTGTTTCGGGCAGTCGTTCGTCCTGACTAAAATAACCAAACCGTGTATTGTCACCCACGACGATTTTCCCCCTATCCGTCTCCAATTCACCGACGAGCATCTTTATAAATGTTGATTTTCCACTTCCATTCTTACCCACCAGTCCGATTTTCTCCCCCTTCTTCCATTTGTAGGAAAAATCATCTATCAACACCCTATCCCCGTACGCCTTTCGTACGTGATGACATTCGAGGATTTTTGAGCCAAGACGTTGAGGCTGTATGTTAAAAACCATTTCCTGCCGGTAAATTTCCTGTTGGGCCTCTTTCTTAATGGCGTCGAAGGCATCAATCCGTGCTTTGTTTTTGGTTGTTCTTGCTTTGGGCATTCGATTGATCCAATCCAGTTCCTTGCGCATCAGTTTGCGGGCCTTGAGCGTAGAACTTTCCTGCACTGCGGTTCTTTCCTCACGTTTTTCCAGAAATACCCTGTAATTCCCGGGATACTGATATAATTGCCCCTGATCCAGTTCCAATATCTGATTGCAGACGTCCCCAAGAAAATAGCGATCGTGGGTCACCATAAATAAGGTTTTGGCTGGAAGGCTAAGGTAGTTTTCCAACCAATCGATCATTTCCACGTCGAGATGATTTGTGGGTTCATCCAGGATAAGCAAATCGGGATCATCAATCAACAATCTGGCCAGCAGCACCCGCTTAGCCTGGCCCCCGCTCAATGTGTCCATCCGTCGATTTGATTCCGGCACCAGAAGCTTATCCAAAATTTCTTCAATCCTGGATTCGATATTCCAACCCTGGCTCTGATCCATAGCTTGAATAGCCTCAGCCAACTTGTCCCCATCCTCATTTGATTTGGCTTCCCGATACAGTTTTATTGCCTGAATTTCCGGAAGTGGATTATCAAATATATAATCCAATATGGTCTGTGCACCGTCAATGCTCTCTTGCTGAGGAAGAAAGCCCACACGAACATCTGGATTGACATAAAGACGAAATTCGGGATGATCTGAATTTTCCTTACCTGTCAACATGTGGATAATCGTTGATTTCCCACTCCCATTTGGTGCAACAAACCCCACTTTATCCCCTTTTGACAAATGGATGGTCAGATTTTCAAACAACACCCGATCACCGTGAATCCTGGTCATATGTTCGGCGCTGAGTATATGCATGGCATTTTTTTTGAAATGTAAAGATTATGAAAATTTCTATCTTTGGCCGGTATGGATTTCACTAAGGAAAAACCTACAGACATCCTGTACGTCGCGAAAAACATTCCCACACCGACGCTACCTGCGAACAGAGTTATTTTCACTCTGGCCGAATACCTACACAAGTTTCATCAAATTGATTTCATATATCCCAAGGAATGGGTCCCTTTTTTCTTGAGAAAAGCTGAAAAATACCAGCACCTTGTGGAAATGTCGGACTGGAACTACAAGGATATGCAGGTTCAGGTTTTGAAATATATCCGGCTTCCCTTACCCCAATTCGCCCTGATTCTGACCCGTCCGTGGCTTTCACTTCCGGAAATGCAACGACCTTATAAATTCATCCACGCTCATTATGTGATGCCTGATGCCTATATTTCATATCTATTGAGTGTCAAGTGGGGTATTCCTTTTGGAATTACGGTTCGCAATTCGGATGTCCTGCTATTGAATCATGTCCGAAAAAATAGCCATACCTGGAAAATGTTGATCCATGCATTGCAAAATGCTGCATTTCTAACTTGTCTCAATGACGCAACTCAAAAACAAATCCATGCCTGGACTGGTAGAGATGCCAGGATAATTCCCCATGGTATTGAAAAGGATTTCATACTTCAACAGCCACCAGAATACGGAGAGACACTCAATTTGATCAGTGTGGGATCTTTGATTCATACCAAGCAGGTCGATTGGGTTGTGAAAGCCTTTCAAAAAATCAAAACAAGGTACAGGGTCTCACTTACTATAGTTGGAAGCGGACCGGAAGAAAGGACACTAAAGAAACTTGCCCAGGGTGATCCAAACATTCATTTTACCGGTAAAATACCCAAAACCAAGGTAATAGAGCTATTAACAAAATCTCAGATATTTTTGCTGCCTAGCAAAAGTGAAACGTATGGCTTGGTCTATAACGAAGCTGCAGCACGACACAACGCCATCATTGGCTACAAGGATCAGGGGCCATGCGGAACTTTTATCGAGGATAAAGAAATGCTTTTCACAAATCACTTTGAGGATTTTTGTCAAAAATTGGAGATTCTCGTAAACAATGAAAGTTTGCGGAATGCCCTGGCTTATCAGGCCCTGATGAAAGTGCGACAATTGAAATGGGAAAAAATTGCACAACAATATCACGAATTGTACTCCAACCATTTCCAATAATAGGCATTCACCCTTACCAGCAAGTAAAAAGATCATTGTATAATATTAGTAATTTAACTATACTCTTTCTTCCATTAGGGCTACAAAGCCCACTTGTTAAGAGGCATACGATTGTATCAACACCAAAACACTATCCATATGTTAACATACAGAAGAAATTTTAATTCTTATTTATAGATTCAACCTAAGCAAATAAACAGACTTTTTATTAAATTCACATTGAGTATTTACTATCCATAAATGGGCCACATACCTCTTTAAACCTGATATTGATAATCGCAGCAGATTTAGCCTTAGTGATATGTTTCATAAGTTCTTCAACCTTATTAACAGACCACTAGTTAAATAAGAGTAATAATTGTAACACAAGGGCTGGATAATTACCCCAAAATTGACCAGTAATTAAGGTTAAGCAGTATATCAAAAAACAAAAAAAACATTCAATCCCAATGAAACCCACCATTTCCGTAATTCTCACCACCTATAATTCAGAACAAACGATCGAACGAACACTGCGTTCCATATCCTGCCAAATCGGGCGGGGCGAACTATTTGAACTGGAGATCATCGTAGTGGATGATTGTTCCACTGATAAAACTGTGGAGCTGGTCCTTCCGTTCCAGGTCCGTGTGTTCACCTCTGCTAAAAATTCTGGAGGGCCAAACCGTGGCCGGAATATTGGCTTAAGCCATGCTACCGGTGATTTTATTTGCATCGCGGATCACGATGATGAATGGAAGCCTGACAAAGTAAAAACACAACTCGCGTATACTGAACAGGTACCCATTGTCACTTCCGGTTATTCCATAATAAACCTGCAGGATAACAAAAACGTGGATAAAGTCAGATTAAATTCCGCCCCCTCGATTTATTTTCCGGCAAACAAAACATTCCGTGACATATTAGTGAGATCAATTATCGGCCAAAATGTCTATCTGGGGAGTATCATGTTCTCCAGTTCGCTCAAACATATCCATTTTGAGGAAACTTTTGGTATGATTGACTACGATTGGATCTTGCGACTTTTCAAGGATCGTGATTCTATAGAGGTCAATCAATCACTTTATAACCGATATATTGATGGAAAAAATCTGTCATTGAACGAAGAATACCGAAAAAGAGATTTCTATTATTCCCTGATGCATATTGAAGAATATACGCATTCATGGCCTCGTGAAGTCAGAATAGCTCAGAAAAAAATGTATGGGAGTCGGGCCCGGTATTACTATCTCATGGGGAATATGCCTATGGCCAGGTACTATTTTTTACGATCCATGCCCAACCTGAAGAATTTTGCCTATTATCTCACAACCTTCTGGGGTTCCGAACTCATTAAAAGAAAATACAATCCTTTTGGGTAAGTCTCCGGGACTGCATACCAGGTATCCAGAATTTGTAATAAGGAAAACTCTTTATATGCATACCTTACGATCCGGCTATCTATTGGCAATTATTATCTATTTTCATGTCCATCAAAGTCTGCAATCATCCGGTGCTGAGCGGTTTTATCCAATTTCCCCTTGTACCTGATGTAGGCTCAGGTCGTGAAATGAAAGGAATAGGGCTATGAAAAAAATATCGGTAATCGTTACCACATACAACGCTGAAACGACCATCGACCGGACCTTGAACTCCATCCTCAACCAGGAAGGTGTGGGTAAGGAATTTGATATTGAGCTCATCGTGGTGGATGACTGTTCTACCGATGCAACCATCGAAAGAGTAAAAAACTTCGATGTGATCCTTTTGAATACAAAATCCAACTCAGGAGGACCTAACCGGGGAAGAAATCTAGGTCTATCACATGCCTCGGGTGACTATATCTGTATCGTGGATCATGATGATGAATGGTTTCCGCACAAAGTTAAGACTCAACTGCCCTACCTGGAAAAAGTTCCGATTGTTACGTGCAGCTGTACCTATTACGATCATTTACGCAATGTAAAATACGATCGGCCCCTGCCATCTAAGGAGCCCTACGTATATTTTGGTAAAAACGAGACATTTTTAAAAAGACTGGTCCGTGATTTTAGGGATCAAAATGAATTTGAAAGCAGTGCCATTTATTGGAAAGGATCGAAAGATATCCGTTATGAAGAATACTTTGGTATGATCGATTATGATCGTCAGCTTGCCTTGTACCACAATCGGGAATCCATAGAGGTTCGACAACCCCTTTTTTACCGTCACATTCACGAAGAAAATCTATCCAAAAAAGGACGATACATTTTACGGGATAGCTATATGTCGTTGATGGCGATTGGATTATACTCTGCACAATATCCCCGGGAAGCCCGAAAAGGGATGAAAAGGGTGTTTGGGAAACTGGCACGATATTACTATTTATATGCCGATAATATGCTCCTGGCGCGATATTACTTTTGGAAATCAGGGATTTTCGATTGGAAAACCATCGCTTTCATATTCTCAACGTACTGGGGCTCATCTCTGGTCAAAAAGAGGTTGAAAAAGGTAACTGGTGAAATCGACAAAGAAGATGCAGTGGGTTTGCCATGAGATATACAAAAGGGATAGGATGAATGGATCAATTTTGTCATGCATGGAAATTCAGGAAGTTATCCTGGTTGTTCTCCCGTCTTCATTGAGATGGACAGATTATAGCTCATCGATGGTGGTCTGGCTGCCATATTACACAGACCTGTCCGGTTTAGCCGGATCCCTATTTTTGATCAGGAATATACCAAAGAATGAATCGCAGGTATATAGAGAAAGCAAAACATGGTATATATCTTATATACTGATCAAAAGTGATCGGAAAGCGAATTAAATGGCTTTTTTGTCAGCCGGAAGGTGAAGTTTCCAGAATCCCAGATGAAGGGCAAGTCCCACATCAGCAGTTGATGTGGGAGTTGCCTTTCACCAGGAACACTAATTATGGTCTGGCTTCGATAAGGTCATTGATGACCCATAAAGCCTCGTTGATATACACATCCTTTTGAATATTCGCCATCTCTTCCTGATTGGCAGCTATGAGAGATGAATCAATTTGAATGCCTGCCATATCTTCTTCAAAATTCAGGATCTGAAGATTTTCGTTCACCTGATCAAGATCTTCAAATTTATCGGAGCGTTCCTTTCTGCTTTTCTCCAAAGCCTTAAGTTCTCCCAGATCGAGCGGTGTAATACTCTCTTCCCGAATGTCTTTCAAATACCGGGCATATTGTTCGATCCGGGCAAATACCGGATTATTTTCCACTCTTTGCTGGGAGTTTGCTTTGACCTGACTCAGATTTGAAACTTTGAACACATCCTGATTGTACTCCAGCGGTTCGATCTGCGTCCATTCCAATGGATTATCGTATTCTTTTTCTCCCATTTCCATATACATATAGGTATCGGGAAGGACTATATCGGGAATTACGCCTTTCAACTGAACGCTTCCTCCATTAATTCTATAATATTTTTGTATGGTCAATTTTACATCTCCCAGATCTTTATAAGGACTGTTTCCGCGGAAGGCCTGATCCAGTTGAAAAAACCGCTGCACTGTTCCCTTACCAAAAGTAGAAGTGCTTCCGACAATCACAGCCCTGCCATAATCCTGCATAGCAGCTGCTAAAATTTCAGAGGCAGAAGCAGAGAAATGATTGACCAGGATAACCAAGGGACCCGTATATTTCACCTTCTTATCCTTGTCCTTCCAAATATAGGGATCATCTTCACGAGCTTTGACCTGAACAATCGGGCCGTCTTCTATAAACAATCCACTAATATCGACGACATCACTCAGTGACCCACCTGGGTTGAATCTGAGATCAAGAATAATTCCATCGACATTCTCCTTATTCATTTTATCCAGCTCTTTGGCCATATCGGTGGAAGACCTTTTGTCTCCGTTGAATTCAAAATAAAATCTGGGGAGTTTGATGTATCCTATTTTCTTGCCAATCTCGGCATCATCAATCAGGAAAGATTTGACAAAGCTTTGGCCAATTTCCACCTCATCCCGAATAATTTCAATTTCCTCCATCGTATCATCCGGTTTTTTGACGATCAATCGAACTTTCGTGCCTGCCTCACCTCGGATCAATTGGACCACGTCATCGGTTCTCCAACCCCTCACATCGACAGGCTCTTCATCGCCCTGCGCCACTTTTGCGATCAAATCCTTGGCCTGTAGCTTTTTCCCTTTCCATGCAGGTCCTCCCGGCACTACGCTGACCACCCGGGTATATTCACCGTCTTTGGTAAGTCTCGCACCGATCCCCTCTAGTTTGCCGGACATATCTATTTCGAAATCTTCCTTTCTCTTTGGGCTAAAATAATTGGAATGCGGATCGTTCGCCATCGTAATCGCATTCATATACTGATCAAATAAGTCCTCTTCCCGCAAAAAATCCTTCATTCGATCAAAGTACCGTTCATACATTTCCCGGGTACCTTCCCGCGCCTCTTTCTCAAGCTCCTGGAAGGTAAGCGGATCTTCCCCGTCCAACACTGCATTCTGCTTATCAATAATTCGACCAAGCGTTTCATATTTAAGCAGCTTTCTCCAGTAGTCCCGCAATTCAGTGGAATCCCGAGGAAAATCCAGTTTCGAAGGATCCCTTTCCAGGTTCTCACTTACATCGTATTCAAATGGTCGACTGAGAATATCTTTATACATTTTTTCAGCCCTATGAAATGCCTGAACATACATATCGTAGGATTCTCGGAAAAAGGTAAGATCAAATGTTTTGATCTGGTCATCCAATTTTACCAGATTATTTCTCAAAATATCCACTTCCTCAGCTGTAAAAAACTGTTTACGTCCATCAAGTGACTCCAGATAGATATCAAACACTTCCTGTGAATAAGTGTCATCCATGCTGTGGGGTGAAAAATGGACGTAATTAACAAAGGTCGTGATTCCTTTCACGATCACTTGTTCGCGGGTCAGTTCCGCTAAATCTTCCCCGGAAAATTGTTTGTAGATATAGCCACCGAAGACAACCAGCAACAGTACCAATCCTCGTATAATCATTTTATTCAATTTAGAAGGTCTTTTAGTTTAAAAGATCAGATCGCCCTTTTGGTTCATTAGGAACGGTCTTATCTACCATGAAGTTATGGAATTACCAAAGTTAATAACAAAATTATTGTAAATATCTCTCATACAGATTAGAATTTAGACCAACGACAATTCCTTTATGCCCAAATGAAAAGCCGGCTGTATGTACTCATACAACCGGCTTAAAGACTTTGCAGGGAAACCACGGTCAGTCAATGACCTTTCCCAATTGTATCTACAAAAACGGAGCAATTACAAGCGCTACAATAGACATCAATTTCAACAAAATATTGAGCGATGGTCCGGAAGTATCTTTAAATGGATCACCCACCGTATCTCCAACTACAGCCGCCTTATGTGGTTCGGAACCTTTGCCGTATTCCACGCCGTCGATCACCACACCTTCTTCCACCATTTTCTTGGCGTTATCCCAGGCTCCTCCTGCATTGGATTGGAATAACGCCATCAACACACCTGAAGCCGTAACACCCGCCAGCAAACCGCCCAACATTTCTTCACCAAAGGCAAACCCAATCAATACAGGAGATAATACAGCTATAAGACCAGGTAGAACCATTTCACGGATCGAGGCCTTGGTGGATATCTCCACACATTTTCCATACTGCGCCTTACCATCTGCTTCATGAAAAATCCTTTGATCCTCAGCACTCCAGGTTTTAATGTCCGAATGGTTGTTTTTATTCATCACATTGAGCGCTGCTCTAAGTTCAGGAATATCTCTGAACTGTCGACGGACTTCCTTGATCATATCCATCGCTGCACGACCTACGGCATCCATAGCCATGGATGAAAACAGGAAAGGCAACATAGCACCGATGAGCAATCCTGCCATGACCTGAGGCTGGGCAATATTGATTGATTGCAATCCAGCGGTTTCCATAAAAGCAGCAAATAAGGCCAATGCGGTCAACGCCGCAGAACCGATCGCAAATCCTTTTCCAATCGCCGCCGTCGTATTCCCTACTGCATCAAGTTTATCAGTACGTTGGCGGACTTCTGAGGGCAATTCAGCCATTTCAGCTATCCCACCTGCGTTGTCCGCGATAGGGCCATAGGCATCAACGGCAAGTTGGATCCCCAGATTGGACAACATTCCCACTGCAGAAATAGCAATACCATACAACCCGGCAAAATGATAAGATCCCATGATAGCCACTGCCAAAATGATGATGGGAATAGCGGTGGATTGCATTCCGACACCCAAACCGGAAATAATATTGGTCGCTGAACCGGTCACGGATTGTTTTACAATGCTGGTAACCGGTCGTGTATTGGTTCCTGTATATTTTTCAGTCACAAATCCTATCAACAATCCCGCGACCAATCCAAAGCATACCGCCCAGAACACACCCGTATTGTTGTAAACCGTATCATTATAAGTCCAGGACTCGGGCATAATGTTGACAATAACAAGGTAGGTGATGATCAACATGATCACTGCAGATATTAGTTCACCCGTATTGAGCGCAGTTTGTGGATTCCCCCCTTCCTTTACTTTGACAAAAAACGTTCCGACGATCGAGGTTATAATCCCCAGTCCGGCAAGCACCAGGGGAAGCAACACAGCGTTCAATCCGCCCCAGGAATTGGAAAGTTCAAAACCTGATATTCCGATAAAGGCGGCACCCAAAACCATGGTACCCACAATGGAACCTACATAGGATTCAAACAAATCAGCGCCCATTCCGGCTACATCACCTACATTGTCGCCCACATTATCTGCGATTGTGGCGGGATTGAGCGGATGATCTTCGGGAATCCCAGCTTCTACTTTTCCGACCAGGTCGGCTCCCACATCAGCTGCTTTTGTATAAATACCGCCACCCACACGGGCAAACAATGCAATCGAGGAAGCACCAAACGAAAACCCGGTCAATACCTGAATGACCTGTCCGACTTCCCATCCCATGTTGGAGTATACCAGATACAGGACACCCAGTCCGAGCAAACCCAAGCCCACAACAGCCATACCCATCACAGACCCTCCTGCAAAGGCTACTTCAAGTGCCTTACCCAGACTGGTCCGGGCAGCGTGGGTGGTGCGAACATTGGCTTGAGTAGCCACTTTCATACCGATAAATCCAGCCAATGCTGAGCATATTGCCCCAAACAGGAATGATATAGCGATTAAAGGGTGCGATCCCTCGGATACCGTACCACTGTAGATCAGCAAAGCTGCGACAATGACGACGAAAATAGCTAGTACCCTGTATTCGGCTCTCAAAAATGCCATAGCACCTTCCGAGATATTTTTGGCAATCCGAGCCATTGATTCCGTGCCCACTTCCTGCCTGGATACCCAACTGGATCTCCAGAACATGTAGATGAGCCCCAATACCCCAAAGATGGGGAGAATATACGTAATAGTTTGTCCCATATTCGTTAACAGATTTTGACGATTAAATTATAAAGTTGGTAAAAGTACCATTTTATTCGTGGTTGTGCAAGGAAATTGAAATTATGCAAACGACGCTTTATTGTCTGTTGCTTAAGGATTTCACTCTACTCCTCTTTCCCTTCATCGTACTGATATATGTATTCGTCTTCCCTATTTTCCATGGAAGAAAAACATTTGCTGATATCTGGTCATCCCCCCGTCCCGGGAACTAAATACCTGCAATGCATAATATCCTGGCAGGTCTGCCTGGAACGCCAGTCTTTGTTTTCCAACTCCCAAATTTCCAATTTGTAATGTCCTGCCCCACATATCCACGATGCGATACTTCATCCCCTGCTTTTCCTCATTCTCGATCACCAAATCCCGATTCACCAGGGTATTCACCAGACGGACATCAGCTATTTTAAAATCCGCTAAGGTATTGGTTCTTAGACATAAATCATGGTGAATGAGATTCAACGCGGTATCCATTACCGACAATAGGGGATCCCGGTACAAAGGGATGTCCTCATAAATGTCTGTATGGCCCCCACCTTTAAAAGTATATAGGTAGGACGCTATGCTCTGATTTCGAAGCCGCTCATCGATGGGTTTGCTGCCATACAGATCAATAAAGCCACTGGCGGGTCCAAATTCATAGAACACAGTGGAATCCAGGTCGCCATGTACGGAAATCAAAGGTGGTTCATCTTCATCAATGAAGGTTGTATCCAGAATGCCTCCGCTCAAATTGAGACCATACGCAATACGATAATCCTCAGAGTGTGAAGGAAAAATTCCCCCATTGTTTTCAAATGCCATAGCCAAAAAGTCGGGAAGTTCATTGTCTTCATCAATATATATACGATGCAGCATAGTAACCGCTCCTGCAGATGCCCCTCCAAGCACAAGATTTTGCATATCGACCTCGGGAAATTGCCCCTGACCATTAAATTCGACCACAAATTCGATGGCACTTTGCAGATCGCGCATTGATTTGGTCACCACATCTACGATCTGATCCAGGGTTGGCGCTCCCCCTAACAGGAAAGACCAGGTGGTGTAGCTAATGGATGCCACTACAAATCCTTTGGCAACCATCAATCGGGAAATTTCTTCCATCCCCGCTTTATTTCCCAGCTCCGTGATGAATGAACCCCCATGTAACAAAATCATCATCGGCTGTATTTCCTGGGTATTTTCCGTAGAATAATACAGATCCAGATATAGGTTGATCGAGTCATAGTAGCCAGTGGGATCCTCGACCCGATCGTAAAGCATTTCAACTTTTTGAACGGATGCAAACTGATTGTCGGTAAATAAGGTTTCACAATAATCCTGGGCACGGATAATGCCAGGAATTAGAATCAAACCAAAGAAAAAGTGTAAAAGTCGCATGTAAAATGTCTTCATAGTTTCATTAAGATAAGAAGGAATCGTGGTGCAATACGGATCCCTTCAAAATTCATTTTTCAAATCCCGGAATTTCCTGCCAAAATAAAACTTATTGATGAGTATCACCAAACAATATGTAGGAATCCCTTAATGCCGGAATCTCAATGTGGTCAAATCCTCTTTCCTCCAGAAATGCCCTCCAGGCTACCTGAACTTCATAATCCCCGTGAACAAGAAAAAGTCCTTTGGCGCTTTGTTGGTTTTTGATAAATGACAACATCTCCCACCGATCTCCATGCGCGGATAGGGCATCAATGATTTGAACCTGGGCGTTGACCTGGAGCCATTCCCCAAATAAATTTATGGTTTTATGCCCGGCCCTCAAAATCCCGGCAGGGGTGCTGGGAGTTGCATAACCCACCAACAGAACGGTATTACGGACATCTTCGATATGATTGGCCAGATGGTGCCTTACCCTGCCTGCGTTGGCCATACCTGAAGCGCTTATAATGACACAGGGTCCTTTCCTTGTGTTGAGCGATTTTGACACTTCTGCATCTCTTATATATGTCAGACTGTTGAATCCGAAAGGATCATCATCCTGTAATAAATATTCATTGAGTTCATCATCATAGCATTCAGGGTGAGTCCCATACACCTGCGTAGCATTGATCGCAAGTGGGCTGTCGACAAAAACCGGTATGTCAGCAGGCAACAATCCCTCATTAAACAATTGGTCCAGGATATAAACAATGTCCTGGGTACGGCCCACACTAAAGGAAGGAATGATAACCTTTCCACCGCGAAGAACACATGTTTCGTGAATGACCTTGAGAAAATGTTCATCCTCTACAGGTTTGCTGACATGATCCCGATCTCCATAAGTCGATTCACAGATCAGATAATCAACAGGTGGCATGGGTTCCGGATCGCGTAAAATGGGTCTGTCTTCCCTGCCAATGTCCCCCGTAAATCCAATGTACTTTTCTCCTTGAATACGCAAGGTAACAGACGCAGAACCCAGGATATGTCCAGCATCGCGGAACAATACTTCAACACCTTCATGGATCGTAAACCAATGATCGTACGATACGGACCGGAAAAGTTTCATGGTATCGGTGACGTGTTTGGTTTCGTACAGCGGACCGACAGACTCTTTCTTTTGTTTTTTCTGGTCGTATTTGGCGTCGTATTCCTGTATTTTGGCACTATCCAACAGCATTATCGCGCAGAGACTACGTGTGGCATGTGTGCTATAAATACTGCCTTTGAACCCACTCTTTACCAGAAAGGGCAGACGTCCTGAATGATCAATATGTGCATGGGTCAATATGACGCAGTCAATGTCGGATGGATTGAAATACCAGTTTCGATTGAAGTTCGCCATTTCCTCATCACTTCCCTGATACAATCCGCAGTCCAGTAAAATTTTATATCCATCATCCAGGGTGAGCAAGTGACAACTCCCCGTAACTTCGCGAGCTGCTCCACAGAATTTTAACTCCATGTATACCTTAATTTGATAATATCATGTCAATGATACTAAAAAAAAGATAGCCCCCGGGTTAAAATATTTTATCCTCATCAAATACTTTGTTTAAAGTATTAAAATTGTAAATTTGCCACCGGTTTGAATACACACCCTTACACCTACTCACACACTCACACCCTCCACAAACCCACACCCACACCCACACCTTCCACAAACCCAAACCCACACCCAAACCCACACCTGTACGGGGGATTAGCTCAGTTGGCTAGAGCGCTACGCTGGCAGCGTAGAGGTCATCGGTTCGAATCCGATATCCTCCACTACTTATTCCTTATTGGCAGGTCGTCCTCATTCTCCACTCCGAACCGCCATCCCAAGCCCGATATCAAGATCTCTTCCCCTGAAAAGGGCTTTGACTTTTTCATTAAAATGCGATATACCTGAAATATTTGGGTACCAAACGACCAGGTACTCATCCTTTTTTTGTTAATTTGTCTTATTTAGTATTTGTCTAAATAAGACTTACGTGAAATTCAAGACCCTCAGTAAGGCCCCCAAGCGTAGAGCAGTAACTGTGAAGGACATCAAGGAATCCCCACAATCTATACGCCTGACTGAATTGGGGATACTTCCCGGAGTTTCTATTATGGTGATGCAGAAATCCCCCCTGGGAAATACCATGTATGTAAAATTGAAATCCAGTCGCATCGCGCTCAGAAAAGACGAAGCAGAACAGGTACTTATTTGTGAACCAGACTAACCCTCCTTAGGTCATGATTACAACAACCATCGAGTCAACACAAACACAGTCGATTGCTATCGTCGGAAATCCCAATAGTGGTAAAAGCTCCCTATTCAATCGACTGACCGGAATGCGGCAAAAAACAGGTAATTACCCTGGAGTGACTGTCGATAAAAAAACTGGAAGGTTCAATATCTCAGACAAACGATTCAAAGTCACAGACCTTCCAGGTTCCTATTCGATATTCCCCAATACGATGGACGAAAAGATCACGACTCGTATCATTCTGGAAACCCTTGAAGATGATGATGAATCACCATGCTATATTTATGTGGCAGACGTAACCAGGCTGGAAAAACAAATTTTGCTGTTCACCCAGTTGCTCAGTCTTCAACTACCTGTTATACTCTGTTTGAATATGGCAGATAGAATGGATGGGATGCATGCCCGAAGAATCGAAAATATTTTCCGAAAAAAATTTTCTGTACCTGTGGTCGCGCTTTCTGCCAAAACAGGGGAGGGCATCGATCGCTTGAAACAGATCTTGTCAGAATACAACCTTGAAGATTTTCGGCCTGAACCGGATCCATTTTTTGATCCCGGAGACCAATTCTTGTTCACCGACACTCGAGCGGATGAACGAACAAATTTTGGAGGGCCGGTCAAATATGCGGATTTCGTAAAACGAATTCTCTCAGAAGATGGATACCCATTCCGAGACAGGATGCTGTCCAGTAATGAAGCCATTGCCAAATCACAGCGTATCCAAGAGCAAATCAGAGATACTATGCACAGATACGCCATACTCGACCCTTTTATACAGCATATCACAAGTGAGACGCAGCCCACTGCATCCAAGACAGACAGCCTGGACCACATCCTTACCCATAAAATTTGGGGACCAACCATTTTTATCGGCCTGATGCTCCTGATCTTCCAGGCTATTTTTGCTTGGTCCCAATATCCTATGGAATGGATAGAAACAGGATTTGGGCAGCTTAGTCACTTTATCGATCGGCATTTACCTTCAGGATGGATAACGGATTTGTTGACCGAAGGGATTCTTGCAGGTATCGGCGGTGTCGTAATTTTTATTCCCCAGATTGCAATCTTATTTTTCCTGATTGGTATTCTTGAACAAACCGGTTATATGACCAGAGTCGTATTTATGATGGATAGTAGTTTGCGCAGATTTGGTATGAATGGTCGAAGTGTCGTAGCCCTGGTATCGGGTGGTGCCTGTGCAATTCCAGCGATCATGAGTACGAGAAATATCGCGGGATGGAAAGAGCGATTGATCACTATTATGGTTACACCGCTGATCAGTTGTTCAGCGAGGATTCCTGTTTATGCTATATTAATTGCGATGGTAGTTCCTTATAAAACCATCGGTGGAATATTCAATCTGCAGGGGCTGGCATTTGGGTTGATGTATTTTCTGGGTGGATTTATGGCCCTGGTTGTGGGTTGGGTCATGAAGAAAATTATTAAAACAGGGACTGATAGCTTTCTCATGCTTGAGATGCCAGACTACACATGGCCTGATTGGAAAACCATACTTATCACTGTTTATCATAAAGTAAAGACTTTTGTCACTGAGGCAGGAAAGATCATTTTTATCATAAGTATCATATTGTGGTTTATGGCTTCCTATGGCCCACCGGAACGAATGGCAAAGGCAAATCTTGAAGCTGAAACCCAGGCAATGGAACGCGGATTAAATGGCGAGGAAACGGCAGTTCTGGCTTCCACCTACCGGATCGAAAATTCATATGCCGGCATTATGGGACAGGCCATAGAACCCATCATCCGGCCCATCGGTTTTGACTGGAAAATTGGCATTGCATTGATCACCTCATTTGCTGCACGGGAAGTTTTTGTGGGAACGATGGCAACCATCTACAGCATTGACTCAGAGGATAACACTTCGGGATTACGGGAAAGAATGTCCCAGGCCACCTACGTGGATACCGGTAAAAAGGTATATACCCCGGCAACTATTTGGTCTTTGCTGGTTTTCTATGCCTTTGCGATGCAATGTATGAGCACTCTGGCCGTGGTACGCAAGGAAACCAACAGTTGGAAGTGGCCCTTTATACAGTTTGTATATCTTACACTTTTGGCTTACTTTTCGAGTTTTATCATTTATCATATTCTCAGTTAGTGATAAACACCACAGACCGTTTCCGAGCTATCATCAAATTGTTTTTCTTTTTTCTGCTTCTTGTGGGGTCAATTATTGCCCTATATATCCGTTTACTCTTTACTTCAAAACAACGGCACCAGTTGACCAAATTCCACGCACGGAAAAAATTCTGTCAAAGGACCAATACAATTTTTGGCATTCAGATAATTACCATTGGAGATCCACCACCCTCGGGCACTTATTTGTATGTCAGCAACCACCGATCTTTTTACGATCCCATCGCATTTCTTTCTCAGTGGGTAGCTAATCCGGTTTCCAAAGCCGAAGTATCCCGTTATCCACTTATAGGTTGGGGAGCCCGGCTTACCGAGGTACTTATGCTCCACCGAAACAATCGAAAAGAACGGGGACTCATGAAATTAAAAATAACAGAAAACTTATACCATGGCACCAGCATTCTGCTGTACCCGGAGGGGACAACCACCGACCACCCCCTTACAGCACAATTCCAGAGAGGAGGATTCACCGCTGCAGTAGAGGCCGGACGCAAAATTGTTCCTGTGGCAATGGAATATGCCCATGCGGGGTTGTACTGGATTGACCAACCCCTTTTTACTCAATTTGTATATCAGGTAACCGGTCCTGTCGGTCGTCGGACCATTTATATGTCGATTGGCAACCCTCTCTGGGACGATGATCCCAACAAATTACTCATAGCTGTTCAAGATTCCATCAACGGTCAATTTGATATTTTAAGACGTTCACGCCATACCCAATCCATGATCGGAATGCAAGAAAAGAAAAGAGGGTAGCTGGAGAATTACCGTTTGCTTAGCCTGACGGTCTTGACAACCTTCTCTGATTGATCAACGAGACGGACAAGGTACAATCCACGCATCAACTCAGAAATATCGTACTTGGCTTTCAGAGATGCATTGAACCGCTTCACTTCCTGCCCCACCAGATTGTACACGATAACCTCTTTCAATCGATCGAGGCCATCCACGGAGAAATATTCGGTTGCCGGATTGGGATAAACCCGAATTTCCTCAGTTGACGCGAAACCAAAGGCCGAAGTCGCCACTTCGTTCATCGTGAAGGTCACGTCTGCTTTATTTTCAAGGTTTCCTACCTCTTGTACCATGACCCGATATACAGCTGGTCCACTTGCGCCATTGGGATAATAATGAAAATCAAAATTGGATGAATCCCCTTTTGCAATAGTAAACTCACTCTGGTTTACAAAGGGTTCATAACACAGGACGTTATCACAAATCGCTGCTTCGGCTGCCATGGGTTTGGATTGGACTTCCTTGACCCATCGAAGGGTGATTTCAGCATCACTATGGTTGACTACATAGCCTTTGCTCACGTATTCCGCCTCATTGGGATTCGTAATATCCAGCGATGCAGACGCAGGATACACGGTAAACCCAGTCTGGGAGAATACCATTGTGATCATAAAAGTGAAATATGTAATCAGTAAAGTTTTCTTCATGAAATTCCCTTAGTTGGTTTAAAAGTACTACTATTTGGCAGAAATCCGGTGTTTTTTGAGAATTTTAACGGTTGTGTTACAATAAACTTCACTTCCGGAACACTGAAACTGCATTACAAATATATTACAATTTATCGTAATATAATATGGAAATTCAAAAATTGCTGAAAATAATGGTGAAAGCTAGTAGAGGCGGGCATCAGGCTAGAAAAGCCAGATTGGTCCGGTCCCCATGGAAAGATGAAAATCCCGAGCGCATCAAAATATTTTCTCAGTTCCATGTTCCGAAAAATTCTTTTCCCGGTGGATTTCCGGATTCCATAAATAGTCAAAAAGGATTTACAAATTTGTTATACCCTCTTAGTACGGTACCGGCTAAAGGGAACCTTTCAAATATTCGTTTTGATAATCTATCTGAAAACATCATTTACAATACCGCTTCAAATTGTCCAGGCATCTTTACCCCAGAGAATAGTATCCGTATAACGATGAGGAACTATCTCCTTAAGGACACATAGTGGAACGAAAAAACTATAGAGAAGCATAATAGGGTGTTCAATTGATGTCTCGATGAGTCCAGGGAAGCTTGGGGATGGGTTGCACCTGACAACCTCCTTATTCACAC
>Ga0079224_100001361_pt1 | contig 27860 bp, 25 predicted proteins | sample Stecom2015_FD_80414 | JGI IMG/M metagenome (GOLD analysis project Ga0079224, IMG submission 80414) | Agricultural soil microbial communities from Utah to study Nitrogen management - Steer compost 2015 | ecosystem: Environmental > Terrestrial > Soil > Agricultural land | place: USA: Utah... | reverse complement strand
GACAAAACATTGATTTAAAAAAACTCCCTTTCCCTTCCCATAATCCCATTAAAAACAATTTTGATGCGTTTCCATTGGCTTATCGGGTTCGTCCGTTGTAAGAGCAATCATTTTTAAGTAAGTTTGCACTTTAAAAAATGTAAAATACTCCATGACCAGTAGAGAAATACGTGAAGCTTTTTTGAGCTTTTTTAAGAGTAAATCACACCAAATTGTCCCTTCGGCTCCAGTTGTCGTGAAAAATGACCCGACTTTGATGTTCACTAATGCAGGGATGAATCAGTTCAAGGATCTTTTCTTGGGCGAAGCTGTCGCAAAATATCCACGCGTAGCTGATACGCAGCGCTGTTTGCGCGTGTCGGGTAAGCACAACGATTTGGAAGAGGTAGGCATCGATACCTATCACCATACCTTGTTTGAAATGCTGGGGAACTGGTCCTTTGGCGATTATTTCAAAAAAGAAGCTATTGCCTGGGCGTGGGAATTGTTGACAGAAGTTTATAAGCTGGATAAGGATCGTCTTTATGTGACGATTTTTGAAGGTGATGACAGTGAAGGTCTGGAAAGGGATAATGAAGCTTTTGATTTTTGGAAAGCATTTGTTGCAGAGGATAGAATCCTGCTGGGAAATAAAAAAGATAATTTCTGGGAAATGGGCGAAACAGGCCCTTGTGGCCCTTGTTCGGAGATACATTTTGATATGCGTCCGGATGCGGAGCGTGCGGAGATATCTGGTGCTCAATTGGTAAATGCCGATGATCCACAAGTAATCGAAATATGGAACTTGGTATTCATGCAGTTCAACCGCTTGAAAAATGGTAATCTGGAACCGTTGCCGGCCAAACATGTCGATACAGGTATGGGCTTTGAGCGTTTGGTTCGGGCTATTCAAGGCAAAACATCGAACTACGATACCGATGTTTTTCAACCTATTATACAGTTTATTTCCGATAAATCAGGCATTGCTTATGGTGCTGATGAAAAGACGGATATCGCTATGCGGGTGCTTTCCGATCATATCCGAGCAGTTTCGTTTGCTATTGCCGATGGACAATTGCCGTCAAATAATAAAGCGGGTTATGTAATTCGTCGAATTTTGCGTCGGGCAGTACGGTACGCTTATACTTTCTTGAACTTTAAATCACCTTTTATCCACGAGCTTGTGCCTTTGTTGGCAAAACAATTCGAAGGTGTGTTTGATGAGTTGGTGCAGCAGCAGAGTTTTGTGCAAAAAGTAGTGTTGGAAGAGGAAGTATCTTTTTTACGTACATTGACTACGGGTATTCAGCGTTTTGAAAATTATGCAGCAGACCACAAAGAAGTGGATGGCGATTTTGCCTTTGAGCTTTTCGATACATACGGATTTCCAATAGACCTAACCGAATTGTTGTCTCGGGAACAGGGGTTGACTGTAGATATGGAAGGTTTCCAAAAAGCATTGCAACAGCAGAAAGAACGTTCGAGAGCGGCTACGGCAATCGATACAGGGGATTGGGTCGTCGTTAATGAAGATGACGACACAACTTTTGTTGGTTATGATTTCCTGGAAGCGACTACGCAAATTATCAAATACCGTAAGGTCAAAGCAAAAGGCAAAGAGCAATATCAGCTGGTGCTTTCCGTAACGCCATTCTATGCCGAAGGTGGAGGTCAGGTGGGCGATACAGGCGTGCTGATTGCCGAGGACAACAGCAAAACTTTTATCACGGATACGAAGAAAGAGAATGGCTTGATTATCCACTTTGTTAATGAACTACCAGGCTCACTGGAAGGTGATTTTCAAGCGCAAGTGAATAAAACAAAACGTCTGGATACGGAAAATAATCATTCGGCGACACACTTGATGCATGCTGCGTTGAAACAGATATTGGGTGACCATGTGAACCAAAAAGGTTCGTTGGTTTCGCCGGATATTTTGCGTTTTGACGTTTCGCATTTTGCAAAAATAACAGCAGATGAATTGAAGCAAGTGGAAGATATTGTCAACGCCAAAGTGCGTGAAAATATTCCATTGAAAGAAGAACGTGATGTTCCTTTTCAGGAAGCCATTGATAGTGGTGTAACGGCATTGTTTGGGGAAAAATACGGGGATTATGTACGCGTGATTACGTTTGATGATGATTTCTCGAAAGAGCTTTGTGGCGGAACGCATGTCAAAGCCACCGGACAAATCGGTTTCTTCAAAATCATTTCGGAATCAGCGGTTGCGGCTGGTGTCCGCCGTATTGAAGCGATTACCGGCTCTAAGGCGGCTTCGGTGATACGTGAGCATTTTGAACTGGTGGACAAAATGAAGGAGTTGTTGAACAACCCGAAGGATTTTGTGACTTCCATGGAGAAAATGATCGACGAAAACAGTGAATTGAAAAAAGCTATTGAAAATCATATCCGTGAGAAATCATTGGCGATGAAACAAGAACTGGAATCGAAGGTTGAGCAGGTTGATGGGGTTAATTTTCTCTCTACAGTGGTAGATTTGCCTAATGCTGATGCGGTAAAAACGTTGGCTTACGCTATAAAAGGTTCCATGGAAAACGTGTTTGTAGTCTTGGGGGCAAATATAGACGGTAAACCAAGCCTTACAGTAACTATCTCCGACAATTTAGCTAAGGAACGTGGCTGGAATGCAGGTGCGATTGTTAAAGATTTGGCGAAAGATATACAAGGTGGGGGCGGGGGACAGCCGTTCTTTGCTACTGCCGGTGGAAAATTGAGCGAAGGATTGCCGCAAGCGATTGCACGGGCAAAAGACTTTTTGAAATAGGAGATAAGCATGAGAAAATTAGCAGTAGGTATTGTTGCCCTGAGTTTGTTGTTGGGGTATGGTTGTTCCAATAACGATGTTATCCATGTGTCAGGGACGGTTGACAATCCAGGAAATGTAAAGGTCGTGGCTTTCTATGAGGGCGAACGAAAATTGGACTCGGTTTTCCTTGCTGATGGCAACAAGTTCAAATTTGAACGTGCGGCCACGCAGCCTCGCTTGCTTTCGGTGGCAATAGGTAACAACAAATACCCTGTTATTTTGACTCCGGGTGAAAAATTAACGCTACGGGCAGATATGCATGACCCCGAAAATTATGTGGTTGAGGGTTCTGAATTGTCTAGTGCCCTGCAGGAATTTGCACCGTATAAACGGCGTAAGGATTTTGTGCAGGATTCCCTGCAAGCAGCTTTTGCAAAGGCTACAACAAACAGAACGGCTAATGAGATTGAGAGCCTTCGTATGGATTATTTGACCAGCTTTAAGAAAAAGCTGGCCGACTATACCCAGCAAGTGGTAACTTTTGCAAATCAACATCAAAACTTAGCTGGATTTTATGCGATCAGTACTTTAGATCCAGAGGTGGCCGAGGCTGAAATCCTTGCTTATGCGGATGAGATTAAAGATAAGTTTACGGAGAACCGCTACGTTTCTCAATTTAAGGAAGAAGCAGAGAAATTGAAGAAATTGGCTGTGGGACAACCTGCGCCAGATTTTGAATCGTATACGCCTAACAATAAAGCTGTAAGATTAGCTGATTTTAAAGGAAAGTATACCCTGATTGATTTTTGGGCATCGTGGTGTGCCCCATGTCGTCAGGAAAACCCAAATATTGTAAAGCAATACCATGCTTTTAAAGACAAGGGCTTCACGGTATTGGGCGTTTCGCTGGATAATAATCCTGGTAGTTGGATGCGTGCTATCGAAAGTGATAAGCTGGAGTGGACACAGGTGTCTGATCTGCAAGCTTGGAGTTCGGACCTGGTAACCACTTATCGAATAACTGCCATTCCAACGTCTTATCTGGTTGATCCGGAAGGTAAAATAGTGGCAAAGAACCTCCGTGGGAAAGAATTGGAAGACTTCCTGCAAAAGACACTGAACTAAGTTGATGTTTAGCTACTGTTAAGTGTTAACAATTTAATAACACAGGGTTAACCTTAGCTTACCATTTAGTACATATTTTAGCAAAAAAACTAATATGAGTGCGAAACAAAAAATACTGGTGGTAGATGATGAACAGGATATTGTTGAACTGATTGTTTATCATCTGACTAAGGAAGGCTATCAAGTCTATCAGGCACAACATGGTAAGGAAGCTATTGAAGTAGCGAAAGAAGTAAACCCTGACTTGGTTATCTTGGATGTGATGATGCCGGTGATGGATGGCATTGAAACTTGTCGGCTGATGCGTTCTATGCCTGAGTTTAAGCACACCTTTATGGTTTTTCTGACAGCAAGAAGCGAAGAGTACTCAGAAATCGCAGGTTTTAACGTGGGGGCGGATGATTATATTGCCAAACCGATTAAACCGAGGGCTTTAATGAGCCGTATTAACGCAATTCTGCGTAGAAATGCAGCAGAGAGTGTAATCCCTACCGGCGAAAAATTAGAGATTTTGGATTTGGTGATCGATCGGGATTCATTTTTGGTTTACCGCGATAACGAAAAGATTGTTTTAGCCAAAAAAGAGTTTGAATTGCTTTATCTTTTGGCTTCCAAACCTAATAAAGTATTTACCCGTGAGCAGATATTAAAAGCTATATGGGAAGATTCAGTTGTGGTAACCAACCGTACCATAGATGTGCATATCCGTAAGCTCCGGGAAAAAATTGGTGATACTTATGTCGCTACCGTAAAGGGAGTAGGATATAAGTTTGAATTGAATTAAAATAATTGAGGCTTTACATTCGTAAGGCCTCAATTATTTACTTCCGTACCTCTTCTGGAATATTAACAATCCCTGCGCCATCCACTCGCGAGGTCTCATTTTGTTTGACAACCCGCACAACCAATAGAAAATCCGCCCATTCTACGCCTTTTAAAGTAACATAACCTGTTGTGCTATCTATATCGGCTATGGTGAAAGTGCTGGGGAAATCCTGACCATTTAGAATAGGGTCGAACCCCAATCCAATCTCAGGGTCTTCTTTTCTCGCTGCTTCCATGATATTGAGGTAGGTTGCCTTAAAGCTGTTGGTCAACAAGATATGTTGCTGTATCCACTGTTCTACGTCATCGCTTTCCAGAACGACGTATTCGTTCAGAAACCGTTCTGCAACCTGATAATCAGTCTCCGTAGACTGTTCCTCAACATTCGATTGTTTTGAATCGGTTTCCGAGGGTCTGGTGTTGGATTGGCATCCAGCAAATAATGCTATCATTGCCAAGAATAAAATAAAGCGCATATGCTGAAATTTCTTTTTACGGACAAGATACGAAAATTATATATAGTGATTGGAAAGGAGTGAGGGTGCTTTAAAATGAACATGGAATTGTTTATCTTCGGTATATGAGATTTTTTGTTGTCAGACATACCCTTTACGTTTTCGCCATAATCATAGCTTTGCTCTGGAATAGTGTCGTTCTTGGTCAGAAAAGTGACACATGGATAGCATTTTACAATCAAGATTCAACTAAGATAGGCTATAAAGATAGCGAAGGAAATATGAAGATTGCTCCGAGATTTTCAGGCTATGCAACAGCCATGAAATTTGAGGATATTATCAGTGTGATAAGTGATGAAGATGGTAAATGGACTTCTTATTATTTGAATAAGGCCGGACAGACATTTGGAACAGATAGCCTGTATTTCTTTGATAATGCACCCGATTGTGAGCATGAGGGATTCATACGTTTCCGGGATCACCGAACAGACAAGGTTGGGGTGTTTAATAAGCTTGGTAATATTGTCATTCCTGCTATCTATGATGATTTAACCAAGGTTAGGAACGGCATGCTTGTGGGTTTGAAAGGTGCGGAAAAGAAATATGAGCATGAACAGCCTTATGAGGGCGATAATTATTATACTTGGGTAGGTGGGCAGGAGGTGCTAATCGATACGCTCAATACCATATTAGTAGAAAATTTCCCTAACGATCGTGGTTTAGACTTCTATTCTTTAGGAAAATCATCCCAGCCCGCGACAGACAAAAGAAGGAAGAGCTTTCGAACGAAAGAGGGTACTTATTTTAGTTTTATCGACTTTGAAACCGAATTCAGAACATGGCTTCAGAAAGATTTCTTGCCAGATCTGACCATGGAGAAACTTATGGCGGCAGCGCACGATACCATTGTCTGGGAATCCACGAACGGTTGGACAAATACCGATAAGCAAACATTTATTCAAGACCATTTTGCTGTATTGAAGAAGATACTGACCGAACTTCAAGTTCCGGCAGCAGATTATTCCATTATTGTTGGACACCTAAACCCTTTTATGTATACAGGGGAAGACTTCGCATTGTATTTTAACAACTGCCGAGAGTCCAAAGAATGGCAATATCCTGTATTGAATATTGTTATAACATATAACGGAAAGGGATTGGAGTTTAAGCAAAACCATTTTGATTTTTTGCGTACAGATGAAGGATATAAGCTTATCTCGGTGACGATAAGGAATGCTTTGTGATGGGAAGCGTCTTGGTTTTAATAGAAAAAGAAATGAAATACGATTTTGACGAAATAATTGACAGGCAGGGAACGAACAGCTTGAGTGTGGAAGGTTGGAAGCAATCTATTTTTGGTTTGGATAGGGATGCTACTTTTTCTTGGCCTGACAATGATTTTATACGCATGTGGGTAGCTGATATGGATTTTGCAACGCCGCCAGAGGTATTGGAAGCCGTTCGGAAACGAGTTGGTCAAAAGATATTGGGCTATACGAAGGTTTACGAACAGGAATATTACGATGTGTTGTCCGCGTGGTTTTGGAAAAGGTTTCAGTGGAAAATCGATCTAGAGCATCTAGTATTTGCTCCGGGGATTGTTCCGGCACTGAATCAACTTGTGCCTTTATTGATAAAATCTCATGAAGGTATATTGATAAATACACCTTCTTACGCGCCATTTAAAAAAGCCGGTGATTATAGTAATCGACAAGTCTATTATAGTCGGTTGCTGAATAAAGATGGATATTATGAAATGGATTATACCGACATTATCCAACAGTTAGAAGACTGCTCAAAAAATATTAAGCTGTTCATTTTCTGCCATCCGCATAACCCTACCGGTAGGGTATGGACTCGAGAGGAACTGTTGCGTATTGGGCAGGTTTGTTTGGAACGTGATATATGGATCATCTCGGACGAAATACACAGTGATTTACTGCGTAGCGGTCAGACGCATATACCTTTGGCAGCACTCTTTCCGGAAGCAGAAAAACTGATAACCTGTACTGCCCCAAGTAAAACCTTTAACCTTGCGGGCAGCATGATGTCGCATATTTTTATTCCACATGTCGGTATACGTAAGCAATGGAAACAACTTTACGCCGATTATTATTCCCCATTGAGCATTGTTGCTACCAAGGCCGCCTATCAAGAAGGGGAGGAATGGCTCGAACAGCTTAAAATCTATTTGGATGATAATTTTACCTATTTACAAGGGCGCTTGAAGGAGTTGTTGCCTAAAGCGGGCTTCCGTGTTCCTGAAGCGACTTATCTGGCGTGGATTGATGTTTCTGCTTATATCGAAGAGCAGCCACAGAAGGATGATTTAGCAGGAATTTTTGTAGATAAGGGGTTATTAGTCAATGATGGGAAAATGTTTGTAGACCATGGAGAAGGTTATATCCGTCTCAATATTGCTTGCCCCCGCTCTGTGCTGGAAAAAGGGATACAACGCTTTGCGGATGCCCTCTTGAACTTAGGTTAGTGAACAGGATAATAAAGAAAGAATAAATTATTACATGAATTAGAGAAGCCTTTTGAATCAAGATATGTTAAAAAACCACGTTAAGCAATCGATTGCGTGAAAGATTTTTATATATTTGCTCCGTTTTGTAAAATCTCAAATTCATAAACCGAGCAGTATGTGTGGAATCGTAGGCTATGTTGGAAAAAGCCAGGCTTATCCTGTTTTAATTGAAGGATTAAAGAAGTTAGAATACCGGGGGTACGACAGTGCAGGCATCGCCCTGCATAAGGGTAATCAGTTAATGGTCTATAAAAAAGAGGGCAAGGTCTCCGCCCTGGAAGACTTTGTACAAGGAAAAGACAATAACTCTACTGTAGGTATAGGGCATACCCGTTGGGCAACCCATGGTGAACCTTCCGATAGAAATGCACATCCGCACATATCGAATTCCGGGAATATAGCCATGATACACAATGGTATCATTGAAAACTATGCGCAATTAAAACAGGAGCTGTTACAGAAGGGCTATCACTTTAATAGCGATACCGATTCAGAAGTCCTTCTAAATTTTATAGAAGATATTCAGAAAAATAATGCCTGTTCGCTGGAAGAAGCTGTGCGCATTGCGTTAAAAAGAGTGGTTGGCGCATACGTTATTCTGTTGCTGGATAAAGATTCGCCGGACACCATCATCGCGGCAAGAAAAGGTAGCCCCTTGGTTATCGGGATTGGAAAAGATGCACACTACTTAGGGTCGGACGCTTCGCCAATGCTTGCTTATACCAAAGAAGTGGTTTATATCAATGATTACGAACTGGCAATTGTGAAGGCAGATGAACTGGTGCTGAAGAACTTGGGCAATGAACAAGTGACACCGTTTGTGCAGAAATTAGATCTGGAGCTGGCGGCTATAGAAAAAAATGGTTACGACCATTTTATGTTAAAAGAGATTTTTGAGCAACCCCAGACGATTTTTGATTCCTTACGTGGAAGGTTGGATTTGAAACATGAGCAGATCACGTTAAGTGGTCTGGATAAAATCAGCGATAAGTTACAGCAAGCCAACCGCATTATTATTGTTGCCTGTGGAACCAGCTGGCATGCGGGCTTGTTGGCCGAATATGTTATTGAAGAACTTTGCCGTATCAACGTTGAAGTGGAATATGCTTCGGAGTTTAGGTATAGGAATCCTATTATTACGGATAAAGATGTTATCATTGCGATCTCTCAAAGCGGTGAAACGGCAGATACTTTAGTCGCTATGGAAACTGCTAAAAAGCAGGGTGCAACCATTTTTGGGTTGGTGAATGTTGTCGGTTCATCTATCGCCAGAATATCGGATGCAGGAGCTTATACACATGCTGGTCCGGAGATAGGAGTGGCTAGTACAAAGGCTTTCACTGCACAATTGGCCGTGCTGTATCTGATGGCTTTGAAACTTGCCGAAATTAAACAAACCATCTCATCCGAAACCTATCAGGTATTATTTGATGACTTAGCTAAAGTACCTAAATACGTACAATGGATTTTGGATACACAAATCGATTCGATTAAGCGTATAGCCAATAAGTATATGGATGCTGATGATTTTCTCTATCTCGGTCGCGGATACAACTTTCCAATCGCTTTGGAAGGAGCACTAAAGCTAAAAGAAATATCCTATATACATGCTGAAGGTTATCCAGCAGCTGAAATGAAGCATGGACCTATCGCCTTGGTCGATGAGTATCTGCCTGTCGTATTTGTCGCGACAAAAGATAGTTATCATGAAAAAATTATCAGCAATATGCAGGAGATTAAAGCACGTAAAGGGCAAGTTATCGCAGTTGTCACGGAAGGAGATGAGGTCGTTACCAGCCTGACTGAGGATACAATCGCTGTGCCCCGTGTGCATGAGATCATAGCGCCAATATTGTCTGTGATACCATTGCAATTGCTGTCTTATTACATTGGTGTGGGTAGAGGTCTGGATGTCGATAAGCCTAGAAATCTGGCTAAATCTGTCACTGTAGAATAACGTGTTATGGCCAATATTGTAAAAGAAAAATTGCAGCAATTGGGATATGGGTTTGTCCCTACTGATTATCTGGTCGATAACGATGAATACTTACAGCGCAACCAACAATTTCAATCGGATAGACGGTTTCGGCAGCTGACCTCGGAAGAAATAGCGATCCTGACAGAAAATAACAATGTGTCAAGCAATTGGGACGATGTATGGGTGACAGATAGATTTATTCCTCAACAGATACAGTATTCCAAATTTTATGGCTTTGTGCGTATCGGGGATATGGACGACGTATACCTGGAATATCGGGATTTGCGGTTGTCTTGTGGAATATATCATTCTTGTATAGTGAGTTGCGATTTGGGAAACACCGTGGCTATTCACCATGTGCGTTATATGGCACACTTTATTATCGGTGATGACGTGATGTTGACGAACATCAACGAAATGGAAACGAATAGTGCGGCTAAGTTTGGCAACGGGATGCGCAAAAGGGGAGAAGTCGAAGAAAGACGGATCCGCCTGGAACTATGCAACGAGAACGGCGGACGTGCGGTTTTGCCTTTTGATGGTATGCAGGCAGCAGATGCTTATCTCTGGTCACGACATAGGCACGATACGCTATTGCAGAAACGTTTTGAAGAAATAACCGAGAACCAATTTTCTGATGCACACGGTTTTTATAGTTACATAGGCGACCGTTGTGTTATTAAGAATAGCCATACCATTAAAGACGTTAAAATCGGAACCGATGCTTATATCAAAGGCGTCAATAAGCTGAAAAACCTGACCATCAATTCATGTGAGGATGCCTATACGCAGATCGGAGAAGGATGCGAGCTGGTGAATGGTATTATCGGTTATGGCTGTCGGGTGTTTTACGGCGTAAAAGCCGTACGCTTCGTATTGTCGTCGTTCTCTCAATTAAAATATGGTGCTCGGCTGATTAATTCGTTCTTGGGTGATAACTCCACTATTTCTTGTTGTGAAGTACTTAATTCGCTCTTGTTTCCCGCACATGAACAGCATCATAATAATTCCTTTTTATGTGCCTCTTTGGTGAAGGGACAGAGCAATATGGCGGCAGGTGCTACGGTTGGTTCAAACCATAATTCCAGAGCTGCCGATGGAGAAATCGTTGCCGGGAGAGGGTTCTGGCCGGGTTTGTGTGTCAGTCTAAAACACAATTCCCGTTTTGCTTCCTATACATTGATTGTTAAGGGTGATTTTCTGCATGCCTTAGATATTCGGCTTCCTTTTAGCTTGGTAAGCAATGAGGTCAGTACAAACAATTTATTGGTGATGCCGGCATATTGGTTTATGCACAACATGTATGCGCTGATGCGTAACGAAACCAAGTTTGAGGCGCGTGATAAAAGGAAATTCAAGAATCAGTATATTGAGTATGCCATATTAGCCCCCGATACGGTGAATGAAATTTTTGAAGCGCTGACTGAGATAGAAGTTGCCGTTGGTCGTGCTTTTGGTGCGCATCTTTCTATGGAAGAACAACGCCAAATAGGTCGAAGAATGCTCGAATCTGCAGAGAGTTTCGGAGGGAGAGAGATTACATTACAAGGTGTAGAGGCATCGAAACGTAAAGTCATATTGGTTAAGCCACGGGAATCTTATCAGGTTTATAAACGCATCATACGCTATTACGCAGCGAGTCAACTGTTGCAACACTTTGAACAGGATGGGTACGAACAGGTTTTGACGAACTGTAAAGAGGCCACTCATCGGAAAGCATATGAAAATATTGGTGGACAGTTAGTGCCAAAAGAAGAATTGGAGGTAGTATTACAGCAAATCAGGCAAGGGGAAATAACTTCCTGGGACGAGGTGCACCAGCAGTATCAAGTATGGAGTGATAATTATCTGAACGATAAGCTTATTCATGCCATTGCCAGCTTGGTAGAGCTCATCGGTATGTCAGTAGAAGAATGGACACCAACTTTTCTCAGAGATTTGTTTGAAGAAGCAAAATCCACCCGGGAATGGATATGTGCAGAAATCCATCGTTCCCGTGCGAAAGATTATGATGACCCATTTAAGCTAATGGTGTACGAGTCTATGGAAGAGATGGAGGAAGTTGTAGGTAAGCTGGCTGAAAATGATTTTATCAATAAAGAGCAAGAAGCGACAACCACTTTTGTCAACAGAATTGAAAGGTTGGGTTTGTAGATAATAGCAATATGGCGATGCTTGTAACAAGCATCGCCATATTGCTATTATCTTGATTTTACCACCGTATCAATGCAGAACCCCAGGTAAAGCCGGCACCGAATGCTGCTAAACAAACAAGGTCACCATCTTTTATTTTGCCTTCTTCCCATGCTTCACAAAGTGCAATCGGTACAGAAGCTGCAGTGGTATTGCCATATCTCTGGATGTTGTTAAAGACCTGGTCATCCCGTAGGCGCAAGGTCTTTTGTACAAATTGGGCAATACGTAAGTTTGCTTGGTGAGGAACTAATAAAGTGATATCAGCTGGAGTCAAATTATTCTTCGCTAAAGCCTCGCCAATCACTTCCGGGAATTTGACAACGGCTTTTTTGAATACAGCTTGTCCATCCATATAGGGGAAGGCTGTACCATCCTCCAACATTTCTTTAGTCATTAACATACCACCTAATTCCTGTTCAGGCCATTCTGGTTTGTTATCTAGCCAAATGCCTCCTGATGCCCCTGGATAATACATTGCCAGCTTTTCGGCTTCAGCACCATCGGAATGCAGGTGTGTGCTTAATATACCTTTTCCCTCTTCTGTAGTCGGCTGAAGAACAACTGCCCCAGCACCGTCCCCAAAAATGACCGATACCCCACGCCCCCGTGTAGAATAGTCTAGGGCAAAGGAGTGCTTTTCAGACCCTACGACGAGAATATTCTTGTACATCCCCGTTTTTATAAACTGATCAGCGATAGAAAGTGCATAAACAAATCCAGAACATTGGTTGCGGATATCTAATGCGCCAATCTCACCCATACCCATTTCACGTTGTAGTAATACACCACAACCGGGGAAATAATAATCAGGAGACAAGGTCGCGAAAATGATAAAGTCGATATCCTGAGCGGTAGTACCTGCTCGTTCAATAGCAATTTTCGAAGCTTCGATAGCCATCGTTGTCGTTGTTTCACCGATTCTATCGGCATAACGACGTTCCTTTATACCAGTACGTTCCTGTATCCATTCATCGCTGGTATCCATGAACCGTGTCAAGTCTTGATTGGTATATACGTTTTTGGGAACATAATACCCAATTCCTGCTATCTTTGATTGCAACATAAGTTTAATATTATGTGGTAAAGATACAAATTTATGTAATTTTTAAATTTTGGAGGTTAAGGATTGAGGCTTAAAGTTGAGTTTTGAACGTTAGACTTTAAACAAAATCAACATTAAACGTTGAACAATAATGAAAATGATTATTTTTGCCCTATGAGCGTGCAGACCGAACAGGAAACCTTTACACTGGAAGAAATTTTAGCAAGTGTTAAAACGTCCAATCGTTTAATATTATGGAATGATGAAGTAAATACTTTCGATCATGTTATCTTTTGTTTGATGCATCATCTGCAATATACAGAACCCCAAGCTGAGCAGATTGCATGGAAAGTACATAATGAAGGAAAATGCGCAGTTCTGGAAGGTTCCTACACTGAAATGGAAGTATACCGAAAGATATTACAGGCCGAAGGATTGACTGTTTCGGTAGAGTAGTAGTCGCGTAATATTGCGGTTACGAATAAGCTTTAGTAGCTTTTATTTTGTTTTTTTGTGGAAACGAACGATTTCAATAATGCTACTGAACAAAAATTTTAAATTATTTTTCTTTTATCTTTTCACACCTTTTTTCCTTATCGCACAGCACGGCAAAATCCAGGTGTCGGTTTTGAGTGCTGAGACAAATGCCCCCATCAGTGGCGCGAGTGCAGCTTTGTTGAATCAGACTAATATGAGCCAAGTCCAAGGTGCTCAAAGTGACGATACAGGTAATTTAGTATTCGAGCAGGTTCCGGTAGGGGAATATGCCCTACGTATTACGTATGTAGGTAAAGTGAATGCTTTTGAACAAAACTTACAAGTAAAAGCTTCGGAAACACTTAACGTAGGCAAGATTTTCATGGCTGACGATGGTGAATTTATACAGGAAGTGGTTGTGCAGGCACAAGCTCCTGAAATGCGCCTGGGTATAGACCGTAAGATATTTGATGTGTCTCAAAGTCTGGTGAGTGTGGGTGGCTCTGCCTCTGATTTATTAGCGAATGTTCCTACCTTGGAAGTCGATATGGATGGTTCTGTATCCTTGCGGGGATCTAGTTCTGTGCGTATTTTGATTGATGGCAAAGAGTCTGCTATGGCCGGGAGCGATATTAATTCCCTTTTGCAATCTTTGCCCGCTAATGCCATTGATAAGGTTGAAATTATCACCAACCCTTCCTCAAAATATGATGCGGAAGGGCAATCTGGTATTATTAACATCATTCTGAAAAAGAATGTAAGAACAGGTTTGAACGGAACGGTTAATGCTTCTGTAGGCTCTTATGATAATTATATGGCTGGCGTGAATCTGAACTATAGGGATGGAAAGTTCAACTATTTCGGAAATTACAACTTTGCCCATAGAAACAATGTTGGGTCTGGGGCACGTAACAATCTCTACTTGGCGGATCAAAGTCAAATCAACAATACCGAGGAAACATCAAGATTGGGTATAAACAATACCATGAAACTGGGAGTGGACTATTATCTGAATGATAAGACGACTATTGGTGTCTCGGGAAACTTAAGTTTACGTGATAACGACCGTAGGGGAGACCTTTTTTATACTTATCTCAACCATCCTCAACTTTCGGGTACAAGTACCCGTTTGTCTAGACAGAATGAGGACGATTTGGGTTATGACTTGAATCTTGATTTGACGCGTAGATTTAATAGAGAAGGTTCTGAACTAACAGCGAATTTTAGTTACGGAAAAGATACTGAAGATGGAGTCAATAGCTTTGACCAGACATACTCAATGGGCTTACCTGCGAGTGGGCGAATTAACCAGACTAGTGAAGATGGTTCGGTGATGAATATACAGTTGGACTACGTGCTTCCATTCAGTGAGGATAGTAAATTTGAGACAGGTTATCGCTCCATTATCCGTAAATCATTTGATACCCAGTTTTCTGAACTTTTAGATAACGATCAAGGTCAATATTTTCCTGATTACACGATCAGTAATGATTTTGATATGACCAGTAGTGTACACGCCCTATATGCCAATTACCAGAACAAGTTATTTGATAAATTGGGTTATCAGGTGGGGCTTCGTGCGGAACAGGCGGATCTCAATACAATTTATTTTGCAAAAGATCCAAATCTGCCAGTTGACCAAATCGAAACAAAAGGAAATCTGGATTATTTCCGTTTATACCCAAGTGTGTTCTTGACTTACGATGTTGGAGGAAGTGGTGACAAAGTGCAGTTGAGCTATACGCGTAGAGTACAGCGTCCTCGCGGTTGGCAGGTGAATCCGTTTCCAGATGTTTCAGACGAGATGAACCGTCGACAAGGTAATCCCAATCTGATGCCTGAGGATATCCACTCACTAGAATTGGGCTTTGCCAAGTTCTATGATAAATGGAACTTTATTACTTCGGCTTATTACCGCCGAATGAATGATGTTATGCAGCCTTATATCTACCATGTAGATGAGCAAAGTATAACGTATAGCCGTTGGGAAAACCTAACAAGCTCCAATGTTGCAGGATTGGAATTAATTTCCAAAGTGAATATTACCAATTGGTGGGATGCTACGTGGAACGGTAACTTTTTCTACAACAAATTTGAAGGAAACGAAGCTTTTAATATAGCCAAGCAAGAGGGCTTCAACTGGAACACAAACATTAATACCAACGTTAAATTTACGCGCAATCTTGCCATGCAGGTGCGGGCACATTATTTTGCACCACGAATTATGGCACAGGGTAAGAGCAAACACATGACAGGAGTGGATGTGGCGTTGAAACAAGATTTTATGGGTAAACGGGCCAGTGTAGCGTTAAATGTGCGCGATTTGTTCGATACCCGACGTTTTGGCGCAGATACCTATACGCCGCAGATCCATTCAAATTTTGAACATCGGTGGATGAAACGGATGTTTACGCTCTCATTCTCTTATCGCTTTGGTATTCAGGATCTAAATAAGAAACGGGAACAAAATGATAACGGTGGCGGTATGGATGAAATGGGTGAAAACTTTTAAAAGTCATTTATTTTTTTCTATCTTTAAAAAAGCAACTAAACTTGAGTTTTATATGAAAAAAAACTTTTTTTACACCTTAGGGCTTGCTATGTTGTTATCAGCAACAGCTTGTATCGCCCAAGAACAGAGCACTCCGGTAGGTGTGCCGCAATATGAACTGAATGATTTATCACGTGTAGATATCTCCGGTTTCAAAAAGAACGCTGATGGAGCTTACGTGATTTTTGATGGAAGTTCATTGAATGGTTGGCGTGGCTATAACAAATCACATGTGCCAGCTAAATGGTCTATTGAGGATGGAACACTGAAATTCTCCAGAAAACCAAATGGCGATGAAAAAGCAGAAGGCGGAGATATTATCTTTGCGCACGATTTTAAAAACTTCGAACTGGCTTTCGAATGGAAAATCTCACACGCAGGTAATTCAGGCGTATTCTTCTTAGCAAAAGAGATAAAAAAACAGCCTACCTACATTTCCAGTCCGGAATATCAAATCTTGGATAATGACAACCACCCGGATGCGAAAATGGGTGTAGATGGCAATCGTAAGTCCGCTTCTTTGTACGATATGATTCCTGCCAAGCCACAGAATGCTAAACCGGCAGGAGAGTGGAACAGTTCGAAAATTGTCGTGAAAGACGGAAAAGTAGAACATTACCAAAACGGTGTGAAAGTCGTGGAATATACTATCCTTACACCGGAATGGGAAGCATTGTTACAATCTAGTAAGTTCAGTGCTGAAAAATGGCCTTTGGCCTTCCATATGTTGAAACAAGTGGGTAAAGATGCCGGGGTTATCGGCTTCCAGGACCACGGCGATGATGTGTGGTATCGTAATATTACAGTGAAAGAACTGTAGTATTCAGTAGCTATTAGGCTAAGAGAAATGTCCGGGGAGATTTGGTATCTGTCCGGACATTTTTTTTTGAATTAGAAGGATTGTTGCCTATTTGTATAAGATGCCAATTCTTGGTATCTTTGGATAAAGGAAAGGTTAACGTTATGGCTAAAAATACGTCCATATTATTAGGTGATTATTTCAATAATTTTATAAATGAACAAGTGCAGTCAGGGAAATTCTCTTCTGCAAGTGAGGTTGTGAGAGCTGCTTTAAGGTTGTTTGAACATGAAGAAACGAAGAAAGCCGAACTTATAAAAGAACTTAAAAAGGGCGAAAAATCTGGTTTTGTAACGGACTTTAAAAGGGATATTTTCCTAAAGTCACTTCATCAAAAATACGGTGAAGAGTGATGATGTATAAAATTAGTAAGGAAGCACTAAATGATCTTGAGAATATTTGGCTTTATACTTATGAAACTTGGTCAGAAAGACAAGCTAACCGATATTATAACCTTATAATTGATGAGATAGAATATTTAACCGAAAACCCAAATTCAGGAAAAGACTATAGCCATGTGAGAAAAGGCTATTTACGTTCAAAAGTAAAATCACATTTAATTTTCTACAAAATCAATCATAGAGAAAATGAAATCGAAATTATTAGAATATTGCACCAACAGATGGATATAGAAAACAGGTTGGGTGATTAATCTAAAAATATCCCTGTAGTTCCTTTAAGTCGTGAATCATGTGCTTTACATCTGTAGGCTTTTCCGCATTCACCGCATTAAAAAATATCGCCTCCATACCGAAATTTTGAGCCCCACGAACGTCAGCATCTAAATTATCACCAATCATTACCGATTGCTCTGTTTTTGCCTCCCCGTTTTTTACAGCATATTCGAAGATTTGCGGATGCGGTTTATTGACACCTATGTTTTCTGAAATGACAATTGTTTTGAAGTAAGGACTTAGATTGCAATGTGTCAATTTCTTTTCACAAGCTTCTTTAAACCCGTTGGAAATCAGGTGTAATGTGTATTTGGCTTGTAAATATTGCAATGTCTCGTGCGCATTAGGGAAAAGATTGGTTTTTGTTGGACAGATAGCTAAATAATCCTCTTCAAATGCTGTAGGAAACAATTCCGGATTGACACCAAGCTGGGAAAAAGTATCCGCAAAACGAGCTTTACGCAACGTTGCCTTGTCAATTTTTCCGTGGTGATAAAGATCCCATAGGCGATGGTTGTTTTCGGTATAGGTCTGTATAAAGAGATCCGAGTGGGAACGGTTGAAAAGATTATCGAATTTATACCTGTAATAAAGTTCGTGAAGGGTTTCTTCTGCATTTCTATCGAAATCCCAAATCGTATGGTCTAAATCAAAGAAGATGTCTTTTTTATCTGAAAACATACGCAAAATTAGGGAAATTAAAATGGATAATACAAAACCTACCCTTTACCCCCCAAGCAATTTTAATAAAATCATATTTTGACATAAGGGATGAAGCCATTCTTCGTATTAGTGTCAAAATCCATGTACTATTTCCTTTCGGTGGTTCAAATGGTTACTTTTGCCAATATTAATTAGAGATGATGAAACGCGCGCTGGTCTTATTCTATTTCTTGGTCATTTATGCGGTTACCCAACTGGTTTGGTGGGGGTATTTGTTGGTGAGCTATGAACCAGATCGTAAGGGAATGATTATTGGCGAAGGATTGATTTTCCTATCCATATTTATCTGGGGAGCTATTCGTTTGAAAAAGTTATTTTACAGGGAACATAAGCTGCAACAACAACAACGCAATTTTATGTTGTCGGTAACCCACGAACTGAAATCACCGTTGGCATCCGTCAAACTATATATACAGACTATTCTCAAGCGTGATTTGGAACGGGAGCAACAAAAGATGTTTCTTTCTAATTCTTTAAAAGATATAGAGCGTCTGGATGATTTGGTGGAGAATGTACTATTGACGACGAAATTAGAAGACCGAAGCTTTAACTTGCCGAAGGAAGAGTTTAATTTTACAGAGGTGGTAAGAGATGTTGCGGATCGATTGCAGAAGAATGCCTGTAGTACGCAAATCCTTAAGACAGATCTGGAAGAAGGAATCCCTCTTTACGCCGATAAATTCGCCATTACCAATGTGGTGAACAATCTGGTGGAAAATGCTATAAAATATTCGCCACCATGCGCGAATGTGACGGTGCAATTGAAAAGATTGGATGGAGGGAAGCTGTTTTTTTCAGTAGCAGACCATGGCGAAGGCATTCCTGATCAAGAAAAAAAGTTTATATTTAATAAGTTTTATCGTGTAGGGAATGAGTCTACACGTAAGACCAAGGGCACTGGTTTGGGCTTATACATTGTGAAAACGGTGTTGCAAAAACACAATGCCTCTATAAAAGTGAAAAATAACACTCCTTCGGGGAGCATTTTTGAAGTAACATTTGAAAACTATGCAAACTAAACAGCGTATACTTTTGGTAGAAGACGAAGAGCATTTGTTGGAAGCCATCAAATTGAATTTAGAGCTTGAAGGCTATCGCGTCACCACAGCAACGGACGGTAAAAAAGCGTTGAAGATTTTTAAGGAAGAACGCTTTAATCTTGTAATATTGGACGTTATGATTCCCGAAATCGATGGTTTTCAGGTAGCAGAAACAATACGTTTGCAGAATACGGAAGTGCCAATCATGTTTCTTACAGCGAAAAATAGCAGTGAAGACCGTATTACTGGTTTGAAAAAAGGCGCAGATGATTATCTGGTGAAACCTTTCAATTTGGAAGAATTGATTCTTCGTGTTGGGAACTTAATTCGTCGAGGGCTTAAGTCAGAAGATTTGAAAGAGTTCAATTCCTATACCATTGGTGATAAAACCATCTATTTCAATTCTTACGAATTGCACCATCCAGACGGAAGCATTACTTCCCTAACCAAGAAAGAAACGATGCTGTTGAAGCTGTTGATCGAACGGAAAAATGAGGCAGTGTCGCGGGAGCAGATTTTGGAAACCGTGTGGAACTACGATGTGTATCCATCAACCCGCACTATTGATAACTTTATTTTGACGTTCCGTAAATATTTTGAACCAGACCAAAAGCATCCGGTATATTTCCACTCTATACGTGGAGTAGGATATAAATTCACGGATACGGCAACAATCTAACAAGCGGATGAATACACGTTCACGAATGATTGTTATCGCCATTGCGGTAATGTTTTTACTTTACGCCCTATATGCTGGTCATTATTACTTTATGGTATACATTGCCGGAGGTATCGGGTATGTGATTTGGAGCCAGTTTCGGGAAGGTACGGTTTTCTTGGCTACCCAGTCCTTCCATAAACAAGATTATGAGAAGACCAAAGCGTTACTTGCTGAAATAAAAAATCCTGATCAGTTGCGTAAAGGACGTCGTAATTACTATGAATTTATGATGGGGAATATCGCCCTAAAGGAAGAGCGTGTGGACGAGGCCGAATATCATTTTCAATTGGCTTCCCGGTTGCCTTGGAAACGTGATACCGAGAAAGGATTTGTATTGATTAATCTGGCCAACATTAGTTTACGCAAAAAGAATTATGACCGAGTGCCAAAATATCTGGAACTGGCCAGAAAATTGAAGCTGACGGAGAGACAGCATAACATTGTTGAAAAAATAGAAAAAGAACTACATAAACAAACATAAGTGAGTACAATTTTACAGAACGATCTATTTATTAGAGCTGCGCTATCGCAGCAAACGGAGCGACCTCCGGTGTGGATGATGCGTCAAGCAGGGCGTTTTATGCCTGAATATTGGGAAATCAAGAATAAATATTCTTTCTTGGAAATGTGCAAGACACCTGAGATTGCCGCTGATGTAACCATGTTGCCAGTAGATTTATTGGGTATCGATGCGGCTATTTTGTTCTCCGATATTCTGGTAACGGCAGAAGCTATGGGAGGTGATTTATCTTTTGAACAAGGAGTAGGCCCTCGTTTCAGTAATCCGGTGCAAACGAAAGCCGATGCCGATCGTTTAAATGTGGATTGTATCGACAAGTTACAGTATGTGGCTGATGCTATCCGCGTGATACAACAAAGACTCAATGGAAGTATTCCCTTAATCGGTTTTGCAGGTGCACCTTTTACGATATTGAGTTATTTGATAGAAGGAGGTTCATCCAAAGATTTCAAAAAAACCAAGTTATTGTTGAATAATGAACCAGCATTGGCGCATCAGATTTTACAGAAAATTGCGGATGTTACCGTTGCTTATCTTAATATGCAGATCGATGCTGGCGTGAATGCTTTGCAGCTGTTTGATAGCTGGGCGTTGGCACTTTCCTGGAATGATTATCGTGACTTTTCGCATCACTATAACAAGTATATCTTAGCCAATATTAAACGATCAGTTCCTGTTATTTCGTTCTGCAAAGGTTCCTCGGTATTTGCGCCAATGATGGTCGAAGCCAATCCTGATGTAATTTCTGTGGATTGGAATGCTGATCTTAAAAACATCAAACAGGCGTTGCCGGAAGGTATTGCTGTACAAGGGAATTTAGATCCATTTGTGTTGTATGCTGATAAGAAAGTTATTCGTGAAAAAATCCATCAGCTGTTTGAACGTATGCGTGGAGAAAACGGCTTTATCTTTAACTTAGGCCATGGTATCATGCCGGATATTCCGTTTGACAATGTGAAGTACGCGATAGAGGTCGTTAAAGAGTTTAGATATTAATAATCCGTATTGAGAAGTGAGATATGCGTATTGAGACATTGATTTATCTCGATACGCAATACACAATACGTAATACTTCAATACTAAAAATGCTATACTTATACGCGAAGGCAATACATATTATCTTTATGGTCTGTTGGATGGCGGGGTTGTTTTATATGCCCCGACTTTTTATATACCATACAGAAGCAAGGCAGAAGCCTTTGGAAAGCTATAAGGTGTTGCATGAGCAGTTTAAGGTTATGGAAAGTAGGCTGTGGTGGGTAATTACCACCCCTGCCATGGTGATAACTATTCTTTCAGCTTCGGTAATGCTGTACCTTTCGCCTTCGTTCCTAAGTCAAGGTTGGATGCATGTAAAACTCCTTCTGGTTGGGTGTTTAATAGGCTACCATTTCAAGTGTCAACAGATCATGTATAAATTACTAGATGAGCAATCTACATGGACATCCATGCATCTGCGCATGTGGAATGAGGCATCGACCATTATTCTTTTTGCCATTGTATTTATCGTAATCTTTCGATCTGCTGTGGATTGGATTTACTGTGTCCTAAGTCTTGTGGGATTGGCTGTTGTGCTGATGTTGCTGATCAAATTGTATAAGAAATACCGCAAATCCAAAGGTGAAAAAATAGATTAGTCAAACTTTTTAAAGCGGTTGATGTACAATAAATAAAAGAAAAATATGAATTATAAAATTTGTTATGTGCTTTTTTTCATGCTGGCACTTGTCCTGCAGGGTAAGGCACAGGACCATGATTGGGCATTTGGTTTTTATGGAGATGTACAGATGAAATCACCTTACCCTGGTGCTTTCGGTATACAAGGAAAATATGACTTTCTGACGCGGTCAGCAGTACAAGCACAGGTATATGGGAAAAGTGGTTATGTCGCTGTCGGAGCGGATTATCTTGTTTCGTTTTTGGATAAGACCAAGAGCAACTTCAATGTGTTTTTGGGTGGGGGGATAAGCCAGGATTTCTATCGTTATAACGAGTTATGGAGCGGAGATGCAGAATCTATCCCCACAGAACGAGAAAACTTCACTATACTCAACGGGCAGGCAGGCATCAGCTATTATTTTCCTGCGGTTAATGTATCTGTCTATACAGGGTATAAATTGAAATATAATATTGATTGGGAAGAAACCGCTCCTGATTATATCATGTTTGGCGTGCGTTACCATTTGTGGTAACGCATGCTGCGAAGTTAAATACCGAAACAAAGGTATTTAACTTCCAAATATTCATCTAAACCGTAGTGCGAGCCTTCACGGCCGATTCCCGATAACTTGACTCCACCAAATGGGGCAGAGGCATTCGATAACATACCCGTATTGATGCCTATCATCCCAGCTTCTAATTTTTCGGAAACACGATGACAACGGCGGATGTTCTCGGAGTAGAAGTAAGCCGCTAAGCCGTATGGTGTCTGATTCGCCAAGCCTATAGCTTCCTCTTCTGTCTTAAATTTAAACAAAGCACACACAGGGCCGAAAGTTTCTTCTTCGGCTATAAGTGCCTTTGTCGGTACATCCCGTAGTACAGTAGGTGCAAAAAATAGTTTTTCAAGCGCCTTGCCTCCGGTTGTTATTTTTGCTCCTTTACTTACAGCATCGACAATGTGCTCCTGTACCTTGTCCAATCCTTTTTGGTTGATGAGTGGGCCAATCTGGGTTTCCTCGTCCATGCCGTCGCCAACCTGTAGTTTGGCAACTGCCTGTGTGAGTTTTTCGGTGAATTGTTCATACACCTCTTCCTGTATGTAGAAGCGATTGACAGCAACACAGGTCTGCCCGGCATTGCGGAACTTTCCTGCTATGGCACCTTCCACAGCCTTATCGATGTCTGCATCCGCAAAGACAATGAACGGAGCATTTCCGCCGAGTTCCATCGATACACGCTTTATGGTGGACGCAGCTTGTTCCATCAATGTTTTGCCAACTTCCGTCGAGCCGGTAAATGATATTTTTCTTACCAAAGGATTGGTCGCCAGCTCTTCCCCAAACCCCTTGCTATCTTTAGAAGTCACTACATGCAGCACGCCTTTTGGAAGTCCGGCTAATTCGGCGATTTTCGCAAGTGCGACAGCAGAAAAAGGTGTTTGTGAAGCTGGTTTTAACACGACAGTACAGCCCGCTACCAATGCCGGAGCGACCTTTCTAGTAACCATAGCCAATGGGAAATTCCAAGGAGTAATCGCTGCTACGACGCCAACACCTTGTTTTACGGTCGCCAGATGTGTATTGCCTTTGAGGGAAGGGATGGTCTCCCCATAAGCTCGTTTCCCTTCTTCCGCAAACCATTCCATAAACGAGTTGGCATATTCCACTTCGCCAAGAGATTCAGTATAGGGTTTGCCACATTCTTTGGTCATGATTTCAGCTAAGGTTTCCCGATGAACCTTTATCAGTTCAAACATTTTACGGACAATCGCGCAGCGTTCACCTACAGGTACTGAACGCCAGCTTTTCCAAGCTTCATCGGCTGCCGTAATCGCTGCTTTGCAATCTGCAACAGTTAAATCGGGCATGGTACCCAGTTTTTCCAAATTGGCCGGGTTGATGATGTCAAAGGTTCTTTCGCGGCTGATAAAAGTACCATTTATGTAAGCTTTTTCGATAAAGAATGTATTGTCCATACTATAAGCTGCTTGTTAAAGTTTAAAGATAAAAAAGAGCGCTGATTTCAGCGCTCTTCTCTCTCTCAATTATATATTTTTTAGAATACTATGTCCCATTCTGTCCCTTTTGGTTTTGAGATAATCCTCATTGTAGGGGTTTGGCTCGATTTCGATAGGCACGTTTTCTACGACTTCCAAACCGTAGCCCACTAATCCAGCTCTTTTGGTCGGATTGTTGGACATAAGGCGCATTTTGCTCACGCCCATGTGACGTAATATCTGTGCGCCTACACCATAATCCCGCAAGTCTGCTTTGAAGCCCAATTGTATGTTCGCATCGACTGTGTCTACACCTTGCTCCTGCAATTTATAAGCATGTAATTTATTGATAAGACCAATACCACGACCTTCTTGGTTCATATAAACAACGATTCCCTTTCCTTCTTCCTGTATCATTTGCATAGCTTTGTGTAGTTGCGGGCCACAGTCGCAACGACAAGAACCGAAAATATCGCCTGTGATACAGGAGCTATGCACGCGCACCAGAATAGGTTCGTCTTCTTTCCATTCGCCTTTGTAAAGCGCCAAATGCTGTTCTCCTGTATTTTTTTGTGTGAAAGCTTTTAGTTGGAAATCGCCCCATTGTGTTGGCATATTCACCGTCTCTTCTTCCTGGATAAGTGAGTCATGCTTTAATCGGTACTCGATGAGATCTTCTATACTGACGATTTTCAGGTCGAAGCGTTTTGCAACCTCCATTAAGTCCGGAAGGCGAGCCATTTCACCATCCTCTTTTAGGATTTCGACCAATACACCTGCTGGCTCAAAGCCCGCCAAACGTGCCAGATCAACAGAAGCCTCGGTATGTCCTGTACGGCGCAGTACCCCACCATCTTTTGCAATAAGAGGGAAAATATGTCCTGGACGACCTAACTCTTCTGGGCGTATATTGGGGTCAATAAGTGCTTTGATAGTTTTGGAGCGATCAGATGCTGAGATTCCGGTAGTACAGCCGTAGCCTTGTAAGTCTACAGATACGGTAAAATTGGTTTCATAAACGGCCGTATTTTCACCGACCATCGGACCGAGGTTCAACTTGGTGCAAAGTTCCTGTGATAGGGGAGCACAGACCAAGCCTCTACCATGGGTAGCCATGAAGTTGATAACTTCTGGTGTAGCATTACGTGCCGCTGTGACAAAATCACCCTCGTTCTCACGATCTTCATCATCCACAACAATAATTACCTTGCCGGCTTTTATATCTTCAATCGCTTCCTTGATGGTGTTTAGTTTAATATCCATTTTAAAATTCTAATATGCAAAGGTAGATTTCTTTGCGCTTTTTTATATAATAACCCTGTCAAAAACTTGTTTTATTGTACTGCCTTTTTGGTAAATCGGGAGCTGATGAGCTTCCAGAATCGTTGTAACTTGAGCTTGTATTGCTCAACATCAAATAGAGCAGAGTCTGTAGCAGCCTTATAGGTTAAAAAGATAGCTAATGGCGATAGTACAATGATAGCCATCCACATCCCAAGCACCGGATCCAGCCCCCCGTCCTTAGCTGATTTCTCTGCCATGGTCGAGATAATATGGTAAATAAGGAAGAATATGATTGCGACAACCACGGGCAGTCCCAGTCCCCCTTTCCGGATAATAGCACCTAAAGGAGCACCTAAAGCAAAGAGGAGTAAGCAAGAGACCGCTAGTGTGAACTTTCGGTGAAATTCCAATCGGTAGCGTACATCTTTGTCATGATAAGCCTGAAACTCTGTTTCTTTCATGTCGAATGTGCTGGATACCTGTTGTACCAGCCCCAAAGCATTCGTGATAACGTTACGCTGGTTGTCTTTCGCTATAAAGTCCGTGAGAAAATTGTTGAATTTTTTGACTTCTATCGGTCTTTTCTCCCCTTGGTGATAATAAGAAGAGAAATAGTTGATATAGTTTTTTATATCCATATAGTTATAGCGTTGTACGCTATCCATTTGAATCTTGTTGGAATCTGCATAATGTTTAAGCTGCCGGAGGTTCAACATCGCATAATGGTTTCGGAAGGCATTCTCATCCGTTCGGGTCATCTGGAAGGCACTCATGTCGAACTTTTGTTCCGTTTCGTCAAAGCGAAAACGAGTAAACTGTTGCCGAGGGTCGTATCGGGACGCATTTTTTGCTCGGGACTCCTCGTAGCGAACACCGTCCTTCAGACGCAAAATCATATAGTTGTTGTCCGCAGAATTATGGATATAGCCTTCTTTTGCAATCAGTACGTTGTTAGCAGCACTTCCATTGCGGTGGTCATAAATCATGAGGTCGTACAGGATTGTTCCATCCTCATTTTTTCCTTTTGCGCGTATAGAATAGCCGGGAATTGACTTATTAAATACACCGGGTTTAATTAGGAAATCCGCTTTTTTGTTGCGCACATCCCACATGAGTGACCACATTTTCAGATTTGCCACAGGAAGAGTGTACTCGGAAAATAGGAAGGAGCCTCCTGCGACCATACAGACCAATATGATAAGCGGAGTCATTGCTTTGCGAAGGGAATACCCCGCAGCCTTGATGGCAACCAGTTCATAACTTTCACCCAGATTACCGAAGGTCATAATGGAGGAAAGGAGCATCGAGAGCGGAAGTGCCATCGGGATATTTGTAGTGGCAGCATGGCCCAACAATTCCAGGATAACGTACCATTCAAATCCCTTGCCGATTAGATCGTCGATATACTTAAACAAAAAAAGCATTATGAGAACAAACATCACGATGCAAAAGCATACGAAGAATGGTCTGATAAATGCTTGTAATATTAATAAGTGTATCTTTTTCATGCCCTACAAGCTCTGCAAAAATCAGTTTCTGCGAAAGCCAGTACAAAGATACTATTTTTTATGCTCCTATAACACTTTGCAGGTACTCAATTGAGTTGTTCCATATTTTTTTTCGGTCTTCCAAATTGTCTGGTTTGACAAAGTCGGTTATGGATAAAGCGACGTCGTTGGTTAATTCGTCCTGTACAATTTCGATTTCGAAATAATAGGGCTCATCTTCTAACCATTTGAAGCGGGCGCATTTATTTTCCTTGTTGGAAACCAACTTGGCACGGTTCACCTCATCGTCCCAAATAAATTCGTAGATGCCATCTCGGTAGTTTACATCATCCGCAAACCACTGCGAAAGAGCATTGGGTTCATGAATGAACGGATAAAGGATGCGTGGCGAGGAATTGATGATATACTCTAAGTGGATTTCAACTTTTTCTTCCATATAGCTTGTTCTTGGTTATTACATACCTATTAAAAATAAGTTACATCTGTCTGTCCGTAATAATACTATTTTATTTTGGAATTTAAAATACCGGATTAAAAAAAATATTCTGAAGTGAGTTGTCAAGAAATTATCAATTTAAAAATGAGGTATTTCCGTGCATGTCGCTGAAAAAGGCATGAGGAAATTTTATTTTTCCTTTGCAATTCATGACTATTTGCTATATTTGCATCACGAAAAACGGCGGGTATCCGTCAAGAGGCGGGACAGGATTCCTATCCGCCGCGGCGGACGGCAATTCGATCCGTTGAACAATGAAAGGTTGAAATAAAAAATATGGCGGGGTAGCTCAGATGGTTAGAGCGCAGGATTCATAACCCTGAGGTCGGCAGTTCGATCCTGCTCCCCGCTACTAAAATAAAAGCTTCGCATCTGCGAGGCTTTTTTAGTTTATGAAGTATACAGTTTACATATTATACTCTGTAAATTCCAATAAGCATTATACCGGATTT
>Ga0079224_100001360_pt1 | contig 27882 bp, 26 predicted proteins | sample Stecom2015_FD_80414 | JGI IMG/M metagenome (GOLD analysis project Ga0079224, IMG submission 80414) | Agricultural soil microbial communities from Utah to study Nitrogen management - Steer compost 2015 | ecosystem: Environmental > Terrestrial > Soil > Agricultural land | place: USA: Utah... | reverse complement strand
GCCGGTGCGCCATCGCCACCATCGTGTTGCGCGGGTTGTCAGGATGCCTCGCGCTGCAGTCAGATTCAGTCCCTGCACGGCAGGAATCTCCCGAAATGATGTGTTCAAAGTAAAACGTCCTTGCGAGATTACAAAAGCTGGGCCAGCGAATCAACAACAGCATCTGCGCCGAGACTGTCAACGGAGCCGCCAAAGTTATAGCCATACCTCACGGCGACGCAGGGGATACCTGCTGCCAGGGCTGCATTGACGTCTGCCTTGGAGTCCCCGACCATCACCGTGGTGCCCCGGGTGCCGCCCAGTTTTTCCATGGCGTGCAGCAAGGGCGCCGGGTCCGGTTTTTTCACTGCCAGGGTATCGCCACCGACCGAGAGGTCGAACCATTGAGCCAGCCCGGTTTTTTCCAGCAGGGGCTGAACAAACTGGTCTGGCTTGTTGGTGACCACGGCCATCCGGCAGCCCAGTTGCTTCAGGTGTTCCAGGCAGTCATGAACGCCGGGAAATACCACAGAATGCTGGCCATTCATCTGGCCATAGGCGTGATAGAAAATGGCCAGTGCGTCGTTGAACAGCGCGTCGTCTTTGGCGGTGGCGGGTTCCCAATTGGTTTTTCCGGCCAGGGCCCGGCGCACCAGAACCTGGGCGCCGTTGCCAACCCAGTTGCGAACCTTGTCCAGGCCTGCCGGGCTACGCCCCAGGTGCTCCAGCATCTGATCCACGGCGGCGGCCAGATCCGGTGCGCTGTCCACCAGCGTGCCGTCCAGATCAAACAGGGCGACGCCCGGCCAGCGGGCGTTGAACAGGCCTTTCAGGCTCATCCGCCGATCACCTTGCGGGCCTGCTCCAGTTCCTCGCGCATGGCGTCGATGGTGGCCTTGTAATCGGGAGTGTTGAATATGGCAGAGCCGGCCACGAAGGTGTCGGCGCCGGCCTCGGCGATTTCCCGGATGTTGTCGGTTTTCACACCGCCATCGATTTCAAGTCGAATGTTGTAGTTGCTGGCATCAATCTTCTTGCGGGCTTCCTTGAGCTTGTCGAGGGTGCCCGGGATGAACTTCTGGCCACCGAAGCCCGGGTTCACTGACATCAGCAGCACCATGTCGAGCTTGTCCATCACGTAGTCCATGTAGCTCAGCGGGGTGGCCGGGTTAAACACCAGCCCGGCCTTGCAGCCGCCGTCGCGGATCAGTTGCAGGGAACGGTCGATGTGGTTGCTGGCCTCCGGGTGGAAGGTGATGTAGCTGGCGCCAGCGTCAATAAACATGCGGATCAGGTCATCCACCGGAGACACCATCAGGTGCACGTCGATGGGGGCGGTCACGCCATGCTTGCGCAGGGCCTCGCATACCATGGGCCCGATGGTGAGATTGGGGACATAATGATTGTCCATCACATCGAAGTGCACTACGTCGGCTCCGGCGGCCAGTACATTGTCGACTTCCTCGCCCAGGCGGGCGAAATCGGCGGAGAGGATGGATGGGGCAATCAGATATGGGTTCATCGGGGCTCTCTCGGTGTAGTGAATTATCGGCCTCTGGGCAACCCTGCTAGTCTATCAGTTTGCCGGTGATTTTCGCAGCGGGATAGGTGCATGGGCTCATGGGGTTGAAAGCAATCAGGTTACTTTGTCTGTTCTTGATCAGCGGCTGGCTGGGCGCCGCTGTGGCCCAGGATGAGGCGCAGGGGAGTGAGGAAGAAGAGCCTGTGGCTAAGGTTAGTCCGGCGTCAAGATCGGGCTTCTCAACGGGGTTGGGAGAGTGGGCGCTGGCACGGCGCTACCCGGAGCAGGCTGTCTGGCTCGATCTGGACGACGAAGGCCGGGCGCTGGGCTTGTTCCTGCCCGAATACATTACGCCGGCAACCGGTGCTTTACTGATTCTGGCCGACGAAGGCCAGACGGCCGATGAGGGTGTATTGGGGCCGTTGCGGGTGGCTCTTGCGGAGCGGGGCGTTGCCGTGATGACCGTTGGCCTTGGGCTGCCTCCGGAGGCGGTGCGTCGGCATCGCATTGAGGCCTTGGTGCCCAGCCTGGATGATGAGGCCGGACAAAATCCGGATCAGGGCGGGAATACACCGGATTCGGTCATGATTGATGTCGCCGAGGAGCCGCCTCTTGATGACGTGGCTGCGGATTTCCGGAATTCGGTTCGTGCGGTTCTGTCCGCGGGCGTGGAAGCGTTGCAGCAGCGTGGCTATGAGCGTGCGGGCGTATTGGGCATTGGTTGGTCCGCCGATTATGTGACGGACTGGGCGGCGGACGCCGCTGCCGTGTCTGCGGTGGTCTGGCTGGCCCCCCGGTTCCCGGCCCGGCAGGCCGTTACCTTGCCCTCGTTGTTGAAGGAGCGAAACGGAGGGCAGGGATGGCCGGTGCTGGATCTGCATGGTTCCGGTGGTCGCTCCGGTGCAGAGGGCCAGGCGCGGGCGGCGGCGATTGCTCGCGCGGACGTGGCCGGTTACGACCATCAGCCCGTCGCCCTCAATCAACCGCTTAGGGCCGAAGATGCAGTGCGGGTTGCCAGCCGGGTCAGTGCCTGGTTGAAAACCCGGCCCACCAGCCGGGATTAGAGAGTTCGATGTCGCTGGCGAATCAGTTCCCAGGCCTGTTGATAGCGTAACAGCCGGTCTTTTGCCATCGCCACTTCCGAAGGCGTCAGTTTCTGTTGCGCCAGTTTGTCCGGGTGGCAGGCGGAAACCTGTTTGCGGTAAGCGCGTTTGATGGTTTCCAGCGAATCTCGCCGGGTTACGCCCAGAATCTGGCAGGCCTGCTCGTAAGTCGCTGGCTTCTGGGGTGGCGCCGCGGTACGAATCCAGACCTTGCTGGCGTAGCTTTCGAAAATGTCATCGCTGATGACCACGGGTAACCCCATATGGCTGATGGCGTCTTTGCAGCGGTAGCGCCGGGCCTTGCCGGGCTGGCCCAGAACTTGTGCGCCATGGCACAGGCAGATAGCGGTTTTCAGGGCCGGTGCCGGCCACAGCAGCAAGGCCAGGCGCAGCATCAGACCCTGGCGCAGGGGCAGATGGTCAGTGTCCTTGCCCTTGCGAAACTGGTCGATGGCTTTGCGGCGTTGCCTGGCCGACAGGGCCAGGGCTTTCATCAGGGCTTCGGCGTAATGAATGTCCGGTTCCCGGACCCGGCCATCGGCCTTGGCAATGTAGCCCAGAAAAAAGAACAGTGGCTTGCGGCACCAGCGCGGCAGGCGCGCGCGCTCCAGCAGTGTGCTGGCCTGATGTCCGCAACTGGACAGTTCCTGCAGCAGTTCCTGGAATGACGACTCCATTCTCGCCGGCAGGGCGGGTGGATTGCTCTGGCTCATGATCTCAGGGCCCTTTCGCGCAACCACTGGTCCAGGCTCTGTAATCGTTCCGGCGTGCCGACATCCACCCACTGGCCGGTGTGGTGCAGGCCGATGACCCGGTTGCGGGCCATGGCCATGCGCAGCACCGGGCCAAGTTTGCCGGCGGCATCGTCCAGTTCATCAAACAGGCGCCGGTGCAGCAGACTGATGCCGGAGAAGGTGAGTTTGTCGGGTCCTTCACGGCTCAGAAAACCGTCTCCCTGTAGATGAAAATCCCCCTCCGGGTGGTGGGGTGGATTTGAAACCATCACCAGCAGGGCATCGGCATTGGCCGGGGCCCGGAGTTGGCTGAAATCGAAATCGCTCCAGATGTCACCGTTGACCACCAGGAACCAGTCGTCGCCCGCGTCGGTGAGCAGAGGCAGGGCCCGGACGATGCCGCCGGCGGTTTCCAGCGGCTCCCCCTCCGCAGAGTAGCGAATGCTGACACCGAAGGCTGCACCATCCCCCAGCCGTACTTCAATCTGTTCCCCCAGCCAGGCATGGTTGATCACGATGTCGCTGAAACCGGCGTTACGCAGGCGCTCCACATGGTGAATGATCAGGGGCTTGCCCCCGGCTGACAGCAACGGCTTGGGGGTGGTCAGTGTCAGCGGGCGCATGCGCTCGCCTTTGCCGGCGGCGAGAATCATAGCCTTCATGGTCAGCGAACTCCCGGCTCCGGCAGCGGGCCAATGCGCTGTTCGATGGCCGGAATCACGGTGCTGCAGAGCCACTCGTGAAAATGCCGGAAGGCCGGTTGCCGGGCACTGGCATCTCGCAGATAACTGACGGTGCGGGGAATATCTGCCAGGTAGCCGGTCTTGCCGTCGCGAATGGCGAGGCGAGCAAAGATGCCGGCGGCTTTCAGGTGGCGCTGCATGCCCATGAGTTCAAACCACTGCCGGAAAGTATCTGAATCAGCGCGATGCAAACCGGCCTGCTGGCTGGCGTTGCGAAAATGCTCCAGCCAGTTTGCCAGGTGCTGTTCCGGCCAGCGTACGTAGCAGTCCTTGAGCAGGGAGACGGCGTCGTAGGTGATGGGGCCGCGCACGGCATCCTGAAAATCGATCACGCCGGGGGCCGCCTGGCCATCACGGACCAGAAGATTGCGGGAGTGGAAGTCGCGGTGCACGGTGACTTCCGGCTGCGCCAAGGCGCTTTCACGGAGCAGGCCGAAGGCGGTGTCCAGCAGCGCCCGTTCCTGGTTGTCGAGTTCCAGGCCCAGGTGTTTTTCCAGCAGCCAGTCCGGGAATAGCGCCATCTCCCGGTCGAGCAGGGTCTGATCATAGGCGGGTAGTGGATAGCCTGCCGGGTCGTCCAGCCCGGCAATACGCGCCAGTTCGTCCAGTGCGGCCCGATACAGGGTGTCCGCATCGCCCTGTTCCAGGGCCGTCAACATCAGCAGATCGCCCAGGTCTTCCAATAACAGAAAACCCTGCTCAAGATCCTCTGCCGCAATGGCGGGCACGGCAATACCGTGTTGATGCCAGTGCCGGGCGATGGCCACAAAGGGAACGCAGTCTTCGTGCTCTGGTGGGGCATCCATCACAATAAAAGGGACGGGTTGCCCGCCCGGCACGTCTTTCCAGACCCGGAAGTACCGTCGAAAACTGGCGTCGCCGGAAACCGGTGTCGGGCTGGCGGCCGAGAAGCCGGGAATTTGCCTGACCCAGCGGGTCAGCAACTGCAAACGGTTATCCATGGTCAGATCAGCATTCCTGGATCGGTGGATGATGGCCGGCGGTTGAACCGGGCACTCTCTGCACCGGAGTATAAAGAGGGTAAAACGGAATTGCAGCGGGCTTTCCGTTAACAAGCCTTGAGGGCGCGTGTAAACTAGGTGCCCTTACGCCCAGCCATCATTCAAATGGAACAGGAATTTCATCAACGTGCCCAGCCATTGCTCCTCCCTGTTGTGCGCCAGGTTCCGGCTTTCAAGCCTGGCCGTGATCGTGGCATTGGCAGCGAGCGGCGTGCGTGCCGAGGGACAGGATGGCAGTCCCAGTGCAGCTGAAATCGACTGGCGCCCGCGCAGTGAATTGCCGTCAGAGGTGGCCCAGCGGCTGCCGGTGTTCTGCGAGGGCGGTTATCTGCCTGGTACGGTTGGCGGCGATAGCGTCGTGGTGCCGGGCGCGGGCATTGAGGGTTCCTTGCCCCTGGAAGCCAGTGCCCTGAACGCCCGCTATGAACTGGACAGCGAGCTCTACCTGCAGGGTGATGTGCGCCTGCGCCAGGGTCCGTTCCAGGCGACCGGCGCGGAGGCACGGTACAACCAGCAGTCCGGCGAGTTGAGGCTGCAAGGGCCGCTGGTCAGTCGAGGTGAAGGCTTTCTGCTGACCGGGCAGGACGCGAACTACTCTGCCCAGTCCGGGCAACTGGATATCAACACGGCCACCTTTCTCCTGCACGAGTCGGAACTCAGGGGCGAGGCCTCATCCCTGTCCAGGGTCGGTGAAAGCCTGGTGGTTATCTCCGATGGCATGATCACAACCTGTGGTCCGGGCCAGAACGACTGGTCGATTGTGGCATCGGACATCGAGCTGGATCAGGCGGAAGGTTTTGGTACTGCACGGCACGTGCGGCTGGAAGTGCTGGATGCGCCGGTATTCTACTGGCCTTACATTACCTTCCCGATTGATGACCGCCGCAAGACCGGTTTCCTGTATCCCCAGTTTGGTTCGTCCAGCGCCGGTAGCGGGGCTTATCTGGCCTTGCCGTACTATCTGAATCTGGCACCCCATTATGATGCCACCCTTACGCCGCAGTATATCCACGGTCGCGGCCTGTTCACGGAAGTGGAGGGGCGCTACCTCAGTCGGTATGGCGAATCGGTGCTGCAGCTGGGGTATATCGACAATGATTCCGCTTTTCGGGATGAAAATCCGGGTGAAAATGGCGAGCGCTGGGCCCTGGATTTTTCCACCCGGGCGGCGTTTGGCAGAGGCTGGAGCGGCTACGGCGATTACTCGGTGATTTCGGATGAGGACTATCTGAGCGACCTGAACCGCAGCCTCGAAATTGATCAGGCGACGCATCTTCAGCGACGGGGTGGCATCCGTTACTACGGCGCCAATCAGTACTTTGAGGCCTACCTGAACGGCTACCAGACCATCCGCGACCGCATTGCCGACGTTAATAAACCCTATGCCCAGTTGCCGGAGGTGATCTACGGCGGCTCGCTGGAAGCCGGCTGGCTGGAAGCGAACCTGGAAAGCCAGTACACCTGGTTTTACCGGGACAATGAGAATCTTACCGGCCTGGACAAGGCCAACGGCCAGCGGTTACGGGCGATTCCCGAACTGGCGTTGCCCATGCGCGCGCTCTGGGGCTTCAGTCGTCCTTCGGTCAGCCTCGACTACACCCGCTATGAACTGGATGACTACACCTTGGGTGACGCCGGCTTTGACCGCACCGTGCCGGTGTTCGAGTGGGACAATGGTCTGTATTTTGATCGTCGATCCAGCTTGTTTGACGTACCTTACAATCAGACCCTGGAGCCCCGGCTGTATTACGCCTGGGCCGATGCCGAGGCCGATCAGAACCATATCCCGGATTTTGATACCGGCATCCGCAGTTTCCGCTTTGATCAGCTGTTCCGGCGGGACCGGTTTACCGGCGGGGATCGGGTCGGTGACGCCAATCAGTTGACGGTGGCGCTCACCAGTCGTTTCAATGATCTCCTGACCGGGGCGGAGCGGGCCAGGGTGAGTGTTGGCCAGGTGCGCTATTTTGACGATCGTGAAGTGGATCTGTTTGGTGAGGGCGTATCCGACCGGAGCCGCTCACCGCTGGCGGGCGAGTTGGTGCTGAACCCCATCGACAATCTGGAGCTTCGTTCTTCCCTGTTGTGGGATCACGAAACCCGGAAAACCGAAGAGGGCCGCAGCCAGCTGATTTTCCACTCCGAGGATTATCGTTACCTGGCGACACTCGGACATACCTACAGCCGGCCGGATGAGCTGGAACAAACCGACATTGGAACGGTCTTTCCGGTAACGGACCAGGTCAGTGCTATTGGTCGCTGGGTCTGGGATTCCGAGCTGGACCGAACCGTGGGCACCCTTGCCGGTCTGGAATATAACAACTGCTGCTGGAGTTTTCAGGTGGTGCACCAGAACTACCTGACCGATGACGAAGAACTGGACACCCGCTTGCTGTTCCGGATTGAACTGAAAGGTCTGGGCGGCAGTGGCGGTGCATCCGACAACATCGCGGACGCCATCTACGGCTACGACGAGCGCGAGCGCCGGAGGTTCGGAAACCCGCGCCGTTGAACGAACCCGAATCTGCAGGCCGACCCGGCTGCGATCACGATTTTACAAACCAAGAGGTGATTATGAAGGCGACTGTCCGCCACGGACTGACAATTCTGCTGACACTGGCCATGGTGGTGCTGTCAGTGACTGCTCAGGCCGAACGAAAACTGCTGGACCGTGTGGTTGCGATCGTGGATGACGAGGTGATCCTGCAGAGTGAACTGGATGCCCGTATCAATACCATTGTCGGTCGCCTGAGCGCGCAGGGCACCGGCCTGCCGCCCCGGGAACTGCTCGAACAGCGGGTGCTGGACCAACTGATCCAGGAGTCTCTGCAGTTGCAGATGGCGGAGCAGATGGGCATGCGTATCAGCGACAATGAGCTTAATGAAACCCTGGCGAATATTGCCCGCAACAACGGCCTGAGCCTGACAGAGTTTGAAAGCCAGCTGGCGGAAGAGGGCGTAACCTATCAACAGGCCCGTGAGCAGATCCGTAATGAAATGCTGACCAGCCGGGTGCAGCAGCGTCGTGTTGGTAACCGGGTGCGCGTCACCGACCGGGAAGTGGAAAACTATCTGCAGGCTCAGCAAACCAATGGCAGTACCGATGCGGAATATCGCCTGGCCTACATTTTTATCGAAGTTGACGATCCGGCCAGCGAAGCGTCTGTAGACCAGGCCCGGGACAAAGCGCAGACCTTGCGCCAGCAGATTGCCAATGGCCGGGACTTCCGGGAAGTGGCGGTTGCCGAATCCGATGCCAGCAACGCCCTGGAAGGGGGCGACATGGGCTGGCGCTCTGAGAGCCAGTTGCCGTCACTGGTCGCACCGGTGGTGCCGGATCTGCAGGTTGGTCAGCCTTCACAGGTTCTGGAAAACAACAGTGGTTTCCATCTGGTGATGGTGATGGACAAGCGTGGCGGTGATCAGCAGCAATTCATCCAGCAGCACCGGGTCCGGCATATACTGGTGCGGCCTTCCGAAGCGGTGACCGATGTGCAGGCGGAGCAGCGCATTCGCGAGATCCACCAGCAGTTGCAGGACGGCGCCGACTTTGCCGACCTGGCCCGTGAACGCTCGGACGATCCGGTCTCCGGCTCGGACGGCGGCAACCTGGGCTGGGTAAGCCCGGGCCAGATGGTGCCCGCTTTTGAAGAAGCCATGAACCAGGCGCAGGTGGGCGAATATTTCGGGCCTTTCCGGTCACAGTTTGGCTGGCACATCCTGCAGGTGGAGGAACGCCGGCGCCAGGACGTGACCGAGCAGAATCGCGAGTCCCAGGCTCGCCAGGCCATCTACATGCGGAAATTCGAACTGGAACTGCAGAACTGGCTACGTGAGATTCGGGACGAAGCCTTTGTCGAGTTCAAAGGCGAATATGCCGATATGAACCCGGAAAGCGAGGAAGCAAACCCGTCATGAGCACACCGGTGATCCTGGCACTCACTGCGGGCGAACCGGCCGGCATCGGCCCGGAACTGTGCCTGCAACTGGCAACCGGGAACCGGGAAGCTGGTCTGGTGGTGATTGCCAGCCGCGAGCTGCTGCGGGACAGGGCCAGCCAGCTTGGGCTTCAGGTTGAGCTGCATGAATGGCAGCCGGGTGTGGCGGCAGAAAACCGGGCGGGTCATTTATCGGTACGGCATGTTGAAGGTTGTGGTTCTACGGTCGCCGGCCAGCTTGATCAGGGCAACAGTCAGTACGTGCTGGACACCCTGACCATCGCCGCCCGGGGTTGCCTGAATGGCGATTTCGACGGCATGGTGACCGCTCCTGTGCACAAGGGCGTTATTAACGAAGCCGGCATCGCCTTCAGTGGCCACACCGAATTCCTGCAGGCGCTGTGTGGTGTGGAACGGGTGGTGATGATGCTGGCCACGGAAGAACTGCGGGTGGCATTGGTGACCACCCACTTACCCCTGAAAGACGTCTCCGCAGCCATTACAGCGGAACGGTTGATCCAGGTAACGCGCATCCTGAATGCCGACCTGAAAACCTTTTTCGGTATTGATCAGCCGCGCATTCTGGTGGCCGGCCTGAATCCTCACGCCGGTGAAGGGGGCCATCTGGGCCGGGAAGAAATCGAGGTGATCGAGCCGACCCTTGAACATCTGCGGGCCGAGGGAATTCAACTGACCGGGCCGCTGCCGGCAGACACCCTGTTCACCCCGCACTGGCTAGATAATGCCGATGCGGTATTGGCCATGTATCACGATCAGGGCCTGCCGGTACTGAAATTCCAGGGCTTTGGCCGGGCCGTCAATATCACGCTGGGCTTGCCCATTGTCCGTACCTCGGTTGACCATGGCACTGCCCTGGATCTGGCCGGTACCGGCAAGGCCGATGCCGGCAGCCTGCATACCGCTATCCGTGTGGGCGAGCAGATGGCCCGCTGCCGCAAGGCCGCACGGGCCGGAGAACTCTCATGAGCAATAAACACGGGCATCAGGCCCGTAAACGTTTTGGCCAGAACTTCCTGCATGATCCAGGTGTGATAGAACGCATCGTGCGCGCGATCAATCCCAAGCCGGAAGACTCAATTGTAGAAATCGGCCCTGGTCTGGGGGCTATTACCGAAGAAATCCTGGCCATCAACCCCCGTTTGCAGGTGGTCGAGCTGGACCGTGACCTGATTCCGGTGCTGCGCACCAAGTTCTTCAACTACCCGGAATTCCGGATCCACGAGGCCGACGCCCTCAGTTTCGATTTCAGCCAGTTGGTGAGCGACCGGCCTCTGCGCATTGTCGGTAACCTGCCCTACAACATCTCCACCCCGCTGATTTTTCATCTGCTGTCCCAGAGCGGTGTGGTGCAGGACATGCACTTCATGTTGCAGAAAGAAGTGGTGCAGCGGCTGGCGGCGGTACCGGGCGACAACAATTACGGCCGCCTGGGTATCATGGCCCAGTATTTCTGCAAGGTGCAGCCGCTGTTTGAAGTAGGCCCTGGCGCCTTCCGCCCGGCCCCGAAAGTGGACTCCGCCATTGTCCGCCTGGTGCCCCACAAGGAACTGCCCTATCCCGCGAAAGACCTGAAAACGCTGCAGGCAGTGGTGCGCACCGCCTTCAATGCCCGCCGCAAAACCCTGCGCAAGGCGCTGGCGGCCATGGTGACCGTGGAACAGCTGCAGTCCCTCGGTATCAATGATGGCCTGCGTCCGGAAAATCTGGGCCTGGCCGACTATGTCAGGATTGCGGATTTGCTGGCGGACACTGGCAAGCTGCCGGCAGACGACAACGAGGTAAGTGATGACTGACTACGCCATCGGCGATATTCAGGGTTGCTACGACCGCCTGCGGGACGTACTGGCGAAAGTCGATTTTTCGCCCTCCCGGGACCGGCTCTGGGTGGCCGGTGATCTGATCAACCGTGGGCCGTCGTCGCTGGAAACCCTGCGGTACATCGAAAGCCTGGGCGATGCCGCTGTGGTGGTGCTGGGCAACCACGACCTGCACCTGCTGGCAGTCGCACTTGGCGGCCACAGCCCGAAGCGCAAGGATACGTTGCATGACATTCTGGACGCGCCGGATCACGACCGGCTGGTCCAGTGGCTGCGTCAGCAGTATCTGTGTGTGCACGATGCCGACCGAAACCTGGTGATGGCCCATGCCGGCCTGCCGCACATCTGGAGCGTAGAGCAGGCCGTGGCCTGTGCCCGGGAAGTGGAAGCCGTGATCCGGAGCGACCAGGCGGACGAATATTTCAGCCAAATGTATGGCAATCAGCCCGAAGCCTGGTGTGATACCCTCACCGGTATGGATCGCTGGCGAGTGATTACCAACTATTTTACCCGCATGCGCTTTATTGCCAGCGATGGCCGTCTGGAGCTGGCCACCAAAGAGTCGGCCGATCGGGCGCCTGAGGGCTTTGCCCCCTGGTTTACCTATCCCCGTCAGGACGATGTGAAAGTGGTGTTCGGCCACTGGGCTGCCCTGGAAGGCAACACCGGCAGCGACCGGTTTATCGGGCTGGACACCGGCTGTGTATGGGGCGGCGCCCTGACCATGATGAACCTCGATACCGGAGAGAAAATTCACTGTGACTGCGGCTGACCCCGGAACCCGGATTGTACGCTGGGCACTTGTCGCCGGCGCAGTCGCCGGCCTGCTGGCGGTTATGGCCGGCGCTTTCGGTGCTCATGGTCTGCGCCATGTGGTGTCTGAACGCGGCCTTGAGGTGTTCCAGACGGCTGTCAGCTACCAGATGTACCATGCCCTGGCCTTGCTGGCCGGGAGCCTGATGCCGGCGCTGGGCCTGTCGGGGAAACTGCTGACCCTGGCCTGTGGCTTCTGGCTTGCCGGTATGCTGTTGTTCAGTGGCAGTCTCTACCTGCTGGTTCTGACAGGAATCCATTGGCTGGGCCCGGTTACACCGGTGGGCGGCGTCTGTTTTATGGTGGGCTGGGTGTTGCTGATGGTCGCAGCCCTGAAGAAGTAACGGAGGCAGTGGTAACCATGTTGGTACAGGTGAATGGCGAGGCGATGGAACTCCCGAGCGGAGCGACCATTGCCGCCCTGATAGAACAACTCACCCTGACCGGGAAACGCCTGGCGGTGGAGGTAAACGAAGACATTGTGCCCCGCAGCCAGCACCCGCAGTTCACCCTGAGCGAGGGTGATCGGGTGGAAGTGGTCCATGCCATCGGTGGCGGTTGATACGTCACCAGAGCCAGGCTGTTCCCGCTCTTACTTTATCCAGATAACTCAGGCAGGTTATGACAGAGACACCAGAGATTCAGCTCCCCGAAGACAAACCCCTGGAAATCGCCGGCAAGGTGTACCAGTCCCGCTTGCTGGTGGGCACTGGCAAATATCACGATCTGATGGAAACCGGCCATGCCATCGAGGCCAGTGGCGCCGAGATCGTGACTGTGGCGGTACGCCGTACCAACCTGGGTCAGAACCCGGATGAACCCAATCTGCTGGACGTGATTTCCCCGGAAAGCTACACCATCCTGCCCAATACCGCCGGCTGCTACACCGCCAAAGATGCGGTCCGCACCTGCAAGCTGGCCCGGGAACTGCTGGACGGTCACGATCTGGTCAAACTGGAAGTGCTGGGCGAACACAAGACCCTGTACCCCAACATGCCGGAAACCCTGGTCGCGGCCGAAGAGCTGATCAAGGATGGTTTCAAGGTGATGGTGTACTGTTCGGACGACCCTCTGCTGGCCATGCGCCTGGAAGAAATGGGCTGCGTGGCCATCATGCCTCTGGGGGCGCCGATTGGCTCCGGCCTGGGTATCCAGAACCGCTACAACATCCGGCTGATTGTCGAAAACGCCAAGGTGCCGGTGCTGGTGGATGCGGGTGTTGGTACTGCCTCCGATGCCACTATCGCCATGGAGCTGGGCTGTGACGGCGTACTGATGAACACCGCGATCGCCCAGGCCAAAGACCCGATCAGAATGGCCAATGCCATGCGCCTGGCCATCGAATCCGGCCGTGAAGCCTACCTGTCCGGTCGTATGCCCAAGAAGCTGTATGCCAGTGCCTCGTCACCGATCGACGGCACTTTTTTCTGAAAAGTCCCTCCCTTGCAGGGGAGGGCATATAAAACCAAAACCAGAATTTCAGAGCGCTGTAGTCCTGTCATGACCAACCAGAAACCCAGTCGCCGGGAGTCTATTCTCCAGGCGCTAGTCGAGCTGTTGCAAAGCGATCCCGGTGCCCGAATCACCACGGCTGGCCTGGCCAAAACCGTGGGCGTTACCGAAGCGGCCCTGTACCGGCATTTTCCCAGCAAGCGCAAAATGTTTGAGGCGCTGATCGAATTTGCCGAGGAGGCGGTGTTTTCCCGTTGCCAGGTGATTCTGCAGGAACAGGAGGATGTGCGCGTGCGCCTGCAGCAGCTGTCGCATCTGGTGCTGGTGTTTGCCGAGCGTAATCCGGGCTTGTGTTGTGTGCTGACTGGCGATGCGCTGATGGGGGAGGATGAATCCCTTAGAAAGCGGGCATCCCAGTTTTTCGAGCGGCTGGAAACCCAGATTCGCCAGGCCCTGAAGGAAGGCGAAATCCGTCAGGGCCTGCGGCCCAGAACCACGGCGGCCCGTGGTGCGGACTTCGTTATGGTGTTTGTGGAAGGCCGTATTCAGCGTTTTGTGCGCTCTTCGTTTTCACGCTTGCCGACGAGTGATTTCGACGAGGCCTGGGGGCTGGTGTCCGAAGCGGTCTGGGGATAAAGGTTGGGAGGTGGTGTACCCCTAGCCTGATGGTTTTGGAGAATGGCACTGGCTGGAAGCCCTTTCCCGAAACCGCTACAAGCACATCCCTGTGCGCTTCTCTCCGGCCATCCATGGCCTCCGAAATTTCGGGAAAGGGCTTCCAGCCAGTGCCGATCGTGCCTCGGTGAAATGTCGATAAAACTCAGTCGTAACCCGAAGCAGTCCGCAGAATTGAGCGCACTGGCGCCCACACGGCCGGCGCCGAGATGAGAATATCCCGCCCATAGAGATCCGCCGGATAGCCTTCCGGAACCTCCCCGAAATGGCCTACCGTAGCGCCGGCTTCTTTGGCGATCAGGCGGGCGGCGGCGAAGTCCCAGGGGCTGACGTTTTCGTAATAGATGTCCAGCCGGCCACAGGCCACCCAGCAGATGTCCAGAGCGGCTGAGCCGATCCGGCGCAGGTCTCGGCACTGGTGAATCATGGCGTCCAGGCGGCGTACCAGGGGTTCCAGGTTGTCCTTGGTGTAGGGAAAACCGGTGGCGAATAGCGATTGCCTGGGGTTGGTCGCGCCGCTGTGGCGGATAGGCTGGTTATTCAGTGTGGCGCCTTCGCCCTCGGTGGCCCGGAAGGTTTCGCCCGGAAACGGCGCGTGCACAACGCCCACCCGCACTTTGCCCTTCTCGGCGTAGGCAATGGACACCGCAACCTGCGGATGGCCGTAAGCATAGTTCACCGTGCCGTCGATGGGGTCGACTATCCACAATGGCGTTTCCAGCTCTTCCGCCTGGGACAGATCCGGCATGGTTTCCTCAGAGAGGATTCGGTGGTGGGGGAAGCGTTCACGGATGGTGCCGGTGATGAATTCGTCGGCCATCACGTCGGCGTGGGTGACCAGTTCGGTCTGGTGTTTGTAGTCGGTGCGCAGGGTGTTTTCTTCCCGCTCGTGACGGATCAATTCGCCGGCTTCGCGGGCCAGGGCTTCGGTGAAATCGGTGATTTCCTGGAGAGAAACTGAGTCAGACATGGCACCCCCGCGGTTTCAGAAACTGTGAGGGTGCCAGTCTAGCACGGCAGGCTTACAGGCTGTTCAGCCACTTCTCCATTTTATCCATGGCCAGCACCAGTCTTGGGCAGGCCTGCTGGACAAAGCTGTCGTCCAGTTCCTGATCGGCGTAATCGCCACCGGCCAGGTTCAGGGCCGCGGTACCGTCGAAATCGACAAACGCCAAACGGGCGCCGAGGTGGTCCGGTACAAAGCCGAAATCACTGGAGGGCAGGATCGCGACTCCGGTGTTTTCCAGCAGGGCGGTGCAGAAGGCCTGGGAAGTCTTGATGTCCTTGCGGGCCAGCTGATCGCGGAAACCGGAGAAGTCCGGGAACAGATAGAACGCACCTTCGGGCTTCTGAACCACCGCGCCCATGTCGGTCAGACGGCGGTGCATGTATTCCCCCACCACTTTCAGCACCCGACGGGACTGTACCAGGTACTCCTCGATGTCCTCACCGCCATTGAAGGCAGCAATCGCCGCATGCTGGATAGGCGCACTGGTGGCGGTGTAGGTTTCGCTGGCGATGATCGCCATGGCGTCCTGCAGTGGCCTCAGCTCGGCCGGGAAGATAAAGGTGCCCAGGCGCCAGCCGCCAGCGCCGGCCCACTTGGACAGGCCGGTACTGATGATGGTGCCTTCCGGGTAGTAGCGGGCAATGGACTTGTGCTTGCCCTCAAAGTGTACTTCCCCGTAGATCTCGTCTGAGAGCAGGATCAGCTTGTACTTGCGGGCGACGTTGGCGATCGCCAGCAGCTGGTCGTCAGTGTAGGTGCAGCCAGTGGGGTTGGAGGGGTAGTTGAGAATCAGGATACGCGGGCGTGACGGGTCGTCCCGGCAGATGATGTCCAGTTCCTCGGCGGTCAGCTGCCAGTTGTTCTCGGCGTGGGTCGGCAACCAGTGCACCGAGCGGCCGATGATGCGGGCCTGGGGCGCGTAGGACACCCAGCTCGGGCGCGGGATCAGCAGGTCCCCGTAGTAGGCCAGCTGCAGCATGAACAGCAACTCTTTGGAGCCCGGGCCGATCAGCACGTCTTCCCAGGTACAGCGCATGCGCTCGCTGCGGTTGATGTAGCCAGCGATGGCTTCGCGCAGGCCTTTCAGACCTTTGACTGGAAGATAGTCTTTTTCGTGGGCGTGCTCCTTGAGCGCATCGACCACGCGATCCGGTACCGGGAACGGCGACTGCCCCAGCCCCAGTTTGATGATGTCCTTGCCTTCGGAGCGGAGCTGGTTGCTGAGCTCATTGATGCGCAGGGTGGCGGAGGGCTGGATGCCCCGTACGTTCAGGTTAATCGCGTAACGGTGGTCGTTTTTGATGTCCATTGTCCCGGTCTGTTGGTTGGAGGGTGACAACGGCAGTATAGGAAACCCAAACATATCTGTGACTGGGGTGCGGATAGGGGATTGCCGAAGTCTGCAGGCAGACTTTGGTCGAATCCCCGCCTGGTCAGCGGTCTTTGATCCAGACTTCTACCCGGCCATTGCGCTGGTTTCCCTTGCCGCCAACGGGCATATAATGTCCGTAACCAGTGTAGGCGACATCCGCCACACCTGCCTGGCCCAGCGCCTTGCGCACCGACAGCGCTCTCAGCTCGGAAATCATCTGGGCCCGAAGTTCATGGCTCTGGGCGCCGGCGAATCCGATCAGCAGCAGGTCATCGGCGTCGCGATTGTGCTGTTGCAGGTAGTGCTTTATCCGTAACAGATCCCGCTGGGCCTTGTTGTCGAGTTTGGTACGGCCTTCGGCGAACCGGAAATTGACGGTCAGGCGCTGGTAAGTGCTGGTCAGCCGCCGGAAGCTCTCCGGCACGGAGGTGTCGAATTCCGGTTTTACCGCGATCGGATTCTGGGAAATAAAGCCGGATTCGGCCACCAGGTTCTGGCCATCCTCATCCAGTGCATAGTCGATCAGGCCTTTGGCGAAAGCCGGTGTTCTATCCCCCATGGTATACATGAACAGTCGGCGGGACAGCGGGTAGTCTTCGCTGGCGACCGTCAGCTGGTTCGGTTTCAGGGCCGGGGCATTGCCTTCGGAGATCGCCAGTAGTTTGCTGTTGCGCACCGAGGCCAGACCGGAGAAGCCGATACCGCCGGGATCCCGGGACACGTCATCGGACAGCTGATCGTTGGATTCGTAGCGTTTGGCGGATTCGTCCAGGCGGTAGTTTTTACCCAGAACCAGGGATTTGAAGGTATCCCAGGTGCCGGAACGATCATCCCGGGCGTAGAGCCGTATTGGCCGGTCCGGCCCGCCAAGTTCCGACCAGTTACCAATCTGGCCAGCGAAAATGCGCCCAAGGGTATCGATACTCATGGCATTGACGGGGTTGCCGGGGTGCACCAGCACGGCCAGTCCATCAATGGCGATGACATGTTCACTTTCCAGGGCCGTCAGGTCGGCCTGCTGGCGCACCTGTTCCGCCTCGGCGGCTTTGACCGGCCGGGAGGACGCCCAGATCTGCGCCTGACCGCTGGCCAGGGTGCGGAAACCGGTACTGGAGCCATGGGCGGCCACCAGAACACTGACGGGGCCCTGTTCGGTCTCGGTCAGCAGAATCTGCTCGTTCTCGGTGCCCGTGGCCCGGCGGCTGACCGGACCATGGCTTTGCTGTTCCAGATAGCCACTCACCAGCATGGGGGCCAGCGTGGCGCCGACGGTGTTGGAACCATGGATTTCCAGCTCATGGGCGTTGGCGCCGGCGCAGAGACTGGCGCTTGCCAGCAGTGCCAGCCAATGGCCGGCGGTCTTCCTTGTGGGATCGGGCATCTTGGTGAAAACCTATTCAGATCAGATGGTTGTGATGCCGGAAGGATGCTTCAGGAATATGACAGTTATGTTTCAGGCAAGGTCAGGCGGGGCGAAAGAGCCCAATACTTTTGTAAGAAAGTGTTAAGCAGGCCGCTGAGGCGCCGGGCTGGCTGGCTTATAGTGGGGTATCCGCAGTAACAAAAACAAACACAGCGGGGCACTATCATGCATGTGACATCGCTCCGGCATGGCTCGTCTTCGGCAGAACATCCAACCGCGGCCTTTGAAAAGGTTCTGCTGGTCGATGACCACGCCCTGTTTGCACAGGCGCTGGCGGGTCTGATCCGGCAGGAGGAACTGGCGCTCTCGGTGGTCACAGTTGGCACACTGGAGGCCGCGGCCGAGCATCTGGTGCATGGCGCCGGGGTCGATCTGGTATTGCTGGATCTGGCGCTTAACGGCGAAGCCGGCCTGTCTTTGCTGCCGCGCCTGGCCGGATTGAAAAACACTCCGCCGGTAGTGATCATTTCCAGCAGTGAAGATGAAAGCACCGTCCGGGCCGTGCGAACGGCCGGAGCGGCTGGATTCCTGGCCAAATCGGCCGGGCGCGCGGCGCTGGTTCGTATGATGCAAGCGGTACGACGGGGACAGGGCTATTTCCCCGGGGGCATGGCGCCCCTGGTTTCGGAAGCCCCGTTAACGCCGCGTCAGCTCGAAGTGCTGACGCTTCTCGCCCAGGGGTTTCCCAACAAACGCATCTGCCAGAGCCTGGGCCTGACCGAACACACGGTCAAAACTCACCTGAAAGCGATCTTCACCCACCTGGGGGTACACAATCGGACCGAATGCGTGAATCGGGCCCGGGCCCTGGGCTGGTTGTAATGGCAACTGGCAGTGCCACCCAGAATATGGCGCCCTGGCCCGAAGACGATTCGGTTCCACATTGCCCGCCCATGAGCCGGGAGAACTCGCGCACGATGGTCAGACCTAGCCCAAGCCCCGCCTGGTGGCTGGCACCGGCACGAATGTAGGGGTCGAAGACCTGTTTGTGCAGCTCTTCCGGCAGCCCGCGCCCGTCATCGCACACCCGGATGCGGGCCCGGTTCCCGGTGGTGACCGTGCGGACCTGAATGCGCCGGCCACCACTGTGGTCGGCGGCATTGATGACCAGATTCTGCAACACTCTCAACAGCAGGCTGGGATCGGCGGACAGGGCCATCCCGGGCTCTGCAGGGGCAATGTCGAGGCTGATTCCGCGCCTGGAAAGGGTATCCGACAGCAGATCCTGAAGTTCCTGCAACGTATTGTTCAGCCGCACAGGCTGTATCTCGGGCTGAATCATTCCCTCATTCAGTCGGGCGCTGTCGAACACCGTGCCCAGCAGATTGCGGAGCTGGCCTACGGTATCCCGAAGCTGATTCAGAACCTCAGGGTGTTCGCGCTCAGGTTGCAGCGTTTCCAGAGTCAGGTCGATGACATTCAGGGGCTGGCGAAGATCGTGGCTGGCCGCGGTAATCAGCTCGGTTTTCCGACGGCTTTCGTCCCTGGCGGACTGGTGTAACAGATCCAGTAACTGGCGGTCGAGAAAGTGGGCCCGGTGACGGTACTCGCTGATCCAGGCGCCCACCATACCGATGACATTCGCCGTCATCAGAAAAAACAGATTGGTGAGGGTGGCTGTGGCGGGGTTGCCGGCCCAGAGCTCGGCCAGCAGGTAGGCCCACACCAGAACAAAGGACGCCACCGATGCGGAGACAAACGGCAGTCCCATGGCAAAGTACCCGAACATCAGCATGAGTATCATGCCCTCATAAGGCAGGGGGTAGCTGTGCCAGCGGGCAGCCAGGATAATGGCAATGACGCTCAGGCCTCCGGCGATATAGGCAAACACATACAGGCGCTCGAAGCGGAGGTCGTTGGGGGTTTTCCGGTGGGCGAGCCAGAGAATCACGGCGATGATCGGGCAGGTAATGGACAGTCTGATTCCGGCCGTGAGACGGGCCAGTTCGGCTGGCAGGGTCATCAGGTCCACCAGGGCGTACACCAGAAAGAGCAGCAGGCCAGCAATGGACGCCAGTCTCGCCCGTTGGCGAATTAACGCGGAACGCGCTTTGCGGTAGTCAGCTTCCAGTGCCGGCACAAAACGCAGGGTCAGGAATCCTCTGGCCTGTTGCTGTTGGATTTGTTCGGCCGTCATGGTGGGGATATCCACGGAACACAAGCTCCGATTCTAGAACGCTCTGGCTCCGGATTTCGGGAGCCAGAGCACAGAGTGGTCAGCTTTGGTTCAGCATTCTGAGCCGGGCCCAGGTTCGGCTCTGTTCATCGGGGAAGTATTGCTCCAGCAGGGCATCTTTGTGTTTCTGGCGGTCTGCTCCGGCCAGGCCTTCCAGATCTTCGGCATCGAAGGCCTGCTCGAACTCGGAAAACTGCTGATCAAAACTTTCACGCTGTTTGAGGTAGCTGACGACACCCTCGGCACTTTCCGGGTCCATGCCCAGCTCCAGCAGTTTCTGGCCGGCCGCTTCCGGTGATTCGGTGCTCTCCAGGGCAGACAGTCGGGCCTGATGCTCGCGGGTTTCGCTGTGCAGCCGTTGCTCAGTTTCCCGAAGCGACTCCGGCAGCTGTTTTCGGTGCCATTCAATCAATGCCTGCTTGCCTTGATCAGACAGGTCTTCTCTCTGCTGAATGCTCATGGCCGCCAGGGTGTACTCGCTGTAGGCCTCTTCCTCGCCGAAAAACGCCTGGTGTGCGTCCGGGCTGAAGGTTGAGCGGCGCAGTTGTTTCAGGTTGCCCAGGGCGTCGCCAAGGGCCGTCAGTTGATAGCCTGGGTCGTGCTGCCGGCTCGGGTCCAGTTCCGTCTGCATCAGCTGTAACGCAGCATGCTTGTAAGCCAGATACTGGTCAAGCAGAACCAGGGCATCGCTGGCGGCGGGTTCCGGCAAATAGTTGCGGGCCAGGGACTGGATCTGACCGATGGCGGCCTCCGGTGAGACTTCGCCTACGGCGCTCAGAAAGTAATCGAAGAAGTCCCGGACACCAAGGTCCAGAATCAGCTGGCCGTTGCTGTCAGCCTTGAGGGCGCCGTCGATATCTGTGCCGGCAAGGGAGCGGGCGAAGCTCGGATCCGGAAGTGCAGTGGGTGTCCGGTGTGGTGGCTCCGCGGTTGACGGAACGGAGTCTGGTGTCTCGGTGACTGCCGGTGGCGTGAGTGCAGGTGCTCTGGCAAAGGTCTCCGCCGGGTCTGGCCTGGGTTCTGAATCTGGTGCCTGCCAGTACCAGAAGCCGCTGCTGGCCATAATGGCCAGCAGGGCAACGGGAAGCAGCCACCGCAGTTTCCGGGTGGGTTGGTGCTTCATAACGACCTCACAGACCGCGGTTTTTCAGACGGTTGGCCTGGCTGCGGTAGAGTGAGACCGGGTTGGTCCAGAGTGAACGGGCGCCCAGCAGATGGTTGATGGCATCGACGTGGTTCATGTCGTAATGGCTGCCGATGACATTGCCCATCATGGTGGCGCAGACGCCGACCAGGCCATCGTTAGGCTCACTGCCAAAGGCCAGCGAGGTCACGCCCAGGAACGGATCGGTAATGTCGAACACGTTGGTCCAGACGGCGCGGCCGGTCCAGGAGAAAAACTTGATCTTCTGGCCACTGATCCAGACATCTTCGCTGGTACTCGCGCAGGCATTGCGATTAACCCCTTTCCAGCCCAGGGCGTTGTTCAGGCTGGTGGTGCCTGGAGTGGTCAGAGTTTCCAGGGCGGCAATACCATCCTGGGGGTTGCTGGCTCCGGACAGGGCATTAATCAGGCCGCCCAGAGCGTTGGCGATGGCGTCGGCGCCACCTTCAACATAGCTGCCGGGAGGGATGATGCCCCGGATAACGTCAGCGACTTTGGAGCCTTTGTTGACGCCGTCAATCGAGGTGACTGAGGCAATCTTGTGGGGAATCAGGGCCGCTGCCACCCGGGAAGTGGGGGCACCCTGACTGTGCGCCATCAGATTGACCTTACTGTGGCCCAGGCTGTTGACGTAGTTGGCCAGTTGCTGGCCACGCTGTTCGCTGCTGTTCACGAAGGACACGCTGGCGGTATAGACCTTTGCGCCACTGCGTTCAAGGTTCCAGGGAATGGTGTGGAAGTAGTTGATCAGACCGCCAAGGGTGTTGAAGCCGGTTACACCGTGTACCAGCACAATCGGATGACGGGTCTGGGTGTAGCTGGCGTGGCTCAGTACCGAGAACACCAGCATGAGAATTCCGGCCACAAGCCGGATGGGCATGGCAAAACGCATAGATGACTCCTGTTGTTTTTGTTGATTGTCGACATGCAACAGGGAGTATCGCGGACGAACGCGGGTGCCGGTAATCGCCCATTTGGGTGAGGCGACTCCGGTGACAGGCGGTCAGAATCGGTGCGGCTCAAGCTCGGTGTGGATAATGGTCTGGCCAAGCATGATGATGCGGCCGGTGTAACGCTCCTCGCCGGTGGTGGTGAAGTCGAACAGGAAGCGCCGCCACACCCGCAGTTTGCCGTTCTGGTCTCGCTTGAACCAGAGCCCGCGCAGATAAACGGCGTCGTCCAGCAGCATTACGTCCATGGATTTGCAGTACCGGTGAGCAGCCTGCAAAACAAAATCCTTGATGGCTTTGGCTCGCCACCAGTACCAGATGGCGAAACCGGCGACAAACAGCCAGAAGAGGGTTGCTAGGGTCAAGGCACGGATAATCCTGTTGGTGATTGCGACAGGGGTGGACGCTCCACCCCGGCGAACCGCCAGACTACCCTATTGTGCCGGCTCGGGAAATTGCCGGGCCGGGGCTTTGGAACCCTTGTTCAGGAGTTTGTCGCACAACATCTGCAGGAAGTGGCTGGTCAGCAGCTGGGCCTGGTCGACATTGGAGCCCAGTTGCTCGGACTCGTGGCGGGCGCTTTCGCTGCTCTGCACCGATTGATTGCCCAGGTGCAGCAGGTGTTCGGCCTGGCGCTCCACCTGCACCGCCAGTGCGGATTGCTGCTCCGTGGCGCCGGCCACCTCACGGGCGCAGTCGTCAATAATGTCCATGTCTTTCAGGGTGGTGGTCAGGGCCTGGCCGGCTTCGTCGGCCATGGTGGCGGTCTGCTCACAGGCCGCGGTGCCCTGGCTGATGACGTCGACTACCATCCGGGTTTCCGATTGCAGTTCTTCAATCATGGTGTCGATACGACGGGTGGAATCGTGAGTACGATGGGCCAGGCCCCGGATCTCGTCCGCCACCACCGCAAAGCCACGGCCGGATTCGCCCGCCCGTGCGGCTTCAATAGCGGCATTCAGGGCCAGAAGATTGGTCTGTTCGGCGATGTCACTGATCACCTCCAGCACCACACTGATTGAATTGCTCCGTTCGGTCAGTCGATCCATCTCGCCGTTGGCGCTGGCCAGTTGCTGCCGGAGCTGTGACAACGACTGATTGACCCCATCCATCCTGTGCTGGCACTGGCTGGCCGATTGGCGGGCGTCGGCGCTGGCTTGCCGGGTGCGGTCAGTCATTTCGTTCACCCGGCGCACACTCTGGGCCAGTTCCTCAAAGGCCCGGGTGATTTGCTCAATATCGCTTTGCTGGCTGCGGATACTCGCCACCGAACTGGAGACCCATTCCATGGTGCGCTGCTTGCGGCCATGAAGTTTGCCGATGTTGGCATGCATGCGGGCCGAGACCGCGCGCAAGGTGGCATCACGCTTTTGCCGATCGTACTCGATCCAGCCGCCTTCATCGCGTCGTCCGGTATAGATCCAGGGCATCACCGGGTGGGCATCACAACAAGCCTCCCGGGCAGTTCGCATCATTGGCAGGGTAAGCCAGAACAGGACACCGAAAACCGACAGTACCAGAGCTTGCAGCACGGCCATTTCCGGCATCGACAGCGAGGTCAGGCCAAACACTAGAAGGCCGCCTGCGAGCAGCCCGTACAGGCAAGCCAGTTTGGAGATCAGAGGGGGTGACACCGCCAGAAACCGCCGGGGCAGGCGGCCGCGATTCCAGGCGGCGTAGGCTTTCTCTGCCCGCCGGATCTGGCTGCGGCGGGGTTGGCAGCGCACCGACTGGAATTCCACCAGTTCGCCGTTCTTCATGATTGGCGTGACATAGGCATCCACCCAGTAGTGGTCGCCGTTCTTGCAGCGGTTCTTGACCATACCGCGCCAGGAGTCGCCCTTGCGGATGGTGTCCCAGAGATTGGCGAAGGCTTGCGGCGGCATATCCGGGTGCCGGATCAGGTTGTGGGGCTGGCCGACCAGTTCGTCGATGCTGTAGCCGGCAACCTCCGCGAATTCCTCATTGGCGGCGGTAATCTTGCCCTTCAGATCTGTGGTGGTGATCAGGTGATAATGCGCGGGGTATTCGCGCTCGTGACCGGTAACCGGTTCGTTCCTGCGCATGGGTCGCTCCTGCGGGGCGTTAGTTTTGCTTTGTACCTACTATCAGCCTGTATCCGCTAACGGGGTATCCGGATATTGCAAATGTTGAAAATGTGTTCGCATTTTTCTCCACCTTTGGTCAAAGGCCAGGGGGTTTTGCAAAATATGGATAGGTTCGCGACATTTTCTGCTTATGCTGGAACAAAAGAGCCTGTCCGCAGCAGGCCGAAAACGGAAAGGATACGGCGTATGCAGGCGTTGACAGAACAGGACTTCAAGGCCCTGGTGGATAACCACCCCCGGGCCATCATGCTTTCGACTCCGGACGCGGTGATTACCTATGTAAACCGGATGTTCCAGACGGTGACCGGATACCGCCCGGAAGAAGTCCTGGGCCGGGCACCGTCGGTACTCAGTTCCGGGCTGCACTCGCCGGAGTTCTATCAGGCCATGTGGGAAAGCCTGAATGAGAGCGGTCGCTGGGAAGGCCTGATCTGGAACCGGCGCAAGAACGGCGAGAACTATCCCCAGTGGCTGACCATCTATCCGGTGGACTATCAGGGCAAGCGCCTGTATGCCGGTGTGTTCATGGATGTGGGTGAGCTGGCGGCCAGCGATGAACGGCTGGCAACTCTGGCCTACTACGACCCCCTCACGGAACTGCCCAACCGTTCGCTGTTCCAGGAATTCCTCAAGGCTCGGGTGAACCAGCGTACAGACACCGCCGATCTGTTTGCGGTGCTTTATATAGACCTGGATTTTTTCAAGTCTGTGAACGATTTGCATGGCCACGATTGCGGTGACCGGGTACTGCAACAGGCCGCGGCCTGTATCCAGGCCGTGGTTCGCAAAGGCGATGTGATTGCCCGGCTGTCGGGGGATGAATTTGCCGCCATCATTGAGCTGGATGGCGAAGACCAGTTGAAAGCAGTATGTGAGCGGATGACCAATGTGTTCCGGGCACCCGTGGTGGTGGAGCACCGTGAATACTTTCTCTCTGCCTCGGTGGGCGCGGCCATCTACCCGAACCACGGCGAGACCGCAGGTGAATTGCTGCAGAATGCCGACCGGGCCATGTACACCGCGAAACTGGCCGGTCGAGCCTGCTACCGGATCTACAGTGCGAGCGAAAGCCAGCATGGCCAGCAGCAGCAACGGCTGTCTGAGGCCCTTGTGGCTTCCCTGAAGGTGGCGCCGGAGGAATTCTCGGTGGTGTACCAACCCCAGTACGATCTCGCCACCGGCGCCATGGCAGGCATGGAAGCTCTGCTGCGCTGGCACCAACCTGAGCTCGGGCCAGTGTCACCGGGAGAGTTTGTCCCGGTGGCCGAGCAGCGCGGGCACATTCACGAACTGACCGAGCAACTGATCCGGTGCATCCGTCGCGATCTGGAGGCTTGTGCTGTCGATCATGGCCGGGGTCGACGCCTGGCCATCAATATTTCTGCCCGACAGATTGCCGATGGCCGGCTGGATGGATTGCTGGAGCCGTTCTTCGAGCGGGTTCGGCAGGCGGGTTGGCAGCCGGAAATCGAGATTACTGAAACCCACCTGATGAACCTGTCACGCCGATGCCTGGACAAACTCCGGGAATTTGGTGACAAGGGGGTGGTGGTTGCCATTGACGACTTTGGTACCGGATATTCCTCGCTGGCGTATCTGCATGCTTTACCGGTGAACGTGCTCAAGATTGATCAGCAGTTCGTCCAGCGGCTGGGGCAGGACGGCAGGGATTCACGGATTGTCTCCGCCATACTGGCCATTGCCGAGGCGCTGAGCCTCGAGGTGGTGGCTGAGGGGATCGAGACCGAGATTCAGAAACGCAAGCTCCAGGAATTGAACTGTCACCGGGGGCAGGGCTATCTGATGGCCCGGCCGTCCCCCCTGAATCAGCTGCAACTGGATTGATAAGAATCAATTAACAGGCAAACTCCGTCCCGTTTCTTGCCATTTTGCAAGATTTGGCTAGGGGTTTGCGGCGCCCTGGCTTAAAACAGCAAGCTCACCCATTGCCTGTTCACGCTGTATGCGCAATCTCACTGCCAAACCGGATCTGGATGCCTACCTTCGACTCAATCGCGCTGCGGCCGGCGAATGGCAGGCGGCGATCCGTGAGTTGCTGGACTGCGAAGACGTTGGTCTCACTCTGGAGCGGCCGCAAACCGTCGCCGGCTCACTGTCGTCCCTGAGCGTTGACCGTGGCGTCGTGTGTGCCCTGGATCTGGCTCAGGATGCCGAGGTGCATCTGTGCGGACTGCAGGGGCCTTTGATGGTGGTGCCGGTATCGGGGCAGTGCGATGTGCTGGTGAATGGTGATTGCAGACAGCCGGCATTCCCGATGGCCGCCATCAGCTCCAGTCAGGCGATTTCCGTGCGAGCCTGCGAGCATTCCCGGCTGATTCTGCTAAACCCGGAACAGTGGTGCAGCAACGTCAGGCCTGGGCCTGGGGCATTAGGCTGTATGGCGGATCGGGTGAATCATTTTCTGTTGTCCTCCAACTTCTTCCAGGATCACAGCGATGCCTGTGATGCCGCTAATACCCTGTTCGATGACCTGGATGACATAGCCCGCGAGGGAGGATGCGAGTCTGAACAGGACGCCCCGGAGCTCGACCGCCGGCTGATCCGGGTCATCGACAAGATCCGCACGGAGCCCGCCTGGGAGTTTGATCTTCAGGAACTGGCCAACCATTCCGGGGTCAGCGAGCGCAATCTGTATTATCTGATGAAACGCGAAACCGGCATGACCCCCTACCGCTTCTACCAGCGCTGCCGGTTAATCCGGGTTCGGCGCCGACTGGTGGATTGCCAGTGCGATGTGCCCCATATTTCCTGGTACGCCGCCGATGAAGGGTTTTCACACCTGGGGCGATTTGCTGCGCTGTACCGGGAACACTTTGGAGAGTTGCCCAGCGAGACCGTCCAGTGGCGCCGCCGCCTGCAGGCGGCAGAGCCGGCGCTGGAACCACCGGCCCGGATTGTCGCTTCCTGAAGCAAAAAAGCCCGACATGTTGCCATGCCGGGCTTTTTTTCAATTGCCGTGCCGGTTCAGTGGTTGCCGGCTGGCGCCTGAGTTGAGGATGACTCTTCCCCGTTGCCGTATTCATCAGCTGCGGAACCATGGTGGTCCCGGGCCAGCAGAATGTAGAACGCTGGTAGTACGAACACCGTGAACAGGGTACCAATGCCCAGGCCGGCACTGATGGTCAGGCCGATGGCAAACCGGCTCTCGGCACCCGGGCCGATGGCAATCAGCAACGGCACCATGGCAAAGATCAGCGCCAGGGAGGTCATGATAATCGGCCGAAGACGGATGGCCGCCGCCTCGATGACCGCATCTACCTTGTTCAGGCCCCGATCTTTCTGCAACTGATTGGCGAACTCCACAATCAGGATGCCGTTCTTGGATACCACCCCGATCAGCGTGATCAGCCCAACCTGTGTGTAGATGTTCATGGAGGCAAAGCCGAGCACGATGAACGCCATAGCACCGGCTACCGACATGGGCACCGATACCAGAATGATGATCGGGTCGCGCCAGCTCTCAAACTGTGCCGCCAGTACCAGGTAGATCACCAGCAGTGACAGGAAGAAGGTCACCACCAGAGCGCTGCCCTGGGTGGCCAGCTGACGGGTTTCCCCGGTGTAGTCGTAGCTGAAGCCCTGTGGGAAGACGTCGCTGGCGGTCTGCTCCATAAACTCCATGGCCGTGCCTGCCGCCACGCCCGGCATAACCACACCTTCCAGGGTCAGCGAGTTCTGCTGGTTGAACTGGGTGCGGTTCGACGGCTCTACTTCATCGGTAAAGCTGACCACGCTGGACAGCGGCACCAGTTCGCCATTGCCGGCGCGGATGTAGTAATCCTGCAGGGCTTCCTTGCTTGGGCGGAACTGATCGTCCACCTGTGGAATCACCTGGTACG
>Ga0079224_100001359_pt1 | contig 27889 bp, 29 predicted proteins | sample Stecom2015_FD_80414 | JGI IMG/M metagenome (GOLD analysis project Ga0079224, IMG submission 80414) | Agricultural soil microbial communities from Utah to study Nitrogen management - Steer compost 2015 | ecosystem: Environmental > Terrestrial > Soil > Agricultural land | place: USA: Utah... | reverse complement strand
CTGACGTGAGGTTGAATCTAATGGATCAACCGCCGGATAAATACCCAACTCAGCAATTGAACGCGACAGTACCACAGTTGCGTCTAAGTGAGCAAAGGTGGTGGCAGGTGACGGATCCGTTAAGTCATCCGCCGGTACGTAGACCGCTTGAATAGACGTAATAGAACCGGTTTTAGTCGAAGTAATACGCTCTTGCAGCTTACCCATTTCTTCCGCTAATGTTGGCTGATAACCTACCGCTGATGGCATCCGACCTAACAAGGCAGATACTTCTGTTCCCGCTAAGGTATAACGGTAAATGTTATCAATAAACATTAACACGTCCCGGCCTTCATCACGGAAATATTCAGCAATAGTCAAACCCGTTAAGGCCACACGTAAACGGTTACCCGGTGGCTCATTCATTTGTCCGTAAACCAAGGCCACTTTATCCAATACGTTTGATTCCTTCATCTCATAATAGAAATCGTTACCTTCACGCGTCCGTTCACCAACACCTGCGAATACTGAATAACCGGCATGCTCAATCGCGATGTTACGAATCAATTCCATCATGTTGACTGTTTTACCAACACCGGCACCACCGAATAATCCGACCTTACCGCCTTTAGCGAATGGGCAGATTAAGTCGATTACTTTAATACCGGTTTCTAAAATTTCGTCACTGGCCGCTTGTTGGTCATAAGCCGGCGCTTCACGGTGAATTTCCCAACGGGTTTCTTCACCAATTGGACCTTCACGATCAATCGGATCACCCAGTACATCCATGATTCGACCTAAGGTTTTTTCGCCTACAGGTACGGTAATGGCGCCACCGGTATTATCTACTTTTAAATCACGTTTTAAGCCGTCAGTAGAACCCAAAGCAATGGTTCTAACAACACCGTCACCCAGTTGTTGTTGCACTTCTAGAGTGGTGTTGGTTTCACCAATTTTTAAGGCATCATATATTTGCGGGACAGAATCACGCGGAAATTCCACGTCAACCACCGCGCCAATGATTTGTACAATATTACCTGAACTCATATCTGACTTCTCCTATACCGCGGCTGCACCGCTGACAATTTCTGAAATTTCTTGTGTAATGGCTGCTTGTCTGGCTTTGTTATAAACCAATTGCAGTTCTTTAATTAGGTCGCTGGCATTATCTGTGGCTGACTTCATCGCTACCATGCGGGCCGCGTGCTCGGAAGCAAGGTTTTCCAAAACACCTTGATAAACCAATGATTCGATGTAGCGTGTCATTAGATTATCGAGAACTTCTTTGGCATCCGGCTCATACAGGTAATCCCAATTATTACGCGCAATGGCGGCTTCGCCGGCAGGTAACGGTAATAGCTGCTCAACTGTGGCTTCTTGGGTCATGGTATTAATAAAGTCATTGTAAGCTAGATAAACGTGACTCACTTCGCCGTTCATATAAGCATCCAACATAACCTTAACTACACCAATCAACTCATTTAACTTCGGGTTATCACCCAAAGATGAGATGTTCGCTTTTAAACTAACACTGCTGTTTTTAAACATGGAAGTGGCTTTATTGCCCACCGTCACCACATCAATCTTTTTGCCTTTGGTTTCCCAATCGCGCATATTGATAACAGATTTCTTAAATAAGTTTGCATTCAAACCGCCACATAAACCACGATCGGTTGAAATAATAATATAACCAACACGATCGGCATTTTGATCTTGCATAAAAGGATGCTTGTATTCCGGCGTTGCCTGAGCCAAATGATTAATCATTTCCTTTATCTTGCCAACATAAGGACGTGAAGCCTGCATTTTCTCTTGGGCTTTTTTAATCTTACTCGCCGACACCATTTCCAAAGCGGTAGTCACCTTACGGGTGGACTGCACACTTTTGATTTTGGTTACAATTTCTCTGCCAACTGCCATATCAATTACCTAAAAGAGTTTATTTAATAACTACCTGTTTTGATAAAGTCTTCAACACCGGCTTTGAGTTTACCTTCAATGTCATCATTGAAATCACCGGTTTCGTTAATTTGCTTCATCAAAGCTTCTTGGGTGTTATTCATGTGCGCAATCAAAGCTTGCTCAAAGTCGATAATTTTATTCATATCAACTTTATCCATGAAGCCACGATCAACCGCGTACAAAGAAACAGCCATTTCAGCCACATTCATGGGTGAATATTGTTTCTGTTTCATTAATTCGGTCACCCGCTGGCCACGCTCTAATTGTGCACGTGTGGTTTCATCCAAGTCTGATGCAAACTGAGCAAAGGCTGCTAATTCACGGTACTGTGCCAGTGCCAAACGGACACCACCACCAAGCTTCTTAATAATCTTGGTTTGGGCAGCGCCACCTACACGAGATACCGACAAGCCCGCATCAATCGCAGGCCGAATGCCTGAGTTAAATAAGTCTGTGCCTAAGAAAATCTGACCATCGGTAATCGAAATTACGTTGGTCGGAATAAAGGCAGAAACGTCACCGGCTTGGGTTTCAATAATTGGCAAAGCCGTTAATGAACCAGTTTTACCTTTCACTTCACCATTGGTAAAACGCTCAACATAATCGGCGTTTACACGGGCGGCACGTTCCAGTAAGCGTGAGTGTAAGTAAAACACGTCACCGGGATAGGCTTCACGACCCGGAGGACGTTTTAATAACAATGAAATTTGACGGTAAGCCCAAGCTTGCTTGGTCAAATCATCATAAGTAATTAGCGCATCTTGGCCACGATCAAGGTAATACTCACCCATGGCACAACCGGCATAAGGCGCAATGTATTGCATGGCGGCAGAATCAGAAGCAGTTGCTGCGACCACAATGGTGTGCTCCATGGCGCCGTGTTCTTCCAATTTACGAACCAAGGAGGCAACCGATGAACGTTTTTGACCAATTGCCACATAAATACAAACAACACCTGTGCCTTTTTGGTTAATGATGGCGTCAATGGCAACAGCGGTTTTACCAGTTTGACGGTCACCAATAATTAACTCACGTTGACCTCGGCCAATGGGTACCATGGCATCAATGGATTTCAAACCGGTTTGCACCGGTTGATCCACCGATTTACGATCAATTACACCTGGTGCAATTTTTTCAATCGGAGAGGTTAACTTAGTATTCAGTGGGCCATTGCCGTCAATGGGGTTACCCAATGAATCAACAACACGACCTAACAGTTCAGGACCCACCGGTACTTCTAGGATGCGGCCGGTACATTTAGCTTTGTCGCCTTCCGAGATATGACCATAGTTACCTAAAATAACAGCACCCACTGAATCTCGTTCCAAGTTCAGTGCCAGGGCATAGGTATCTCCAGGCAGTTCAATCATCTCGCCTTGCATCGCATCGGCTAAGCCGTGGATACGGACAATTCCGTCTTGCGCACTGACGATGGTACCCTCAGTACGGGCCTCTGCTTGAACTTTAAAGTCCTTAATACGGTCTTTAATCAGTTCACTAATTTCTGATGGATTCAATGTCGTTTGCATTGGTACTCCTCGTTGCTTCTTTTCTAACGCACGAAGCGCCAAAAAAATTAATTAAATAATTCTGTTTTTAATCGCTCGATTTTACCGCGCAGGGTACCATCGATGACTAAATCACCACAGTAGATTTTAGCGCCACCCAATAAGCTTTCATCAATACGGATATTCAGATTGATTTTCTTACCGGTGCGCTGACTTAAAGCCGCCGTTAACTTTTTTTGCTGCTCATCAGTTAATGGCGCTGCACTATTTACTTCAACCGTTTGCGCACCTGAGTCTTTTTCATAATAGTATTGATAAAGCTCTGCCACTTCCGGCAATAAGGATAACCGATCGTTATCATTCATCAAGCGAATGAAATTTCGGTAATGTTCATCGCCATCTTTGCCGCTGATTAACTGAATTAATTGTTCATCAGTCACATCCGGATCGCTGAAAGATTCAGCCACTTCGTCATTTTTGGCTAAGCCGGCTGCCACTGCCAATTCACGTTGCCATTCGGTCACTTTATTAACTGACTTGGCATATTCGTAGGCTGCTTTGGCATATGGTCTGGCTAAGGTTATCAACTCACTCATGATTAAATCTCTGCGATTAACTCATCCAATAATTGGGCGTGCTTTGTAGCGTCAACTTCTTTGCTGATCAGTTTCTCGGTTCCGGCAATAGCCAGTGCAGCTACCTGCTTACGCAATTGTTCACGGGCACGATTGGCTTGCTGCTCAATTTCTGCCTGCGCCGATGCCAGTTGCCGTTCCTTTTCAGAAATGGCGTCCGATTTCGCTTGGTCTTTAACCTTATTAGCTACTTGATTGGCCTGGTCTTTAATTTGACCGGCTTGCTCTTTGGCTTCAATAATAAGGGAATCAACTTTTGCTTTAGCCCGATCTAATTCTTTTTCAGCTCGATCGCCGGCAGCTAAGCCGTCGGCAATTTTCTTTTCACGCTCTTCCATAGCACCCAAGATTACCGGCCAGATATACTTCATGGTAATCCAAATAACGGCAAAAAATACCAGCATTTGAATGACTAATGTTACGTTAATACTCATATCTGTACTCCAAGGTTATCTGTTGCTCGATGCCTGCAATTAACCTGTAATAGGTGCCAATAAAGGATTGTTAAATGTAAAGAACAAGGCGATACCTACACCAATCATGGCAACCGCATCAAGCAGACCCATTAACAGGAAGTATTTACCTTGTAACATAGGGGCCAACTCAGGTTGACGTGCTGTTGATTCTAACAAACGGCCACCTAAGATACCCAAACCAATACCGGTACCAATAGCGCTTAAGCCCAGAATGATTGAAACAGCAATGGCTGTCATGCCTTGAACCTGTGCAATTAATGCTAAATTTTCCATCGTTTTCTCCGATTTACCTTTTAAATTAAAATATTAAAGTTAATGATCTTCATGTGTCTCATGGGCCATATTCATATAGACCACACTCAACATCATAAAAATATAGGCTTGCAACGTAATAATCAAAATGTGGAATACCGCCCACACAAATGCAAGAATAAATTGCATTACTGAAATCATGATACCACTGGCGGTAAACAAGTCAGCAACAGTATAGTTTAAAGTTAACACGGCAATTAAGATGAAAATTAACTCACCTGCGTACATGTTACCAAATAGCCGTAAACTCAATGAAACCGGTTTAGCCAAGGTTTCAACTAAGTTTAAAAACAAATTAGGTCCGGCCAATAATATTTTACCCAGCCAACCTTCGGCTGCAAAAGGATGGGTCAGAAACTCCTTGAAGTAACCCAAAACCGCCGGTTTTTTCACCGTAAAACTGTAATAGAATGCCAGTAGCATGACACCAAAGCTCATGCCAAAGACAATATTAAGATCTGTCGAGGGGACAATTTTCATGTACTCAATACCCACCAAGGTTCCCAACCAGGGTACTAAGTCAATGGGCATTAAGTCCATAAAGTTCATTAACCAAACCCAGATAAAAATACTCAACGCCATAGGCGCGACTAATTTGCTGGAGCCGGTAAAGACATCATTAACTTGGGTATTGATAAAACCCAAAATCATTTCAATCAAATTTTGAGTTTTGGAAGGCACGCCAGAAGTTGCTTTTTTAGCGACACTACGAAAAAAAAGTAAATAAACAACCGCCAACAAAATTGTGTAAAACACACTGTCGGCATTAATGGTCCAAAAACTGCTGCCTTCGACCAATTGTTGGGTATTGTTTACTAAATGGTGGCTGATGTAATCACCAGCGCTGCCGCCACTTTCACCACTTGCCATCGTTTATCTCACTTAAAAGAGGTTAACAAAGCCACCCAAAATGCCACCAGGGTGATAATAAATCCAATTAATAATGCCATTAATTGGAATGAAAACTGAGTGATTGCTAAATAAAACAAAGCACCAATCACAATAAATTTAAGAATCTCACCTTTCATCATTTTGCCGACCATGGCGTTATCCGGTGAAAACGGCCAAGCGACTATAAACGCAAAAGTTAATGAACCTAAGGTGCTAATAATGGCACCCACAAAAGCGGACACTGCCGCCTGCTGTCCTTGAAACAGCCAAAAAAATACGGCTGTCAAAAGCCCAATCATTAATTGATACAGGGGAATTTTAAAAACCGTTTTTTTAACTTCTTGCCAGGAAAAATCCGTGGTCATTAAAGCCTCACATTTTTATGGCTCCACCATACCGTATAAAACAGTTAGTGATTGCCACTACTAAAAGCGGGTGCATTATAATGGCTTCACCCAGCCAAAGCAACGTTTTTAGAATTAATTTACTATCGTAACCAAGGACTGGCTTTAATCTCTAATCTAATGAGTCAAGCGACTTATTAATCTTTTTCCTTGCCCGTGGGTGAGCGCGATCATAAACATGAGCCAAATGCTGAAAGTTAAGATGCGTATATATCTGTGTGGTGGCTAAATCAGCGTGTCCCAACATCTCTTGTACTGCCCGTAAATCACCGGACGACTCCAAAACATGACTGGCGAAAGAATGTCGCAACAAATGCGGATAAACCCGTTGCCATAACCCCTGTTGCTGCGCCCAGTGCGTGACCCGCGCCTGAATACTGCGCGGTTTGAGTCGGCCACCTCGATTGGACACAAAGACCCAATCTTGGCTATCATGGTTCAGTAATCTGGCATCCGTTTGCCAATTAAGTAACGCCTTCATAGCGGTTTTTCCTACCGGTATAAGTCGGGTTTTCTGGCCTTTACCCAACACCCGCACTAAGCCCTCGGCTACATTGACATCAGTCCACACCAAACGACTAAGCTCTGATAACCGCAAGCCGGAAGAGTAAAACAACTCCAATAAAGCCTTATCGCGCCGCTGCAAAGCGGTCTTCTCGGGAATATTCAGCAGCTTAAACATATGATCCACATCCAATACTTCCGGTAGCTTTCGTCCCGTTTTCGGACTACTGACTAAACTCACCGGATTGTGGTTGACTGGACTATTTGGTGCCGCTAATAAAAATTCAAAAAAATTAGCCAAACTGGAACGGTATCGGGTGACGGTTTTAGCAGCCATCCCCTGCCCGGTTTGACAACGCAAAAATGACCGAATATCTTGGTCGCTTAAAAGCCCCATATCAGCCTGCTGTTGCGGCGACAATCCACTGAAGAATTTTTCAATGTCCCGTTTACTGGCTGCCACGGAATGTAGCGACAACTGCCTGAAATCACGCAGATAACTTAGATAGGCTTCAAGACTGGGCTTGGCTTGGTTCATCATGATCAATGGCCGCCAAAAACTGACTCACAATGACACCTAGCTTTTGCAAAATATCACTGGCGACATGTGGCTGAAACTTATCCTCATCTTGACTGGCAAAGCCCATAAGCCCATAACAAGCTTGCGGACCTAACGGAATAATAATAGCGGATCTGATATTTTTATGACCACCAAACATAGCCTCAATCTGTGATTGTGGCAACCGCCCCGACAGCGGCTCCGGTCGGGTTTGAAAAATTGTAAATTGGCTTTTTTGAGCTGCTGTTATTGTTTCGCAACTGGGGTCAGGAAGCTGCGTCATAAAACGTGGCTGACAACTGAGTTTAAAATAATCGCTGGCAAAATGCTGTTTTACAAAGGCCACAAAATGCGGCAAAAATTCGCTACTGTCACAAGTCGCTAACTCAGCCAACAAATGATAAATTCGATTCATCAAAGTCTCATTAATTTTGGCATGATGAATGAGCTGCTTAATTTGATTTTTTAATTGTTGATTTTGAGCTTGTAGGTTTTTGGCTTGATAAGTGGCCAACTGTTGCAGCTGACCTTGTTCATCAGGCACTTTCAATGTTTGCAATAAGTCGGGTTGCTCTTGAAAAAATGCCGGATGTGACTGTAAATAGTCGACAACTTGTTGCTTAGTAATTGTTTCACTCATAGATGATTCCTTGATAAACTCGACGGGCCGGACCTGTAAAACTGATTGTATCACAGCCTTCAGACAGCGCAACATGTAAGCAGCCACCTGGCATATTCACTGCAATTTCTTTTCCCATGCCCAATTCGTGATGCGCCACCACAGCTGCCGCGCAGGCACCACTGCCACAGGCTAAGGTCTCTCCGGCTCCTCGTTCAAAAATTCGTATCGATAAGCACCCCTCATTATCCACCTGAAGCGCCTCAACATTTGTGCCGGCAGCAAAGTTAGTGGTAATTTCAGCGGCTTTTTCTGCTAAGGCTTCTTGACTCACGTCCTCACTCAAATACAACCAATGGGGGTTACCCACATCAACAAAATAGCCTGTCAGTTTTTCACCTAATACCGACAGTTTTTGTGGCTGCCATTTATAAGGTTGATTAATGGTTACGGTTATGTGATCAGGGTCTTTAAATGCCAACTTCACCGAACCGCCGGCACCATAAACTGTGGTGTTTTTAGATAATTCTTTTTGACTGTGTAAATACAGAGCAATGGCACGTTGGCCGTTGCCACATTGCTGTGCCTCGGTGCCATCGGCATTATAAAATCGGTAATGTAAACCGTTGGCACCTGCCGCCAAATAGATAAACTGGTCAAAACCAACGCCGGTGTGGCGATCAGCCCAGCGACTGATGGTTGCTGGCAAGGGTGGCAACTTCACATTGTCTTGTTGACGTCGGGCATCCAACAACATAAAGTCATTCCCTAAACCCTGCAATTTCTCAAATTGGTAACGCAACAGTTTCGACCTTTGTGGTTGATTCATCAGGTAAATACAAATCACCTTTGTTGCCACAGGCGGCTAACGACAATAGCAGACACAACATAAGGGTGCGCTTTTTGTGGACTTTTTTCATGTCACTCTTTATTCTTTATGAGGTGGGGCTATAATAGAACGCCTGCCCACAGATGACAACCTGAAAAATGCTTGAATATTTGACCGCCGATACCGGCGAAAACCCTGATTACTTAATAATTTGGCTACATGGATTAGGTGCGGATGGCCATGATTTTGAGTCGGTAGTACCCGAATTTAAAAATGACAAACACAACTATCGTTTCATTTTCCCGCATGCACCAATACAGCCAATTACCATCAATGGCGGCATGGCCATGCGCGCTTGGTATGACATTACTTCGATTGATATTAACCGTCAGGTAGATGCCTCTGGCATTGCAGATTCGGCACAAAAAATCCGGGCCTTAATTGATACCCAAATTGACGCTGGTTTTAAAGCCAAACAAATTGTGCTGGCGGGATTTTCTCAAGGCGGTGCCATGGCCTTGCACATGGCCCTCAGTGAAGACTTTAAGTTTGCAGCAGTGGTTGCCTTGAGTTGTTACTTACCAATCCCAAGCGTATTAAGTGACGACGCCAATAGCCCACATGCCAATCAAAAAACGCCTTTTTTCATGGCCCACGGCCAACAGGATCCGGTGGTACCCTATGATTTGGGTGCCCAGAGTCACCAACTGCTGGTCGATGAAAATTACCAAATCAGTTGGCACAGCTACCCGATTCAACATGGTGTTAATATGCAGGAATTAAACGACATTAAATTGTTTTTACAACAACTACCCTGAGCCGCAGGCATGATAGCGTCCTGGCTTCCGGACAGCGAACTACTTATATCGCAGCATCCGGATTTATCAATTACTGCCGTTGCCTGTATTGATTCAACTCAAAAACAGATTAAAGCGGATGGCGTCTTAATTGCCAATCAGCAAACCGCAGGAATCGGTCGCCACGGTAATCACTGGCTGTCACCTGCCAATAGAAGCATTAGTTTTTCATATCGTTTTAATCTGCCGGTCGCTGCCGATGCCTTAAGTGGCTACCAGTTGACTATCGGCCTGGCAATGGTAAAAACTTTGCAGTATTTTGGCTGTCCGTATCATCAGCTCCTGAAATGGCCCAATGATCTGATTTTTAAGCAAAAAAAATTTGCCGGTATTTTAATTAATTTATCACCTCAAAACAGATCCCTAGAGGCCTTAAACAAACCACAAACGCAAGTCACTGTCGGTATTGGTATCAACTGGAACCTGTCAGCGGCCCAATTGGCAACTGTTGCCCAACCGGTAAGTAACGTTCCATTAACAACTAAACCCAGCCGGGCGATTTTTATCAGCCACCTGATTCAAGCCATACAAAACTATAATCAATTGTTTATTGAGCAAGGCTTACAACCATTTCTGAACCTATGGGCTGCGCACGACTGTTTAAATGATTGCCAACTTAAAATCATACAAGGCGAACGAACTATTGAAGGTGATTATTGTGGCCTTAATCAACGCGGCGAATTACTTTTAAATCAAAACGGTGAAATCAGTAGTTTTGGCAGTGGCGAAGTGAAGGTTCGCCCATTATAATTTGGGCATTGCTAATTACAGGGTTTTAGACGCTGATGCGTTATATTTTTATTTTGCTGCTATTGCTCAATCTCGGTTTTTATATATGGGTTGAACGATTTACCGTCGTACCGAAAGAAAACTTTATAGCGGTTGATCCCGGTGTAAATAAACTGGCTCTATTGTCAGAAAATAACACCAGTAGCTCATCTGCGTCAGGTGATTCTCTGCCAAGCCAGGCACTCACAGCTAATAATTCACAATCCATACTTAATTTCAGATGCTTCGCAGCCGGACCTTACGACAATGAAGCCACTATTCAAAGTGCCGTAGAACACATTAAGGCCAATGTTTTAAAATCCTCTGTGCGACGTCTCACGACCACCCAAGAAGCCGGCTATTGGGTCTATCTACCGGCTTTGCCCAGCCGCAAAGAAGCCTTGAAAAAAGGTCGAGAATTAGCTGCGGCTTTTGTTAAAGATTATTATGTAGTCACCTCAGGAAACAATGAAAACTCAATATCCTTAGGCCTCTACCGCGAACCCTTTAATGCCGACAACCGGGTAGCTGAATTAAACAGTAAAGGCTTTCAGGTGGAAAAAGAAATCCGCTTAGAGCAATGGCCGGAATTCTGGCTGGATTTTAGTATCAGTGAAGACAGCGAGTTCAACCACGAACAACTAACCCAAATGCAAACTGATATCAGCGTCAATGAAGTCATCTGTCCGCAAAGCAAAAACCCATGAGGGTACTATTTTGCGACCACAGCCATCCACAGGCTTATGATTTTGACACGCTTAAACATAAAGCCATTGGTGGCACTGAATCCTCCTTGCTTAGACTCGCTAAAATATTGGCTAACAACGGCCATCGAATGAGCATCTGGCAGCAGGCACGTAATCATGCCATAACCCAAAACCAGATTCAGTTTATCGGTCCAAACGATGCCGGTGAGCACGAATTACCTGAGCGGATTGTGGTGCTGCGAAAAGATAAGCAGCTGAAGTTTTGGCAAAATAAATACCCCCAAGCCAAAACTTATTTATGGCTGCACACTTACAAAAAACCTGAGTTTGTCTTTAAGCGTCTTCATAAACACAATCGGCAAGCGACTTTTATTGGCAATTCTGAGACCCATAAAACCCATCTTGACGAGACCTTACACCATTCCCTTATTGGTCGCTTTTTCAATCTAATAAGCCGATCAAGAATTAAAGTAAGCTATGGTTACAACCCGGTACCGAAACCAAAATTAGTCACCATACCCAAACGACAACTTAATAAGCTGCTGTTTTTATCGGCACCGAATAAAGGCCTGCCACAGGTGTTAAAGCATTTCGATCAGGTTAAAAAAGCCCTGCCTGATATGCAGTTATTTATTGCCAACCCGGGTTACCGTGAAGACCAGCCACAAACCCAAGCAGGGGTTCATTATTTAGGCCCGCTTCCACAGGCCGAACTTTGGCAACACCTCGCTGAAAGCCTGTGCGTTTTTTATCCACAAAGTAGTTTTGCCGAAACCTTTGGCTTAATTTATGTAGAAGCCAACGCCTTAGGCACACCGATTTTAGCCCATGATATTGGCGCGGCCGATGAAATATTACACCCAGACAATGGCACCATTGATGCGAATAACAGCCAAGCCGTAATCAATACCTTACAGCAGTGGCAAGAAAAATTGCCGGCCGTAAACTACCGCGAAAAATTTTCCGATGACGCCATTTATCAACAGTGGGCACAACTGTTGAATTTATAGATCTTTAAAATCCAAAGACACGGAATTGATGCAATAACGTAAACCGGTATCAGTGGGGCCATCGTTAAAAACGTGGCCTAAATGACCTTTGCAGTTCGCACAGATTACCTCGGTGCGGCGCATACCATGGGAATCGTCAAACACTTCTTTAACCGTGTCGTTGGCCAAAGCCCGGTCAAAGCTGGGCCAGCCGCAGTGGGCGTCGAATTTACTGTCACTGGTAAATAATGCCGCACCACAGCCTTTACAGTGGTAAGTGCCGGCATCAAAATGCAGGTTATATTCACCGCTATGGGGGCGTTCCGTGCCTTTATTAACAAGTACTTCATAGCTTTGGGGGTCTAAACGTTGTTGTAGCTGTTTTTTTAATTCGTCTTTCATGGCGTTGCTCTCATAAAAACTGACCTTCGATTATTTCTCTAATGGCAATAGGTAATTACGACCATTGCGGTAAATATTGAGTAAGGGCTTTTTAGAGCCTCCTAACATTTGTTCGGCCAATTGCTTCAAGGTGCCGATTTCGCGTTTATCAACCGCTGTAATTAAATCCCCGGACCGTAAACCTAACTGCCATGCAGTCGAACCGCGGGCCACAGCGCTGATCAGTACGCCTTGGAATTGATTACGGTATTTCGCCGGCAAATTACTTAATACTGCGCCTTTAAGTAAATCGTGTAGTTCATGGCCGCCAATTTCATTGCGGTCTTGCTCAGTGATTTCTGTGGCCGTTTTGGCCGGTTTATCATCACGCAGATAGTCAATCAATACTGCCACATTTAATGGTAACAGACCTTCGAAGTTTTTAAACTGCTGTTCGCTGTTAATTCGATCACCATTTAAGCTAACAATGATATCACCCGGCTTCAGGCCGGCACGTTCAGCAGGAGAATCAGAATCCACCGAAGTCACTAAAACCCCTTGCTTTTGATTAACATCAAAAGCTTTGGCCAAACGTTCGGTAATGTCTTGCACCCCAATACCCAATGAACCACGCCGCACTTCACCATGCTCAATAAGTTGCATCATCATACGCCGGGCTAAGGATGATGGAATAGCAAAACCAATACCGACATTTCCACCAGATGGTGAAAATATAGCGGTATTAATGCCGACCAACGCACCGGATAAATCAATCAAGGCACCGCCTGAATTTCCGGGATTAATAGAGGCATCGGTTTGAATAAAATTCTGATAGCCTAAACCACTTAAACTGGTGCGGCCCAAAGCGCTGACAATCCCTGAAGTAACCGTTTGCCCTAAACCAAATGGATTCCCAACAGCCACCACAAAATCACCTACCCGCAGCTGCCTGGAGTCGGCCAACGGGAGCGCTGTTAACTTATCGGCTTCAATTTGAATAACCGCCACATCAGTACCGTCATCAGAACCGATTAACTCAGCGCTGTAAGTGCGACCATCATGCAGCACCACCGAAATATCATCGGCATTTTTAATAACATGGTGGTTGGTTAAAATATAGCCTTTTTCAGCATCAACAATTACCCCTGATCCAAGAGATCGTGAGACCCGTTCCTGTGGCGCACTGGGTAAACCATAAAACCAACGGTAGAAATCGCTGTTGGCTGACCGAACATGTTGAATTGATTGGGTGTTAATATTAACCACGGCCGGCGTCACCTGCTCCAGAACCGGCGCCAGCGAGGGCAACGATTGACCACCGACAGCCACCGGCAGAGCAGCGTGCGCGGCCAAAGTCATTGACATAAAAACGACGAGCAATACACTAAAATAGTGTCTTGAGTCGGCCTGTTTTTTATTTATTACAATAGGTTTCATGTTAATGAAAGATGCTTTTTTGGTGAGAAAGTTCCCACTGAACTTTGCTTAGTGCCTAAAATAGGCACAAAATAATTTATTTAAACCATGTTTATTCAAAAATTAGAACAAAGACAACAACAAAGTAACTCATTATTATGTGTCGGCTTAGATCCGCACATTGAAAAAATTAAACCATTGGGTTTAACTTTATCCGCCTGGCTAAAGAAAATTGTTGATGCGACCGCTGATTATGCCTGTGCTTTTAAACCTCAAATTGCCCATTTTGCAGCTCTGGCGGCAGAACAAGAACTGGCAGAAATTATTTATTATATCCAACATCAATACCGTGATATTCCGATTATCTTAGATGCCAAGCGCGGTGATATTGGTAGCACCGCTGAACGTTATGCTGATGAGGCTTTTCATCGTTACGGTGCCGATGCCGTTACCGTAAATCCTTATTTGGGCGGCGATACGCTGACACCCTACAGCCGATTTACGGACAAAGGCGTCGTGGTTCTGTGTAAAACATCCAATCCGGGGTCCGGAGAATTGCAAGACTTGGTCTTAGAAGATGGCCAAAGTCTGTATTTAAAAGTAGCCCAATTAGCGGCTAATTCCTGGAACAGCCACAACAATATACTTCTGGTAGTCGGTGCAACATATCCCGAGCAGCTACGGGCTATTCGTCAAATAGTCGGACCCATGCCTTTATTGGTTCCTGGTATTGGCGCCCAAGGCGGCGATTTGGCGGCAATTTTAGCAGCTGGTTTACGGGCGGATGGCTTGGGATTAATTATTTCCGCTTCGAGGAGTTTGTTATATGCCGGCAATGGTCCTGACTTTGCCCAACAGTCACGCCGGGCCTGCCAAGCACTTGTGTCCGAAATCAATATCCTCAGACAGTCTATTCTGCCAACGACATAATGACTTTTGACCTGTTTACAACCAACAGCCAAAACCGTACTATTTTAGTTACTTGGCATCCATTATTAACCACTAACCCACTAAAATGAGCCTTTATGACTAACCAATCTTCATTGTTACGACGACTGTTACCTTTTTTAGTGATTATTGCTATCGTGATTGGGTTATTGGCTCTGATGCGCCTGATGCAAAGCGAACCAAAAGTTTTACCACCTAAAGACACCGGCTTTCTGGTTGAAACCACTCAGTTACAGCCCATTGACTTAACGGTTCAAGTTTATACCCAGGGCTTATTACAGCCCAAACATCGAATTCAGCTATTGGCTGAAATCAATGGAGCCGTGGTATCGGTCAGTGATCAGTTTGTGGTTGGTGGTCACTTTAAGGCAGGCGATGTACTGCTGCAAATCCAGCCCGCTGACTATGAGGTTGCCGTATCACGGGCCCAAGCCAATGTCGCCGGTGCCCAGGCTCAATTAGAGCTAGAGCAGGCCAAGGCCGAGCAAGCCAAAAAAGATTGGCTGTCCTTCGGCAAAAAATCAAAACCCAGCGATTTGTTATTAAACATTCCACAATTAAAAGGTGCGCAAGCAGCCATAGATGCGGCTAAAGCTGACCTGAAAAAAGCCCAAAGGGATCTCAGTAAAACGACGATTAAGGCGCCATTTGACGGCACTGTCCTCAGTAAACATGTGGATATAGGTCAATACGTCAATGTTTCTGGCCAATTGGCGACTTTGGCAGGTACCCAAATAGCCGAAGTACGTTTACCGTTAACCGCAGAAAACATCCAACAATTGGATCTTCAAAATACAGATTTAGCCCAGCAGCCTTTACCGGTCAATTTCAGCCAGGTAAACGGGCCGATTGTGGCCGAGGGTCGGTTGGTACGAATTGAACCGGAAAAAGACCCACAAACCCTGGTTAGTTATGGCGTGGCAGAAGTTGATAAACCACTGGCAGTAGGTCTGATTTTTAACAGCTTTCTAAATGCCGCCATTGAAGGTTCTGATTATAAAGGGGTCTACGCAGTCCCTTCTACCTGGCTGTTACCAAAGCAGCGATTACCACTGTTAGACGCCGAGCAACGCTTACAACTTCAGCCGGTAAACGTTATTTATCAGACCAGCACTCTTAGTTATATCCAATCAGAGTTAAGTGCAGACCATAGAATTATTACTACCCCCATTCAATTTCCCGAAAATGGTATGCAACTCCGGCTTAAAGAGCCATTACCGACAGCGCCCGACAACATGACGGATTCGTTATGAGCAAACCCTGGAATCGCGGCATTATATACTGGTTTGCCAGTAATCCGGTGGCCGCTAATTTATTGATGGTATGCATTCTAGTGGTGGGTTTTTTTACCGCCATGAGCTTAAAAAAGGAAATGTTTCCGACCACCACTATCAACCAAGTAACTATTACCATGGCTTACCCCGGGGCTGCGCCCGGCGAAGTGGAAAAAGGCCTGTGTATCAAGATAGAGGATGCAGTTTCAGGGCTTGAAGGCATCGATAAAGTAACCTGTGTTGCCAACGAGGGTTTTGCCCGTTCATACATTGAAGTCGCTTCTGACTACAATGTTAAAGAAGTGATGGCAGAAATCAAAAACCGTGTAGACGCTGTTAACTCGTTTCCTGAGCAAGCGGAAAAACCGATTATCAGTGAGGTTTTGGTGCAACAGCCGGTGATGTTTGTTTCCATTCATGGCTTGGTCCCAGAAAGTCAATTATTGGAATTAAGCCAAAAGATTCGCGACGATATCGTTGATTTACCGGATGTTTCTTTGGCCAGACTTATTGGCAACCGTGATTACCAAATTGCCATCGAAATAAAAGAACTCACCTTACGTCAATACCAAATTACTTTCGACGAAGTGGCCAATGCCTTAAAACGGGCCTCTTTGGACGTCCCTGGTGGCGCCATTAAAACCGATCGCGGTGATGTTTTATTGAGAACAGTCGGCCAGTCTTATACCGGCCAAGATTTTGCCAATATCGTTATCCGCACCCATGCCAACGGATCGCGGCTACTGTTACGTGATATTGCCACCATAAAAGATGATTTTGACGAAGATCGGGTATTGGGCACTTTTAACGGCAACCCCGCTATCACCATTGAAATAACCTCAGTAGAAAATGAATCGGTACTTGATATTTCTGATCAAGTACATGTCTATGTGGACGATTTTAGAAATCGCTTACCCGATAATGTTTCCATCGATGCTTGGCTAGATACTTCGTTTTATGTTCGCGGTCGGCTGGAAATGATGCAGCGCAATATGATTCAAGGCGCCTCTCTGGTGCTACTAATATTAACCCTGTTCATGCGTTTACGGGTGGCTTTCTGGGTGATGCTGGGCTTGCCAGTGGCTTTTTTAGGCGCCTTTTTATTCATGCCATTTTTAGGCGTTACCATGAATATGCTCAGTATGTTTGGACTTATACTGGTGCTCGGTATTGTTGTTGACGATGCCATTGTTATCGGCGAAAGTGCCTACGCGGAAATACAAGATAAAGGCCAGTCATTAAAAAGCGCGGTAGTCGGCTCACAGCGCGTGGCTGTTCCGGCCACCTTTGGCGTGCTCACAACGGTCGCCGCCTTTGCCCCGATGTTATTTGTCGGCACCTTATTTGGGTCGTTTTTTGAAGCCGTTGGCTGGGTTGTTATTTTATGCCTACTGTTTTCACTGGTGGAATCAAAATTAATTCTACCTTCACATTTAGCCCATATGAATGCTAAGCAGAATAAGCCCAATCCAGGTCCGCTGCTTAAAACACAACGCTACATTGACTTTAAATTACAATCATTTATCACCAATCACTACCAACCCACCATTGAAAAGGCCATTCTCAAGCCGGCCCTGACACTCAGTATTTTTGCCGCTATTTTTATTCTCAGTATTGGCTTGATAAGCAACGGATTGGTGCGGTTTGTGATGTTGCCTGATTTTGCTTCTGATATTATTCAGGCAGAATTTGCGATGGCGCAAGGCACCCCAAAAGAACGCAGTAAAGAAGTTCTGAATCAAGTGCAACAGGCACTTATCGACCTGGATAAAGAAATTAGTGCTGAGCAGGACTTACCCCAAGGCGGTGTTTTTAAACACCGTTTGGCCTTTTTGTCCTCACAAACCAGCGGCCGGGTTATTGTTGAATTACTAAAAGACGAAGATGCATTTATTGACAGTAAAACAGTGATGAAAAAATGGCTGGATTATATTGGCGATATACCGGGCGCAACCTATGTTGGTACAGTCGCCTTATCGGGCCCCGGCCAAGGCGCAGACATTAGTCTTAAACTGATTGGCGCTGATACCGAAGAACTGCGTAAAGCCGCCGATATTGTGGCCGCTAAACTGAAGACTTTTGAAAGCGTCTACGATGTTCGCAATTCATTAGAAGCAGGCAAAGATGAAGTCCAGCTCAAAATTAAACCACTGGGTCGAAATTTAGGTTTAACTCAGTACGATATCGGCCATCAAGTCAGGCAAGCATTCTACGGCGATGAAGTACAGCGCATCCAACGTGGCAATGATGAAATTAAAGTGATGCTGCGCTATGATCGCGCCGCCCGTGAATCGGTAAAATCACTCAGTGAACTGCGCATTCGTACGCCACAAGGCGGCCAAGTGCCGTTAAATACAGTGGCGGACATTCAATTAGGTAAGGCCGCCAATAGCATTGAACGGGTCAACCGCAAGCGCGCCGCACGAATCACTGCCCAAGTTGATAAAGCCATGGCTGACCCACAGGCCATTATAAATCAAATTCGCCCGCAAGATCCGCAACAAGTCATCGTCCCTGAATACCCGGATATAAAGTCAGATTTGGATGGTATCAGTAAGGAAATTGCTGAATTAGGCGTTAATTTTATGTGGGGCATCGGCATGGCGTTGTTGCTCATATATGTACTAATGGCTATACCATTAAAATCCTACGGGCAACCATTAATCATCATGTCTGCCATTCCTTTTGGCGTTACCGGTGCCATTATCGGCCATTGGGTTTTAGGCTTAACGTTTTCCATGATGTCTATGTTTGGCATCATTGCTCTATTCGGCGTAGTCGTAAATGATTCGCTGGTGATGGTGGATTACATCAACCAAAAACGCAGTCAAGGTGTCAGTTTAGTGGAAGCCGTTCGGCACTCCGGCGGACGTCGTTTTCGGGCCATTATGCTCACTTCTCTGACTACTTTTTTCGGCTTAATGCCGATTATGTTTGAGCAATCCCTGCAGGCGAAAGTAATCGTACCAATGGCCGTCTCACTGGCTTTTGGCATCATGTTCGCCACCACCATAACCTTGGTACTAATTCCCTCATTGTATGTCTTGCTGGAACGTATAAAACTACGATTCAGTAAGCAATTAGAAACCCGAGAGCCACCACTTCGGTGAGCAAAACCTAATATCAATCACTTTCAGGTGGTAATATTTTACTGTTCTTAGCGCCTAATTCTTGCAATTTGTGGGCCTGTGAAATCAAGTTGCCGCGGCCTTGTGATAATTTATTATCGGCACTGTCCCAAGCTGATTTCGCTTGATCCAAACGCTCTTTGATGGTGTTAAAGTCATCCACTAAACCAGTGAATTTATCAATTAATAAACCGGCACGATCGGCAATGGTTTGGGCATTTTTATTTTGCTTTTCAATTTGCCACAAACGCATGACCGTGCGTAATGTGACTAATAAACCGGAAGCCGATAAGGGTATAACATTTTGATTATAGGCTTGCTCTAAAAGACCTGGCTCATGTTGCAAGGCCGACATCAACGCCCCCTCAACAGGCACAAACATCACCACAAAACCCAAGGTATTTAAATCCGAAATATCGGCATAGTTTTTGCTGGATAATTGCTTGATATGGTTTTTTAAACTAGCTACATGTTGGTTTAGTTGAAGTAACTGATTTTCATCATCCTCAGCGTTAACCATACGCTCATAGGCGGTCAGTGACACTTTGGCATCTATAACCAGCTGTTTATCTTCCGGCAAATGGATCAGAACATCAGGTCGAAAGCGTTGGCCATTCTGACTAAAGCTGCGCTCAATTTCAAATTCACGGCCGACCACCAAACCGGCGGTTTCTAATAAACGCTTTAACACCAACTCACCCCAGCTGCCCTGGGCTTTACTTTGAGCGGTTAAGGCTTTGGTTAAGTTTTCCGCCTGTTGAGATAATAAAGTATTGAGCTTATGAATTTGAGTGATTTCAGTCTTTAAACTGGCCTGTTGTTCGGTTTGGCGGTTGGCATTGTTATTAATGAGCTGTTGAAACTCAGACAGTTGTTGTTTTAATGGATTAACCAAATTTGACAAAGATTCTTGATTTAGGCGGGTAAATTTTTGGCCTTTTTCATCGAGGATTTTTTGCCCGATATGACTAAACTGATTGGCCAGTTGTTGCCCCGACTCTTTAATAAACGCAGCCTGCTCTTCTACTTTTTTTTGCTGTGCTTCTAAGCGCGCTTTGTATTCCGTCATTTCACCATTCAGTGCATAATACTGACGCTCAAATTGCTCCCCCTCAAGCACGGCTCTATGCATTTGTTTAATCCGTTCACTGAGTTCAGCTTGACTGCGATTCAAGCTGACATGGGTATCGTTTAAGCGTTTATTTTCTTGCTGAAGCTGTAGCAGTTGTTGTTCAACAAAGTGCTTATCTCGACGGTGTTTTCCTGCCAGCAGAAATGTCATTAACACAGCTACCGAGAGACCACACATAAAGGCCAAAAATAGGCTGAGAACAGGATTTTCTAGAGTGAAATTTATCAGGCTTTGCATAGTGCTTATGCTATCATTACCATCTATAAAAACAAAGGTTATTGCTATGCGAGTTTTTAAGTATATATTTTTTGCTTTACTGTTTTTGATTATCGGCTTCTATCTTTATGGCTTGTTGTTTCTCAAAGATGAAGTCATGGTCAGCCGTTCTATTGAAATTGATCGGCCGGCGCGAATGGTGTATAAAACTGTAAACTCTATGCACAATTTTAATCAATGGTCACCTTGGCCAAGAATGGATCCCGATGCAAAATTTACCTATCAAGGCCCTAAATCGGGTGTTGGTTCGCAAATGACATGGTCGGGTAATCAAGAAATTGGCAGCGGTGTCCAAACCATTATTGAAACCATTGAGAACACAAAAGTAAAGACTAAAACTGTGTTTAAATCGAAGGCTGATGCGGTCTCCTATACCAGCTATCAACTGACAGAACTAAGCCCGAATAAAACCCAGGTAGAGTGGATTTATGAAACCGATTCCGAGGGTGATATTTTGGGTCGTTATGTGGGTAGTATGTTAGACGGTATGTTAGGGCCCCAATATGAACAAGGCTTACGCAACTTAAAACAGCTGGTTGAATCACAACCGGAATACGACTTTTCCGCCATCAGTGAAACCACAGTTGATAGCCAGAATATTCTGTTTATTCCGATTGAAGCAGCCACTCAAGAAGACATAATCAGCGCCTTAAATTCAGCCTTTACCCGAATTATGGGCTTTATGGAGCGAAATCAATTAGCAGCTGCCACCCCACCGATGGCTGTTTACAAAAACGTGGGTGCAGGCGTACCTGAAGGCCAAGGTGCTTGGCGTATTGATGCCGCAATAGGCGTCAGTGTCGATGGATTATCAGGCATTACCAATGAGTTACAGCTGGGTCGCATCGCCGGTAGCCGGGTGTTAAAGTTAATTCAAATTGGTTCTTATGACCAGGCTGAAAGTTCTTATGAGTTGTTAGATGCTTATATGGATGAAAACGATTTGCAAACTGCCGGCTCACCCTGGGAAGTTTATATCAATGATCCTTCAGAAGTGTCAGAAAACGGTTTAATTACTCATATTTATCTACCGATCAGACCAACTGAATAAGCAAGCCACAATATCAGGTCGGCTTAAAATTCCGACCTGATACCATAACCCATTTTACAATCTAACAACTGCCTAGCCAACGTAGCTGTGCATCAAGAGCAAAAACAATGGGCTTCTTTGACTCAACTAATTAAACTAAAAAGCCGATTATCAACTTAATCGGCTTTTTGTAGGTCTTAACACTTAGATTCAAACTAAATTTATTTCAATATTAACTAATAGGCAGTATCATGGCTCTATGGTTCTTGGCTTTATAGCGACACCATCATCTGAGTCGCATGAAATGGTAACAACATGTCTGTATATATACTCGGTTTGACCCGTAGACTCACCATCTCTATATACATTCCTCCCCGAACAACTAAATGTGGTACCATCAGACTTTGTCATGCCCAATCCAGAAACCAGAACCTGATTGATGAAAACAATCCTATCATCTGAAGTACCGTTAACATACTCAATCGCATCCAGACCCTCAAAAATCATCCCGTCATTGGCAATATAACGAACACCATCTTTATGGTGCCTTCTTTGACTCTGATCATCAAATGTCAAAATATGTGATTGGCCTGAATATACCATGCCTCGCTCACTTTTCATGATAACCTCAGGATTACCGGTTATTAATAATTCATGGCCACCATCCAACAATGCTCGATCTTCAACATGGACACTACCGCCCGCAAAAGCTGTTGACATTAAAAAACATAACCCCAATGTAAATAGTTTTTTCATTAATACATCCTCATCAACTTTCTAAAGACCCCTAAATGTATTATACACAAACAAACCAACACCACGCCTCACTATTCAACTCAAATAGTTTGACAATGATATTAATTGGATTGAATCAGTTTATTGCGACGTTTATGGTCAGTGTTTGACATTTCAGAAAAAACAGTAGATAGGTTTAAAATTCCGACCTGATATTTCGCCCCATCAAAGCCGATAAGGCTTCTTCAATAGACATTTCGCCGTGGACTATTTTCCAGACGTGTTCAGTAATCGGCATATCAACGTTATGTCGTTTAGCTAAGCGCAGCACTTCATCAGTGGTACCGATACCTTCTACTACCTGACCAATTTCAAGCTGTGCTTGGGCAATGGTTTTCCCTTGACCTAATGCCAAACCCATGCGCCGATTACGGGATAAATCACCGGTAGAGGTCAGCACCAAGTCGCCCAGACCCGATAAGCCCATTAAGGTTTCGGGTTGTGCCCCTAACGCTTGGCCCAAACGCATCATTTCAGCCATGCCCCGGGTAATAAGTGCCGCTCGGGTGTTATCACCCAATTGCATGCCATCAGCGATGCCGGTGGCTAGTGCCAGGACATTTTTAACCGCACCACCTAATTCGGCACCAATCACGTCCGTTGATAAATACACCCGAAAACTATCGGTATGCAAAGCATTCACCACTTTTTTTGCAAATGCTTCATGGTCGGACGCAACCGCCACTAAGGTCGGTTTACCGGCAGCCACGTCTTTGGCAAAAGACGGCCCGGTTATTAGCGCAGTCGGTACGTCATCACCTAAAATGTCAATCGCAACTTCATGTAGAAAACGACCGGTTCCGGGCTCAAAGCCTTTACTGGCCCACGCCAGAGGGCGACCTTTTAATAACGGCTTTATACGCATCAAAATTTCGCCAAACGCATGCGAAGGACAAACCACCAGAACAGCATCGGATGTTTCGATTGCAAGTTCCAAATCGGTTTGCAATGATAGATTTGGGGGGAAAGGGTAGTCGGGCAGGTAAAAAACATTGCTGCCCGATTGTTGCATCTTGCGGATTTTATTCGCATCGCGACCCCATAGTACCGTTGGGTTATTTTGCGCCAACTGAATTGCCAACGCTGTGCCCCAAGAACCCGCACCAATGACCGCGAAATGCATTACTGCTTCGTGTTGGAAGCCGCTTGCTGACTGGCTTGTTGCATTTGTTGTTGATACATTTGTTCGAAATTAACCGGTTGTAATAACAACGGCTGAAAACCACCATTGGTAATTAAATCACTAACCTGTTGACGAACGTAAGGAAACAGTACATTAGGGCAATAAATACCCAGGGTTTGATGTAGCGCCTGCTCTTCAAAGTTTTCCATCGCAAAAATACCCGCCTGTGCTACTTCAGCCAGATAGGCCGTCTTATCGTTCACTTCACAAGTAACAGTGGCTGTTAAAGTCACTTCATAGGTGGTGTCATTGATCTTATCTACTTTTTGATTAAGATTAAGCTTAATACTGGGTTGACCTTGTTCTTGAAAAATTTGTGGCGCATTGGGTGCCTCAAAAGAAACATCCTTTAAGTAAATTTTCTGGAAAGCCATAGATGGACCCGTATTTTCGGTATTGGCTGCTTGTTTGTTGTCGTCAGTCATAATGATAGTTTCCTGTTATGTAATAATGTAAATTTAATAATTCTGTTAGGCCTTACTTAGGGGCAACTTGTCGTTAACCCAAGCATTGAGTCCGCCTTTCAAGTTAAAAACCTGTTCAAAACCTTGTTTTTCAAGTTGCTGACAGGCTTTCATCGAAGTTCTGCCTACTTGGCAGTAAACGACGACCGGCTTATTTTTATGCTTTAGCAATTTTTTTTCAGCTTGATCAAACTCTGATATCGGTATATTGACGGCGTTAACAATGTGACCGGCGGCAAAGCTCTCCATCGCCCTGGTATCCACTACCAGCGCATTTTGCTGGTTAATTAAGCGGGTCAATTGATCAGGGTTAATGGCTCTTAACTGGCTACCTTGTTCTTTTAACACCGTCCAAAAAAACAAAAAGGCCACAATAAGAAAAGCCATCACCAAAAATGGATGGTTACCTGTAAATTCTGCCAATTGTGCCATCAGTTTCTGCCTGAAATAAGAAAACAGTCAATATAAGGGATGCTGATGAAAAATCAAGTGTTAATGCGCTTACTTTCGCCCAATCAGACACCATTAATTTTTCGCAAGTGTAGGCAACTAATTCAAACCACTCTATAATAATTGCCTGCCGGAACTAGAACTAAATTAATGATGACGCGGAAAACCTGACTAAATGAAGACTGTTAGCCTAATATGTTGCCTGCTTTGCCTATGGCCGCTGATTGCAGATGCTCAAGAAGCAGATGAAACTGTCATCAATACCCAGCTACAGTCTATCAAACAACGTTTGACTGAGCTTAAATCAGCACTTAATTCAGCCCATGGTCAAGAAGCCAAGCTATTATCAGAATTGGAACAACAAGACCAAAAAATAAACATCCAAGGTAGGCGCATCCGTGATGTCGAACAACAAATACAACTGACTGAACAGCAAATTAAGGCTTTGGATGTGCAAATTAAGACCTTAAATGACAGCATCAGTGAACAAAAACAACAAATGGCCAAACTCCTGCGGTTACATATATTTATTAGTCATGACCGCTTATTAAAAATGTTGTTACTTAACAGCGACAATCGATCGGTTGATATGACTCAGCACCAAATTAAATTTCTTCAACATCAACTTTACAGCCTGATTGAAGACATTGCTTCACAAATTCAACAATTAGCAGCCATTCAACAACAAACAGAAACCAAGAACCTTCAACTTAACTCCGAACAGCAGACTTTACAGCAAGCCCATGATCAATTGCTGGTTCAAAAACAACAACGTTCTTTGGTTTTAACCCAATTGCGGCAAACCATTCGAAATTACCAAAGCGAAAGTGAGTCACTTAATCAAGACCGAGACCGGCTCAATCAACTCCTCAAAGAGTTGAATCAATTATTGGACGATTTACCAGACGACTTAGGTAACAATGCTAATTTTTTAGCACTTAAAGGCCGTCTTATTAGGCCTGCCAGTGGGACCATTATCCGAAATTTTGGCTCTTTACGTGCAGGCTTTAGTCGCTGGGACGGAATAGTTATAGCAGATGAATCGGGGACTGAAGTGAAGGCCGGTGCTTATGGACGAGTTGCTTTTGCTGATTGGCTTAGAGGTTACGGCTTATTAGTAGTTATTGACCATGGTGCTGATTATATGAGTTTGTACGGTCATAACCAGTCGCTATTAGTTGAAGTCGGCGATTGGGTCCAAGCCGGGCAAACCGTTGCCACTGCCGGCCAGTCCGGCAACCTTGATCAAAGTGGTGTCTACTTTGAAATCAGGCAACAGGCGAAACCGGAAAACCCGGTTCCGTGGCTGCAGCCGTAAACCTAATTTGCTTATTTATAACTGAGGTTATTGGCACAATCTATGACCAATAACCTCAGCGTTTTTTTATTTAACTGGTTTGATAAATTTGAGTGTAAAGCGATCAGATTCACCAATGGCCTTATATGTCTCGGTGTCCTCACCTTCCGGAACCCGTAGAGTTGGCGGTAAAGTCCAAACACCGTTGGCATGGTTTGCAGTATCTTTCGGATTGGCATTGATTTCACTTATATCCACTAATTTGAATCCTGCCGCTTCAATACGAGAAATGGCATAGCCCTGATTGACATACCCTTTTTTTGCTTTGGTATCAATTTCAGCTTTGCCATCAGCTCGATGTTCAACCACACCAAAAACACCACCTGGCTTTAACATTGAATAAACATCGCTGAGAACTGCATCCAGTTTATCGGATCCCAACCAATTATGTAAACTACGGAAAGTTAGCACCACATCGGCTTGATTATTATGGATCGAGAGATCAGTAATACCGGGATTAAAATTAATGGTACTAACCTTATCGTAAATTGGGTTTTCCAACATTTTATTATCGAAACTCTGGCGCGATTTCTGATAATATTCAACCCCGGCATCGGCATCAAAGTGGGCCGCAATCAATTGCCCATCCGCAGCCAAATAAGGTGCCAAAATTTCTGTATACCAACCTCCTCCTGGCCACAACTCAACGACAGTCATATCGGGCTTAACACCAAAAAACGCTAAGGTTTGTTGCGGATGACGAAATTCATTACGTGTTATGTTTTTTTCAGAACGATGTTCGCCACTTATAATTTGCTCTATGTCCGTCGATTGTTTTTGGGCATACCCAGCTATAAAAGTTATAAGCAGCGTGAAAGCTACGGCTATTTTTATATATTGATTCATAGGTTCTTCTCATTAAATTTAAAATTTAATCGTCGCGCTTAAAATGACGATTCAGTATACATTCAGTTCGATTTAATATTATAAAGCCATAACTTTAAATAACACGAGGTTTATCATGAAATTAACAGCAGCTCTACTTATCTTTTTAATGCTTCCCTTTTCCGTATCAGCTTTTGATTTTGCCAAACCCAGCGAACCTTCAGGTAAAATAATTTTTAGCGAAACTGGCCCTGATATGTCTTTTTATCCAGTCAAATTGATTGCGGTCAATGGCGAAAATATACCAATTCGAGCGCATGCCGTGTGGTTAAAACCAGGTGAATATGAACTAACACTCGCTCCCCAGCTGGATGAATACGCTAAAAAGCACATGAGCCTAAAGGAGCGAAGAAATGCAGATTATCAGTTAGAAATTGTGTCATTTAAAGTTGTAGAAGGAAAATCCTACTATTTAGCTTACGATGCTCGTGCTGAAGACTCTCTTGACTGGAAGCCCATTACCTATAGAGTTGAATAAATTTATTTTATAATTCCACGAACATTTAAACTAACGAAATTATTTATTAATAGATAAAACGATTCACTTTAAATTCAGCTTACATCCGTACCATAAGAACCATTAAAAACTAAATGAGGTTTGCCATGAAAAAAATATTTATTCTTCTTATTGCTTTAACGCTGCCTTTTGCCGTGCTAGCTTTTGATTTCGCCAAACCCAGTGAACCTTCAGGTAAAATTGTGTTAAGTGATTACAGTCAAGCCAAACAACTCTATCAAGTTAAACTGGTTGAAGTAAATGGCGAAAATGTTCCGGTTCGTGCCCATGCCGTTTGGTTAAAGCCAGGCGAATATGAATTGACATTATCGGCACAACTGGATGACTACGCCAAAAAAACCATGAGCCTAAAAGAACGTAGCGGCGCCGCTCAACGAGAAAACAAACTATCATTAACTGTTGAAGCCGGTAAAACGTATTATTTAGCCTACGATGCTCGCGCTGATGAAACCATTGACTGGAAACCCATCGTTCATAAAGTTGAATAATTCATTTAACTCTGAAACATAAAAAAGCGGCTAATATAGCCGCTTCAGGCTAATGACAAACCCCTGTTTTTTTCAGGGGTTTGTTGCTTTTAGGCTTTTTTATTAATAATTGGCTGTTAGTAACCTGAACTTTTAACCGATACTTAAGTAGGCTTAAAAGTTTTTG
>Ga0079224_100001358_pt1 | contig 27891 bp, 27 predicted proteins | sample Stecom2015_FD_80414 | JGI IMG/M metagenome (GOLD analysis project Ga0079224, IMG submission 80414) | Agricultural soil microbial communities from Utah to study Nitrogen management - Steer compost 2015 | ecosystem: Environmental > Terrestrial > Soil > Agricultural land | place: USA: Utah... | reverse complement strand
GCTACGTTCTCGTACACGGTTACGGGCGCTAGCTGCGGGCCTCCGTCATCTACATAGCCGTCGAAGCGTAAGCGTACAAGGGCGTCGACACCCTGCTGGGCCATGAGGACGGACTCCATCAGGCGGTCAGGGTGAAGGGCAAGAAAGACGGCTCCTTCGAAACTTTCGCGCCTGCCATCGATTTCTTGCGGCAGTTCACCATTCCGGTACAACGGCAGAAAGACAAGAAAGATCTGGGGCTGGCTTGGATTGATATGCGAATGCAGCGGGCCGGTCGCCGCCATGTCGCCATTGTCACGTGAGCGCAGGATGGCATTGCGGCGCACGGGGTCAGTCTGAACATGGGTGGAGACGGGAGGAGGGTCATCGGGGCGGTCATACTGATACACCAGCCGCAGCAGAAAGTCACCCCCGAGTTCCGATGCAGACTTCGGCCGAACATAGCCCACCGCGTCAATGCCGGGCAGCATTTCGCGAATTTTCAGGACCTGAGCGACACGCTGGAATGCGGTTTCCGAAAAATCCGGTTGGGTGAAGAATTCGACCTGGTAAGCGCGCAGTGCGTCAATATGACGGTAGATATGCAGGGACAAATCACTGCGAAGACGTGCCGCCTCGACCTCCCACTGCGCCTGCTGTTCCTGATGAACCACGCGCTTTGTATGGTAGACAACCACCAAGGTGGTGAGCAGGCCAAATATGAGAAATAAAACTGGCAGCCAGAGACCCTTGTGGTCCGGCCCGCCCCGGGGGAGCTCTGGTGGCACGATATCGATTCTAACGTTTCCAACGTTTACATATGGAACTTTTGGAATTATATCGACTCCGGACCTATTTGATGCCTCAAACGTCTATTCATTCAGAGAAAAACGCATAGCGGATGGCGAAGAGCACGGCAACCACCAGAGTGGCGGGGTGAATTTCACGCCAACGCCCAGTAGCAAGCTTGAGCACCACATAGCTGATGAAGCCAAACGCAAGGCCGTTGGCGATGGAATAGGTGAAAGGCATGATCAGCGCAGTCAGCGCTGCAGGGGTGGCTTCTGAAACCTCGCTCCAGTCGATCTCAGTGATCTCGCGCAGCATGAGGCCGGCCACATACAACAGGGCAGGGGCAGTCGCGTACCCCGGAACCGAACCGGCCAGCGGTGAAAAGAACAGCGCTAGTAGGAACAGGAGGCCGACAGTGAGAGCCGTCAGCCCGGTACGACCACCGGCCTGAACACCGGCGGCACTTTCCGCATAGGCAGTTGTACTGCTCGTGCCCACGAGCGACCCCGCCACAATGGCCGTGCTGTCGGCAAACAGGGCGCGTTTGAGCCGGTTCGGGCGCCCGGGGGCGATGAGGCTGGCGCGTTTGGCCACGCCTATCATGGTGCCCGTGGCATCAAACACTTCAACTAATACCAGCACCAGAATGACATGCACGAACCCGGTATGCAGCGCCCCCAGGATATCCAGCTGCATGAAAGTTGGCGCCAGGCTCGGCGGCATGGCCATGACTCCGGTAAAGTTGTTGTGACCCAATACCATGGACAGAATGGTGACTACAAGGATGCCGATCAGAATTGCGCCGCGAACACGCAGGGCGTCCAGTGCCGCCATGACGAAGAAACCCAGCACTGTGTAAAGGGCGGCAGGCTGCGTCAGGTCACCCAGGGTGATCAGGGTGGCGGGGCTGTCCACCACGACCCCCGAGGTGATGAGCGCGATGATTGCCAGGAAAAGTCCGATGCCGCTGGTGATGGCGGAACGCAGGGAGGAGGGAATGCCTTCGATAAGCCAGCTGCGGATACCGGTCACGGTGATGAGCACGAATATCACGCCCGAAATGAATACGGCTCCCAGTGCCTGTTGCCAGGTGTAGCCCAGGCTGGCAACGACTGTGAACGCAAAAAAGGCGTTCAACCCCATGCCCGGAGCCATGCCGATGGGCCAGTTCGCGACAAAGGCCATGATGAGGGAGCCCAGGGCCGCCGCCAGGCAGGTGGCAACGAATACTGCGTCCCTGTCCATGCCCGTGCTCGACAGAATCTCGGGGTTGACGAAGATGATGTATGCCATGGTCAGGAAGGTGGTGACACCGGCAAGTATCTCGGTACGTGCATTGGTGTCATGCTCACTCAGCCTGAAGAGTCGTTCGAGCATGGGTGTAAGGCTCCGGAAAACGGAAAATGGGCTAAACGGTAAAATGAAGCTTGAATTCTAAGGCCTTCTGGGGCTGTCATCACCAAATCATGATCATCATTGGATTCGAAAGCTCGTGCGACGAGACTGGTGTCGCGCTCGTATGTACGGAGCGCGGACTGCTCGCCCATGCGCTGCATAGTCAGATAGACATGCATCGCGATTACGGCGGCGTCGTCCCCGAGCTGGCTTCCCGCGACCACATCCGCCGGGTCATTCCTCTTACCCGTCAGGTGCTTGCCCAGGCCGGTCTCGCGTTGAATGACGTCGACGCAGTGGCCTATACGGCCGGGCCTGGTCTGGCAGGCGCGTTGCTGGTGGGCGCCAGCGTGGCGCAGGCCATTGCCTGGTCGTTGGAAATACCCGCCATTCCCGTCCACCATCTTGAGGGCCATCTATTGTCTCCGCTGCTGGCACGACCTCGGCCAGAGTTTCCTTTCGTGGCCTTGCTGGTGTCAGGCGGCCACACACAGCTCATGCGGGTCGACGGCGTAGGGCGATACACCCTGCTGGGTGAAACGCTGGACGACGCGGCGGGCGAGGCTTTTGACAAAAGTGCGAAGTTGATGGGCCTGGGGTATCCGGGGGGGCCGGCACTGTCGAGACTGGCCGAAAATGGCAACGCGGCCTTGCATGAGCTGCCACGGCCCATGCTGCACAGCCCAGATCTGGATTTCAGCTTCAGTGGCCTGAAGACGGCAGTGCTTACCCGCGTCCGTGCGCTGGAACGCGAGCATGGTGCCTTGTCCGAGCAGCATCTGGCAGACCTTGCGGCCGCCACAGAGGCGGCGATTGTCGACGTGCTTGCAGCGAAAGCGCTGAAAGCGGTCAAGCAGGCCGGTGTCAAACGTCTGGTAGTGGCGGGCGGGGTGGGCGCCAACCGTCATTTGCGCAAACAATTGACCGAGGCCATGCAGCGCAAGGGTGGTGAAGTCTATTTCCCTCCGCTGGAATTCTGCACCGATAATGGCGCCATGATTGCATTTGCGGCCGCCCAGCGCGTCAATGCGGGGTTGGTGGACCTTTCTGCGACAGGCGACGCCTTCACCGTGCGCCCGCGTTGGGAATTGACCGACGTCTGCGTTCCTGAAGCAATCCTAGGGTAAGGCGGAACGCCCGCCCGCGGTTGGCGCAAAACTGGTCGCCGCCGCCTGCCTTCACGGCTCAACCCTGGCGGCGTTTCCTCTTCCGAGGTTGGGGTGCTGCAGGGGTTTGTTCTTTCTTGCCCCCTATGCGGCTTTCCTTTCCTTGCAGTAGCCGGGCATTATTTTCTTTGTGGCGGTACAGGGTGACCGCTGCAATGAGCAGAATGGCGAAGGCAATCGAAGCCTGCATACGCCAAATGACATTGCCTCCCAGTACGTAGAGTATGGGCGAGACGGTTGCAGCCGTGATCGACGCCAGAGAGGAATAACGGCTGGCCCAGGCAACTACCACCCAGACAAGAACCACCGCGAGCGCCAGCCAGGGTTCGAGCGCCAGCAAAACGCCCAGGGCGGTTGCGACCCCCTTGCCGCCCTTGAATTTGAGGAAGAAGGAGTAGACATGCCCCAGGAAGGCGGCCAGCGCACATACGGCCACCACGCCCACAGGCAGGCCCAGCTGCTCACTCGCATAGCGGGCGACCATGACTGCCACCCAGCCTTTCGCGGCGTCGCCCAACAGGGTGAGTATCGCGGCTTTCTTGTTACCTGTGCGCAGCACATTGGTGGCACCCGGATTGCCTGAGCCGAAACTGCGAGGGTCCTGCAGGCCCATGAGACGGCTCACCACCACGGCAAATGGCACCGAACCCAGCAGGTAAGACACGATTATGAGGCCGGCAGAAACGGCAGCGGACAGGGCGACATCCATGATTCATGATCTCCGGTTCAATGTGGGGCGATTCTACCGGTTCGCGAGGTTCAGAACAAAATGAACGGGTACAATCAGCTACTTTCAGTTGGGAAGTCCGAGGATCTCATGCGCATTCTGGTGAGCAACGATGACGGCTACACAGCTCCTGGTATCGAAGCACTGTTTAACGCCCTGAAAGACCTTGGCGAGCTCACGGTGGTCGCACCCGAAACAAATTGCAGCGGCGCCTCGAACTCTCTCACGCTGAACCGGCCACTCTCCGTCCGCGAGGCAGCCAACGGTTTTTATTATGTGAACGGCACACCGTCCGACTGCGTCCACGTGGCGCTGACAGGTCTGCTGGACTTCCGTCCCGACCTCGTCGTTTCCGGCATCAACAACGGTGCCAACATGGGTGACGACACCCTTTACTCAGGTACGGTTGCGGCAGCGACAGAAGGGTATCTCTTTGGTATACCCTCCATCGCCTTTTCCCTGACGGAAAAAGGCTGGCACCACCTCGAGACCGCTGCGCATGTTGCGCGTGAAGTTGTCAGGCGTCACATTGCTTCACCCCTTGGGCCGGCCATGCTGCTCAACGTCAACATACCGGCTGTGCCGTTGGAGCAACTCGCGGGGCTGAAGGTAACGCGGCTGGGGAAGCGCCACCCATCCGAGCCGGTGGTACGCAGCAGTACTCCGTATGGCGAGCCTGTATACTGGATCGGTCCTGCCGGCGGGGCATCAGATTTCGCTGATGACACTGATTTTGGCGCCACGCAGCAGTACATGGCGTCTATCACGCCGCTGCGGCTCGACCTCACCCATTATGAACAATTGCCCCAAGTAGAGGGTTGGGCTGACCCAATATGCGTAAGCCGCCGCTGAACTCCTCGCCGTTCGCTACCGGAACCGTCAATCGTTTCGGTCGATCCAGCTTGGGCAGTGGTCCGTCGCCGGCCAATAGCAATACGCGCATCCTGGGTACCGGGCCTGTTGCCAGGCCGGGGCCATCTTCTCCTTTGCGGCCTCCAGGCACCGGGCAGGGAAGATCCCATGCCTCGGGTGCTTCTGTGCCGGTAAGGGAATCCGACAATCCAGGGCTCAGTTCGGAACGCGCACGTGAACGTATGGTGTCGCGTATGCGGGAGCAGGGCATAGAAGATGAGCGCGTACTTGCGGCCATGCGGGCGGTGCCGCGTCATCTGTTCGTGGACGAAGGCCTGGCCAGCCACGCATACGAAGATGCTGCCCTGCCCATAGGGCATGAACAGACCATCTCGCAACCCTGGGTGGTGGCGCGCATGATTTCCGTTCTCGCCCACGGGCGTGAACTCGGCAAAGTGATGGAAGTCGGGGCTGGTTGTGGCTATCAGGCGGCGGTTCTGGCCCACGTGGCCCGCGAAGTGCATGCAATCGAGCGCATACACGGGCTGTATGAACTTGCCCGCAGCAACCTTCAAAAATTGCATCTGCCCGGCAGGCTGCGGGTGGTGTTTGGTGACGGCATGGCGGGGTTGCCCGGCACCGCGCCGTTCGATGGCATCGTCATTGCTGCTGCCGGGCTTAAAATTCCATTGGCGCTGCTGGAGCAACTGGCCATCGGGGGGCGACTCATCGCACCGGAAGGCGGCACCACGCAGCGACTCGTATTGATCGAGCGTACCGGCACTTCCGCCTGGAATCGGCAGGAACTGGACGCGGTGCGGTTCGTGCCGCTGCGTCCGGGTACACAGTATTAGTTTAGGAGAGTCTTATGCACGGAGGGTATCGCATTGCCCGTCCACTGACCGGTTCATTGGTCCGCTATTCAAGACAAGCCCTGATGGCCCTTGGCGTACTGGCCGTGCTGGCCGGTTGTGGAACCTCCGGTTCCCGGGCGCCGGTCACCGACATGTCTTCAGCGGGGAAACAGCAGGGCGCTGCCACGGGCACGTACACCGTGCGCGCCGGCGACACACTGTACAAAATCGCTCAGGCGCACGGAACTGACGTCGCCACTCTGGCGCGTCTGAACAAAATCAGTGACCCCACCCAGCTGCGCATCGGCCAGGTTCTGAGGCTCGACAGCGGTACACCTGTGCCCTCGCAGCCTGCTACCAGCGGTGGTCCTGCAACTGCCGCCCCCGCGCCTGTTGCCACGCCTGTCACGCCTCCGGCGGCGACCACCGCTGCCCGTGCAAATGACGCCAACCTTATCAAATGGGGCTGGCCGGCATCCGGGAAGATCATCCAGGGCTTCAACAAGAACACCAAGGGTATAGACATCGAAGGCAAGCCCGGCGACCCTGTCGTGGCCGCAGCTGACGGCACGGTCATGTACGCGGGCAACGGTGTACGCGGTCTGGGCAATCTGGTGCTTTTGGGGCATTCGGACGGCTTCATCACGGCATACGCGCATAACCAGCAGTTGCTGGTGAAGACGGGCGACTCCGTGAAGAAAGGAGCTCGAATTGCCTTGTTGGGGCAGACAGATACCACTTCACCACGCCTGCACTTCGAGATCCGACGTCGCGGAGAGCCGGTCAACCCCTTATCCTACCTCCCGCAGCGATGATTCCCTGCCTGGTCTTCGACCTCGAAACCATTCCTGACGCCCGCGCCCTGCGTACGCTGAACCCGGAATGGCAAGGCCTGGAAGATTCAGCAGTCATAGAACTCGCGCTGGCTTCCCGGCGCGAGTCTCATGGCAACGATTTTCTGCCTCTGCATCTGCATAAGGTTGCTGCCATAGCCTGCGTCTTCCGGGATGACAACGGGTTCCGGGTGCGTTCGCTGGGCACGGAAGACGACCCGGAGCCGGTACTGCTGAATGGTTTTTTCAAGACCATCGAACGCTACACGCCGCGCCTCATCAGCTGGAATGGCTCAGGCTTTGATCTGCCGGTCCTGCATTACCGCTGGCTGATTCATGGTGTGCAGGCTGCCCGTTACTGGGATCTGGGTGACGATGATCGCGACTTCAAGTTCAACACTTACATTGGTCGTTCTCACCTGAGACATATCGATCTCATTGACCTGCTCGCCAAGTACAACGGTCGGGCCAATGCACCGCTCGATGATCTCGCCAAGCTGTGCGGCTTTCCAGGGAAGATGGGCATGGATGGCAGCCAGGTATGGAAAGCGTGGTCAGAAGGCCGCCGAACGGAAGTCCGTGCCTACTGCGAAACCGATGTCGTCAACACCTGGCTCGTGTACTGTCGTTTCCGCCTCATGCGCGGCGAGCTGGACCGCGATGCTTATGAAGCAGAAGTGGAGCTGGTGCGCAGCTCCCTATTGCAGACGCAGGGCAAACATTGGCAGGAATACCTTCAGGTCTGGAACGACACTCCGTCGCCACTGTAACTGCCTGAAAGAATCGCGTCCTTCAGCGAAACAAGGAAGAAATCGCTGCGGGCGCAAAATGCAGTCTCCAAGCCAAACGGCGCATTAAAGAAGGAACTGCCATGACAAAGAACATCTCAGCCAAAGGTATCAAACTGGCCATTCTCGGCGCCGCCCTGGCGGCAACAGGTGCGGTTTATGCGAGCGATTCCGCACCGCAGTCACGCATCCATGATCGTGCAGCCCAGCACCAAGGCCATCACGGCCACCACGGTTTCCAGCATGGTCATCACGGCTTCCACAAATTCGGACACCATGGGGGCAAGGGCATGCATCGCCATCATGGGGCACAGTTCCAGCGGGCTGGTCTGATCATTCCTGGGTACGGCATTGTCAGCCGGGATTTTGTTGACGGTATGGGGCTCAACGAACAGCAGCTGAAGCTGGTGGAAGACGCCCGCAAGGCAGGACGGGAATTGCGTCAGGAGCGCAAGGAACGTATCAAGGTGGCGCGAGAGAGCCGTGCGGAACTCTTCAAGAGCGATGCCTTTAATCCGGAGCAGGCGCTCAAACAGGGTGAAGAACGTCGTGCCAAACTGGCCGCCGAGCGCCGTCAGATCGACGAAAAGTGGTTGACTGTATGGAATGCGCTGGACTCCAGCCAGCAGGCACGGGTCACTGCCCACCTGAAGGAAAAGGCGGAGCGAGCCGAAAAAAGGGCCGAAAAGCGGGAAGAAAGGGTGAAGCAGCGGGAATCTGCGCGCTTGGAACGCCAGGCGACCCGAGCCTCCTGAGAAGCAGCCGGCCGCGCATTCCCTCCTGATACCTCATTCGTGCTGTCGGGGGCGGAAACGAAAAGGGCCGCATAGGCCTCAAAGGTAAGCTGGTATTGAAAACACCTCGAATTGCTGGATTTCCCCTTCCAGACCTTCGGGGTGTTTTCGTTTGTGTTGCCCAACAGGCTGTTTTTTTTTGCGCAGTCCCTTGGACTATTTCTTGCGGATGGCTCCGGCAGAGAGGGATTCGTACGGGTAAAATTGCGGCACTTCCCAGAATATTCCCCCAATCATGAGTGTAGAAGTATTGGACATCGAGTCGCTCGACCTCGAAGCGCGGGGCGTTGCGCACCGTGATGGCAAGGTGGTTTTTGTCGAGGGTGCGTTGCCGGGCGAACGCGTCGAAGCCACCATAGTTAGACGCAAACCTTCCTACGAAAAGGCACGTACCGAAAGGGTGCTGCGCGCTTCGTCCCAGAGGGTGGAACCGCGCTGCCCCCACTTTGGCGTCTGTGGTGGCTGTGCCATGCAGCATCTCGATGCCCGGGCCCAGGTAGCCGTGAAGCAGCGTGTGCTGGAGGATGCTTTCGGCCACATTGGCAAGCTCAAGCCGGCAACCGTACTTCCACCCATGTACGGGCCGACCTGGGGCTACCGCTACCGCGCCCGGCTGTCGGTGCGTCCGGTGCCACGTAAGGGTGGTGTGCTGGTCGGTTTCCGTGAAAGACACAGCAGCTACGTCGCCGACATGTCGGAGTGTCATGTCATGCCGCGCCATGTTTCCGACATGCTGGTGCCCTTGCGCAGAATGGTGGAGTCATTGTCCACGCCCGATCGCATTCCGCAGATTGAAGTGGCTGTTGGCGACCAGACCACCGCGCTGGTGCTGCGTCATATGGAACCCCTCACCGCCAAAGACATCGACATCCTTCGTGCCTTCGGAGAGCGCTGGAATGTGTCGTGGTGGCTGCAACCCAAGGGCCCGGACAGCATCCATTTGCTCAACCCTTCTGATGAAGGCCGCCTAGCTTACACCTTGCCGGATTTTGGGTTGCGCATGCAATATCGCCCGACGGACTTCACACAGGTCAATCACCATATCAATCGCAGCCTGGTTACGCGCGCAATCTCCTTGCTGCAAGTTGAGCCGGAACACCGCGTGGCTGACCTGTTCTGCGGTTTGGGCAATTTCACGCTGCCACTTGCGACCCGCGCCAGGGCAGTCGTCGGAATCGAGGGTAGCAGCACCCTGACCTCTAGAGCTCTGGAAGGTGCGTCGGCACATGGGTTGAGGGAAAAAACCAGTTTCGCCACTTTGAATCTATTTGAGGTCGATGTGGCCTGGCTGCGTGAGCTCGGGCATTTTGACCGCATATTGATTGACCCTCCCCGTGAGGGTGCCGAAGCAGTGGCGCGAGCGCTGTCCGCTCTGGCTGACGAAGAACGCCCTGGGCGCATTGTCTACGTATCGTGCAACCCTGCAACCCTCGCCCGGGACGCCGCCATCATGAAGCACAAGGGCGGATATGAATTGTTGGCGGCAGGGGTGGTGAATATGTTCCCGCACACCGGGCATGTGGAATCAATAGCCGTGTTTGGGCCCGGACATGCCTTGCCGGTTGAGGAAGTGGCCGAAGTGGAGGAAAGCGCGGCGCAGTAAAGTTGCCCGCGTTGGGTGCCGTGCCCCCGGTGCCGCGGCAACTTTCGCAATGAAGAAAAAAATCTGGCCCCGCGATACACGGGGCCAGATGCATTTCAGCGGCTGATTGAAGGCAGGCTGACTTTCCTGCGGGGTTAGCCTTGAGATTCGGCCAGGATGCGCTGAGCTTCTTCCCGCACACGGTCGGGCGCTGTGCCGCCGATGTGCTTGCGCGCTGCGACGCTGCCTTCCAGCGTCAGTACTTCGTGTATGTCTGATTCGATGGCGGGGTGGAATTGCTGCAATTCCGCCAGCGTGAGATCAGCCAGGTCGCAGCCACGTTCTTCACACACTCGCACTGCGTGGGCCACCGTTTCATGGGCATCGCGGAAGGGCAGGCCTTTCTTGACCAGGTAGTCGGCCAGATCAGTTGCCGTGGCGTAGCCTTGCAAGGCAGCTGCGCGCATGGCTTCGGGCTTGACCCGTATGCCGGGAATCATGTCGACGAAGATGGTGAGCGTGTCGCGGATGGTGTCAGCCGCATCAAACAGGCCTTCCTTGTCTTCCTGGTTGTCTTTGTTATAGGCCAGTGGTTGACCCTTCATGAGCGTGAGCAGGGCGATCAGGTGGCCGTTCACACGCCCGGTCTTGCCGCGTGCCAGCTCGGGCACGTCGGGATTCTTCTTCTGGGGCATGATGGAGCTGCCCGTGCAGAAGCGGTCTGCCAGGTCAATGAAGCCGACACGCGGGCTCATCCACAGCACCAGCTCTTCCGACAGGCGGGAGATGTGGGTCATGATGAGTGCCGCCGATGCGCAGAACTCGATAGCGAAATCACGGTCGGAAACGGCATCAAGGGAATTACGGCAGACGCTTTCAAAACCGAGCGAACGCGCCACTCGTTCGCGGTCGATGGGGAAGGAAGTGCCAGCAAGGGCCGCCGCACCGAGGGGCAGGCGGTTCACGCGCTTACGGCAGTCGGCCAAGCGTTCGGCGTCGCGACCGAACATTTCCGCATAAGCCAGCAAATGGTGCCCGAAAGTGACCGGCTGAGCCACCTGCAGATGGGTGAAGCCGGGCATGATGGTGGCCGCATGTTCCAGCGCGACGCTTGCCAGGCCGTGGCGCAGTTGCTGCAGCAGGCCGATGGCGATGTCGATTTCATTGCGCAGCCACAGGCGGATGTCGGTGGCCACCTGGTCGTTGCGGGAACGCCCAGTATGCAAGCGCTTGCCGGCATCGCCGACCAGTTCCACCAGGCGTTTTTCAATGTTCAGATGGACGTCTTCCAGGTCGAGCGACCAAGTGAAGCTGCCTTCTTCGACTTCGCGCAGAATCTGGCTCATGCCACGCTCGATGGCTGCGCGGTCTTCATCGGTAATAACGCCAACAGCCGCAAGCATTTCTGCATGGGCAAGCGAACCCTGTATATCGAAACGCGCCATGCGTTTGTCGAAATTGACGGAGGCCGTATAGCGCTTGACGAGATCGGAGACCGGCTCAGAGAACCGGGCGGACCAAGCCTGCGCCTTGTTGGCGAACTGATCTTGTGCGGAGTTTGGAGTTTGGTTCGACATAGTGCGGCGATTATAAAGGACCAGGCTTTCTCTACGGTATATTTAGAGGATTTTTCATCAGATCCGGGGGCCTTACGGGCAGGCGCCGGTTCGCCAGCAGGCAGAATACGTCCGTCACAAAGCCATGCAACAAGAAGACGCTTCAATAACAGACTCCATCGCCACCTACAGCTCCACTCTGTTCAATGACCTCGTGCGTGACTCGGAGTGGGCCGGTATCGCGATATTCATTCTTTCCGTCCTGCTCGTATTCCTGGGTGTGGCACTTCTGATTTCCCGGGCCCTGGGCACCATTGCCCGACGGGCCCTGCAGATGGCCGGACGGCCCGAGTGGGCCCAGGGTCTGATACGGCGGCGCGTCTTTCGCCATATCGGGTATGCCTTACCGCTGCTGGCCATACTCAGCAACCTGCCCATGCTGGCCATTCGGCCCGACCTTGCAAGCCTGCTGACACGCGTCATCACATCCGCCGGGATAGTGTTCGTCTTTCTAGCACTGATTGGTGTGCTGCGTACCTGGGAAGACGTTTATTCAGCCAGCCATCGTGCCCAGACTCGTTCCATCAAGGGCTATGTCGAACTGGCGCGCATACTGCTCTGGGCTGTGTGCACGATACTGGTGGTGTCGGTCATGATGGACCGTTCCCCCTTGCTCATGCTTTCCGGTCTGGGAGCGCTTTCCGCCGTATTGCTGCTGGTTTTCAAGGACACTCTGCTTTCTCTGGTGGCCAGCACCCAGATGAGCAACTATGACATGCTCAGGCTGGGAGACTGGATCGAAATGCCGCAGGCGGGCGCGGACGGCTTCGTCATTGACATGGCCCTGCATACGGTGAAAGTGCAGAACTGGGACAAGACCGTCACCACCATCCCCACCTACAAACTTTTCTCGGAAAGCTTCCGCAACTGGCGGCATATGTTCGAATCCGGCGGGCGGCGCATAAAGCGCACCCTGCGCATTGATGCCAGCACCGTGCGCTTCCTGACTGAAAAGGAAATTTCCGAGTTGCGGCGCTATGCATTACTGACGGAATACCTGGACAGCAAACAGCAGGAGCTGGAAGCAACAAACCGCCAGCTAGGGGAGCTGTCGTCCATTCCGGCCAATAGGCGCCGTCTCACCAACATCGGCACCTTCCGTGCTTACGCAAAAGCCTACATCGAGCGGCACCCGGAAGTGCGCCAGGACATGACCATGATTGTGCGGATGATGGAGCCGCAGTCGGAAGGCATTCCGATTGAAGTGTATTGCTTCAGCAACAACACAGCCTGGGTCGAGTATGAAAGGATACAGGGTGATATCTTCGATCACCTGTTGGCCATATTGCCGGAGTTCTGGCTGCGTCTTTATCAGTCACCCGCCGGTAGCGACATTGCAAGATTGCAAAACTTCACAAGGAATCAAGAATGAAAATGATCTCCGCGATCATCAAGCCTTTCAAGCTTGACGAGGTGCGCGAAGCCCTTGCCGACATTGGTGCTACGGGCGTCACCGTCACTGAAGTGAAAGGGTTCGGGCGCCAGAAGGGTCACACCGAACTGTACCGCGGCGCTGAGTATGTGGTGGATTTCCTGCCCAAGCTCAGGGTCGATGTCGTGTTGCCAGCGGCCATGGTGGAGGCCGCCATCGATGCCATCATCAAGGCCGCATATACGGGCAAGATCGGCGACGGCAAAATTTTTGTGACCCCGGTCGAGCAGGTGGTGCGTATCCGTACAGGTGAAAGCGGCATAGACGCGCTGTAACACTGGCCTTCCCCGGGCATGGCCGCAAGTGCCCACCGAACACGCAGCCTTTGCGTTCACCAGGCCGTATCGGCGCATGACCGGGGAACACGGAGCGTGGCCGCCGGGCTATGCGGCTTCACGGCCGTGCCGTTCCCGCCATGGCCCAGAACTCAGGCAGGAAGGCCTCGGCCACCAGAAGCGGCTGGCCCTGCCGCCAGAATATCGAACACCGTGCGAGCACCGAAGTCGGTGGCGGGCAGTGCTCCTCAAAGTGCAGAGACATGGAACGGTAAAGCGGAATCTGACGCTTCAGCCGCGCAACAAAGAAGCGAGAGCGCAGGATCTGAGGGTCGTGATAAAGCATGTCCGCAAGTGGCCTGGTGCGCAGGCGACGCATGCCTTGCCAAAGGCCGTGGGAGGCCGCCAATGGCGTGAAACTTCTTGCAAACACGCAGTCAGTGCCATTTATGCTCATGCATATTTCGCGCAGCCAGATTTCGCTCTGAGCTGGTCGGCCGAGCATCCAGGCCTCTTGTGTACGCAGGCTATCGACTTTCTCTCTGACAACCCTGAGCTTGACCTCGCCCAACTGACGCAGGCCCGCGGTCAGCGCGTTGGGGCGGAACAGCCAGAATTTCTGATGCGAAGTGAGGGAAGGGGGTGCGGCAAGCTGCCAGCCGCTGAATCTGCCGGGTGTAATTTCCATGCGCGTATTATCGCTAAAGACATACAATGCTGCCCATGGAAAAAGTAAGAATCTCGAAGCTCATGGCCGAACGCGGCATGTGCTCACGACGCGAGGCTGACGCCTATATTGAACGCGGTTGGGTGCGCGTGGATGGCGTCATCGTCTCCGAACTTGGCAGCAAGGCCTGGCCACATCAGAAGATCACCCTGGAAAAGCAGGCGCGCCAACGGCAGACCTCCCGTGTCACCATCATCCTCAACAAGCCGGTGGGTTATGTTTCTCATCGCTCCGACGGCGGTTACCGGCAAGCTGTCTCGCTGATCACACCACAGAATCTTTATCGGCCTGCCCGGCAGCCCCAGGCTTTCGACCCCAATCATCTCAGGGGGCTGGCGCCTGCCGGTCGTCTGGACATCGATTCCCAGGGGCTGCTGGTTCTCACACAGGATGGGCGTATTGCGCGTCAGCTTATCGCGGAAGACAGCGATATCGAGAAAGAGTACCTGGTGCGGGTGGAAGGGCGCATCGTACCCAATGGGCTGGAGAAGCTTCGTTTTGGCCTCTCGCTGGATGGCGCGCCTCTGAAGCGCGCCGAAGTGGATTGGCAGAACGAAGACCAGCTTCGCTTCGTGCTGCGCGAGGGCAAGAAGCGCCAGATTCGCCGCATGTGCGAAATTGTGGGCTTGAAGGTGGTGGGGCTGAAACGTGTGCGCATGGGGCGCATCGTTTTAGGCGACCTCCCGCAGGGAAAGTGGCGCTACCTGCGGGAAGGCGAGAGCTTCTTCTGACGGGCTGAAATGCCCGCGGGCAACCTGGTTTAGGTCAACTACGCTTGCTGCGCGTGAGCCTGGATTGCGCGCGGTCGTCCTGGCCCAGGGTCTGCACCAGCCATGGCAGCGCTTGTTCCAGCGATGCATGCAGGGTCCAGGGCGGGTTGATGACGAACATGCCGCAGCCATACATGCCGTGGCCGCTGGTGGGGGGGCGTTTGACTTGCAGCGAGGCATGCACCCAGACGACATCCAATTGTTCCAGCGCGCGCGTCAGCATCGGCACCTCGCGCCGGGCGACGAGTGGATACCACACGGCAAAACTGCCCGTGCTGAACCGTTTCAGCCCTTCCTGCACGGCATTCAAGGTGTGCCGATAGTCCAGCTTGTTTTCATAAGATGGGTCGATCAGCACCAGGCCCCGCCGCGTGGGGGGTGGCAGCAGCGCTTTGATTCCCTCAAAACCATCGGCCTGCATCACCATGACCTGGCGCGAGCGCCCGCGCGGGTGTCGGGTGAGATTGCGCTTCAGGACCTCGATTTCAGTCGGATGCAATTCGAACAGGCGCAGGCGGTCGCGGTCCCGCATGGCTTCCAGAGCCAGCCAAGGAGACCCGGGGTAGTAGCGTACGCCGCCTTGAGGATTGAACGCCTTCAGAGCCTCCAGATAATGCTGCACCAGCTCAGGAGGGTTCTCGGCGGCAAGCAGCCTCATCACTCCGTCAGCGGATTCGGGACGGCGTTGTTCGGCAGCCCCAGGCGTGGCCGGTTTGGAATGTGTGCGCTCAGCTTGCTGTGCGGCATGTACCCCTTTGACGCGCGGGCTCTTGGCGGTGCCTGCTGCCCATTCACCCTGCAGGTCGTAGATTCCCGCGCCAGCGTGGGTATCGATCACCCAGTACGGGTTCTCTTTTAAGTTGGAATGCTGCAATAGCTGGACCAGGATGGCGTGTTTGAGCACATCTGCATGGTTTCCGGCATGAAATGCGTGGCGATAACTGAACAAGTTCTGCCCTCTTCAGATCTGGCCGGGGGCCATGGTGACGACTTCGTCAGTAATGATGGCATTGCAGCCCCAGCCAAGCAGTTCACGGGCGCGAGCCGGGTCATTGACTGTCCATACAGCCAGGCTGAGGCCGGCATCGCGCACCTGCTCAACGATTTCCCGAGTGAGATAACGGTCGTTCAAATTCAGGCCACGGCACTCAAGCCACCTGACGCGTTCGCGCCAGTCGGGCGGCAATTCCTTTTCGATCAGCAGTGCGCGTGGCAGTTCGGGCACGGTATCCCGTGCGGCGGCCAGGGCCTGCTCGGAAAAGGAAGAGAGCAGGGGGGGAAGGTCGGCGCCTTCCCAGAGCTGTTTCGCCAGCAGTGCTATGCGCTCACCGGTGTGGGTTTCCATTCCGGTGGTTGGTTTGATCTCTATATTGCTATGTATACCGTTGGCGCGGGTGTAAGCAGCGATGCTGTACAGGGTGGCAATGGGTTCGCCGGAATATTCAGCGGAATGCCATGCTCCGAAATCATGACGGGCGAGTTCGGCGAAGCGGAAATCTGCCGCACGACCACTGCCTGTGGAGGTTCGATCCAGCGTGTCGTCATGCAGCAGGATCGGGACGTCGTCAGCCGTGAGCTTGACGTCATACTCCATCATTCGAAAACCATGTGAGGCACCGAGACGGAAGGCGGCAAGAGTATTTTCCGGGGCGACGCGGCCGGCACCACGGTGCGCGACCCATTCGGGGTAGGGCCAGATGTTCTGCATTTGGGGCATGGGTGAGCTCCGCATTTGACCGCCGGGTTGGCGGAATGAAAGGCATTTTATCCTTGCATGGCAGTCCCCGGACGAGCCAGAAGGTGGGAATGAGAAGGTAAACAGCGGGAAAGCAGGTGGTAAACTCCGGCAAAGCGAAAATTCGGGGCCGGCCGGCCCTGGCTTGATGCACGATTTTCCGGAGCCTTCGAGGTTTCGCAACTGAATTCCAGGTGATGAATGTTCGATTTCATACGTACGAACCGGCGCTTTATGATGCTGATATTGCTGGTGCTGGTTCTCCCTTCGTTCGTGTTGATCGGTTTCAGCGGCTACACCAATTACGTTTCGGGTGACAAGGAACTGGTGGTTGTAGGCGATTCGGCCGTGACCCTGCAGGAATTCGAGATGGCCCGGCGCAATCAGCTGGAACAGCTGCAGCGCAGTTCAATGGGGCGGTTCGACCCGGAAGTGCTGAACAACCGGCCGGCGCGGGAAATGTTGCTTGAGTCGCTGGTGGACCGCCGCGTTCTGGTGACCATTGCCAATGAGGAGCGCTTCAGCGTGTCTGACGCCTCCCTACGCAACAGCATTGCCGAAATGCCAGAATTTCAGGAAGACGGGCGTTTTTCCGCGGAGCGCTACAACCAGCTGCTTGCTGCCGCCGGCCTGAGCCCGCGTGACTTCGAACAGGGGCAGCGTGGTGAACTGGCCCTGCAACGTGTGTTGGGCCCGGTTTCCGCCAGTGCTTCCGTTCCCAAGCCAGTGCTTGAACGTATTCAGGCTGCCCTCACGGAATCCCGGACTGTTCGCCTGCGTACATTCCCTGTTTCCGATTATCAAAAGGACATCACCATCAGTGATGCCGAGATTCAGGCCTGGTACGACGCGAATAAAGAAAGCCTGAAGGTGCCGGATCAGGTCGCCGTGGAGTACCTGGTTCTGAATGAATACGCAGCCATGCAGGCGGTGGGCGAGCTTGCCGAGGCCGACCTGCGCAGCTACTACGAACAAAACAAGTCACGCTACGTCACTCCGCCGCGCGTGAATGTTAGCCACATCCAAATCAGTGTGCCTGAAGGCGCGTCGCAACAGGAGCGCGACGCCGCGCGCAGTAAGGCCGAAGACATCGCCAAGCGAGTCAAGGCAGAACCAGCCACTTTTGCAGATGTGGCCAAGGCCGAATCTCAGGACGTCGGAACTGCACGGGATGGCGGTCAGCTGGGCTGGGTGCGTCCCGGTACCTGGCCCCCGGCCCTGGAAGAAGCGGTGTTTGCCCTCGGCGAGGGTGAAGTTTCCGGTGTGGTCGAAGGCCCGGGCGGCTTCCATATCTTCATTGCCAACCAGGTGGAGGCCGAGAAGGGCGAAACCTTCGAAGAGGCCCGCACCAAGGTGGAAGAGGAGGTTCGCCGCCAGCTTGCGGCAGAGCGTTTTGCTGAACAGGCAAGCCGTCTGACCGACCTGGTTTACGACAACCCCTCCAGCCTGGAGCCGGCAGCCACCGCTCTGGGTCTCGAGACCCGGACCGTAACTGGCGTCACGCGCGATGGCCTGCTCGGGGTTGACGATGTGGGCGAGCAAGCCGCAGCTGCCAGCCCAGATGCCACCATTTTCGAAGACCCGCGCGTCCGGAGCACTCTGTTCAGCGCTGCGCTGCTGAATGAAAAGAGCAATTCGGGTGTCATCGAGATCACTCCGGACACCCTGGCAGTAGTGCGCGTGGCGTCGTTCGAGGCGTCGCACATTCCGCCTCTGGAACAGGTCAGGGGGCGCGTGGAAGCGATTCTCACTGCCGAAGCAGCCAGCAAGGCAGCAGCTCAGGCGGGTGAGCAGGCTCTGGCCGCACTAGAATCCTCAGAGGCTCAAGCAGAGGTGCAGGAAGATTTCGGCACTCCGCTCACAGTCAGCCGCATGGACAGCCAGGGCCTGGCCAAGCCGGTTCTCGATGCCATATTCGCCGCCAAAGCCGATCAGTTGCCGGCTTTCGTGGGTGTGAGCGGGCCACAAGGGTATGTTCTGGCTCGTGTGGAAGAAGTAAAGCCAGGTGAAGAGAACCCCATGCTTGCTGCCGGGCTGGGCTTGGAACTCTCACGCAGCCTGGGCATGGCTGAACAGCAGGCAGTCCTGCGGGAAATTCGTACACGTCTGGGTGTCAGCCGTACAGCTGATGCCGAAGAGGTGCTTTCCGGCGAGGAAGGTTGATACACCTCGCGCTCCCGCCCGGAGCACGGCGCTCCGGGCGAGGTACGGCCGGCCCGGGCTACGTCTCAGGGTGAGATTTAATTTGCTGAGGTAGGCGCAGGTCGAGGTTCAAACTTCACGGGCGGGGCCGCCTGAAAATTAACCTTGAATAAACATCCCTAGAGCATGGCCTTCAGATGGGGCCATATTGTTTCTGCAATATGGCTTTGCGCCTTCACTGTCGGGTGCAGGCCGTCAGCCTGAAACATCGCACTGTCCAGAGCGATGGCTTCCAGCATGAAAGGAACCAGGGCGAGCGCGTTTTCCTTTGCAAGCTCGGTATAGGTCTCGTGAAAGCGTTCCGCGTACCGCTTGCCATAATTGGGTGGGATGCGCTGGCCTACCAGCAGCACTTTTGCACCCTTGGCCTTGGCCAGGTCTATGATGCCCTGCAGGTTGGTCTTCATCTCTTCCAGCGGCAGACCGCGCAGGCCGTCATTTGCACCCAATTGGATGATGACAATATCTGCTGCGAACTCATCGAGCATCGCGGGCAGGCGTCGCAGGCCGTTGCCTGTCGTGTCACCGCTGATGCTGGCGTTGCGTATCTGGTATGCTGGGTTCTGTTCCTTCAGGCGCTGGGTGATGACACTCACCCAACCGCTGTCACGGGGCAGGCCGTATTCGGCCGACAGGCTGTCGCCCAGTACGAGTATCTGGCGCGGTGAGTCTGAGCCCGCGGTGGCTGCCGGGGCTGTGCCGTTGCCGGAGGCAGCCCCCTGAACAGGTTGCATGGCAACGATCAACGCTAAACCTAGTAACCATATCGACCTTCCCCAGTGCATGCATTCAGCTCCCAGTATTGAAGTGGTGGACCTTTGTCAGCAAGTCGCTGACAGCTCCGGTGTTCTAGACATTTTAAGCATGGTGAGTTTCACCGTCGGCAGGGGCGAAGCGGTCGCCATAACGGGAAGTTCAGGTTCGGGCAAGAGCACCCTGCTTGGGCTGATGGCCGGCCTGGACGTACCGACCTTCGGCAGTGTGCGTTTGCTCGGTCATGATCTCTTCTCCCTGGACGAAGAGGCAAGGGCGCAGGTGCGCGCCCAATGTGTCGGTTTTGTGTTCCAGGCTTTTCATCTGCTGCCCAACCTCACCGCACTTGAAAACGTCATGTTGCCGCTGGAGCTGCGGGGTGAGCCCGCCCGCCACGCCGCCACAGCAATGCTTGAAAGAGTGGGGCTAGAAAACAGGCTGCACCATTATCCACGCACATTGTCAGGCGGCGAGCAGCAGCGCGTTTCACTCGCACGTGCGTTTGTGCAGCGCCCGGCGGTACTGTTTGCCGACGAGCCCACGGGCAGCCTGGACGAACAGAACGGGCGCCGGGTTACCGATCTGATGTTCGAGCTTCAGGAAGAACACGGGGCGTCTCTGGTGCTGGTTACGCATGACCCAGTTCTGGCGGCTCGCTGCCAGCGCGAGTTGCGGCTATCGGGCGGGCGGCTGATTCACTTTGAGGAGCAGCGGGCGAGCGCGTGAAGCCTGGGGCTGGAATGGGTATCTGTGGCACTTGGGGTAATAGCGCACAGGCGTACGCACACGCAATTACATGCGTGTGCGCATCTGGGAAGGCAGCCAGGTAGCGAGTTCAGGCACGAAGTAAAGCAGCAGGGAGGCCGTCACCATCAGAAGGAACATGGGTATGGTCACCCGCGCCAGATATGGCAGCTCTTTCTTGGTCATGCCTGACAGGACAAACAGGTTGAAACCCACGGGTGGGGTAATCTGTGCCATCTCTATGACCAGCACGAGGAAGATGCCGAACCAGATCAGGTCGATGCCGGCAGCCTGTACCGTAGGCAGCAGCACACCCATGGTTAGCACCACGATGGAGATGCCATCCAGCAGGCAGCCCAGCACAATGAAGAAGACCATGAGGGCCAGAATGAGCCCGAATTGGGATAAGCCGAGTGAACCTATCCATTCAGCCAGAGCGCGAGGCAGGCCGATATAACCCATTGAGAGTGTGAGGAACTGGGCGCCGGCCAGGATGAGAGCGATCATGCAGTAGAGAGCGGTCGCACCCATCAGGGACTCTCTGAAGCTCTTCCAGGTGAGTGTGCCCTGGGCGAGGGACAGTACCAATGACCCGATCACACCAATGGCGGCTGCTTCGGTTGCGGTGGCAAAACCGGTGTAGATGGCCCCCAGAACTGCAGTGATGAGGATGACGACCGGAATCAGATTGCGCGAAGCCTTGAGCTTTTCCAGCAATGGCATGTTCTCGTCGGATTTTGGTACCTTGGTCGGGTTCAGAATGGCCCAGATCGCGATATAGCCCATGAAGAGTACTGCCAGCATCAAGCCTGGAAACACACCGGCAATGAACAGGCGTGAAATGGAGACATCGGCCGCCACGCCGTAGACAATCATGATGATTGAAGGGGGAATCATCAGCCCCAAAGTGCCGGCGCCCGCGAGAGTTCCCAGTACTTTGTCCTCGGGATAGCCACGGCGTCCCAGCTCGGGGATCGTCATCTTGCCGATGGTAGCAACGGTGGCGGCAGAGGAACCTGAAACCGCTGCGAATATGGCGCAGCCGATCACGTTTGTGTGCAACAGACGGCCTGGAAGGCGGTTCAGCCAGGGTGCCAGGCCACTGAAAAGGTCTTGGGATAACCGGGTGCGGAAAAGGATCTCCCCCATCCACAGGAATAGCGGAAGGGCAGTGAGTGTCCAGCTGGAGGCGGCTCCCCAGATGGTGATGGCCATAGCGTCACCGGCCGAACGCGTGGAAAAGAGTTCCATGCCCAACCAGGCAGCTCCCGCCAGGGTGAGGCCCACCCATACGCCGCAGGCGAGAAAACCAATGATGGACGCCACCAGCATGGTGATGACTAGAATTTCATTCATGCGGGGGTGCTTCCTGGAGGTGACGTTCGGGCTGCCCCCGGAAACGACAAATCGTTTCGTCCAGCAGGGCTATGAAGAAGATCACGGTGCCAATTGCCATGGAAAGCTGTGGAATCCACAGGGCGGTGGCGTCTTCACCGGTTGATATGTCGTGATAGGCGTGGGAGTCCAGCACCAGCTTGCAACTGAACCAGGCCAGGTTTGCTGCAATGATGGTGGCAATCAGCAGAGCGAAGGCATCGAGCCGGATTCGTGCGTGCGGTTGGAGCGAGGCCAGCAGCAGCGTTACGCGAATATGTTCGCCCTTCTTGAACGTGTATGCCAGGGCAAGAAAACCGGCGGCCGCCATACAGTAGCCAGCATAAGCGTCCAGACCGGGGATATGCATTGAGACCTGCCTGACCGCTATAGATAGCGTGATGCAGACCAGAACGCCAATCATGAATACGGCGGCGAGCACCCCCGCCGCCGTATAGATGCAATCAAGCAAACGACGCATGCTTATTTTGCTTGGTAGGCGTCAATGACTTGCTTGCCGTCGGCTCCGGCCTTTTCCAGCCATTCGGCCAGCATGGTTTCGCCCACCTTGCTCAGGCCATCCATGAGTTCGGCAGAAGGCTTGACGATCTGCATGCCGTTCTTGGCAAGGTTGTCCAGATACCACTGTGTCTTGTTGCGGGAAAGTTCCCAGCCACGTTTTTCGGCAGCCTCGGCGGCCTTCAGCAGGGCATCCCTGCAGTCCTGGTCCAGCGCGTCGAAAGCCTTCTTGTTTACCAGGACGGCATTTTTGGGCAGCCAGGCCTGAGTGTCATAGAAATACTTCATGTACTCGTAGACCTTGGTGTCCCAGCCCGTGGAGCCGGAAGTCATGAAGGCGTTGACCACACCGGTGGCCATGGCCTGGGCCAGCTCAGCCTGCTGGATGGTGACTGGCTGCGCACCCACCAGATCGGCAATGCGCGCGGTGACAGGGCTGTAGGCGCGCCATTTCAAGCCTTTGAGGTCTTCCACCTTATTGATTTCGTTATTGGCGTAGATCCCCTGAGGCGGCCATGCCACGGAGAAGAGCAGCATCATGCCCTGCGACTCAAGCTTCTTGTTGAGGACGGGTTTCTGCGCTTGGTAGAGCTTCCAGGCCGCGTCATAACCTGTTGCCAAAAAGGGCAGACCGTCGAGGGCGAAGATAGGATCTTCATTGGCGAAATTGGTGAGCAGGATTTCGCCGGCCTGCGCTTGGTTGGATTGAACGGCCCGCTTGATTTCCGGGGCTTTGAAAAGCGAAGCATTGATATGGAGGGTGATGTCGAAATCGCCGCCCGAAAACTCTTTCACATCTTTGACGAACTGCTGCAGGTTTTCGGTGTGAAGATTGGAAGCCGGATATGCGGTGGGAAGATCCCATTTTGCCGGTGCGGCGTGGGCCTGAAGAGATACGGCGGCAGCACAGACGGACAGCAGGACGAAACGTTTCATGTAGGAGTCCTCATTGAATGCTTCTTGTACAGAATTTGTGGTCCGCACTGATTTTAGAGGGGTGTGGCTTGTATTCAACACGCTGTAACCAAGCTTTAGGGGAAATCCATGTGCAGTAGAAACCCCAAGGCCGGGCGGTAAACTGCGGGTTCACATGAATTGATTTCTCAGAATTGAGATCACCCATTAAAAAAGTGCCTGCAACCCAGCACGCTTCACAGAAGTGTTAGAGCATCGGGCACACGGCAACAGGAATATTCCCCCATGCGCATGCATCACGCTCCAGTGTATGAAGCATCAAGCCGCGGCTCTCGTTCTAATTTCAGCCGACCGGCCAGCGGCTTTAATTCAGCAATCGGCCGTTATTCAACAAGTGGGCTTCGCATCTTCTTGCGGGTGCTGATGTTTCTTGCCCTGGCATTGCCCGGCGCACTTTACGCCCAAGGTTATATTCATCGCACTCTGCACACACCCGTGCCGGGTGGCGTTGCCGTCGTCGCATTGCCGGCATCTGTCGAAGCTCCCACGGTGACCTACCAGGGCAAACGCGTCATGGTGGTGCGGGACAGCGATCAGAGCTGGGCAGCCATTGTCGGCATTGACCTCAAGGCCCAGCCGGGCACTCACACATTGCGTTTAAGCACAGGACAGGGGGCCGGGCAGGAACTTTTCTTCGAGGTTGCTCATAAGGAATACGCGAGTCAGCACATCACGCTCAAGAACCGCGCGCATGTCAGTCCCAGCCCTGAACAGCTGAAGCGCTATGAGCGCGAATATAAGGAGCAGATGCAGGCATATGCGAACTTTCGTGACAGCGGCCCAAGCAATGTGCTACTGGAGCCCCCCGTGACAGGTCGTATATCAAGCCCCTTCGGCCTGCGCCGTTTCTTCAACGGGGAAGAGCGCAACCCCCATTCGGGGCTGGATTTTGCCGTGCCCCGCGGCACCCCGGTGAAAGTGCCGGCCGACGGCGTGGTGACCCTGGTGGGCGACTATTTCTTCAATGGGCGCACTGTGTTTGTGGATCACGGGCAAGGTTTAATAACCATGTACTGCCATCTGGATGCAGTGCTGGTGCAGAAAGGGCAGGAAGTGAAGCGGGGAACGATTCTGGGCAAAGTGGGTGCCACCGGCCGGGCCACAGGGCCGCATCTGCACTGGAATGTCAGCTTGAACGGCAACCGGGTGGACCCAGCAATCTTCATCAAGAAGTGAAATTACTGCCACACATGCAGTGAAACCGTGGCGGCCCAGGAAGTGAAACTGCTCCAGCACATGAATTAATACTGCAGCGGCCCTAGGAAGTGAAAGCTCGCGGGCGAAAGATTGGCGCCCCTGCAGCCAGGCATGAAGCCTGGCTTACCGCATGTGAAGATCAGCCCTTTACACGGACGATTTTCTTGACCTGAGGTACGTGGCGAATGGCGCGAATCACTTGGGCGAGGTGATTCCGGCTGTCTACCTGCAGGGTGAGATGCAGCACCGCAGTAGAACCGACCTCGTCCTGCATGGTGAGATGCAGGATGTTGGAATCAGCTTCTGTAATCTCGGCTGCAAGCCTGCCCAAAACGCCCCGTTCATTCAATGCAGTGACATCCAGCCGGGTGGTGAGGTGGCGGGCGGTGTTGGTATCCCAGGCTACGGGTATCCACCGCTCAGGTTCGCGCGCACGTTGACGCTGGGCAACCGAACATTCTTCCATGTGCACGACCAGGCCGTGCCCAAGACGAATGCCACCAATGATGGCGTCACCGGGCAGCGGGCCACAGCAGGGCGCCAACTGCACTGCCTGCCCTTCATTACCATGGATGAGAATGGGCGTTGCGGTGGTGGAGGTGATCTCATCGACCACAGCGGCAGTGGTTGCGACCATGGAATTCTCTGGTGCGAAGCGGCGCGCCACGACTGCAGCCAGGCGTTTGCCCAGGCCGATGTCGGCAAGGATTTCATCACGCGACTGCGCACCGGAGCCTTTGGCGAGTTTTTCCCATTCGGGGTCGTCGTCAGCCGGGTAGGGAAGGTTGAGCTGATCAAAGGCCTGCAACAATAGGCGCCTTCCGAAAGCGACCGATTCTTCGTACTTGACCGTGCGCAGGTAATGCCGGATTTCCGAACGGGCACGGCCGGTGCGCACATAATTCAGCCACTGTGCGCTGGGACGTGAGGCGCTGGAGGTGACGATTTCGACAGAATCGCCACTCTTGAGCTCCGTGCGCAAGGGGGCGAATTCACCATTGATCTTGGCAGCCACGGCCTGATTGCCGATATCGGTGTGAATGGCGTAAGCGAAGTCGACAGGAGTAGCGCCACGTGGCAGGGAAATGATTTTGCCGCGCGGAGTGAAGACGTAGACAGCATCCGGGAAGAGGTCAACTTTGACGTGTTCAAGGAATTCGCCGGAGTCGCCCGTCTGGCTCTGGATGTCCAGCAGTGACTGCAGCCATTGATGGGTGCGTTTCTGCAGGTCGTTGAGTGAGACGTTCGGGTCTTTGTAGAGCCAATGTGAAGCCACGCCTTCTTCAGCAACGTGGTCCATGTCGCGCGTACGGAACTGAAATTCCACTGGTGTGCCGTATGGGCCGATCAGCGTCGTGTGCAGGGACTGATAGCCATTCAGTTTGGGAATGGCGATGTAATCCTTGAACTTGCCGGGCACGGGCCGGTAGAGCTGGTGCAGGGTGCCCATGGCCAGATAGCATTCCGGCAGCGTGTGCACCACGATACGGAAACCGTAGATGTCGAGTACGTCGGAAAACGACTTCTTCTGCTCTACCATCTTCTTGTAGATGCCGTAGAGCGATTTCTCTCGCCCAGTGATTTCAGCTTCGATGCCAGCAGCGGGCAGCGCGGCACTGACGGCTTCATGAATCTTGCTCAGGACCTCGCGGCGATTGCCACGCGCGGCCATCATGGCCTTATGCAGGACACGGTAGCGGTTAGGGTAGATGGCCTGGAAGCAGAGATCCTGAAGTTCGCGAAACAGTGCGTTCAACCCCAGGCGGTGCGCGATGGGAGTGTAGATTTCGAGCGTTTCGCGGGCAATGCGACGGCGCTTTTCGACGGATACGGCGCCGAGTGTGCGCATGTTGTGAAGGCGGTCTGCCAGCTTGATCAGAATGACGCGGACGTCGCGCGCCATGGCCAGAAGCATCTTGCGAAAACTTTCGGCCTGCTGTTCGGCCTTGGAGGCATATTCCAGGCGCTGCAGCTTGGTGACACCGTCGACGATTTCAGCGACGTCGGCACCAAACCGCTCGGCGATTTCCTGTTTGGAGACATCCTGGTCTTCGATGACGTCGTGCAGCAGGGCCGCCATGAGGGAGGCGGCGTCAAGCTTCCAGCCGGCACAGATTTCAGTGACGGCGATGGGGTGTGAAATGTAAGGTTCGCCACTGGCGCGGAACTGGCCCAAATGGGCCTGGTCGGCAAAGCGGTAGGCTTCCTTGACGCGTTCAACATCCTTCGAGTCAAGATACTGGCGTATGACTTCCGTCAGTGGAGCCAGTGAGGCAATGGCGTTCCCGGCGGCAAGGGCGGGTGCCGCCACTGCGCCTTCAAGCTGCGCGCTGCCCGCCTGCTTGCGCCTGCGACGCAGGCGGGGGCCTTTTTTCAATACGGCCAACAGCCCAGAAGATGCCCCGCGTAGGGTGGTGAACGCCATCTTGCCGCCTTCGAAGCTTAGGTTGGAACCTTGCGCAGCATTTCCAAACCGGTAACGCCGGCAGCGATTTCGCGCAAGGCCGTGACGGTAGGCTTGTTGCGGCTTTCAATGCGGGGCTCGTGACCTTGGGCGAGCTCACGTGCACGGTAGGTGGCCGCCAGCGTGAGCGCAAAGCGGTTGGGGATTTTTTCCAGACAGTCTTCAACAGTAATACGTGCCATGATTCACCTTGTTTTTACAGTGTTTTTCAGCCCGCCGCAGCGGCTGGGAAGCTGTTTCAGCTGCCTTGGTTACCCGTCCGGATACCAAGTTGGGCGAACAGTTCAGCATGCCTAACAGCCTGGCTTGCATAGCGTAGCCGAGCCGCTGCAACGATGCTGGAAAGCTCGTTCAAAGCAGTGCTAAATTCTTGATTAATAATAACATATTGACACTCTGAAACATGGGACATTTCCCCGCCGGCAGCCAGCAGACGGCGCGCTATAACATGGGGTTCGTCCTGGCCTCGGTTCTTGAGACGGGTTTCAAGTGCCTCGATGGAAGGGGGCAAAATGAAAATGCCGATGGCATCGGGTACGTGTTCGCGAATTTGCCTGGCCCCCTGCCAGTCAATTTCCAGCAGAACGTCGCGCCCCTCCCGACGTGCTTCATCGATTCGGTCACGCGGGGTACCGTAATAGTTCCCGTGCACTTCCGCCCATTCAAGCATGGCACCGGCGTCACGCAGAGCGTTGAACTCCTCGACGCTGACGAAGCGGTAGTGCTTGTCATTGACTTCGCCCGGACGTGGCGGGCGGGTGGTGCAGGAGATTGACAGCACCATGCTGGGCTCCCGCTCGAGAAGTGCGTTGACGAGACTGGATTTCCCGGCGCCACTGGGAGCGACCACCATGAATACGTTGCCAGAGTATTGCGACATTTTGTGAATGGGCAAAACGTTTATTTTAGCGGACTCGACGAATCTGCGTGGCCGAGGGCCTGCAAAGTGGCAGCCCAGCTTTCGGCATCTACACAGAGCAGGGCCACGGCGTCGTCCGCGTCCATGTTGAACAGGACATCCTCCAGAATTGCTGCTGCCTCATCGGGGGTATCGATGGCCGCCACGTGCAGGTTGTGGCCATTTTCAAATTGCTCCGGGGGCACGAAAGTGGTGACCGCTTCCAGATCGGGAGGGCTGATGGCCACATAGGCGCGAAAAGGCAGTTCACCGGCCCTGACATCCAGGACAAGTCCGGTGTCGAAGCGGCTTTCAAGGCGGCTCGAAATATCCATTAGCTTTGCTCTTTGAACGTCAGGGTGGCGACCACGGGTGTGTGGTCGGATGGCTGTTCCCAGCCGCGCGGTTCCTTGTCAATGTGGCAGGCAGTGCACAGGGGGCGCAGGGC
>Ga0079224_100001357_pt1 | contig 27903 bp, 28 predicted proteins | sample Stecom2015_FD_80414 | JGI IMG/M metagenome (GOLD analysis project Ga0079224, IMG submission 80414) | Agricultural soil microbial communities from Utah to study Nitrogen management - Steer compost 2015 | ecosystem: Environmental > Terrestrial > Soil > Agricultural land | place: USA: Utah... | reverse complement strand
TCTGACCACGGCAGCGCGCACACTGAGGAGATTCGGACATGCCACTCGATCAGGAATACGGACAACGTCCTGCGGGACCGCAGTCCCCGCCGAATGCCCAGCCATCCGCGGAGCGTGGCGGGTCGGGTCGCGCGAACATCGTGTTCGGCCTCGTGCTGATGCTGGTGGGCATGCTGTTCCTGCTGCACAACCTCGGCATCTACTACGTGTACAACATCTGGCGGTACTGGCCGCTGCTGCTCATTGCCGTGGGACTCGCGAAGGCGCTGGGCGGCCGGGGCAGCGAACGCACGTTCGGCGCCATCGTGACGTTCGTCGGCTTCGTCTTCCTGGCCGACAACGTCTTCGGCTGGCACGTGCATCTCGGTCAGCTCTGGCCCGTCATCCTGGTCATCGTCGGCGTGTCGGTGGTTGCGCGGTCGATTCGCGGTCCACGACCGCCCGGGCAGGTCGCCGATCAGTCGACGATTCTGCGCGAGCGCGCCATCGTCGGCGGCATCGCGCGTCGCAATACGTCGCAGAGTTTTCAGGGCGGCGAGCTGACGGCTTTCATGGGCGGCTGCGAAGTCGACCTCCGCGATGCGCGCATGGCCGGTCAGCAGGCCGTGATCGACTGCTTCACGATGTGGGGTGGCATCACGATTCAGATTCCGCCGGACTGGGTGGTCGAGCCGCAGGTGAGCGTCTTTGCGGCCGGCTTCGAAGACACGACGAAGCCTCCGGTCAATCCCGCCGGCCGTCTCATCGTACGGGGCACGGCGTTCATGGGCGGTATCGAGGTCAAGAACTAGGATGCACCCGCTGCTCGCGCGGCCGGCCCGCGCGTGGCTGATGCGAGGCACGCTGGCCGTCTCGGGGGCGTTGCTCGGGACGGTTCCGCTGATCGGCGCCGGCGCAGATCCTCTCGAAGCTGCCGCGTTCGCCGCGTGGGGCTGGCTGCTGATGTTCCTTGCCGTTCAGAGCTGGCACCTCGCGCGCTACGTGCCGATCGACAGCACCTCGTTTCCCCGCTTCCTCGGCACGGTGCTCGGCTCGGCGGTGATCGTCAGCGGATTGTGGCTGCTGATCGGCTGGAACGGCGCACGCCTGGCCGACGCGTGGCTACCGTCGGTCATGCCCGCGTTCGACGAGAGCTGGCTCCGTCTGTGGACGGGCGGCGCCGCGGGGTACCTGCTCGTGCTCTTTCTCACGTATGCCGTGATGGCCGCCGACGAGGGCGAGTTGGCGGCGCGCCGCGCACTGGAAGCCGACGTCGCCTCGCGCGCCGCCGAGTTGCGTGCCCTTCGCGCGCAGGTCAATCCGCATTTTCTGTTCAACTGCCTGAACTCCGTCAGCTCGCTGATCGGGCACGACGCCGCGCGCGCGCGCACCATGTGTCTGGAACTGGCCGAGTTCTTCCGCGCGAGCCTCAAGGCCGGTGCGGAACAGCGGGTGTCGCTGACGACCGAACTCGCGTTGCTGCGCCGCTATCTCGTCATCGAGCAGGTGCGGTTCGGATCGCGGCTCGATCCACGCTTCGAAACGCACGGCGACCTTGCGGACGTGTTCGTGCCGCCGCTGTTGCTGCAACCGCTCGTCGAGAACGCCGTGCGCCACGGCGTCGCGACGCTGCTCGACGGCGGACTCGTCCGCATTGCCGCCACGCGCGCCGACGATCGCGTCGAAATCGTCGTCGAGAATGCGTTCGATCCCGACGGTCGGCGTGCCGGCACCGGCGTCGGGCTGGCCAATGTGCGCGAACGGCTCGAGGCGGCCTATCGAGGGCACGCCTCGGTTCGCGCCGAGACGGTCGCGCCTGCCGGCGACGGCGACCAGCCCCACACGTTCAAAATGGTAATCTCGCTGCCGGCGGGCCATCAGGAGCGCACATGAGTGAAACGCTGCGGGTCGTCATCGTCGACGATGAAGAGCCAGCGCGGCTGGTGCTTGGCGAGTACCTGGGGCAGGAAGCCGGCGTCGAGATTGTGGCCGCGTGCGCCAACGGGTTCGAGGCGGTCAAAGCCGTCGCCGAGCATGCGCCGGACCTGGTGATCACCGACATTCAGATGCCGAAGCTCGATGGCTTCGAGGTCCTCGATCTGATCGGCCGCGAGACGAACGTCATCTTTGCGACGGCGTACGACGAGTACGCGCTCAAGGCGTTCGAGGTGCACGCGATCGACTATCTGCTGAAGCCGTTCAGCCGCGAGCGGTTGAGCGAGGCAATCGCGCGTGCCCGTGCGCGTGTGACGAGCCGCCAGCCGTCGGCTGCGCGAACGGCGCCGGATGCGGCCGCGGTGGCCGTGGCCGCGCGTCCGCCCGGTGCGTGGATCACGCGCGTGGTGATTCGCGACGGGGCCGAGGTGCATGTCGTGCCGATCGACCGTATCGACTTCGTCGAGGCGCAGGACGACTACATCGCGGTGCACGCCGGCGATCGAACCCTTCTGAAGGATCAGCCGTTGTCACGCCTCGAAGCGCAGCTGGACCCGCGCCGCTTCGTGCGCGTGCACCGTTCGTATCTGCTCAATCTCGACCGTCTGGCGAAGCTGGAGGCGGCGACACGCGACACGAAAGCGGCCGTGCTGCGAGACGGACGGCGGTTGCCGGTGAGTCGGAGCGGGTTGGGGCGGTTGCAGCAGTTGCCCTGACGGGTCAGGGACGGGGCAGTACGGGTGAGCGTGGGTAAGCGTGGGTATGCGAGGGTAGGTGGGGGTGATGCGAGGGTGAGGGGGGGTGGGGCGAGGGGGAGGGCGGGTAAGGGCGGGTAAGGCGGGGGTAAGTCAGGTGAGTGCGGGTGAGGCACGGGTGAGTCGGGTGAGTGCGCGGGTAAGTGCGGGTAAGTGCGGGTAAGGCACGGGTAAGTCAGGTGAGTGCGGGTAGGTCGGTAGTTGACAGGGCGTTCGTAATTAACTAAATAGTTAGTTCTATGAAGGCTGGGCGGAAGAGGCGTCGGCGGCGGGATTCGGCGGCGACGCGGCAGGCGCTGTTTGCGGCCGGGGCCACGGCGTTTGCCGCGCGCGGGTTCGACGGCGCCGGCGTCGACGAGATCGCCGCCGCCGCAGGGGTCAACAAGGCGATGCTCTACTACCACTTCAAGAGCAAGCGCGGCCTCTACACGGCCGTTCTCGCCGACATGTTCAGCGCCGTTGCCGATCGCGTGGCACCGCTGGCGACGGCGCCCGGCGATCCCGCCGCTTCACTCGAGGCCTTCGTCGATGCGCTTGCCGATGCGTGCCGCGAACGTCCCCACTTTCCGGCCATCTGGCTGCGCGAGCTGGCCGATGAAGGACGACATCTCGATGCTTCTGTGGTGCCGATCGTGCGCGGCATCCTCGACACGCTGGCCGGTCTACTTGCGCGCGGGCGGCGTGAGGGCCGCTTCCGTGAGGTCCATCCCCTGCTCGTCCAGTTCGGCATCATCGGACCGCTGCTCGTCTATCTGGGATCCGCGCCGGCACGACGGCGCCTGCTCGCCGACGCACCACAGCTCGCGGCGATTGACGATGAGATGGCGTTCGCCCATGTGAAGGTGGCGACGCTGGCGACAGTACTTGCTGACCCTGCAGGAGACACGCAATGACCGGCACGTCCATGCGCTGCGGCATCACAGCGTTGCTCGTCACGCTGACCGGGGCGATCGCCTCGGCCCAGGACCCGCCGGGACGTCCCGTGACGCTCGGTGAGGCGTATCGGCTGGCGGCCGCCGCCGACCCGCGCCTCCAGCAGTTGGCGCTCCGAGCCGCACAGGCCGACGAGCGCGTTGCTGCCATCGACACCACGCGTCTGCCGGCGCTTCGTTTCAACGGCCAGGCACAGTACCAGTCCGATGTGCCGTCGTTTCCGTTCGCCGGTCCCGGCGGGGCGCCACTGGTGACGCCGCCCAAGGCCACGATCGACGCCTACGTCGGCGTCGAGCAACGCCTGGTCGACCCTTCGCGCGCATCGCGTGCGGCGGTCGTGCGGGCCGAGCGCGACGAAGCGCGGGCGCGCGTAGACGCGACACTCTACGCCCTCAGACAGGAAGTGGACGAGGCGTTCTTCGCGGCCGTGCTTGCCGACGCTCGCGAGCGCTCGATTGTCGTCAGGATGCGGGCGCTGGAGCAGCTGCGCGCTGTCGTGGAGGCCGGCGTACGCGAGCGTGCCTTGCTGCCGAGTGAAGCCTATGCCATCGAGGCGGCACTACTCGAGCGCGAACAGCAACGTCAGCAGGCGGGGTACGCCCGTCGGTCGGCGGTCGACCGGCTTTCAGCCCTGACCGGCGGCGCGATCACGTATGGATCGACTCTGACGGTTCCCGGCGACGCCTTGCCCGGCATCGACGAACTGAACGAGATGCGATCGCGCCCGGAGTTCGCGCTCTACGACGCGATGCGCGAACGCATCGCTGCACAACGCGCGGCAGTGGGCGTCGAGACGCGTCCACGCGTGTCGGCGTTCGCCCGTGCCGGTGTCGGCCGCCCTGGGCTCGACTTCATCTCCGACGAGTTCGACGCGTACTGGCTCGGCGGCATCCAGGTGCAGTGGGCCCCACCGGTCTGGGGGGCAACGGCCCACGAGCGCCGCGCCCTCGATCTCGAGCGTGATGTCGTGGCGACCGAGGTGGAGGCGTTTGCCGCGCGCCTCGAGCGGGCACGGACGGCCGACCTGGCGGACGTGGCGCGGCTCGAGTCCGCGCTGACGCTCGACGAGCGCATCGTGACGTTGCGTGAGCGCATCGAACGCGAGGCGCGGCTGCGCTGGGACGAGCGCGTGATTCCACTGGCCGAGTACCTGGACCGCAGCGGCGATCTGCTGAATGCGGAACTCGCGCGCGAGGAACATCGAATTGCGCTGGCGGTGGCGCGCACCCGCGTGCGCACGAACGCCGGCCTGGAGGTGCAGTGATGAAGGCGCGGTTCAGCATGCTGCTGGTGCTGCTGGCGACAACTGGCGTGGGATGCGGCCGGGATCCCGGCCCCGACGCCTACGGGGCGGTGGAAGCGCACGAGGTGGCGGTGGCGGCCCAGTCGTCAGGCCGTGTCGTCGCGCTGCACGCGCGCGAGGGCGAGCGGCTGGAACGCGACGCGCTCGCCGCGGTGATCGAGGTGACCGGCCTGGCACGCGAACGTGAGCAGATCGACGCCCAGCGGGCGGCGGCGGCGCTGCGCGTGCGCGAGGCCCTGGCGGCGGTCGACGTCGCACGCGCACGCGTGCGGGCCCAGACTGCGGGGTATGAAGTGCTGCGCGCCGACCACGAAGTCGCAGTACGGACGCACGAACGCACGCGGCGGCTCTACGAACAGGATGCGGCAACGGTGCGCGAACTCGACCAGGCGGAGCGCGCCGTACGCGTGCTGGACGAGCAGATGCGCACCCATCAGCAGCAGGTGGCCGTCGACCGGCAGCAGGTCGAGGCCGCCGTCGCGCGCGTGCGGGCGGCCGAGGCCGAGGTGGCCTCAGCCGACGCCAGGTTGTCCCAGATCGACGAGCGGCTTGCCGATGCCCGCGTGGTGAATCCTCAGGCGGGCACTGTCCTGACGACGTACGTCCGAGCGGGCGAGGTCGTGCAGCCGGGCCAGCCGCTCTATTCGATTGCCGATCTATCGGTCGTCGACGTACGGGCGTACGCGACGGAGCCGCAACTCGCGGCACTGCGCACAGGACAAGGCGCGACGATCACGCTCGACGCGGGAAACACGCGCCGCACGTTGTCGGGCCAGGTGACCTGGATTGCCTCGGAAGCAGAGTTCACGCCAACGCCGATCCAGACACGCGACGAGCGTGCCGATCTCGTCTACGCCGTGAAGATGCGCGTCGACAACTCGGAGGGCCTCCTCAAGATCGGCATGCCCGTCGACGTGATGTTCGACAGGTCCGGCGAGGGGCAGTGAGCGTCGAGGTCGACGGCCTCGCGCGGCGTTTCGGCACGACGAAGGCGGTTGACGCCGTGTCGTTCGAGGTGCCGGCCGGTGAGCGTTTCGGCATCATCGGACCGGACGGCGCCGGCAAGACCACGCTCTTCCGGATGCTCGCCACGCTGCTGGTGCCCGACGCCGGATCCGCGCGCGTGTTCGGCCTCGACATCGTCAAGGACCTCTGGACGATTCGACCGCGGCTCGGCTACATGCCAGGCCGCTTCTCGCTGTATCCGGATCTCAGCGTCGACGAGAACATCCGCTTTTTCGCCTCGGTCTTCGGGACGTCGCCCGAACGCGAGCGTGATCGCATTGCGCCGATCTACAACCAGCTGGCGGCGTTCGGCGATCGCCGCGCCGGCGCGCTCTCGGGCGGGATGAAGCAGAAGCTGGCGCTCTGCTGCGCGCTCGTGCATCGGCCCGACCTGTTGCTGCTCGATGAGCCGACGACCGGCGTCGATGCCGTCTCGCGCCGAGAGTTCTGGGATCTGCTCGACGACCTTCGCGCGACCGGCCTCACGGTCATCGTCGCGACGCCGTACATGGACGAAGCCATGCGGTGCGATCGCGTCGCGCTGATGCAGAACGGCAGGCTGCTGGCGGTCGACACGGCCTCGGCCATCGCGCGCTCCTTCGATCGCCCGCTCTATGCCGTCGAGGCCGATGACCGCTACGCGGCCCTGCTGGCGCTGCGGCAGTACCCCCATACCTCGAGCGTGTTCCCGTTCGGAGCGACGTTGCACTATGCCGACACGCGCACTGAAGCCACGACCGATGTCGTCGTCCCCGGGCTGGCGCGCTATCTCGGAGAGCAGGGGGTGACTGGCGTGCGCGTCGGGCGCACTGAGCCCACCATCGAAGATGTCTTCATGGCGCGCATGGGCAGCGCACCGGAGTCAAGACAGGGATGACCGCCAGCGCAGCCATCCACGTGCGTGAACTGACGCGCCGCTTTGGCGACTTCACGGCCGTCGACCGCATCTCGTTCGACGTCGCGTCGGGTGAGGTCTTCGGGTTTCTGGGCGCGAACGGCGCCGGCAAGACCACGGCGATTCGCATGCTGACCGGCCTCCTGACGCCGACGGAAGGCACGGCGCGGGTAGCGGGACACGACGTGTACGCCGAGGCCGATGCCATCAAACGGGCGATTGGGTACATGAGCCAGCGGTTCTCGCTCTATGAGGACCTCACCGTGCGCGAGAACATCCGTCTGTTCGGCGGCATCTACGGCCTGTCGGCACACGATATCCGCGAGCGGACCGTCGCGCTGCTCGCGCGGCTTTCACTCGAAGAGCGGGCAGGCACGTTCGTCCGCGCGCTGCCACTGGGGTGGCGCCAGAAGCTCGCGTTCTCGGTTGCGCTGCTGCATCGGCCACGCGTCGTGTTTCTCGACGAGCCGACCAGCGGCGTCGACCCGCTCACGCGGCGACAGTTCTGGGAGCTGATCTACGAGGCGGCACGCGCCGGAACGACGGTGCTCGTCACGACGCACTACATGGACGAGGCCGAGTACTGCGACCGCCTCTCGATCATGGTCGACGGGCGCATCGCGGCGCTCGGCACACCGCAGGCGCTCAAGCGGCAGTTCCGGGCGCCGTCCATCGATGACATCTTCGTGCGCCTGGCGCGTCCGGGAGCGACGGCCCCATGAGCGCGGGCGGCCGATCCGCCGGCAGGTCCGCCCTCGCAGGACTGATCCGGAAGGAGCTGTTCCACATCAGGCGCGACCGCCGCACGCTCGCGGTCATCCTGCTCATGCCGATCGTGCAGGTGCTGCTGTTCGGCTATGCGATCCGGACCGACGTGCGGCACGTCCGGCTGGCAATCGTCGATCCACGACCGGGACCCGCGTCGCGGGCGCTGGCCGCGCGCTTCGAGGGCGGCGACCTTTTCGACATCGTGCACGTCTCAGCCAACGCCTCCGACATCGACAGGCTGTTCGCCTCGGGTCGCGTGCAGCAGGCTGTGATGTTCGATGCGCGCTTCAACGAGCAGGCCGGTCGCGGCGAGCCCGCCAGTGTGCTGATCGTGACCGACGCATCGGAGCCGAACACGGGTACCGCGATGCAGAGCTATGCCCGGGCCGTGATCGCCGGTCACGCAGCCAGCGGCTCGCCCATCTCGACGTCGTCGAGACTGCTCTACAACCCGACGGGGGAGAGCTCGAATCTCTTCGTACCGGGTCTCGTCGCGCTCGTCCTCACCCTCGTATCGGCGCTGATGACCGCGATCTCGATCGCGCGCGAGAAGGAGACCGGCACCATCGAGGCGTTGCTCGTGTCGCCGTTGCGGCCGTGGCAGGTGATCGTCGGCAAGGTAACGCCGTACCTCGCGGTGGGATTCCTCAGCGTCGTCGGCGTGCTCATCGAGGCCCGCCTCGTCTTCGACGTGCCGCTGCGTGGCAGCGTGGTCCTGCTCCTGGGCGAAGGCCTGCTGTTCATCCTCGTCTCGCTCGCGTTCGGCGTGCTCGTCTCGTCACGCACATCGTCGCAACGCGTGGCCATGATGGGCGTGCTGGTCGGCACGCTGCTGCCGACGACGATGCTGTCGGGGTTCCTGTTTCCGATTGAGAGCATGCCTCTGGTGCTGCGGATGGTCGCGCAGGTGATTCCAGCCACGTGGTTCGTCGAGATCTCACGCGGCATCATGCTCAAGGGCGTCGGGCTCGATGTGCTCTGGCAGGAGACACTCGTCCTTGCGGCGATGGCGGCGGTGCTCCTGGCGGCGAGTGCGCGGTCGTTTCACGCGAGGCTCGACTGATGCGGCCCATCCTGTTTCTCGCGTGGGCCGAGGTCCTGCACGTCGTGCGCGACCGCGCGACGCTGGCGCAGGTGCTGCTGGTGCCGATCGTCCAGCTGCTGGTGCTGGCAAACGCGGCGACCTTCGCCATTCGCGAGACACCAACGGCCATCGTGGATCAGGACCGGTCCGAGATGTCACGGGCGATTGCCACGCGTCTTGCCGGGTCCGGGCACTTCCGGATGGTGCCGGCGATCCAGACGCCGCAGGCCGCGCAGCGGGCGCTCGACGAGGGCGCGATCACGCTGGCCGTTCTCCTGCCGTATGGGTTCGAGCGGGATGTGGTGCGCGCGGGCGACGGGGAGGTGCAGCTCATTCTGAACGGCGAGAAAGGGGCTGCCGCGGCGATCGTGAGGTCGTACGCGTCGGAGGTCATCGCGGGATACGCGCGTGAGCGCGCGGCCGCGTCGGGACGGACGACGGCGCCTCCCATCGACGTGCGCGTGCGCAATCTGTACAACGCGTCGCTCGATTACCGGCACTACATGGTGCCGGGCATCCTGGTGTCGCTCGTCACGCTGATCGGCACGCTGCTCACGGCGCAGAACATTGCCCGCGAGCGGGAGATCGGCACGCTCGAGCAGCTCAACGTCACGCCGATCACGCGGGCGCAGTTCATTGTCGCGAAGCTCTTGCCGTTCTGGGTGCTGGCGATGCTGCTGCTGGGCGTTGGGCTGTTCGTCGGCTGGCTCGTGTTCGGCGTGCCGATCCGCGGCAGCCTGTGGCTGCTCTTTGGATCCGCGGCGGTGCACCTGATCGTCGCTCTTGCGATGGGGCTGTTCATCTCGACGCTGGTGCAGACACAGCAGCAGGCGATGTTCGTGACGTTCTTCCTGATGCTGATCTATCTGCTGATGAGCGGTCTGTTCACGCCGATCGACAGCATGCCGCGGTGGGTGCAGTATGCCGCCGACCTGACGCCGATCAAGCACTTCGTGAAGATTTCGCGCGCCGTGCTGCTCAAAGGCGCAGGCGTCGCGGACATCGTGCGTGAGCTGGTGATTCTCACGGTGTACTCGGCCGCCATGCTTGCGATCGCGGTCGCCCGCTACCGCAAGCGGACGGCGTAGTCGTCAGTTGCGGAGCGCCGTCATCGGATCGACGCGTGTAGCCCGGCGGGCCGGGAAGAAGGACGCGCCGAGGGCGCACAGGATGAGTACGCCGGCCATCATCGTGAAGGTGACGGGATCGAACGGTTCGACGCCGTAGAGCAGACCGGCAATGCTCCGGGCGGCCAGCCCGGATCCCGCCAGACCGATCGCGAGGCCTGCCCCGGCCAGAGCGAGCGCGTCGCGCATCACCGACCGGAGCACCTGCCCGCGCGATGCCCCAAGGGCCATGCGAACGCCGAATTCGCGCATGCGCTGAAGCGTGGTGTAGGACATCAATCCGTAGACGCCCAACGCCGCGAGCAACAGCGCCGTCACCGCGAATCCCACGACGAGCGCCATTCGGAAGCGGTCTTCCGCCACCGATTGCGACAGTACCGCGTTCATCGTCAGTGGCTCCGCGATCGGCAGTTGTGGGTCGAGGCTGCGCATGACGGCACGCGCCGTCGGGGCGACGCCATCCGCGGTCGTGCGCGACTTCAGCACGACATAGAGAGACGAGTCGGGCGCCTGAGCAAACGGTGCATAGAGTTCGGCGCGGGGCTGTGCGCGCAGACCGTTCCGCCTGGTGTCGGCGACGACCCCGGTGATCGTCAGCCACTGCGGGTTCTGCGAGTTGAAGCCGCTGAACGTCACGCGACGGCCGATGGGATCCGCGCCACCGGGGAAGAACCGCCGGACGAAGGCGTCGTTGACCATCGCAACGGCCTGCGACCTGTCCGTGTCGGCCGTCGTGAACGCGCGCCCACGCATCAGCGCCACGCCCAGGGCGTCGAATGTCCCCGGCATCACCGAGTCGAAGGTCACCGGTTCGTTCGGCGTGCCCGGCGGAGGCGGCGCGGCGCCCTCGACGCGGAGCGTCGCCGAGTTGGGGAGTCGCGACAGCATCAGGCTGCCCATCGCGCCGGCGCGCTCGACGTCCGGTGACGCCTCGAGGCCGTCGATGAAACGGCTGTAGAAGGCAATCCAGTCCGACGGCTGCGGATAGCGCGCGGAGGGCAGGTTCACCTGCATGGTGAAGAGACGTTCCCTCTCGATGCCCGGATCAACGGCCTGCGTGGCGGCGAAGCTGCGCAGGAGCAGGCCGGCGCCCGTGAGCAGGACGCACGCGACCGCAATTTCCGCGACCACGAGACCGCGGCGAAGCAGCTGACCGGCCGTGCCCACGCTACCGCGCGCGTCCTCCTTGAGATCGGCCTGCGGCTCTCGGCCCAGCAGGCCGAGCGCCGGGATGAGACCGAACGTCAGGGCGGCTCCGACACCCGCGAGACAGGCAAAGCAGACGGCTCGCCAGTTGAGAGCAATCTCGCCGGCGCGTGGAAGGTTGTCGGGCCGAGCGGTGAGCAGCGCGTCGAGGCCCCATCCGGCGAAAAGCAGCCCGGCGGCCGCGCCGGCCAGGCCGAGCAGTGCGCTTTCAAGCAAGAGCTGCCGCAGCAGGTCCGCGCGCCCGGCGCCGATGGCCACGCGCACTGCGAACTCACGGCGGCGTGACGAAAGCCGTGCGACCAGCAGGCCGGCGACGTTGGCGCAGCCGACGAGCAGCACCATCGCGACCGCGCCCCCGAGCAGCAGCAGGGTAGGTCTCGTGTCGCCCACGAGGGTTTCCTGAAGAGGCTCCAGGTCGATGCCCTGGCCGGTATAACTTCCGGGATACTCCGTGTCGAGCCGGCGCATGATGGCGGCCATCTCGCTTTCGGTCTGTTCGATATCGACGTCACGGGAGAGACGACCGAGGACGTCCAGCCACAACGCGCCGCGCGCGTCCATCAGGTTGGTCAACGGCGGAGCGGCGGCCAGCGGCGTCCACATGCGCTCCTCGCCGGTCGGCGTAAACCCTTGCGGCATCACACCGATGACTTCGAACGGACGGCCATTGACCTCGATCCGTGTGCCGATCACGCCGTTGGAGGCGGCGAACCGGTCACGCCAGACGTCGTGGCCAAGCACGACGACCTCATGGCGTCCGGGTTCGGTATCGGCCGGTTGAAGGGTGCGTCCCACGGCGGCGGGTACGCCGAACAGGTCGAAATAGCGGCCGCTGACCCGCGCGCCGGGCACGAGGAACGGGTCGCCTGTCCCGGTGATCGTGAATGTTGCCGTCGCCCGCGCCGCCAGCGCGTCGAACGATCGGGCCTGTTCCTCCCAGTCACGGAACGTCGGAAACGACGTGACGTCCCTGGCGATGTCCTGTTCGGGATTGGTCACCCAGACCATCACCAGGCGATCGGCGCCTGGGTACGGCAGGGCACTGAGCAGTACGGCGTCGACGACGCTGAAGATGGCCGTCGTCGCACCGATGCCGACGCCGAGCGTGAGCACCACCACGGCTGTGAATCCCGGGGTGCGGCGGAGCGACCGGAGGGCAATGCGCAGTGGTGTGAACACGAGGCGAGTCTAGACCAAGACCGGGTACAGTCAGCGCATGGCTCACGTCTGGATTGGCACCTCCGGCTACAACTATCCCGAGTGGAAAGGATCGTTCTATCCCGAGAAGATGAAGCCGGCTGATATGCTGCCGTTCTATGCCGCGTCGTTCGATTCGGTCGAGATCAACTACACGTTCTACCGGATGCCGAATGCGAAGACGATCGACGGCTGGGCGGCAGCCACGCCCGACGGCTTTCGGTTCGTGTTGAAGGCGCCCAAGCGGATCACCCACGAGCGCCGACTGAAGGAGTATGGGGACACGCTGGCCGTCTTCGTGCGGCTGGCGTCGGCCCTCGAGGGACGGCTCGGCCCGCTGCTGTTCCAGTTGCCGCCGAATCTGAAGAAGGACCTGCCACGCCTCGAAGCGTTCCTCGACGATCTGCCCGACACGGCGCGCGCCGCCTTCGAGTTCCGGCACGAGTCGTGGTTCGACGAGGACGTCTTCGGCGCTCTCCGGGCGCGCGGCGCCGCGCTCTGCATCGCCGACAGCGAGAAGCTGTCGACGCCGCTCGTGCGGACTGCGGCGTTCTCCTACTTCCGCCTGCGTGACGAAGGCTATGCCGAGGCGGACATTGCGGCCTGGGCCGAGAGAGTCCGAGCCGCGTCAGCCGAGGGCGAGGTCTACGTGTTCTTCAAGCACGAGGAGTCGGGTAAGGGCCCCGCGTTCGCGAAGCAGCTACGGGCGCTGCTGTAAGGCGAAGGCGACGATCGCCGCCTCGGCCCAGTACCCATCGTCGTCGGGACACGGCTCGCTGATGAAGGCGCAGTGCCCGCCGTGTGCGGTGATTTCGACACGGATGTGCGGGTTGCTGCGCACCTCCGGCCGATCGAACATCTCGTGTGGGACGAACGGGTCGTCCGCCGCCGAGACGATCAGGGTTGGAATGGCTATGCGGTCCATGACCCGCATCGCGCTCGCCTGATAGTAGTAGTTCGCCGCTGTGCCGAATCCATGATGCGGCGCTGTATACGTATCGTCGAAGGCGCGAATGGTGCGGATGCGCGGCAGCCGCGCGATGTCGAAGGCGCCCTGCCAGGCCGCGGCCTTGCGCCGCATCGAGCGGCGCAGATTGCGCATGAAGTTCCACTGATAGATGTAGTTCGACGGCTGCTCGATGGCCGCCACGCACGCGGCGAGGTCGATGACGGGGCTCACGGCCGCGACCCCGACGAGTTCGGGCGGCGCATCGACGCCGAGTTCACCCGCCAGGCGCAGCATCACATTGCCGCCCATCGAGTAGCCGGCGAGCACGATCGACCGCAGGCCATCGTGTTCGATCAGCTCGTGGATGACGGCGAGCGGGTCGGCGGTGAGACCGGAATGGTACAGCCCCGGTGTCAGATGCTCGGTGCCGCCGCAGTTGCGTTGATTGAGGCGCACGACGTTGAGTCCCGCGCGCCAGGCTTTGTCGGCGACACCCCGCATGTAGTGCGCGTCAGCCGATCCCTCGAGCCCGTGCATGATGAGCACGGTCGTGCGGTCTGCCGCATCCGCCTGCCAGTGGCAGGCGGCGACGACCTCCGTATCGTCAGCCGTCCGGAAGCGCCGCCACTCGGGTAGGGGAAGGGCACGAAGCGGACGCGGGCGTCCCCAGGCCGCGATGGTCATCGCGTGCGCGTTGCGAAGCCAGCGATGCGGGCGAAAAGGACGAAGTTCCCGGAGGTCGGCTGTCGGCGTGCGGGTGGCGGTGTCGGTCACGGCTCCAGTGCGTAGATGCGGAACGTCGCGTTCTCGTAGACGATGGGCAAGGCGAGCGACTCGTCGGAGATCAGGTAGTCGAGATCGAAGTCGTGGGCGAGCGCGCGAATCTCGTCCACGGACAGCGACGGGAAGCCCGACGTTCGTGCCCTCCGTTCGACGACGCGAAGGGCGACGTCCCGATCGTACATGGCCAGGGCCGAATCCTTGACGTCTTCGTGGAAGACATCGCGCTCGGCCCCGACCCGCACGCTCGAGCCATAGCGCCAGGCGTGGTCCGGATCGGCGAGCACATGCGCATCGCGCGGCGTGTGGTCACGCAGCCAGCGCTGCGCCGCCGTCCAGTCATCGGCGGGCAGACCGATCGTCGCCAGGCGTCCGTCCTTCTCGGAGAAGAGCACGACGCCGGCGCGCGCTGTCGAGAGCACGATCAGAAAGATCGCGACCACGCGTGCCGCGGTGACGTGAGGGGCGCGCGAGGCGACCGCCGCGAGTCCGAGCAGAGCGGTGAGTTCGACGAGCCAGAACACGCGCGGAATCTGCATCTGTACGGCCAGCGCGTACCGCATCGTGACCAGTGGCAGCGTGACGAGGAAGAACGCGGTGAGCGCGAGCGATCCGACGAGCAACCCGCGGAGCTCCGCGCTCAGGTCGCGCGCGCGTGCAAGCAGCAGACCGCACAGCGCGGCGGGCAGCAGGTTGAGAAGCCACGCATAGACGGGCCACGCGTGTGGGAAGAGATAGTCCTTCGTTGCGACCGCTTCGAGCCAGGAGGCGTCCATCACCACGGCCCGCGACGCGAGCGGACCAGCCAGCACGGCCCACGCCGCTCCTGCGGCGCCGGCGACGCCGACCGTCAGGAGCGGCACGCGCCATGTCGGCCACGTCACGCAGGCGGCCACGCCGATCAGCAGTGCAAACCACACCGCCGTCGTTGGATGCACGGCTCCCGCGATGAGGAGGGCGACGAGGGCCGCGACCGGGCGGCGCTTCAGAAACGCGGCGGTCGCGAACAGGCCGATGGCGAACGCAATCATCCGCGGATGCAGATACCCTTCGAGGGTGTTTACGCCGGTCTTGGCGATGCGGTGTCGCAGCGTCAGCGCGGCCATCAGCGCAACGGTGCCCCAGGCGCCGACGCCTGCGACGTGCGCGGTCAGCGTGCCACCCGCATAGAGCGCGATCACGCCGAGTACGTACACCCCGAAGAACACCCAGGGCAGCGGAACGCCCAGCCCGGTGGTCAGGCCGCCGACGATGCCATCCCAGAGGATGGCGCCGCCCTGCGCCGCGAGCATGGCCGAGTCGCGCGGGAAGAGCGGCGGCGTCATCGCGTCGCGAATGGCCGGAATGTAGAACGCCTGGTCGGATGCGCCGTAGCGGTAGCCGCCGGCGTTGGCCGTGGCGAGGACGAAGAAGAGAACTGCGCCGGCAATCCAGAGGATCGCCGGCCGGAACGCCTGCGGCACGCGATCAGCGGCCGAAGTCAACGCGCGGGACAGCCTGGGCTTCCTTCGGCACTTCCCAGTAGGGATATTCCTCGAAGCCGAAGATCTTTGCGGTCATGTTCGACGGGAAGCGGCGCCGTGCCGTGTTGTACTCCTGCACGCGTTCGTTGTAACGCTGCCGTTCGACGGCAATGCGGTTCTCCGTTCCCTCGAGCTGATCCATGAGCTGTGCGAAGCGTGCGTCCGACTTCAGCTGCGGGTAGTTTTCGACGACGACGAGCAGCCGGGCGAGGGCGCTCGATGTCTCGTTGGCCGCGGCAATGGTCTGCTCGGGCGTGGTGGCGCCCGACATCTTCGCTCGCGCGTCGGTCACCGACTGGATGACGTCGCGCTCCTGCTCGGCGAATCCCTTGACCGATTCGACCAGATTCGGGATGAGGTCGTTGCGGCGCTGCAGCTGATTCTCGACCTGCGAGAACTGCGCCTTGATGGCCTCTTCCTGCGTGGTGAAACGATTGTAGGAACACGACGCCAGCCAGGGCGTGGTCGTCGCAAGCAGAGCCAGTACGAGAAGGCGTTGCTTCATAGCGGGATTCTACTCCCGAATTCACCACCTGCCTGTGGCCCCGCCTCCGCCGCTCCGGCCGCCGCCGAAGCCTCCGAAGCCGCCGCCGAACCCGCCCCCGCGGCCACTGAACCCGCCGCCTCCGCCAAAGCCGCCGCCGAACCCGCCGCCGCCGAAGGGGCCGACGCCGCCGTGCCAGCCGCTCCAGGGGCCGCGTGTCCTCTTCCGCCGCTTGCCGTGCGACGCCAGCGACACCACCGTCGAGATCACCGAGATGAGAACGAACGCGAGAAAGATCAGCGTGATGACGAGTGGCCGTGGGATGGATTCGCGCCGGCGTTGTGACGCGCGCGTTGGCGGCACCCCGTCGAGGGCCACGCCGCGCCGCGCGGCCACCCGGTTGACGAGCGCGGTCGTGCCCTCGAGCAGGCCGGCACCCATCTCGCCACGGCGGAAGCGCGGGGTGATGACGTCACGGATGGTCTGTCCGGTGAACGCGTCGGTCAGGTACTCCTCGAGACCGTAGCCGACTTCGATGCGTACGAGGCGATCGTCGACGGCGACCAGAATCAGCGCGCCGTTGTCCTGCCCCTTCCGACCGATGCCCGAGGCCTCGAACATCTTCACGGCCAGCTCCTCGATGCTGGCAAACGGGGCCACACGCTCCACGGTGGCCACGATGATGACGTCGCCGCTGGCCTGTTCGAGGGCGCGGATGCGCGCCTCGATGGCGCGCGCGCTCGCCGCATCAATGATGTTCGCGAAGTCGTTGACGGGCTCGGTGAGACGCGGCGCGTCCTGCGCGAGAGCCGGCCCTCGCGTCAGTGCGACCGTTGCGACGAGACACGCGACGAGGAACGACGCCCGTTTCATTGGCTCTTCCAGTCGTCGATGGCTTTCCACAGGCGCTCCGCTGCGTCGAGGTAGACGGGCATCACGGCCGAAGGGTCGAAATCCGACGCGTCGCCGTCCTCGTCGATGGCGAGCAGGCCGCGCAGTACGTCGGCGTCCACGCCGAGCGCACGGGCGCCGAACGCCGCCAGTTCGTCGTCGGTGTCCGCGGCATCACCGTGCAGACGCGCGGCATTGGCGAGCAAGGCGCGGAACGGATCGATAGACGCGGCGATCAGGTCGCGTCCTTCAGTGGCCCGGCCTCCCGTAGCGATGGCGCCGGCGCGCAGGTGCAGCACGTGACCCTTGGCGAGCACTTCGAGCGCACGACGCGTGTCGTGGTCGTTCACGCGCGCGTCCTCGAACGGCGGGGTGCCGGCAATGACGACGTGGCGGCGGAGGATGGCCCCGTACTCGATCGGAAAGGCGTCCAGCGATCGGCGGAACTCATCCGGTGTGATCAGCAGCGGCACCGCCACGTCGTGACGCCGCCAGCGGTCGGCCATGCGGGCGGCGGCGGCCAGGTCGGCGACTGTGATGGTTGTGGTGAAGGCCGCGCTCGAACCCGGCCCGTAAGCGACCAGCGCGACGAGCCGCTCACCGAAGATGTCGCGGAGGTCGCGGGCGAGAGCCTCGAACGCCTCGCGGCGATCGGCGGAGAGCGACAGAACGGCCATCCCGAGATGGTAATAGAATCGAGCGTTGATGCGCCTTCGCACTCTGCGTGTCGGCTGCTTCGGCGGCGGCACCGGCCTTCCCAGCCTGCTCGGTGGTCTTCGCGGCGTCCCATGGCTCGACCTCAACGCCATCGTTACGATGTTCGACTCTGGCGGCAGTTCGGGGCAGTTGCGCGACGAACTCGGCGTGCTGCCTCCCGGCGATATCCTGAAGTGCGCCCTGGCGCTGGCGCGGAACGAGCGTGAAGCCCGGCGGCTGCTGCTGGCACGGCTGCCGTCGCTCGACGCGACGGCGCCTTCCGGTCCAGCACACGAGCGGCTGAAGGGACACACGGGCGGCAATCTGTTGCTGTCGATGATGGCGCAGTACAGCGGCGACTTCACCGCCGCCATCAACGGGCTCCATGCGCTGCTCGGCTGCGTCGGGCGCGTCTGGCCCATCAGCACGGCGTCGGCCACCGTCTGTGCCGAGTACCGCGACGGCGATGTCATGCGGGGCGAGGTGGAAGTCGACGCGCACCAGCTGCGCGGACGTCCGGTCGCGCGGGTCTGGCTCGAGCCCGACGTCGACATCGTGCCGGCGGTGAGCAATGCCATTGCCTCGTTCGACGCCGCGATCATCGGGCCCGGCAGCTTCTACACGAGCCTGATGCCGATTCTGCTGGTGCGCGGCGCGCGTGAAGCGCTCGGCCGGATGAACGGCCCTGTGATCTTCATTGCGAATCTGTTATCCGAAGGGCAGGGGATGAACGGCATGACGGCCGCCGATGCCGCCGCGATTCTCGAAGAAACGATAGGCCGCCGCGTCGACGTCATCGTCTTCAACACGGGCCGTCCGTCGGGCGACGCGCTGGCGCGCTACGCCGAGGAGCGGAAGCATCCGCTCGAACTCGGCGACGTGCCGGCGGGTTGTGAAGTGGTCAGTGGAGACTTCTGGCGGAAGGACATCGCGCGCCACGACCGACGGCGACTTGGTACGGCCGTCTGGGCGGCGCTCGCGGCGAGGTTGCTGAGGGAATCGTAAGGGGTAGATAGCACCGACCCGCGAGAGTCGATGCTATCCACGATTGCGGTGTTCGCGGTCTGCGGCTACTTGACCCGCGACGCCGTCCAGGGGGCTTCGCCGAACGGGCCCGACAGCGTGCCGGCGAGCGTGCCATCTTCCTTCATCGCGCCAGCGAAGCCGATGGCCATGGCGCCTTCCGGCGTGTCGATGGAGATGCCGAATGCGATCTTGCCGTCGGCGAACTCGCCGACCAGCGGCGCGTCACCCTGCGGGCTGGTGATCATGCCGGTGATCTTCGTGCCCTCGCTCTTCAGGTCGAGGCCGGCCGACATGGAGCCCTGATCGGTGTGGATGTCGAGGGTCCACTTGCCGTCGACCTTGCTGGTGTCGACCGCCTGGGCCGGCGCGTCCTGCGCGGGCGCGGACGCCGCGAGCGGCGCTGTAACAAGGGCCAGAGTGAGAACGAAGGCGAACGTGACGCGCAGTTTCATGACCGGAAGCTCCCTCAGAGATCGGACCGGGTTACTGTTCTCGGGCCGCCGTCCACTTCACGGCACCCATCTCACCGAAATCGGCCGTGCCGGCCAGCGTACCGTCTTCTTTCCACTCGCCGCGGAAGTGCAATGTCGTGGTTTCCATTGCGACCGCGAACGTCACGCTGCGTCCGTCGACATCGCCTGACAGCGGCGATGAACCGTACCGGCCTGTGTAAGTGCCGGAAAGTTTACTCTCGTTCTGCTTCAAGTCGAGCAGCGGCGTCGCGCGTCCCATCTCCATGTCGAGCGACATCCGCCACTTGCCGGTGAGATCTGTCTGTGCAGTGCGGGCGGTGGGTTGGGTGGGGAGGGTTGCGGAGGTGGGCGTTGTCAAAGGGCCGACCGCCGCGACGGGCGTCACCAGACCCACCAATCCGACAAGACCGACCGTACCGACCAACCGCACCGCAGACGTCTTCCTCATGCCTTGAAACTCCGTTCGAACAACTCATCGATTGCGCGCCGGCCGTTCGGCTGCAGGACGCGGGTGCCAGTGCCCGTGATGTGCGGATGCGAAATGGTCGGCCCCTCGCCGCTGGCGCGACGGTCCCATGCCGATCCGTTCCAGGTGAACCAGGCGTCCTGAGCCTGGTCGAAGACGTGCAGCGGCTTGTTGCAGAGTTTCGCGAACTCGGCGCCCCAGCCCGTCCCGCCGCGCACGGTGCCATCGTCCTGAATGGTGCCGATGACGTAGATCTCCTGGCCGTTGTTCACCTGATACCAGATGGTCTGGAGGATCTTCCGAATCGTCGGCGCGTCCTCTGTGTAGCGCCGGTTCATCAGGCGGCCGACGTACTCGAGGCTGACGTCGCCCGACGCGAGCTCCTCGTGATTGAGGATGCGGAGTCCGCGCGTGCGGGCGATGTTGTGGCCCGCGAAACTGAAGTTCACTTCTTCGACGCCGTGACGCTCGGCGGCCTCGCCGAAGGCCTGCTCGGCGCCCGCCGCGCCGCCCGAAAACAGGATGCAGTCCGCTGAATTCATCGCTTCTTCTTACCTGTCTTCTTTCCTGCCTTGCGCCGTGGGCTGGCCGTGCCGGCGCCTGAGCGCTTCTCGCCGCGGCCCGCGCGCGCCGCCTTGAGACGTGCGGCCTTCTCGATGATACCGCGCAGCATCGCCCCTGTCGCGCCCGTTTCGGCCGGCTTGTGGGTGACCCAGATGTTGGGATTGTCTGCCGCGAGGATGTCTTCGAAGTCGCCCTCGCTCTTCACGCTGAGCGGCGCAAACTCCGCGATGTCGACGTCGCCCGACCACTCGTCGCGGTGCTTGATCAGCAGCCAGCTCCGGCTCGAGTCGCGAGGGTTGCTGCCCGACCGACCACCCCAGCCGCTCGTGCGCACGAGTACCCACGAGCCTTTGAGCTTGTAGCCATCGAGTCGGAACTTGAGGTCGCCCTTCTTCAACGCCGCGTCGATGTCGTCGACCTCGGGCTCCCACGTGCCGACATCCCACAACATGACGATGCCGGCGCCGTAGCCGGAGGGGATGACGCCTTCGAAGGTCCCGTAGTCGATGGGGTGATCCTCGACGTGCATCGCGAGCCGCTTCGTCTTCGGATCGAGCGATGGCCCCTTGGGCACGGCCCACGACAGCAGTATGCCGTCGTGTTCCAGACGGAAGTCGTAGTGCAGGTGGCTGGCCAGGTGCTTCTGCACGCAGAAGAACCGTGACTTGCCGCGGCGCCGCCGCCGATCCTTCTCCTCATCACCGCGCGGTTCGGGCGACTTCGTGAAGTCGCGCTTGCGGTGATAGTCGGAGAGCGCCACGCGTCAGTCGATTCTGCCCGCCAGCCGCCGGACGAGCGGACTCGCCAGCAGCGCGACGAAGCCGGCGCCGCCGATGATCATCGCGACCTGGCCGAAGAGCGAGGCGGGTTCCATGTTCTCGAGTCGTCCAGCCACGAGCCCCGCGAACAGGTTGCCGAGGGACGCGGCGACGAACCACACGCCCATCATCTGGCCGAGGCGATTGCGCGGCGCGAGCTTCGTGATCGAGCTCAGCCCGACCGGCGACAGACAGAGCTCGCCGACCGTGTGCAGGAAGTACGTGACGATCAGCCACGCGGGCGACACGCGCGCCGTCTCGCTGGCGTTGGCCGCGCCCCAGGCGAGCACGAAGAAACCGGCCGCGAGGCCGAGCAGACCGAGCGCGAACTTCACCGGAATCGACGGGTTCGCATTCCGCGACGCGAGGAACGTCCACACCCAGCCGAACACCGGCGCGAGCAGGATGATGAAGATCGCATTGACCGACTGCAGCCAGCTCGCCGGCGCTTCCCACCCGAAGACCACACGGTCGGTCAGCGTGTCCGCAAACAGGTTCAGCGAGGATCCTGCCTGTTCGAACCCCGACCAGAAGGTCGCGGCCAAAATGAACAGCCAGAAGATCACGACGAGGCGCTTCTTCTCGTCGGTGGTGTGACCTCCCGCAACGAGCAGGAAGGCAAAGTACAGAATCGAGAGCGCGATGATGCCGTAGCCGAGCGTTTCGCCGATGGCGGGCAGATTCGGCATCCACGCGCCGCTGGCCACGAGCCAGCCGGCCACGAGCCCGGCGGCCGCCAGAAGTCCCATGGCGCCGTAGACCACGCGGGCGCGGGCCGCGAGCGTCGAGGCATCGGCCCCGCCCTCATAGTGGCCGATGTTGCCGAAGTATTTCTCGCCCATCCGGAACTGGATCAGGCCGATGAGCATGCCGAAGCCGGCCAGCGAGAAGCCCCAGTGCCAGTTGTAGTTCTCGCCGAACAGGCCGCAGAGGATCGGGCCGAGGAACGCGCCCGTGTTGATGCCCATGTAGAAGATCGAGAAACCGGCGTCGCGCCGTGCGCCGCCTTCCGGGTACAGGTCGCCGACGATGGTGCTGACGTTCGGCTTGAGCAGGCCGGTGCCGACCACGATGAGCGCGAGGCCGAGGAAGAACGTCGCGGTCATCGGGACGGCCATGCTGAAGTGACCGGCCGCGATGACGCAGCCGCCGACGAACACGGCGCGCCGCTGTCCCCACATGTTGTCGGCGATCCACCCGCCGGCGATTGTCGTCAGGTAGACGAGCGACGTGTACAGGCCGTAGATGGCGCCGGCCGTCGCGACGTCATAACCGAGACCCGGATTGGCATCGACGGTCGCGCGCGTCATGTACAGCACGAGCAGCGCCCGCATGCCGTAGTAACTGAAACGCTCCCACATCTCGGTGAAGAAGAGCGTGGCAAGTCCGCGGGGCTGACCGAAGAATCCGCGATCGTGCGTGAGGGCGGTGCCCTTGGGTCCGGCGACTGGCGATGGGTCCACTCGTTGCTCCTGCTGGGGAATGGCCTGGCAACTGCTGGCGGGCTGCACTATAGCCCGACTTGGCCGGGAAGGCGAAGCGGCGTCGGTGCCGCCGCCGGGGCTATGAGCTCGGGGGGACGTATCCGGGCGGATGCGCGGTGGCGCTGCCGAAGAAGTAATCCTCCATGTACCTCGCCACGAGGGCCTGGGCTTCCTTCTGGAAGGGCAGCAGCTTGTACTCGTTGAGAATCATCTTCATCCGTTCTTCCCAGTCGGCCCAGGCTTCCGCCGAGACCTGCTCGTAGATGCGCTGGCCCAGTTCGCCCGGCCAGGGGGGCGCGTCGAGTCCGGGCAGATCCTTGTTCAACTTCACACAATGCACGATTCGCTGAGTCACCAGGGCCTCCAGTCCGGATCTTACCTGTACGCCGTTTTACTGTAGGGATTCCCTCCAACTGAGCCATAATTCCCATTGGCTGCTCATAAGTGCGCGCGAAATCGCCACTTGAGCCTGCAAAGCAGCGGGTTGGTGGGTATCCCAAGGGATTCCTGCCTGGCACAGTGTTTGATAGCCACCCCGGCGGTTGTCTTCTCGTATGTAGAAGCCGACCGCCCCGTGGCACTTCGGTTCCCACGGGGCTGTTCTTGAAACGCAAGGCAGCACTGGAGAGGGGACTTCGTGACCGACACGCCGGACTCGGAAACGCCGACGCCAGGCACGCCGGAGCCCGATCAGGTGCCGCCGACACCGCCGGATGAGCCGGCACCGGTTCCGGTGCAGGATCCGCCGGCCGAACCCGTGACTCCGCCTTATATCGTCGGGCACTGCCGGCAGGCAGATGGTCCGCGAGGCGCAGCCCGATAAGGGAACGAGGAAGCAGCAGCCATGGAAGACACGCCGAAGACCGATATGAACCCGCCCGTCCGCAAGGAGCGTCGCGGCTTCGCGTCGATGTCGCCGGAGAAGCAGCGAGAAATCGCCAGCAAAGGTGGCCGCGCGGCGCACGCCAAAGGGACGGCGCACGAGTGGACATCAGAAGAAGCCCGGGTGGCTGGCCGCAAGGGCGGGCAGATCAGCCGTGGCGGGCGTGGGCGGCTCAGCGAGTCGTCCGTGGATGCCGGCGCTTCCGCGCCGACCGAGACTTCCGGCGCAGACGACCTGCGCTCGAACGACCAATGAACGGACTTGAAGCAATGACCAAGACGATGGAGGCGTCACCCATGATGAGACGAGCCGCCGTGGCCCTAGTTGCCATGGTGTTCACGACGGGGACGGCGTTCGCGCAGTCCTCGGTATCTGCCAGCCTGTCGTCATCCCCGGCTGTGGTCCAGCAGACCCAGGACGGTGCGATGTCGCAGGACCCCATGCCGCAGGGCATGATGACCATGGAGCCCGATCGACGCCCGGCGACCACGACGGTCGACGGCGACACGGGACTCTGGTTCGTGCCTACGGCCGAAGTGCTGGGACCACGTCAGTGGTCGTTCAGCATCTATCGCAAGAACCTCGATTACGAGCAGGGGTTCACTGACGTCTCGACCTTCCCGTTTACGTTTGCGGTGGGTCTGGGCGAGCGGGTCGAGCTCTTCACGGCCATCGAGGCCGTGCGCCGCATCGACCGCGACACGCGTCCGCTCTTCTTCGACACGGCCGACAACGACGGCGGCGGCGTCGTCAACGAGTACCCGCACGTGCGCGAGGCCTGGTCGGGGAATGACTTCGGCGACATCTGGGTCGGCGCGAAGATCAACCTGCTCTCGCAGTACGAGCAGGACCCGGTCGCGTTCGCCGTGCGTGGACGCCTGAAGATTCCGACGGCGAGCGACGACGAAGGCGCCGGCACGGGCAAGATGGACTTCGGCATCGACGCGATCCTCAGCGGCGAAGCGAACGAGCGCGTGGAATGGGCCGGCACGGTCGGCTACATGCATCGGGGCGATCCGGACAACATGGATCTTTCCAACAGCATCCGCTATGGCTTCGGTCTCGGCTTCCCGAGCCGTCAGGGCCTGCGGCTGACCACGGAACTGCACGGCACGCTCAATCTCGACGATGAGGTGACGCTGACGAGCCCGATCGTCGGTGCGGACGGCTCGGTGTCGCCGCTCGTGTCGACGCAACACAGCCCGCTCAACGCGGCGATCGGCCTCACGTGGCAGCACCGCGGCGGCTTCTTCGCCGGTGCGGGCATCAACTGGGCGCTCGGCTATCACGGCCGCAGCGACGTCGGCGGGTTCGAAGACGAGACCGGCGACGCGCTGGGTTTCCAGTTCCGCCTCGGGTATCACCCCGGCGTGCGCGTCTATACGCCTCCGCCGCCGCCTCCACCGCCTCCGCCGCCGCCTGCACCGAACCAGGCGCCCACGGTGAGCGCGCGCTGCGAGCCCGGCACGGTGGCGCCTGGCGCCTCGGCGACGGTGATCGCGACCGCGCAGGATCCGGATGGCGACGCGCTGACCTACAGCTGGTCGGCCGCATCGGGCACGCTGGCGACGGCCAGTGATCGCCAGTCGGTGTGGACTGCGCCGATGCAGCCGGGCTCGTACCCGGTGACCGTGACCGTCAACGACGGCCGCGGCGGCACGGCCTCCGACACGGCGACCTGCCAGGTGACGGCGCCGCCGGTGAAGGAGTACACGTTCGAGGACGTCCACTTCGACTTCGACCGCTACTCGCTGCGTGAGGACGCCATGCGCGTGCTCGACGAGGCGGTGACGGCGATGCAGGAGAACGCGTCGCTGCGGCTCGAGATCGAAGGCCACACGTGCAACATCGGCACGGCGGAGTACAACCTCGCCCTCGGCGAGCGTCGTGCGATGTCGGTCCGTGACTACCTCGTCAGCCGCGGCATCGGCGCCGATCGGCTCACCACGGTGAGCTACGGCGAAGAGCGGCCGAAGCACGACAACGCGCGCGAAGAGACCCGTCGTCTCAATCGCCGCGCGGCACTCGTCGTGCGGATGACAATCGAGTAGCGACCGGCGGGCGGTGGACGGTGGGCGGTTCTGCCCACTGCTCACCGCCCGCTGCACACCAAGGAGCGACTCGTGAAGTTCGTCAACATCTATCTGATCGGGTACTTCCTGCTGGTCGTGGGCGCCGTACTGGCGCTCTGGTACGCCGGAGTGCTCAACGCGATTTCGCCGGTCTGGATCGGCATCGGTCTGATCATCGCCCTCGGACTCGGCATCATGCTGGCGGTCTCGTCCGGCAAGCCGGAAATCACCCGCGAATAGGCCCGACAGGGCCGCTGCGAGGGCGGAGTTCGCAATGGTCCGACCTGCCATGCCCCATTCGCGCCCCGTCATCCGATTTTTCCTGCTGTCATTTCTGCTCTTCGCCGCCGCCTGCCATGAGGAAGGCCAGGTGGAGGTGACGGGATTCACGCTCGAAGGCGTCACGTCCATCGACGAAGGGCGCCTCAAGAGCGTGCTGGCGACCGCCGAGAGCGCCTGGCTGCCCTGGGGGCGGAAGCGCTACTTCGATCGCGCCGCGTTCGACGCTGATATCAAGCGCATCGAAGCGTTCTACGCAGACCGCGGCTTCCCCGACGCCCGCGTCGTGTCGTTCGACGTCGACCTCAACGACGACCAGACGAAAGTCGATTTGACGCTCGTCATCGACGAGGGCGAGCCCGTCATCGTCGAGGAGATTCAGTTCAACGGATACGACGGCGCCGGGCGGCGGCGGCTGGGGTGGTTGAAGCGCCGGCTCCCTCAGAAGGAAGGGCAGGCGCGGGATGCGGAACTGCTGACGCTGTCGCGGGGCGCCGTGCTCGACGACATGCGCGACCGTGGGTATCCGCACGCGCGCGTGCGGATGACCGAGCGGCCCGGCAGCTCTCAGAATGCGCGCGTCGTCGTCGTGCACATCGAACCAGGACCGCGCGCGGTCTTCGGTCCAATTGCCGTGCACGGCAACGAGAAGGTCTCAGAGGACGTGATCCTCGATCAGTTGACGTTTGCGCCAGGCGATCGCTACCGGCTCGGCCGGATGCAGGAGAGCACGCGGCGGCTGTATGGTCTCGAGCTGTTCCAGTTCGTGACCATCGAGGAACTGGACCTCGAGTCGGAATCGGACGTCGTGCCCGTGCGCGTGACCGTGACGGAGGGCGATCAGCAACGCGTGCGCTTCAGGGTCGGCTACGGCAGTGAGGAGCAGGCGCGCGCGACCGTCGAGTACCGCCATGTGAACTTCCTCGGCGGCGCCCGCACGGCCGGCCTCGACGCGAAATGGTCGTCACTCGACCGTGGCGCTGGCGTGACGTTCAGCGAGCCGAACCTGTTCAGCAAGGTCGCCCTCAACGTGCGCGGCGAGAACTGGTTCTTCGACCAGCCGCTCTATGACCTCGAGACGAAAGGGGGGCGCGCCACGCTCACGCGCCGGTTCGGCCAGGCTGGGCCCCTGTCGCGCGGACGCGAGGTCACGACGATCTCGGCCGGGTACCTTCTCGAGTACGAAGACTACAGGGCGGCGCCCGAAATACTGGCGGATCCGGAGGGACGCGACCTCCTGATTTCACTCGGCATCAACCCCGAGACCGGCCGTGGTGAAGGCTGGCTCTCGGCGCTGACCTTCGACATCAATCGCAACACGACCGAGAACCTGCTCGACGCGCGTCGTGGCTACGTCCTCTCGGCCCACGTCGAAAAGGCCGGGCTCGGTCGTGATTTCAGCTATCTCGAGACGTCTGGTGAGGTGCGGCACTACCAGAACCTGCGCGGCCGGGCGGTCATCGCCACACGTCTGCGCGGGGCCACCCTCGGCGGTACGGACACGCCTGACGAGGACATCCCGTTCTTCAAGCGGTACTTCCTGGGTGGATCGCAGGGCATGCGCGGCTGGGGGCGCTTCGAGGTCTCGCCCCTGACCGAGGACGGCTTGCCGATCGGCGGATACACGTCATTCGAGGGCAGCGTCGAGCTGCGTGTGCCGTTCACCGAGAACCTCGGCGCCGTCGCGTTTCTCGACGGCGGCAATGTGTGGGCCGGCACCTACGATTTCGACTTCGGCGACCTGCGCTATGCCGCCGGCGGAGGGCTGCGCTACCGCACGCCGGTCGGGCCCATCCGAGTCGACGTCGGCTGGCAGCTGACGCCCAATGAGCGGCTCGTGATCGGCGGCCGGCCCTATGCGGAACAGCGCCGCTGGCGCGTGCACTTTTCAGTCGGGCAAGCCTTCTGATGCTGCGTCGGGCGCTGACGCTGACCGGCTATCTGCTCACGGGCATCGTAGGGCTCGTCTGTCTGGCACTCATCGCGTCACAAACGCCATGGTTCCGCAACTGGGCGCGGGCGTACATCGTCCGTAGTTCCGATCGGTTCCTGAACGGCGAACTGCAGATCGGTCGGATCGACGGCAATCTCTTCACCGGCGCGGTGCTGCACGACTTCGCCATCGTGATGGACGGCGAACGCGTGGTGGCGGCGCGACGACTCGAAGTCGACTACAACCTCGCCGACCTGCTGTCGCAGGGCATCGTCATCGACAGCATCCGTCTGTTCGAGCCGGATATCGTCGTCCGCCGCGACGACCGCGGCGTGAACCTGGCGCGTCTGGTCAAGTCGCGTCCCACTGACCCGAACGCGCCGCGTCGCACCGTG